>Ga0207419_1001341_pt1 | contig 18803 bp, 13 predicted proteins | sample ElkSloMetagenome_4_FD_184723 | JGI IMG/M metagenome (GOLD analysis project Ga0207419, IMG submission 184723) | Hot spring microbial communities from Elkhorn Slough, Monterey Bay, USA - MD2A (version 2) | ecosystem: Environmental > Aquatic > Marine > Intertidal zone > Estuary: Microbial mat ...
CTGTTCTTCTTTCAATCTTGCATTGAAATTCAGCCCATGGTGCTTTAAAAAGTTCAGATAGAACATGCCGACATCAAAACCCAATACCGAAAATTGATCTGCCGGAAGTTCGTAGGCTTTCCGGTAAGTTTTACTGAAATTTTTGATCGCTTTCGATTCAAAATCGATCAGTTCTGTGCTAACGATATGCACGTTCAGTCTATGCAAATAAGCCACATCCAGGTTGTCGAAGTTGAGCCAATCTTCCATTCCGATCAAGGTAAAGGAAAAATCATCCAAAAGACGCAGTTTCGTCATTAATTGGGTCACAAAGGCTTGATCCGTGCTTGGCGCGACGATCACATTCATTTTACTGCTGTCCAACTTCGAGCGAAAATTGCTTTCCTTCGGATTCCACATCATCTCCTTTAAACGAGCCGGAAGGCTATCTTCTGCGCGTTCAATCGTCTTCAAAAAGCTCTTTCGAAGCAATTCTGCCTGGTTGCGGTCTTTATAATGATCGGGATAGACCATCAGTAGGTTTTGATCAGCCAGAGAATCCGCTAAATAAGCACCCAAGAAACGCAGTAAAATGGGGTCTGATGATACCACCTTGCTTACATGCTCATTTCCTAAAAGCACTTTGTTGCTTTGCTTTACGGGGGATACAATGTGAATCTGATTGCGCTTTGCATAATCAGACATGAGCACAAACTCATCATAATACAAAGGTCCGATGATCAAGTCGGAAGTAACAAATAGTGAATCCTCGATCATCTCACGCAATTTGGCCGTATCGTTGGCCGTATCAAATACCTTAAGGTTGAGCTTGAGATCGTAGCGACTTAACGAATCGGCGGCAATGCTAAAACCGTTGTAGAAATCGATGGCATATTGCGAGCGGGCGTAAAGCTTTTGATAAATGCGCTCGCGAACCCTTCCTGAAGTATCCTTTGCCTTTTCGATCTCATCTAAATAAAAAGGTAACAAAAGACTTACCGTGTATTCCGACTTGATCGCGCTGCTATCAAATGGCATGGTATCGCCAATGGTATCTTTATACGCTTTAAGTATAGGCAAATTGATCAATTGATTGACCTTTAAACCCTCAGGCAGGCCATTATTAACTGATTTGATGGAATCTATGCTTACGCTGTAGATCTTCGAAAGCGAATAAAGAGTTTCTTTGGGCAAAACCCGATGCGTGAGGTATGGGCTTGCGGAATGTGGAACGACATATTCGCTCAAGCTGGGCTCAGATTTGATCTTTGCTACCGGTATTTTCAATTTCATACCCTTTTTTAGGCCGGTATCTTCCACCTCCGGATTGGCAGCCAATATTTCCGGGATCTCCAAATTGTATTCTTGAGCAATTGAATAAAGCGTATTCTTCCTACGTACATCGTGTATGATAAAATTCCCATCCGATTGCTCCTGATCCTCCTTTAGAAGCTCTATGGCTTGCAAGGGGACTTTCAAGGTATCGCCAATGCGCATGCTATTCCAGATCTCCTGATTAGCCAGCTTGAGATCGTTAATGGCAATGCCATATTGTTTACTGATCGAATAAAGGGTATTGCCTTTGACGATCGGATGTAAATAATATTGCTTGCCGTCAATGGTGGCAGGTGTCGGAAGGCTATCCGGCGTGATTGCTTGCGAATGAGCGAAGTAAGGCCCAACAAGGCTAATCAATAAGAGAAAAAGGTACTTTTTCATAATTTACTCCCATTCAATGGTTGCGGGAGGCTTACTGCTAATGTCGTAAACTACCCGATTAACCCCACGAACTCGATTAATGATCTTGTTTGAGACCTTTGCCAAAAATTCATAGGGCAAATGACACCAATCTGCGGTCATGCCGTCTGTAGAACTGACCGCTCGCAAAGCCACTGCATTTTCATAGGTCCGCTCATCACCCATTACCCCTACCGAGTTAACCGGTAAAAGGATGGCACCTGCCTGCCAAACCTCATCGTATAAACCTTCTTCTTTCAACCCTTGGATGAAAATGTGATCTACCTCTTGCAAGATGCGTACCCTTTCTGCAGAAACTTCTCCCAATATTCGGATAGCCAGTCCGGGACCCGGAAATGGATGCCTTCCTAGGAGCTCTTCCGGAAGCCCTAACGATTTCCCTACCCTTCTCACTTCATCCTTAAACAGCAAGCGCAAAGGCTCGATCACTTTTAACTTCATATAATCAGGCAAACCACCGACGTTGTGATGCGATTTGATAGTGGCTGATGGGCCGCCAGTGGCGGATACCGACTCGATCACATCCGGATAGATGGTACCCTGACCCAACCATTTCACCTCCTTTATTTCATGCGCTTCGTCGTCAAAAACCTCTATAAAGGTGCCCCCAATGGCCTTTCGCTTCAATTCAGGGTCTTCTTTTCCTTCTAAGGCCTCTAAGAACCTCGATTTGGCATCTACCCCTTTAATGTTAAGCCCCATGTCTTGATATTGATGGAGCACAGCTTCAAATTCATTCTTTCTGAGCAATCCATTATCCACAAATATGCAATAGAGATTTTTGCCAATCGCTTTATGCAATAGGATTGCGGCTACTGAAGAGTCCACACCTCCACTTAAACCTAAAACCACTTTGTCTTCTTTGAGCGTGTCTTTTAGGCCTTGAATGGTTTCTTCTGCAAAAGCAGCGGGCGTCCAATCCTGGCTACAACCGCAGATGTCGACCACAAAATTCTTCAATATGGTCAATCCGTCGGTAGAATGATAGACTTCAGGATGAAACTGAATACCAAAAGTCTCTTCTCCTTTAATTTGATAGGCCGCCACGCGCACGTCTTCTGTGCTGGCGATGAGTTCATAATCATCAGGAATTCGAGTGATGGTGTCTCCATGAGACATCCAGACCTGGGAACCGAGGGGAATTTTCTTCATCAAAGCTGAGCCGGATTCCACCTTTGAAAGGTTTGCCCTTCCGTATTCTCTTGTGTCGGAGGGCTCCACTTTGCCGCCAAACGCATGCGACAATAGTTGAGCGCCATAACAAACTCCCAGTAAGGGTAATTTGGCTTTGATCTGATCAAGGTCCATTTGCGGGGCCTCGCTATCAAGCACTGAAAAAGGGGATCCGGAGAGAATCACTCCTTTGACACTTTCATCGATCTCCGGCAGGTGATGGAAGGGGTGTATTTCGGAGTATACATTCAATTCCCTAACCCTTCTGCCGATCAACTGCGTGTACTGAGAACCAAAATCGATGATGATGATCTTTTCTTGCATCGGGCAAAGATAAAACTAATCACTTTTCTGATTTCGCTCTATGAGCAGAGATATTAACAGGGTTTGAAGCAAAAAAAACCCCCGATTAGATCGGGGGCTCCTTTTACAGTATACTCACTGTACTTATTTTACGATCAACTTCCCACTTTCAATGGTACTGTTGGTTCTAAATTCGATCAAGTACATACCTGTTGATAGATCTTCCAGGTCAAGCGTTGTAAAACGATTGCTAATACGCTCTCTCTTGATGGTTCTACCATCAAGTGTTCTGATCATCATTTCAGGCTGCTCAGTAATGTTGATATCCATTTCAATATTCAATTGATCCGTGACCGGATTAGGATACACACTAAAGTTGGTCAATGACTTCACAGACAATTCATCGATTGAAGTGGTATTGGTCAATTGAATCATCGGACCACCTGCTGGAATAGCTACCCACAATCCAAAGGCTGGGCCATTTGAATTCACTGAAGGGTCGGCAAATCCAGAAGCCACCACAGTAATTGCTGAATCTGTTAAACCTGCCGCATTTAAAGGCGCATTAAATACACCCACCAGCGCGTTGTTTGAATTCGCTCTCACATCTACAGTATAATCTGCGGTGTTCAATTCTAAATAACCGGCAAAGTTTGAATAGGTCAGGTTGGTAGCCAATGGACCTGCGGGTACTGACACTTCATTTACATCCACTGCTGGAGCATCAGTTGCTCCGTGATGAATCAATACATCAGTATTTCCGGTTTGTGAAGCCTGCTCACGACCTTGGTCATAGATGTCCAAACCAAAAGTTGGAGCCGGCGTGTAACCAGTTCCGCTCACGATTCCGTTCGCAACTACGATGTAAGTACTGTCTGCTTCTAAAGGAAGCGTAAATTGTGCCAAGGCACTTGCAGTATCTGTACTGTTCGAGTCAGCCACACTTACCACCAGGTCTACATCAGCCTGAAGGCTAACAAACGGTGAAGCCGTTCTAAAACGGAAGTTATCCAATAAGACTTGGTCGTTTAACCATACGTCTACAGCGGCGGCTGCTAAATCTGCCGAATTATGGATCACTTGAACTCTCGCTTCAGGAATGCTTGCAGAAGGTAACGCAACTAAAGCTCCTCCCGCCGGTAAAGCTGCAAACAGTCCGAATGCAGGACCGGCGCTATTTTGTGAAGGGTCTAAGAAACCAGATGCCAACACCGTGATCGCATCACCGCCTAGCCCTAAGGTGCTCAAGGGAGCATCGTATCCAGCTACTACAGCTGAATTGTTTTGGTTTCTTACTTGTAAGCCATAATCAGCCGTTGCCAATTGTAAGTATCCTTCAAACTGTCCGTAAGAAATGTCATCAACGATGGTTCCTGCTGGAACCGTATTCTCATAGGCGTCTACAGTCGGCGCATCAGTTGAACCGTGATAGACGAGTACATCGGTATTGGTTGCAGTAAGTGCGGTATCTCTAGCGCCTGTAAAGATATCCAGTCCGAAAGCAGGTGCCGGAGCGTATCCTGTGGCACTCACAATTCCATTGGCCACTACGATGTAGGTACTGTCTGCATCTAAAGTGATGGGGAATTTAGCAATCGCAGTGGTAGTATCCGTACTGCTAGAATCTGCCACACTAATGTCCAATTGCACACCTGCTTGAAGGTTTACAAATGGGGAAGCGGTTCTAAATTCAAAATTGTCTATCAAAGGAGCACTTCCGTCGTTTAACCATACATCTACGAATTCAGCTGCAGCATCGGCAGAATTATGAATGACCTGCACTCTTGCTTCGGGAATTGAAGCTGAAGGTAACGGAATCAAAGTTCCACCTGCAGCAGTAGTAGCAAATAGTCCGAACGCTGGTCCGTTACTGTTCTGTGAAGGATCCAAAAATCCTGAAGCCAGCACAGTCACCGCTTCTCCGCCGAGACTTAAAGTAGATAAAGGCGCTTGATATGCAGCTACAATGGCTGATTGATTTTCATTTCTAACTTGCAATTCATAATCTAAGGTGGCTAGGTTCAAATAGCCGGCAAAATTTCCATAAGAAATGTCATCTACTACCGTTCCTGCAGGTACTGAATTTTCAAATACGTCTACTGTAGGCGCATCTGGTGATCCATGATACACCAAAACACTGGTGTTCATCATTGATCCTGAAGCCTCTAATGCAGGCGTAAATACATCCAGGCCGAAAGGTTGAACCGGATTAAATCCTGTACCGGTAACCCCTCGTGCAATTACGATGAAAGTATCGTTGGCGGTGAAGGTTGCTCTGGTAAAGAATAAAGGGCCAGTAGTATCGGTAGCAGTTTTGCTAGTTACCCGAATTTCTAAAGGTGTACCAGCTGCTGCGTCTACGAAAGGACTGGCAGTTCTAAATCCAAAATCGTCTAGCAGACGGGTATTACCAATCCATACATCAACTGTATCGATGGCCGGATCTGGGGCGTTGTGAATAATTTGGACCCTAGCCGTTGACTGGGCCATGATCAAACCACCAACGAAAAGGGTGGCAATTGAAAGTAATAATTTTTTCATGATTGATTGTTTATGATTTAATGGTTTAACGATAAACAAATCGAATGGTTCAATCAAATGGAGAATTTAACAAAATAACAAGATCGTACAAATCGAAAAGAATCTACAGTTCTGCCGAAAAGACCCTCACGGCCGGGCCTTTTAACCAGATCTCGTCAAAGGATTGCTTGTCCTTAGGTCGCAGCTCAACAGCGAGATTTCCTCCCTTGGTATGAATGGCTACTTCATTCAACGCCCTTTCAGTCTTAATTAAAAAGGCAATGGCGGCTGCGGTTACCCCGGTGCCACACGAGTAGGTTTCATTTTCTACACCTCTCTCATAGGTTCTTACGGAAATATGACCATCATCTATGGATACAAAATTCACGTTAACCCCTTCTTTAGCAAAGTGAGGGGAATTTCGAATGGATCTTCCCATGGAGACCACTTCATAATCATCAAGTTGATCCACAAAACGAATGAAATGCGGGGATCCGGTGTGAATTAGATAATCCTCTTCAATGGTTTCTATCCGATCTGCGTTCACGTCGCTCATGTGCGTAGCATAGCCCTCTTGCACTTCTTTACCTTGGTGGATACCGTCAATGGCTAAAAACCTGGAGTGTGTTTTGATCATACCAAGCTGATTGGCAAAGGCCTGAGCGCAGCGGCTGCCATTTCCACAAAAGCTCTGGCTGCCATCGGCATTGTAATAGTCCATTTCAAAATCAAGCTCGGGATGATTTTTAAGAACAATGATCCCGTCCGCACCGATTCCAAATCTTCTATGACACCATTGAGCGATATCTTCTACTTGGAGATGTATCTGCTGATGACGTCCATCGATCATGATGAAATCGTTGCCGGTGGCCTGGTATTTTGAAAATTTCAAATGCATAGATCTCAATAATAGCCTTGCTTTCAGCCTTAACAAAAATTAACAGCGACAATCAAACAGGGTAAAAAAAATGGCGTTTGATTTGATGTATTTCGCAAGATAACGTATTTCAAAATTCAATAAACTTTAGCATATGAAAAAATTGGTCAACAGCTTCCTTATGGCTCTCTTGGGTGGGGCAGTGAGTTTAGGGGCATTCAAATACTTAGAAGACGACAAAAAAGTAGAAACCCAGTCGCAAGAAGAAACATCCAAACTGGTCAATTTGATCAGTAGCAATCCTGAAAATGCCATTGATTACGTAACGGCTGCCGAAATGACAGTTAATGGCGTGGTGCATGTAAAAACCGAAGGTACCATTGAATACAGGCAAAGGGCATTTGATCCTTTTCGTCACTTTTTTTACGGAAACGGCAATGTAGAAAAAGAATATTCGCAGCCGATCAAGGGTGCCGGTTCCGGTGTGATCATTAGTGAGGACGGTTATATGGTAACGAACAATCATGTGATCGAAAATGCAGATAAGATCAAGGTGACTTTGAACAATAAGAAATCGTACGCAGCTTCCCTGATCGGAACCGATCCTGCAACTGATTTAGCAGTGTTAAAAATTGATGAAGAGGGACTTCCGCATCTTGCTTTTGGTAATTCAGACGAGCTACACATTGGCGAATGGGTGCTGGCAGTAGGAAATCCATTCAACCTGACCTCAACCGTCACCGCCGGCATCGTCTCGGCGAAAGGCAGGGATATCAATATCCTATCTAATGATCCTTACACCGGACTCTCTTCCATCGAATCTTTCATTCAAACCGATGCGGCAGTGAATCCCGGAAACAGTGGCGGTGCCTTGGTCAATACCAAAGGGGAACTGATCGGCATCAATGCAGCGATCAAATCGAATACCGGTTCATTTGCAGGCTACTCCTTTGCTATTCCGGCCAACATCGCCCGGAAAGTAGTGGATGACCTGATCGAATATGGCAGTGTGCAAAGAGCATTCATCGGCATCAACATCAGAGATATCGACGAAGATCTGGCTGAAGAACTGGAAATTAATGACCTGAACGGAGTATATGTCAGTGGCCTTGCACCAAATGGCTCTGCAAAAGAAGCAGGCATCGAGGAAGGTGACATCGTCTTAAAGGTTGAGGGGTATCAAGTGCGCAACGTTAATGAACTGCAAGCTAAAATTGGGGAGTACAGACCCGGGGATCGCATTGAAGTGAGCCTGAGAAGAGATGGGAAAGAAATCGTGAGGGAGGTGACCTTAAAAAATCTCGAAGGCAACACTTCCATACTGGTGGAAGACCATATCGATCTTTTAAAAAGTCTTGGCGCCAAACTAGAAGACCTGTCTGACGACGAGAAAGAAGAATTTGGCGTAGACGGCGGCGTTAAAGTGCAGGAAATTTATCCCGGAAAGCTGCGGTCTGCAGGAGTAACTGAAGGTTTCGTAATTACTGAAATCGATAACCAAGGCGTAAGCAACCGCGAGGAACTCTTGCAAATCCTAGAAGAAAAAGAGGGCGGTATACTGGTTCAAGGGTATTACGAAAAAGGCAGAAAGGTATATTTTGGCTTGGGAATGAGTTAAATGATCTGATGATCGAATCAAGGCCTTCTCGGTGATCCGGGAAGGCCTTTTTTTATGTCTCAACTTTACATTACTATTAAAAAACACGAAATTTGCGCTCCTTAAATAAACGCCTTTATCTTATTAAAAACTCTATGGAAAAGCAAGAAGCTGTGGCTACTGAATTTGAATCTGAATTAAACAATTGGGTAGACCAGGAAAAGAAAGCGGTTAGCTTGATCAATACCATGGGAAAACTACTTTTCGACCGTTCAGTTGAATTGGTGCTTTTCCGCAATCAATTGGTCGATCAAAGGGTCTCTGAGATCCTTAAAATGCATCGTAACACCCAAAATTACACTAACCGTCCGGTTAGTATTTACGATACCGCAGCCTTGGCAAAGGATTTACTCGACATTGACCTGGCCCCTTCGAAGATCGATATTGGCAAGCTAGCGAATGAATGGCTAAAAGAGGAAGAAAATTATGCCAATCGCAAAGAGTTCTTGATCTCAAAGTTAGATGGTTTCATTGGCTTGGATAAGCGCAATCTCGCGCCCAAGGACGTGGTGCTTTATGGTTTTGGGAGAATTGGAAGGATTGCCGCCAGAGAACTGATCAAACAAGCCGGAAAGGGGCAACAATTAAGATTGAGGGCCATTGTAACCCGAAATGACGATGAAGTAGCTTTGGAAAAAAGAGCCGCTTTGTTGAGAAACGACTCCGTGCATGGCACTTTCAACGGTACGGTGGATGTAGATACCAAAGAACGCACCATGATCATTAACGGCCAGATCGTGCAGATGATCAACGCCAGTCAGCCCGACGAGATCGACTACACAGCCTACGGCATCGACAATGCCTTGATCATTGACAATACCGGAGTATTCAAAGACCGTGAGGCCCTGGGAAGACATTTGAAATCCAAGGGTGTGGCAAAAGTGATACTTACTGCCCCGGGGAAAGAGATCCCGAATATAGTGTATGGCGTGAATCACAAAGGAGAATTGGATATTGAGCAGGAAAACATCTTTTCTGCAGCCTCCTGCACTACCAATGCCATTGTGCCGGTATTGAAGGTGATCGAAGATCAACTGGGAGTGGTAAAAGGACATATTGAAACCGTGCATGCCTACACCAACGATCAGAACCTACTTGATAATATGCACAAGAAAAGCCGTAGGGGCAGGTCGGCCGCTATCAATATGGTCATCACTGAAACCGGTGCCGGCAAAGCGGTAACCAAAGTGATTCCCTCTTTGGAGAACAAACTCACTGCAAACGCAGTGCGTGTGCCTACTCCGAATGGCTCTCTGGCCATCATGAACCTTACGGTGGAAAAGGAAACCTCTTTGGAAGAAGTGAACGCTTTATTGAGGAGCGCTGCTTTGGAAGGGGATCTGGTCAATCAGATCTTCTACTCCACCGACTCAGAGAACGTATCTTCAGATATTATTGGGAACACCTGTTGTTCGGTCTACGATGCGCCTGCCACTCTGGTGTCGCCAGATAAGAAAAGTATTGTGCTTTATGTGTGGTACGACAATGAGTTTGGCTATACCAAGCAAGTGATCCGACTGGCCAAATATGTGGCCCAAGTGAGAAGATTGATCTATTATTAAGAGATCGGAGACTGGAGATCGGTCCTTCGGCGCCGCTCAGGAACCAAGACTGGAGATTGGATACTGGAGATTGGCATTTTGATATAAAAAAGCCCCTTCGAACTTGTCATTGGGGCTTTTTGTGTTGATAAGTAATTCATTTAATACCGCAGTGTTTTACTGAGTTTGCGCAAAATAATTCTGAGAAAGCCTAAGAGAACTCAGAGCAACTCCCTGTTACAGCATAGATAGCCGATATTTTGAATTATTAAATTAAAGCAGAAATCACAAGTCTAGGTTCTAGACTCCTATTACGCCTTCCAGTTCTTTTCGAATTCCAAGACCGTTTTCTCGATTATACTTACACACTCCATCAGTTGCTCTTCGGTGATGATCAGTGGCGGAGCAAAGCGAATGATGTTACCATGGGTGGGTTTGGCAAGCAGTCCGTTGTCTCTCAGCGCCATGCAAATATCCCAGGCGGTGCTGCTGTCTTCTGAATCATTGATCACGATGGCATTGAGCAAGCCATTTCCTCTCACCATACTGACCAGCTCTGAACGATCAACGAGTTTTTGGATCTCTGCTCTAAAACGCTCGCCCAATCTTTGCGCATTTTCAGCCAACCTTTCATCGTGCACCACTTCTAAGGCGGCCATAGCTACTCGTGCTCCAATTGGGTTTCCACCGAAGGTAGAACCATGCTGACCGGGTTTGATCACATTCATCACCTCATCGTTGGCCAAGATGCAACTCACCGGATAAGCCCCTCCTGAGATGGCTTTTCCCAATACCAAAATGTCGGGTTTAAAACCTGCTCTGCTTTCACAGCGTGGCGTAGGGCAATCGCATCCTTTGCAAACCGATAATAATTTCCCGGTTCTGGCAATACCCGTTTGCACCTCATCGGCAATAAAAAGCACCTCCTTATCCTGGCATAGTTTAGCAGCAGTTGAAATGTAATTGTCGTCGGGCACGAATACGCCGGCCTCACCTTGGATCGGTTCTACTAAAAAGCCAGCCACATTCTCTTCTTGAAGGGCTTTTTCCAAGACATCCAAATCATTGTAGGGTATGCGAATGAACCCAGGAGTGTATGGGCCAAAGTTTTTTCTGGCATCCTCATCACTGGAAAAGGAAACGATAGTGGTGGTTCTGCCATGGAAGTTGTTTTCACACACAATGAGTTTGGCTGCATTCTCAGCAATTCCCTTCTTCTCGTAGGCCCACTTTCGGCAAACCTTAATGGCCGTTTCAACGGCTTCAGCACCCGAATTCATGGGCAGCACCTTATCGTAATCAAAAAATTCAGTGACAAACTTCTCGAAGACACCCAACACTGAATTGTAGAAAGCCCTTGACGTAAGGGTTAATTTTTCGGCCTGCTCTTTCATGGCTCCGACAATGGCAGGGTGACAATGACCCTGATTCAAGGCTGAATAGGCTGATAGAAAATCGAAGTATTTTTTTCCTTCTACATCCCAAACGTAAACCCCTTCGCCCCTATCGAGGACCACCGGAAGCGGGTGATAATTGTGGGCTCCATGCTTATCTTCTAAAGCGATGGCCTCTGCTGAACTCATTTTTGTCTCTATCATCGTATTATTGCATTTTCGAAGAATACAAAGGTATTTAATTAAAGATGCAAATGAAGGTGAAAAGCGCGATAAGTCAGGTTCAATTTTGGATGCCGATCGCAATCTTGATCTATATCTTTTTTAACTTTTCGAACACCCTGGATCACGCTTTTGCTTTAGATGATTACTCGGTGATCGTAGAGCATCAGCACGTGCAGAACGGAGTTGATGGCATTCCGGAAATCCTAAGCACCAATTACCGTCATGGGCATCAGGGTTTTAACGACGGACTCTATCGCCCGCTGAGTCTGATCACCTTTGCGCTGGAAAAAGAATTTTTTGATTCTTCGCCAAAAATTGGGCATTGGATCAATGTGTTGTGCTATGCGATCGGATGCCTCTTGCTCTTTTTAGGCTTGTTCCGGATCATGGGTAGAGATCGAAACGCGGCTACAGTAGCTTTCATGATCGTGCTACTCTTTTCTGCCCATCCCCTGCATACCGAAGTGGTGGCCAATATCAAAAGTAGAGATATACTACTGGCCTTTTTGGGATTTGGTATTTCGCTTTACGGATTTATAAGGTCGATCGATAAAGGGAAATACTACTTCCTCGGACTGTTCGGTTTGGCGATCGCACTCCTATCCAAAGAAAGTGCAGTGCTCTTCGTATTCATTATTCCGCTGTTGATGTATCTTGATCCTAAAATCAGCTTTAAGCAGATCCAGCTGATCCTTCTGGGCACCTTGCCCCTGGGTACCGCTTTCATCTTACTGAGGAACTATATTATTGGCCGCATTGGTAAGCCGGTTGATCCGGGAAATTTTGAGCTACTCAATAATCCCTTGGCGGTGGCATCCGGCAGCGAGCAATGGGGCTCCACCTTTGCCCTGCAATTGAAGTTCTTAGAAAAGCTCTTCTTTCCCTTTGAGTTCATCCACGATTATTCCTATAATCAGATCCCTTTGGTGGAAATGGGCAACTTGACCCCCATTTTGGGTTTGCTGGTCTTACTGGCCTTGTTGGCCTTTGGGATTTATGGATTGATCAAGCGTAACCGCTGGGGCATCATTGTCATGATCTACCTCTTCAGTATTTTGATCGCCTCGCAGATCTTTACCAGGATCGGAGTACATTTTGCCGAACGTTTGCTCTTTATTGCGGTGTTGCCTTTTGCGATCTTACTTGTATCTATGATCCATAAATATCTCAAGCAAAGGAAGATGCTAGAGCTTTTCATCTTTCTGCTGATACTGATCCCACTTTCCTCTGAAAGTAGAGATCGAAATGAAGATTGGGCCAATAATTTCACCCTATACGCTGCAGATATTGAGAAAGGTGGCGCGTCCGCAAGAATAAATTATAATTATGGTAGCGTATTGTCTGAGCAAGCGGATACCATTCAAAATGAAGCAGAGAAGCAAAAGGTCTTAAGTGAGTCTGCACAGTATTTAAAGAAGGCTACCGAGATCTATCCAGATTATCTGGATGCCTGGAACAATTTGGGGATCGTATATAAAAAGCAAGGCAAATTAGAAGAAGCTAGGGCGCTCTATGCTCAGAATATCAGTCGCGATCCCAACTATGCGAAAAACTATTATAACCTCGGCACCCTCTATTTTCAACTTCAAGACTTTAATCAGACCATCAATTACCTTAGTGAATACGTTCGAAGAGTTCCCAACTCGGGTGAAGCTTACCTGATCATGGCCAAGTCGGCAGGCCGGATGGAGCGCTATTCCAACGCGATCAGTTATCTGAACAGCAGTTTACAGTACCTGCCTCAGAATCCCGAGGCTTTCAATATGTTGGGGATGGCCTATGGCTCTTTGACAGTGTACGATAAGGCTGAAACCGCTTTCACGAAAGCGATCCAACTGCAACCAAAGAATGTACAATTTCAGTTCAATTTAGCAGTCAATTACCACCGAGCAGGAAAACCGGCTCAAGAGATCCAGGTGCTACGGCGTATTCTGGACATCGATCCCAATAATGCGCGAGCAAAAATTCAACTGGCTGCCGCACTGAAAGGCCCAGAAAGCGATCAATAAGCAGAAAAATGCAGTCTTTGTCTAGCTAGCTGCTGAATTCGACTAATTTTGCCGGATGCCCAGAAGAAGAAAGCAAAAGATCTTTGAAGCCGTTGAGATCCTAGAGACGGCCGCCGAAGGAAAGTCCATGGCCAAGATCGACGAGAAGGTCCTTTTTGTCCCCCAAACCGTACCTGGAGATATCGTGGACGTGCAGCTCACCCGTAAACGCCGACGTTTTATGGAAGGCCGGGTCATCAAATTTCACAAGTATTCCGATAAACGCATTGAACCCTTTTGCGAGCACTTTGGGGTATGCGGGGGCTGCAAATGGCAATTTCTTAGCTATGAAGATCAATTGGAAAATAAACAACGCTGGGTAAAAGACAGTCTGGAAAGACTAGCCAAACTGGAGGGAGTAGACATCAAACCCATTCTGGGCGCGCCGGAAACCCGCTTCTATCGCAATAAACTGGAATTCACCTTTTCCAATTCGGAATGGCTTACCCAAGAACAGATTGATAGCGATGAAAAGTTTGAGAACCGGAATGCCTTGGGCTTTCACATTCCCGGCAGGTTTGATAAGATCCTGGACATTAAAAAATGTTGGCTACAAGCGGATCCATCCAATCCTATTCGCAATTGGGTGAAGGACTACGCCCTGAAAAATGAGCTCGCCTTTTTTGATCTGCGCGAACAGACCGGCTTTCTCAGAAACCTGATTATCCGCACCAGCAGCACCGGGGAAGTGATGGTGATCTTTTCCTTGGCTAAAGAAGATAAGCAAGCTCGAGAAGCCATGCTCAATGCGTTTGTAGAAGCCTTCCCTGAAGTGACTTCGGTGATGTACGTGATCAATGAGAAGCGGAACGATACGATCGGGGATTTGGAGATTATCTCATTCAAAGGGCCGGATCATATATTCGAAAGCATGAATGCTTTCGAAAAATCAGAAATCAGAAATCTGAAATCTGAAATTGGTCTAACCGCCGAGAATGACGGCCTCGGCCATCGGCCATCGGCCTCATCGAAGGCAAACTCAAAAAAAGAAGGTAATGAAACATTAAAATTCAAAATAGGACCCAAGTCTTTCTACCAGACCAACTCAGCACAAGCTGAAAATCTTTATCGCCTGGCCGTTGAGCTTGCCGAGATTAAAAAGGATGAAGTGGTTTACGATCTCTACACGGGCACCGGTACCATTGCCAATTATGTGGCTGATCAGGCTAAGAAAGTGGTAGGTGTGGAATACGTAGAGGCCGCAATTGAGGATGCCAAGGTAAATTCTGAGATCAATGGCATCGACAATACGGTATTTCTGGCCGGCGATATGAAGGATGTGTTTGGAGCCGAACTGATCGCCAAAGAAGGTAAGCCGGACGTGGTGATCACCGACCCACCCCGAGCGGGCATGCACAAAGATGTGGTAGAGCAATTGCTGAAATCAGGTGCTGAACGGATCGTTTACATCAGCTGTAATCCGGCCACGCAGGCGAGGGATCTGGAGTTAATGAAAACGCATTATGAAGTGATGCTGGCACAGCCGGTAGATATGTTCCCGCATACGCATCATGTGGAGAATGTGGTTTTGCTTCGTAAAAAAGAGACTGGAGATCGATGATTGGAGATCGGAGACTGGAGATTGGAGATTGGAAACCGGACTCTAAGTTTTATGTCTTTGTGACCCTTGCGAACACTTTGAAAACCTTCGTGTAATAGCTATTGAAAAGGCCGATAGTTGATGGCCGGATTTTAATTATCAATGAAAAAAGAACCAAAAACAGAAAATTGGGAAGAGCGCTATCAGATCCAGCAAACCGGATGGGATATTGGACACGCAAGTAGACCCCTTAGGGAATATATCGATCAGCTGGAAGACAAGCAAAAAAAGATCTTGATTCCCGGTGCGGGTAACGCCTACGAAGCCGAATACTTCTGGAAGCAAGGCTTTGAAAATGTGCATGTCTTGGATATTGCCCCCTCTCCCCTGAAAAATTTGGCTGAGCGCTTGCCTGAGTTTCCCAAAGACCAATTGATCCAGGGCGATTTCTTTGATCATGATCAACAATATGATCTCATCCTGGAACAGACCTTCTTCTGCGCTATTGATCCTATTTTAAGAGCCGACTACGCCCAAAAGAGCAAAGCACTTTTAAAGCCTCAGGGCAAATTGGTGGGCTTGCTTTGGTCGGTTGATCTGAATGAAGACCACCCGCCATACGGAGGATCCAAAGCTGAGTATCTAGAATACTTTGAGCCGCATTTCGATATCCATACGATGGAAAAAGCGCACAACTCCATCCCACCCAGGGCCGATCGCGAGCTTTTCATTCGGCTGGATCGCAAAGCATAAATATGGCCTTCATTGGTTATTTTTGGATAAAATACTTCAATGTCAGACCCTACCAACCGCATCCTCGACCACAATAAGATTGCTCAGAAGATCAACCGCATGGCGTATCAGATCTATGAAGATCACTATGATCAAAAAGAGATCATTATGGCCGGCATCGCAGAGAACGGTTACCGTTTGGCAGAATTGATCTGCGAAAAACTGAAAGAGATTGCCCCTTTCAACATCAAAATGAAGTCTTTGAAAGTGAATAAAAAGAATCCCTTGTCGGATGAGATCACCCATGATTTGAGCGAGCAAGAACTGAAAAACCAATGCATCATTGTGGTAGACGACGTCTTGAATTCGGGCAAAACCATGATCTATGGCGTGAATTCATTTTTGAAGGCACCCTTAAAAAAACTATCAGTAGCGGTACTGGTACACCGCTCCCATTCACGTTTTCCGGTGCAGGCCGATTACATTGGCATGTCCTTATCCACTACCTTGCAGGAACACATTGAGGTCGACTTTTCGAAGCCCGGCGATCATGCGGCCTACCTTAGCTAAGGTTCAACAGATCCGTTAACGACTCGACGCTGGGATTATCGGAAGCCAAAATGTAATCCGCTTGAAAGTAGTAGGGTTCACGCACGCTCAATTCTCTACGCACGAAGTCGGCAAGCTCTGCATCGGTAAGCTTTGCCGTTAGCGGTCGTTTTGCTTTTTTTTGCCTTAAGCGGCCAATCAAGATCTCTTCTGAAACTCTGAGGTAGACGGAGCTGCCTTGTGCTTTCAGATAGTCTAGATTATCGCCATAACAAGGTGTGCCTCCGCCCAGCGAGATCACCAGTTCTTGATCCTCTTCCGGAATGCTTCTCAGTTGCTCGGCCTCAAGCCTTCGGAAAACCTCTTCCCCATCTTCTTCGAAGATCCTTGAAATGGTGCGCTGACTTGCCTTTTCGATCTGCTTATCCAGATCAATGAATCGACGATCGAGTCGATGGGCCAATTTCTTGCCAAGACTCGACTTGCCGGAAGACATAAAACCCATCAAAAAGAGCTTCTCTTCGATCATTTTAGCGGAGAATCTGGTTCTTTGCGCATTTTGTTGTAGACCATCTTTTGGATGAGCTTGGGAAAGAACTTTGAAAGGAAGACGGCTGCTTTTCCTTCCGTAGTGAGTACCAAAGACTGCTTTCGCTTGACCGTTGCATTAAAAATGTGATCAGCCACTTCTTCAGCAGACATCATCTTGGTTTCTTCTCGAGGAGATTCGCCCTGGGCACCACCATCAGCCGAAAGGGCGGTCTTACGAATATTGGAGGCCGTAAAGCCGGGACAAGCAAGCATTACGTGCAGATCACGACCGAGATTCTCGGTTCGTACCGATTCCAAAAAACCATGCATGGCGAACTTTGAAGCCGAATAGCCGGTTCTGGCGGGTAAACCTACATAACCGGCAATTGAAGAAACTCCGACAATGGACCCGTTCTGCTTGAGCAAATGGGGCAAAGCAAATTTGGTGCAGTAGACCGTTCCCCAAAAATTAACGTCCATTACCTGCCTAAGTACGGAGAGGTCCAAATCCTCCAAGGTGGCGCGCATACTGATTCCGGCATTGTTAATGAGCACATCCAATTGCCCAAATGTGTCCACCGCCGAAAGGATCAAATTCTGGCAATCGCTCTCATTGGCCACATCGGCTTGCACAGTAACTACTTCCGTTCCCAGAGCGGTAATCTCTTCAGCCACTTCCTTGAGTTTATCTAAGCTCCTGGCCGCGATCACTAATTTTGCACCGGCGCTTGCAAATCGCAGGGCAGTTGCCTTTCCTATTCCCGAGGAGGCTCCGGTAACCAACACCACTTTATCTCTCATCATTGCTTAGCTTTGTCGAATTCCAAAAGTACACCAAGCATGCTAATCCAAGAAGTTAGAGATGCAAAAAGCGAGCAGGCATTTTATGACCTGCCAAAAAAGATCTACCGGAACGACCCGCATTGGGTACCGCATTTGATTCAAGATCTGAAAAAGGTATTTGACCCAAAAAAGAACAAATTCTTTCGTCATGGCAAGATCCAGCGTTGGATCTTAGAGCGAGACGGTGAAGTGATCGGCAGAATCGCCGCTTTTGTGGATGAGAAGAAGAACAAGAAAGCCAAACAAGACATTGGTGGCTGTGGATTCTTTGAATGTATCGACGACCGCGAAGCGGCCTTTAAGCTTTTGGATACGGCCAGGAGTTGGAATGAGGCGCAAGGCATGGAAGGCATGGACGGCCCGGTGAATTTCGGGGAAAAAGATAAATTCTGGGGCCTGATCATCAAGAACTTCGACTACCCCCCTTATTACAATCAAAATTACAATCCGGAGTATTACGTAAAGTTCTTTGAAGATTATGGTTTCAAGATCTATTACGAGCAATACATTTTCTACCGCACGGTGGCAGAGGGTTTGCGAGACGTGCATCTCGAAAAATCGGCCCGAGTAAGGCGCGACCCTAAGTACACCTTTAGCACCATCAGCAAGAAAAACCTGGAAAAGTATGCCGAAGATTTCCGCACCATTTACAACCGAGCCTGGGTGAAGCACGAGGCTTTCAGCGGCATGGAAAAAAGGCAATCCATGGCCATCATGAAGGCAATCAAGCCCATTTTGGACGAAGACCTGATCTATTTTGCCTATTATGATGGGAGACCAGTAGGTTTTTTCATCGCCTTACCTGAGATCAACCAGATCTTTAAACATGTGAATGGGAATTTGAATTGGTGGGGTAAATTGAAGTTTTTATACCACAAATGGAGAGGCACTTGTACCACCTTCTTTGGTCTGGCTTTTGGTATCGATCCCGATTTTCAGGGAAAAGGACTGGAAGGTGCGATCTTCGATGAATGCAGGGATAAAGTCACGGGCAAGTATGAGGATGTGGTGATCACCTGGATCGGTGAATTCAACCCAAAAATGATCCACGTGATCGAAAATTTGGGCGCCAAGGTGCTAAGAACCATGGCTACTTATCGTTTACTGTTTGATCCCGAGGCAAAATTTGAAAA
>Ga0207419_1001343_pt1 | contig 18795 bp, 16 predicted proteins | sample ElkSloMetagenome_4_FD_184723 | JGI IMG/M metagenome (GOLD analysis project Ga0207419, IMG submission 184723) | Hot spring microbial communities from Elkhorn Slough, Monterey Bay, USA - MD2A (version 2) | ecosystem: Environmental > Aquatic > Marine > Intertidal zone > Estuary: Microbial mat ...
CGCCTGCAAAAAGCTCAGGTTGGCGGCCAGTACGCTCTTGTTGGCTTGGGTCATGTCCAGCGGGCTAAAGCGCGGGGTCTTGAGCCAGTCGCGGGCCAGCTTGAACCAGTTTAATCGCATCTTCTTGTTCGATTGGCTTCGGGGCAGCATGCTAGCAAAGCCATAAATTACCAGGCGGCCGGTCGGGGCGAGGTGCTGGTAGCTCTGGCGCAGGGTCGATACGCCGTTGGCGTCGAAAATTGCATTGAATCCGTCCGGCACCAGTTGGTCGGCAGTGGCCCAGAGGTCTTGCGTGGAGGTGTCGATCACTGCATCCGCGCCGGACCCCTGCGCGTGATCGACCTTGTGGCTGGAACCGACCGCGCCGACCGCGCTCACGCCCGCCAGCCGCGCCAGCTGCAGCAGTGCCGATCCGACGCCGCCGGCCGCCGAATGCACCAGCCAGGTTTCACCGCGCTGCGGGTAGACCTGCCTGTGGACCATCCACCAAGCGGTAAGAAATACTGTTGGCAAGGTGGCAGCCTCGGCGAAACTCAAGTGCGCGGGCTTTGCAAACACTCCGTCCTCGCCTAGAACCAGGTGGCTGGCATAGCCGTTAAAAAGCGTCAGGCCGATGACCTCGTCGCCGGGCTGGACGCGCGTGACCTTGTCGCCCACCTCATCGACCACGCCGGCGACCTCGAAGCCCGGAGTGATCGGATAGCCATGCAGTTTCCTGGCCGAGGCATACAGGCCCATGCGGATGATGCCGTCGGCATAGTTCAGGCCGCAGGCCGCGACCTTGATGCGGACCTCGCCCGCGCCGGGTTCAGGATTCGGCGACTCGCGCAGCTGCAAGGCCTCGTAGCCACCGGGTTTGTCGATCACGACGTGCTTCAAAATGGATCACCCATCAATCTGTAGGTCAGCAGATTGACCCGTACGTCGTTGGATTTGAAAAACGTGTCGGGTTCGTTGAGTTTACGATTGAGCCACTGTGCCGGATCACCGCCCACGGATTCGATTCGGCATCGAAGCCCGCTTCGGCAGGCGAGACTGTGGGCCAGCTGAAGCGCCCGGGCGGGTCGCCAGACGCGGCCTGCGGACTCGGCCAGTTCAGAAGCCGGCCTGACAAAAGGACGGGAGCAAAAAGTCGATGGACCACCAGTGACCTTCCATTGTGTAAGCTTGAGGTGTCCATGCTATTCATTATAACGGTGCGGTCGGGCGGCCCCGGCAGCAGGACGAAAAACTGAATGAACCATCTTGACCCCTACACCCTCGCATTCATCACATCGCTGATCGGACTCTATCTGGCGGTCAACATGGTTGGGATCCGAATGGCCGGCACCCGCCATCGCGCGGTGTTGCTGTGGGCCGGGTCCGGGGTGCTACTGGCAGTCGGTTATCAACTCAGTCGATTCGTAATGAGTCCCGAGGTTGGACCGCTTGATCCGCAAACAGCGGTTGCTCTGGCTAACTTTTTTATCGTCGGCAGTCACGGACTGCTTCTGCTCGGGTTTCAGGACTATTTCAACCGTCGGCCCTGGTTCCTGTGGGTCGCCTTGCTTGTCTTCTTTCTGCTGGTTGCCGGCCTGTTCTGGTCACCGATGCAGGCCAGTGCGGCATTGCGGGTTACGGTGCTGACGGTGACTGAGGGCGTCATTTTTGGTGCCTCCATTCACTTGCTCTGGCAATCGCCTCGCGCGCATCTCACGCGCTACTCTCGAGCGCTGGCTGTCGTCATCTTCGCCCAATTGGGTCTGCTGGTGGCGCGCTGTGCCATGCTGTGGATTGACCACTTCAAGGGGGGTGGTGACGGCAGCGCGGCGCTTCTCACACCGCTGATTTTTTCGTCGATGGTGTTCTACATGCTGCTTTCATTGATGCTGGCGCTGCTGCTGTTTCGACAGAAAGAAGCACAGCTGCAGTCGCTTGCCCTGCTTGATCCGCTGACCGGGCTGCGCAATCGCCGACTGCTGCATCGCGCCATGGAACAACAGACCAGGAGAACTCAGTCGGGGGGCGAACCTTTCTGCGTGCTGGTGCTCGACCTGGACCATTTCAAACAGATCAACGATCAGCACGGCCACGCGGCGGGAGACGAAGTCCTCATCGCCAGTGCCGATCGACTGAAGACACTCGTGCGCCGTAAAGACGCTCTGTTCCGGACCGGCGGTGAGGAATTTCTGCTGCTGATGCCGAATACTTCGCGAGCCGCTGGCTTGGACCTGGCCGAGCGGATCAGGGCCGTGTTCAGCCAGGGCGCCGTCATTGGTGCCCTCGCCGATTACCCCGTTACGGTCAGTATCGGTCTGGCTGCCGCCGGGCCCGGTGAGGAGCTGGATGCCGCAACGATCCTAAAACGGGCCGATCAGCTGATGTACAAGGCCAAGAAGTTGGGCAGGAATCGAGTTGAATCGGACGATTCACCGCGTTCTGATGACGGCAGGGCAGAGCCTTTACCAGGATCCATGCCCTGAATGCCGCGAATCACTTGATTGCGCATGGCCGTGATCGTTTCTGGCCGCTCAACGATAGATCGGGGGCTCCTCTCGGCAACAAACTCAACACCCGCTCAAGCGGTTCCCGATCAACCTGCCGGCGCAACCCCGCGGCAGTGGGCTAGAAGTCTTAGTCCGTGGAAACGCTATATTCGGCGCGCGGCTCGCATACTTTAAATTTTGTCTATTCATAACCTCGAGGGGCTGATCGGCTCGACCAGATCCAAGGCCGTGACGAGGAGCCGTTGTGAGTCTCAAGATCGAATGAGTTCTGCGTGTCGATGACCTGGCTATTTTCCGAGTGCCTTGCGTTCGACCATCTTGATTAGAATAAATTGTTTTGAAGTATGCATATCTGTGCTAATTTCATTGCTCGCAATTTATTGGCAGTGGGGGGTTCGATGAAGTTTTGGCTACTAGGTCTTGCGCTCTGTTTCTCGGCGCCTTCGATAGCGCGCATCAACTGCTCAGAGACCGAGCGCTTCGGTCAGCATCTTGTGCGGGCCGGCGATAGTGAGAGGAAAGTCATTCAGGCGGCGGGTCAGCCGGACCAGCAGCGACGGCTAGAGAACCGTCGTGGCGCGGCCGCGGGCTTCCGTTTCGACTACTACCAGCGTGGCCAGACCATTCAGGTCTACATCTCCGCAGGCATTGTCACCCGCATCTGCCGCGTGCGTGATTGATGAGCCTGCCGAACGTCAACGTCGGCCTTGGGACCGAAATTGACCAGTAGCTAGGACGAGGAAGCCCGAATTAGCGGGCGTATTGGTTCTGGATGTGATGGGTTCATTGATCGAGTAGCTGACGTGCTAAACGGAAGGAGAGATTGGTCCAGGAAACGGCCGCTGCGGCCTGCGCGCAGACGTCCCGTCTACTCGTCTCTCTGACCGACTAGAGGCTCAGCCGCCTAAAATGCTTCGCAACCTATTGACTGGACGAACATTCAGTCAGAAGTCTCGATAAGTATATCGTTCTGTGCATAGTCGTTGCCGTTGCGGGATAGGGCGGCTAACCGGATCACTTCGACTCTATCGACCGTGCCACGGTGGTGGACCGCGTGTTCGAAAGATGCTGCCTCCGTGATTGCTTCAGGGGGCAGGAGGCCAATGAAGAAAAGCACAATGCCGGTTCTTTCATCGAAAATCAGGAACAGGCGGTTGTAAGGGTGCTCGGTCTTGTTCAGGCGGCTTTTCCGGCGGAACCCCGATGCGACCGGCCCCGGATCAGTTCGGGCCGACCCGTTGGGATTTGACGCGGTAGAACTACCAAGTCGTGCTCACAATTGCTGAGAAGCGCTGGTTGATGCGCTGCTTCTTTAAATCGAACGCGAGAGATCGTGCGCCCGCTCCGGGCGCACGGCGGCAGTGGTCGTCAGAACGCCCACTGCCAGCCCAGAGTCAGGCCGGAGTCCGTTTCCATTTGTGGGCCGTCGAGGTCTTGTTCGACTGGGATAATCCATTCGGCGGCCAGTCGGTGACCGCCGCCGATCAGCCAGTTGGCGCCGATACCGACCGACCAGCGCTGGGCGCCCTGGCGGTCAGGGTCGGCGGTTTGCACGGGGGCGACAATGCGCAAATCCTGGCCGGAGATATTGCCCCGGCGGTAGCCTTCCAGGCGCAGGGACAGGCTGACGGTCTCGGCTGCACGCCAGGCCAGCCAGCCGGTCAGGCGGTGTTCGTCACCGAGGCGATAGTCGTCGTCGTTGTCGTGGACTCGGAAGGTTGATCGCCACTGCGCGCCACCACTGAAGCGCTCACCCAAACGCGACCAGGTCAGGCCGAGCAGGGGGTCCCAGCTGCCCGAGCCCAGCTGCATCGGGTAGGGCAGGCGTGGGCTGGGTCGCATGCCCATGGGCGTGAGGATCTGGTCGCGCTCGGTGATCGAGCCGGTCGGTACGGACAGGCCAATCTGGGCATGAAACCGATCGGTAGGGGTTTCATGCAGACGGACCAGCGCGCTTAAGCTGCTATCGCCAAGGCCCTCGGTGCGGGTGCTGAATTCGCCCAGCACAGTATCACCCATGCCGCCGGCGTAGGTCAGATGGTCCATGTCTTTGATGATGTAGTTGGCCATGGCCATCAGCGTGATGCGATCAGTCGGGGCATACATCGCACCCAGCATGTGCATGTCGGTGGTCATTTGGGTCGGTACCACGCGCAGGGTGGGCGGCTGCATGGGCTGGCCGAAAAAGCGGTTGGGAATGGTGGTGACGATCGTGTCGGGATCGATGCTGTTGGTTCCCAGTTGGCTTCCGCCCATGTCCATGCGCATAAAGCGATAGGACATCATCCACTCGCCGGCCTCGTGGTAGTGGTCGGCCATGACACCGATGGGGGCGTGATCGTCCGGGCGTGATCCGGAGTCGGCCAGGATTGTCGTGCAGGTGAGCGCGGCCGTGGCGAGCACGGCGCATTTGGTTACAGCTTTCATGTTTATTCCTTTCAGTCAGGTGCAGCAGCGACGCGTAAAGCGCTCGCTGAATACGATTCGAACAACAGAATTAAATTTTGAGAATCAAACTGAAAGGATGGGTGGGCCGCGAGCCTGGAAGGCCGTAAGTGTTTGTTTTGATATCAAGGCGCTTGACTGCGACAGGCTGGGGCCTGTCGGTGCCCAGCGCTCGATATCGATCTGGGCATCGACCAGGAATGCGCTGCCGATGCCATCGCCCAGCGGGCACAGTTGCGCGTTGGTCAGCGCGGGAGTGCGCTCGGCGTTCGGGGCGTTGTTCAGGTCGTCCTGCAGTCGGTCTGCCTGATGGTGGTGATGACCGTGATGATGGTTTGGTTGGTTTAGTTGAGCAGGGTGGGCGTGATCGTTGCCGAACAATTGTTCTGCAACGGTGGCGCTCAGGCCGCTGTGACAGAGTGCGAGGAAGCCGTCTGAACTCAGGTTTTGCGGCATGAAACCGGGTGCGATAAGGCTTCTGAGCGTAAGGCTCAGCAAAAGCAACAGCTGGAGGCTGTTGTCCAAATGGGCCCGTAGCGCGCGGCGGTTGATCATTTCGAAAATAAGAGCGCGGTCCTCGTCAATTCAGCTTGGCCAGTTTGTTGATCTGGCCGCTGAGTTCGTCGACTTTGGACTGGTGCTCGGCCAGGCGCTCGCGTTCTTTGGCGACGACCGCCTCGGGCGCGTTGGCGACGAAGCGTTCGTTGGCGAGTTTTTTCTCGGTATTGGCCAGGCCTTTTTGCTCGCGCTCCAGCTGTTTGTTTAGGCGCGCCAGTTCTTCTTCGACATCGACCAGACCGGCCAGTGGAATCAGCAGGCGCATGTCGCCTGCCAGCGCGACCGCACAATCGGAACTGTCGCGGGATTCATCCACCACATCAATTCGCTCAAGGCGGGCGAGGCGCTTGATCAACTCGCCCAAACGAGCAAGTCGGTCTTGGTCGCCATCGCTGCATTGCTGAATCAACAGCGGCATGGGTTTGCCGGGGGCCAGGTTGAGTTCGGTCCGGGCGGAGCGTACGGCGTTGATGACGGACTTCAGCCAGTCAGTGTCGGCTTCAGCTTTTTCATCTGGAGTATTGGCCTTGGGCCAGCTGGCCTGGATCAGATAGCTGCCGTCCACGCCAGCGGGCTTTTTGACTCGCTGCCAGATTTCTTCGGTGACGAAGGGGATGAACGGGTGCAGCAAGCGCAGGGTGGTTTCCAGCACCGTGGCCAAGGTGTAGCGCGTGGCGTTGGCAGCGGCTGGGTTGGCCGCTTCGGCGTCGTCAAATAATGCCGGTTTGGACAGCTCCAGGTACCAGTCACAGAACTCGTGCCAGACGAATTCATACAGTGCTTTGGCGGCCAGGTCGAAGCGGTAGTCGGCGACGGCCTGATCCACGGCGAGAATCGTTCGATCCAGCTGCGAACGAATCCAGCGCGACGGGGCGTCGAGATCGCCAGGGTCGGGCGCTGTGATTTCGGCATCACCAACGTTCATCAGGGTGAAGCGAGTCGCATTCCAGAGCTTGTTCAAGAAATTGCGGTAGCCCTCGGCACGGCTCAGGTCGAACTTGATATCGCGACCGTGGCCGGCCAGGGCGGTGAAGGTGAACCTTAATGCATCCGCGCCGAAGGCCGGGATGCCGTCCGGGAACTCGTCGCGGGTGTGCGCTTCAATCTGCTTTTGCATCTGCGGCTGCATCAGGCCGCGCGTGCGCTTTTCGATCAGGGCGTCCAGTTTGATACCGTCGATCAAGTCGATTGGGTCGAGCACGTTGCCCTTGGATTTGGACATCTTCTGGCCGTCGCGGTCGCGAATCAGGCCGGTGATGTAGACCTGGTCGAACGGCACTTGACCAGTGAAGTGGCCGGTCATCATCACCATGCGCGCGACCCAAAAGAAAATGATGTCGAAGCCGGTGATCAACACCGAGGTGGGCAAGTAGCGGTCGTAGCCTTCTGCTGCCATGCGCTCGGGATCGGGCCAGCCCAGCGTCGAGTGGGCCCAGAGTGCCGAGGAGAACCAGGTCTCGAGCACGTCGTCGTCTTGTTTCAGCGCGATGTCTGATCCGAGCTGATGACGTTCGCGCACCTCCTCTTCGGTTCGGCCGACATAAATCCTGCCCTGATCGTCGTACCAGGCGGGAATACGATGGCCCCACCACAGCTGGCGCGAGATGCACCAGTCCTGGAGGTTCTCCATCCAGTGGCGGTAAGTGTTGATCCAGTTGCCCGGTACAAATTCAATTTTGCCGGTTTCAAAGGCGTCCAATCCGATCTTGCCGAGCTGATCCATTTTCACGAACCACTGGTCGGTCAGATAGGGCTCGATGATCTCGCCGGAGCGATCCCCGCGCGGCACAACCATGGGGTGGGGCTTTTCCTCGACCAATAAGTCTGCGGACTTGAGGTCTTTGATGATGCGCTCGCGCGCTTCGAAACGATCCAGGCCGCGATAGGCTTCCGGTGACTGATCGTTGATGGTCGCGGTGGGGGTGAAGATGTTGATCGGCTCGAAGTCGTGGCGCTGCCCGACCTCCCAATCGTTGAAATCGTGCGCCGGGGTGATTTTGACGCAACCCGTGCCGAATTCCGGGTCGACGTAGTCGTCGGCAATAACCGGAATCGCCCGTCCGGTCAGCGGCAGTTCAACGGTCTGACCGACGAGGTCGCGGTAGCGCTCATCGTCAGGATGCACGGCGACGCAAACATCGCCGAGCAGGGTTTCGGGGCGGGTCGTGGCGACTACTACATCGCCCCTGCCGTCGGTCCGGGGATAGCGGATCGACCAGATCTTTCCCTGCTCATCGGCGTTGACCACTTCCAGGTCGGAGATGGCTGTTTGCAGGACGGGGTCCCAATTGACCAGTCGCGGCCCGCGATAGATCAGACCCTCCTCGTGGAGCCGGACGAAGGTTTCGATGACCGCTTCGCTCAGGTCATCATCCATCGTGAAGCGCTCGCGCGACCAGTCGGCCGAGGCCCCGAGCCGGCGCATCTGGCCGGTGATTGTCGACCCGGATTCGTGCTTCCACTTCCAAACCCGGTCGATGAAATTCTCGCGGCTGTAGTCATCGCGCTTTCCGCCCTCGGCTTCGATCTGGCGCGTGACCACCATTTCAGTCGCGATCCCCGCATGGTCGACGCCGACCTGCCAGAGCGTGTCGCGACCCTGCATGCGGTGGTAGCGGATCAGCGCATCCATCAGGGTGTGCTGGAAGGCATGGCCCATATGCAGGGTGCCGGTAACGTTCGGTGGCGGCAGCAGGATGGTGAAGGGCTTGCCGTCGCCGGTCGGCTTGAAGCAGCCCGCGGCGTCCCATCGTTCGTACCAGCGTTGTTCCAGATCCTGCGGGTCGTAGTGCTTATCCATCGTCTTTGCGATCTTCTTTCAGTAGATTGATGTGGGGCCCGATCGGCGCTCAGCCTGCACGCGCCCGTTCATGTTCTGCACGCCTCATTTCAACACGTGATGATGCACGTCGGCGCCGCGCTTTTTCCAGGCTCTCCAGCGCTCGCGCAGCTGCTCTTTGAGGTCGCTGTCTGGGGGAATGAGTTCTAGGATGCGTTCGAACCGACCGCCCGGCAACGGCGCGGCCGGATCCAGGTTGATTAGGATATCGGCCTGGTCGGGGGCGTCCTCAAGCAGCTGAATCGGCGCGTTGGACTGCCCAATGGCGTGCGGAAGAAACCGGCCCTCAGGCTTTTCCCACAGCTGTTTATCGAGCCGCTCGAGCTGGACCCGCGGTGCCACGATAGCAACGGTTCGTGCTTTCGGCCATGCTCGACCGACCAATACAGCGGCCACGAACAGCGGGTCACTGAATCGGCCGGACATTTCGTAGAAGTCGATGCGCATTTGGGGAGGGTTAAAGGCGAAAAGGGAAAACGGTTAAAGGGTCACGGGTTCAGGCGAAAGGCGCAAGAATCCGGAAACCAAAAAGCAAAACCCGATCCTTTTATTCTGAAACCTGAACCCTTGACCCTGAAACTTCATCCCTATCTCTATCCGACTTTTTGCCACCCACCAGCATGTCCAATCAACCATTCGACCAGCATGCCGACGGGCCGGCCAGTGGCTGACTCAGGCTTGCCCCACTGCCAGGCCGAGCCGGCGATGTCGATATGGGCCCAGCGCTGGCCAGTGGCGAAACGCGACAGGAAGCAGCCGGCGGTGATGCTGCCAGCCGGCATGCCGCCAACATTTTTCATGTCGGCAAACGGCGTTTCGATCTGTTCCTGATACTCGTCCCAGAGCGGCAGGCGCCAGGCGCGGTCCGCGGACGCATCCCCGGCACCAAGGATTTCTTCGGCCAGCTCATCATCCTGAGTCATGACGCCACTGGCATGGTGGCCGAGTGCGACCACGCAGGCCCCGGTCAGGGTGGCGATATCGACCATGGCCTTGGGCTGGCTGTTCTGGCCAGTCCAGTAGATCGCATCAGCCAGAATCATTCGGCCTTCGGCGTCCGTGTTGTGCACTTCGATGGTCTTGCCGTTCATCGCGGTAATCACATCACCTGGGCGATAGGCCTTTCCGTCGGGCATGTTTTCGACCGCCGCGACCACGCCGTCGATGTTGATTGGAAGTTTCAGTCGCGCCGCTGCTTCAACCGCCCCGATCGTCGCGGCCGCCCCGCACATATCGAATTTCATCTGTTCCATCAGATCGCGCGGCTTGATCGAAATGCCGCCGGTGTCGAAGGTGATGCCTTTACCAACCATGGCCAGCGGAGCCTCGCCCTCCTGACCGCCGCGCCAGCGTAGGCGGATCAGTCGCGATGGGTTAACGCTGCCCTGGCCGACGGCCAGCAGGGCGTTCATTTTGAGCTTGGCCATCTGGTCCTCATCGAGAATCTCGACGTCCAGACCGTCGATCTCATTGGCCAGCTTCGTGGCGACCTCGGCCAGATACAGCGGCGTGCAGACGTTCGGGGGCAGATCGCCCAGGTCGCGCGAGGTTTGAATGCCGGCGGCCAGTGCGCTGGCCAGTTCGAGCTGGTGATCGGCGTCATCATCTGCGGGAAAACTGACCGATGCGGTGGCCGGTGCAGCGTCCTTGTCGGCTTTCTTAGTGGCTGAATAAACGTAGTCTGAGTGGAACAGAGCGAGTGCTGCCTGGCGCGTGACCCAGGCGCGATCGCGGCCGCGCACCGACGTGTTGCCCAGAAGGCAGTGCGCGCTGGTCGCGCGCGACTGCCGAAGCGCCTTGCCAGCAGCCCGAGCCGCCTTGACGAATGCAACTCCGTCGAGTTTTTCAGCCTTGCCTAGACCGACTACGATCAGGCGATCCACAGCCAGGCCGTGAGGACGAAGAAGAACCAGGGTCTTGCCAGTCTTCCGGGGAAGATCACCGGCCTGGTCGAGCTGATCGAGGAGTCCATGGCTTGCATCGTTGATCTGATTTAGCCCGCCTTCGAGCGGCTGGTCCACGGCAATGCCGATAATCAGGGCGTCGGCTGAAATATCTGAGATCGAGTCGCTTCGGGTTGTAAACTGCATTCGCTGGAATCCTGTTGGCTTCGATGAGACGATCGTCGGCAGGGTCGGGTCGCGTCAATGGATGCGCGCTCGGCACAGCAGGCCCTGCTGACCTACCTATCTGGATATTGTAACCGCCTCCAATGCACACGACATGCCCCGCTGCGCTGCATTTACAGGTGAATCGCAACCACCACACTGGCGGGCGGTTCGGCGGCCGGGCTTGTAGCGTCCATCTTCGAACGGTTTCGTCGAGCGACGCCATAACGATACTTTCGGGGGCTCAAGCTCAATGATCCTTCAGCGCTATCTGCTGCGCGAAATCGCCCAGGCCTGCTTGATGAGCCTGTGTGTTTTCGTCGCGGTTATCCTGGCGCTTTTTCTGGCTGAGCTGCTGGGTGACGCGGCCCAGGGCCAGCTGCCGACCGGCAGCGTCTTCTTTCTGCTGGTCCTGCGCGTTCCGGAGGCTTTGCTGCTGGTCGGGCCGCTGGCGCTGATGGTAGGTGTTTTGATGGCCCTGGGGCGCCTTGGTGAATCGAGCGAACTGGTTGTGCAGCGGGCCTCGGGTCTAGCGTTCCCCGCCGTTTTCGCACCCATCGCGCTGTGGGCGCTGCTATGGTCTGCCGGACTGCTTCTGGTGTCGGGCTGGGCCGGTCCGGCAGCCTACGAACGAAGCTCGGCGCTGATGACCGAGCTGGCCCGAACCGCGCTGGTGTCAGGCATTCGGTCCGGGCAGTTCGATCCCCTAGACGGTGGTCGAATTACCTTATACGTCGGGTCGATTGATCGTGAAAGCGGCCAACTGGGTGATGTGTTTGTTCACCTCGACGACGGAGAGGAATACGAAGTGCTCAGCGCGCCGCGCGGTCGAGTCTGGATCGACGATGTTGATCAGCGGCCTTTTCTCACGCTTTATGAGGGTCGTCAGCTCCGCCATGTAGGTCAGCTGTCCTCGGCCAAGCGGCGGCAGATCGAATTCAGCCGCAACGACGTTCGCCTGCCGGCTCCGAAGCTCAGTGGTGGGCAGGCCGATGAGTTGAGGCTGCGCCTGCCCGAACTACTGCCCCTGGATTCCCCGCAGCGCTTCCACGAATGGCACTGGCGTTGGGCGTCTCCGCTGGCGGCATTCTTGCTGGCCATGCTTGCGCTCCCGCTGGCCCAGGTGGGTCCCCGGCAGGGCCGCTTTGGCTCGGTTGTGCTGGCGCTTCTTCTCTACCTTTTTTACACCAATCTGGTCTACGCGGCACTGGTCTGGATGGAGCGGCGAGAGCTGGTCGGTGGCCCGGGCCTGTGGCCGCTGCATGGCCTTGTTCTTGCGGGCGTGGTGCTTTTCTTGCTCAGGCAGTGGCGGCGATGGTGATTTCAGGCCCTCGATTGACCCGGTATTTGATGGTCCAGGTCCTGACAGGGATCGCCCTGGTCGGTCTGCTTCTGCTCGGCCTATATACCCTCGTCGAGCTGCTTCGGGAGGCCCGATCGCTGGGGGGTGACTATCAGGTCCTGCAAATGGCGCTGTATCTCGCTCAGACCACGCCGCGCCGGATGTATGACATCTTTCCATTTGCCGCACTGATCGGCGTGATGGTCGGCCTGGGTACGCTGGCTTCGGGCAATGAATTGGTTGCCATGCGAGCGGCAGGCTTCGATCGCCCGCGCATCCTCAGCCGGGTTTTGCTCGCCGTGGGGTTGTGTTTGGTGCTGTTATTTGCGGTGGCGGAATGGCTGATTCCCGGCCTGGAGTCTCAAGCGCGCGCCGATCGTGAACAGGCCCGCAGCGGGCAAATTCAGCACGGCCGTGAGGGTGTCTTATGGCTGCGCGATCGCGATCGAATGCTCCGGGTCGGACTGTCGGTCTGGGTCGATGATAATGAGCTCCTGTTCGGCGACATACACGTCTATCCGCTTGATGTGGACGGGCCGGTTTTGTTCGCCAAGGATGCACGTCATGATGGCATCGCCTGGCAACTGGAGACCGTTCGCCGGCTCACTCCTGAAGGCCAGGGTGCGCCAGAAGAGCTGAAGACGCTGCGGCTGGAATCAGGCCTGCGACCGGAGCTGTTCGAAGCCACGGTGTCTCGTCCCAGATTACTCTCGATGACCGATCTAGCCGCGATGAAGTCACTGCTTGAGGACAATGGCCTGGACACCTCACGCTATCGGGAGGCGTTCTGGGAGCGCTTGTACTGGCCGTTGAATGTTTTGGCTATGGTGCTGATCGGACTACCGTTTGTGTTTGCCGGTATGCGGCAGCGCAACCCAGGGCTGAATCTGTTCATCGGTGTGACCGTGGGCCTAGTGTTTTTTGTGATGATTCGTCTCGCCCAGGGCGTGGCGGGCGTCGTGCCTGCGCCGCTTTGGGTGACGCTACTGCTGCCGGCGCTGTCGGTGGCCACGATTGCCGTCGTGCTGTTGCGCAGGCGATAGTCCGTGTTAGACGCGCTCGCGAACTGGTTTGGGCCGGACCCTGAGTCGGGTATCGGAGGCCAGATCATGCCATGCGAGCTTATCCTTTCGAGCCAGGCTCCAGAGGAATCCGAGGCCCAGAGAAGCCCAGGACAGGATTGCCATGGCGAAGCGCGCCACGGTTGCCATCCAGCTTGGGAAGTGGCCGTCGCTGTGAATCTCGATCCGCCATGCGCTCATGCCAAGCGTCTGTCCTTTCCTCCAGCCCAAGGCAAAGTAGAGCCAGCAGACCACCAGCAAGTAGAGCTGGAAGAATACGCTGCCGGCGGGTACTTCAGTACCGCTCGGAATGACGATGATTAGGGTCGCGAGCAGAACAATGCCGAGGAGCGCCAGGCTATCGTAGACAATAGCCGCCAGCCGGCGCCAGAGCCCGCAGGGTGGATTGTTGCGCTTCATGGTTGAATTATCCGATGTTGAACTCATTAAACTACGCCTGTATCAAATGACGCGAGAAAGGGGCGCGCAGGCAAATGCTTTCCTTTGCTGAGGATGCAGGCTACCCTGTGTAGGGCAATCTTCGTACGAAAGACATACATACTTTGAAAAGCGAATTTTTTTAAGCAAGGTGGTCAGCAAGATGGTTCAAAACTCGAATTTCTGGTCACGACGCATTCTCCTCGGCGTTGGAACTGTATTCTGCCTGACCGGCGTCAGCGCGCAGGTGCTGGATCAATCGATCGACGTCGAGACCCGGATCACCCGGGATGCAGCGCAGGCACAGCAGCAGATCAATCGGGTTGACGATGAAACCCAGCAGCTTATCGATCAATATCGTCGAACGATCAGCGAAACCCAGAGTTTGGCAACCTACAACGATCAGCTTCAGGCCATTGTCAGCAGCCAGGAAAACGAAATTGCATCGATCAATCAGCAGCTCGAGGGTTTGGAAGCCACGAATCGAGACGTTGTGCCGCTGATGATCGATATGGCGACTCGGATTGGGCGTCTTGTCGACGCGGATATGCCGTTCAGGCTGGAGGAGCGGCAAGAGCGCGCTCGTCGGCTCGTTGATATTCTCGACGATGCCGACATCACGACTTCGGAAAAATATCGTCTGATCATCGAAGCCTATCAGACCGAGATTGAATACGGCCGCACCACAGAAGCCTACGAAGGCGAACTTGATGACGGCAAGCGCGTCCAGTTTCTGCGCATCGGTCGAACCCTGCTGTTCTGGCAATCCAGCGATGGCAGTGAGACTGGATGGTGGAACCCCATAAAGCGGGAATTCGAAACGCTCGATCCTCAATACCGTCTTCCCGTCAGCGACGGTCTGGCGATCGCGCGCAACCAGGTTGCCCCGGACTTGATCCGTCTGCCGGTGCCCGCGCCGATTCCTGCGGAGGATTGATCATGAGTTTCAGGATGATTTGGATCGCTGCCGCCCTAGTAATAGCTCCGCTACCCGGACAGGCTCAGGAAACGGAGACCCTGCAGGATTTGTTGCGCGAGGTTGAGCGAATAGCATCAGAGGAGGCGCGAGTTGACGAGCAGCGTCTGCAGCGATTCATTCGTGAGCGTGCAAATCAGCGCCAGCTGCTGGACGAGGCACTGGCCGAATTGAGAAGCGAAGAGGCGCGTTCTGAGCGCCTTCGAGCCGGCTTCGATGCCAACGAGCTGGAGCTGGTCGAGTTGGAGACCGCGCTTGACGAGCGGATGGGTAATCTCGGGGAGCTGTTCGGCCTGGTCCGTCAGGTTGCCGGCGACGTCGGCACGGTTATCGAGGAATCAATGGTCAGCGCACAGATGCCCGGTCGTGCGGACTACCTGGCGGAGCTTGCCCAGCGCCGCGAACTTCCTACCTCGAAGGAGCTCTCCAGAATGTGGCTTGAAATGGTGCAGGAAATCTATCAATCCGGCCGCATCGTCCGCTTCAATGCACCCGTCGTCAATTTGGAAGGACAGCTCGAAAGCAATCGCGAGGTCGTTCGCATCGGTGTTTTCAATGCCCTGTCCGACGGCAAGTTTCTGACTTGGAACGCGGGTGCGCAGGAGCTGGTGGAATTGCCGCGCCAGCCCGACGGTCGCTTTCTCGCGATGGCTGCGGATCTTCAGAACGCGGCCCCGGGCGAAGTCACCGATATGGCTATCGACGGAACGCGCGGTGCCATCCTTGCTCAGGTGGTTCGTTCCCCAACTTGGGAAGAGCGGCGCCGCCAGAGCGGGCCGGTCGGTAATGTGATCATCGCGTTGGGCGTGATCGGGCTGTTGTTCTCTTTCTGGAAGGGCGTCGTCCTGTTTACGCGCGGACGTGCCATCAAACGCCAGCTCAAGCTTGGAGAGGCCAGCGAGGGAAATGCTCTGGGGCGGGTAATCAAGGTCTATCAGGACGATCCGCATCAGGATGTCGAAACGCTGGAGCTCAAGCTTGATGAGGCGATCCTGCGCGAAACGGCGCCGATGGAGTCGGGTTTGCCATTGATCAAGGTGCTCTATGTGATCGCGCCGCTGGTGGGCCTGCTGGGTACCGTGATCGGCATGATCCTTACGTTCCAGCAGATCACGTTGTTCGGCACGGGTGATCCGCGAATGATGGCCAATGGAATTTCGATGGCGTTGATCACGACGGTACTTGGTCTGGTCGTCGCGATTCCGCTTACCATCATCCACAGCCTGTTACACAGCCGCGCTCGCGCTCTGATCCAGATCTTAGAAGAACAAGCCGCGGGCATTATCGCCCGCCTGGCCGAACAACGTCATGGTCGCTCTAGCTAGTTTTTTTGAGGCGATCCGTGAGCTGATTGAGCTTGGCGGCGACGTTCTCTGGGCAATCATGGCGGTTTTGCTGGTCATGTGGACGCTAATCGTAGAGCGGCTCTGGTACTTTTTTAAAGTCATGCCAGCACGGCGACGCGCGATTCTGGCGGAATGGCAGGCTCGGGAAGACAATCGATCCTGGCATGCTGATCGGATCAAAGAAGAGATGGTCAGTCAACTCGAATCGGAGATGAAGACCAATATCCGAACCATTCAAACCCTGATCGCTATCTGTCCGTTGCTCGGGATGCTCGGTACAGTCACTGGCATGGTCGCCGTATTCGACGTCATGGCAATCTTCGGGACTGGGAATGCGCGGGCGATGGCCTCTGGCGTTTCCCAGGCCACGATTCCGACCATGGCGGGGATGGTCGCCGCTTTGTCTGGCGTTTATTTCGGCTCCTACCTCGAACGCAAGGCCGATGTTGAAGCCGACGCGCTCGAAGATCTGCTGCGCTACGAATAGGAAAGACTCTAGAGCCAATGGCACGCAGACACTCTGGCAAGGACGAGCCCGAAATCAACATCACCCCGATGTTGGATATCGTGTTCATCATGTTGATCTTTTTCATCGTCACCACGTCATTCATCCGCGAAACCGGGGTAGAAATCGACAAGCCGACCGCTCTTTCGACCGAGGCGCGTCCACAGGCCAACGTGTTGATTGCAGTCCGGCGCAATGGTGAGATATGGATGAATCGCCAGGAATTGAGTATCAACGAAGTCCGTTTCGAAATCGAGGACGCCCGAGCGGAGAATCCGGAAAGTTCAGTCATCATTTTGGCTGATCGGGGCGCGCGGACAGGCTTGGTTGTCGAGGTCATGGATCAGGTGCAGATCGGAGGAATCAATCGGATCTCGATTTCAGCCGAGGAACAGTCCAGGAGGTAGACGATGAATTCGGGTATGCGCTATTTGGTGTCGGTCATCGTTGCGGTCGTCGTGACCTTATCGGCGTTTTACCTTATGCATCGTTTGATTTCAGGTGACGCCGGTGACGAGCGGGCCAATGATGCGCCGCCCGGAATTCGCTTCGGCCCTGTCGACGTGGATGACCAGGTCCAGACCCGCGACCGCCGTCGCCCGTCGCCACCGCCGCCGCCCGATCGTCCGCCACCGCCGCCGCAGATGACAATTGCGCAGATGGAAGCACAGGCCTTGGATCTGCCGGATCTTGATCTATCGAATATCGATCTAGCGCTGTCCATGCGAGGCACGGGTCTGGCCTTGGCGAGCCTAACCAGTTTTCAGCCTGACGATGATGGTGATGTCATCCCTTTGGTGCGAATTCAGCCGCAATACCCGCGCAGCGCTGCAATGAATTTCATCGAGGGCTATGTCACGATCGAGTTCACTATCGATGAAAGCGGTGCAGTGCGTGACCCTCGGGTGATCGAGTCGAGTCCGCCGCGGATCTTCGATCGAGCGGCTCTGCGAGCGATCCTGCGCTGGAAATTCAAGCCACGCGTTGAAGATGGCGTCGCGACGACTCGGACTGCCGAGCAGACCATCGAGTTCTACCTGGACAGCCGGCAATGAGGGGCTTGGTTGTTTTTGTAATGTTGCTGATGACAACGATCAGCCTTGCCCTTGCACAAAGCGACCAGGGCCCTATGAACACGCAAGCCAGCCGCAGTACGGTCGCATGCGGCATCGAACGCCAGGTATCCGTTGGGGCCCTGACCCAGTCAACTTATTCAAGATTAGAAGACGTCTACGAGCTGATTGGCGAAGAGCGTTATGACCTAGCCTATCCAGAGCTTGAAGCCATGCTCGACCGAGTCAGCCAAAACGACTATGAGCTAGCGATAGTCCTTCAGACCATGGCTAACGTGCGCATAGCCCAGGAACGCGAAGACGACGCGCTTCCTCTCTACGAAAGGGCGATTCAGCTTGACACCATGGCCAACGCTCAGCACTTTGACATGATCCTGATGGTCGCCAATATCCACTACGGCGACGATCGTTTTCAGGAAGCTCTGGATCAGCTCGATGTCTGGTTCTGTGGTGTGCCGGCAGATCAAGGCAACCTCAGCGACGTTTGGGTCATGAAGGCGAGTCTGCATGCGCAGCTTGACGAATTCAGAGAGTCCGTGACCGCTGTGGATCGAGCAATCTCTTTGGCCGATGAAGTCAAGGAGCAGTGGTACCAGCTGAAGTTTGCGATACACGTTGAACTCAATGAGTACCAGAACGCGATCGATGCGCTGAAGGTCCTGATTGACATGAGCCCGGACCAGAAGAACTACTGGCTTCAGATGTCGGCGCTGTACAGGGAGATCGGGAACGACGAGGCGTCAAAAGCAACGCTAGCTCTGGCCTATCGTCGCGATCTTCTTGACCGGTCAAGTGAGTTCATGCAGCTGGCCAGTCTTCTTCAGATGCAGCAGTCGCCGCGTCAGGCTGCTGAAGTCATGGAGGATGGTGTTGAGCGTGGGATCGTCGAAAACACCCGTCGCATCTGGGAAATGATCGGCGGCGCCTGGTACGAGGCTCGTGAGCTCGACAAGGCGCTGGTGGCCTATGAAAACGCGGGTGCGCTTGCTGAAGATGGGCAGATCGATGTGCAGCGCGGCTTTCTCTTGATCGACCTTGAACGGTGGGCGACCGCGCGCGATGCATTGAACCGTGCACTGAGTCTTGGCGGCCTGTCTGAGTCGGAACAAGGCAATGCACATTTGCTGCTTGGAATGGCTCATACGAACCTAGATGACTACGATGCTGCGCAGTCCGCCTTTAATCAAGCCGCGAATTACAGTAGAGTTAGGCAAGCCGCCCGCGAATGGATAGCCCACTTGAGGGGTGAGCGAGGGCGTTATTCAGGACGATAGAACTAATATGACCGTGACCTTAGGAGGTCAAAGTTATGCAGAGCAACGAAGAAATCCAACTCGAGCAGCAAGCCACTGACGACGGAGCAACGTCGGGAGCGGCTGCCGAATCGGCGCCGCCGATCGGGTCGAAAAAGAAAGCATCCAAGAAGAAAGCTTCCAAGAAGAAAGCCTCCAAGAAGAAAGCCTCCAAGAAGAAAGCTTCCAAGAAGAAAGCTTCCAAGAAGAAAGCTTCCAAGAAGAAAGCTTCCAAGAAGAAGGCTTCCAAGAAGAAGGCTTCCAAGAAGAAGGCTTCCAAGAAGAAGGCTTCCAAGAAGAAGGCTTCCAAGAAGAAGGCTTCCAAG
>Ga0207419_1001344_pt1 | contig 18791 bp, 9 predicted proteins | sample ElkSloMetagenome_4_FD_184723 | JGI IMG/M metagenome (GOLD analysis project Ga0207419, IMG submission 184723) | Hot spring microbial communities from Elkhorn Slough, Monterey Bay, USA - MD2A (version 2) | ecosystem: Environmental > Aquatic > Marine > Intertidal zone > Estuary: Microbial mat ...
TGACGTGAACCAGTAGACCATAAAAAAGTAGCGCCAGGGTTACCTGCATCCAAAGTAATGCCCTCATTGGAACAGATGGCCAGATTATCACCTAAATCTAAAACCGGCAAAGGATTGATGACAACATTAGTATTTGCAGCACCAGTACATCCATTTTGATCCGTTATATCTACTGAATAATATCCACTTTGCGAAACAGAAAGGTAGCGTGAAGTAGAACCATCTGACCAAACATACGAGGCTCCCGGATAACCCGCGTCTAATTCTCCTACTCCGCAGAAAGTATTTTGAATACCCAGATCAGGTGTTATTGCTGTATTTAAAGTTACGTTAAAATCTTGCCTGCTCACACAGTTATCTGTAGAAGTAACTTCCAGCCAATAACCACCTGAGGCAGTAAAAGTAGTAGAGCTGGTATTGCTACCGTTGCTCCATTGATAAGTAGCACCGGTTGTAAATGCATCCAATGTGATCGTATTACCACAAGTTTCAATATCATCGGTTAAATTGATGGTGGGATTATTAAAAATTTCCACTGATTTGGCAATCTCAGCAACACAACCAAAGTTACTTTCTACCTGGAGCTTCACATCATAATTGCCGGATTCCTGATAATACTTTGCCGGGTTTTGATCGTTGCTGTAAGTATCATCTCCAAAACTCCAAAGGAAATCTAGATTGCCAGAATTAACAGTAGTCAGATTGTTAATTTCAAGTACGTCACCTTCACATTCCGGATTAATATTGAAATCTACCAGAGGGAAATCGTGTACTTGCATAGGCGAATTTATAGTAGCAGAACAACCAAATTCGTCAGATACCTTTAAAGAAACATTGTAGTTTCCCATATTATTAAATGACACGGACTCTGTCTGGGCATTTGAAGTATAACCATTGTCAAAATCCCAATTAAATTGATGCTTACCACTCACGGGCTTTAATACATCAAAGAAGACTGCCTCGTTTATACAGGCATTCGGTTTGTAACTAACTTCTATTTCCGGTAACGCTTTTACCTCTACCGGCAATATAGCTTCTGCATAACAACCTTCACCCGAAAAAGCTTTGAATTGAATGTCATAAAGGCCAGGTTGATTATAAGATTTAACCGGATCTTTCAGTTTAGAAGATTGGCTATCCCCAAAATCCCAGGAGAAAGTAAGGGTATTGTTCTTTACAGTACTTTTATTCTCAATGGCCAGGTCTTCATTTTGACAAACCAGATCAAGATAGTTTACATCAATTACCGGTTTGGGGTTCACCTCAATTTGCCTGATAAGTGTATCATAGCAAGCAATACCCGATGGATGCACGATTAATTCAATTTCCTGAGGACCATCTTGAGTAAATATTTTATCAGGTACCTCACTGGAGGATGCGGTGCCATCACTAAAACTCCACTGATACAACAAGTTACGGTTAGTGTAATTGCTTGAGCTTTTATTTTCAATTATTACCGGATTATCTGTACATGTATTTTCTATGGTAAAATTTGCTTCCGGTATTTCGTGAACTACAACGGAGACGGTGGTATCATGTTGGCAGCCAAATTTGGTATTGACTTCGAGTATTGCGTTAAATGTGCCGTAGGAACTGTAAGTATAAACCGGATTTTTTTGACTTGAGGAAGCAGATGGATTGCCCGTATCATCAAAATTCCAGGCATAAGTTACCTGCGCTTCATTATTGCCCTTAAGTTGGGTAAGATTCTCAAACTCAACTGCTACTTGATCACATACAGAAACAGCCTTGGTTTTTGCAATGGCAAGCGGAACCGTTTTTTCCACCACTAATAAAGAGTCGCTACTTTCACAGCCACTGGTATTCCATACATGCAATTTGTATTTTCCCGGATTTTTTACCCAAATGGTTGGATCTTGCTCACCAGTGCTCCACAAATATGTAAGTCCGGGTAATTCAGGATCAATATTTAAACTATCACCTTCGCACAAATAAAGCGTATCTTTTGCAAAAACTAGCGGTGGATTTTTACTACAATCTTCCGGAGCAATGGTAAACCGCTGTTTTGTTAGTGCTAGTTTGTTTCGGTATGATACCAGAGAGTCTTCCGTATAATATCTTTCACTCTTTTCATCCCATTGCTTTTCCCATTTCAAACCCTGATCAAAGGAGCTCCAGAGAGCAAATTCTTTTTCATCGTAATTGGGGTCTGAAATCTCATTTTCAAAATACCGGGTCGAAAGTTGTACAATAGATTTTGTTCCGGATGGTTCGTATAAGTCAAAATACCTATCGATAGAACCATCGCCAGGGCCGGCATTAATTTCTTTGCCACCCTGTTTGCCGTGGCCTCTTATCAACTTCATGTCGTAAGCATCGGTACTTTCAATGGCCAGGCCAAGCGACAGATATCGTTTATCGTTATTGATATCATAGCCACTTTTTTCAAAGCGGATGGTGCCACTACCTTCGGTTTGATCGTAAATTCTGTTATCATTTTCTTCCCCTTGCAGATAACCAAATAACCCTGTTTTTTCAGCAAAAAGATACACTTCGTTATTGTTAAGAAAGAGATTACCTTTTATTAATTTCAATTGACCAGACACCCTTATGCTGTCATTGAGAATTATTTCTCCGCCAGATTTATTAATGATAATATCGTGAAAAAAAATGGCTGAATCCCCTGCAATTGTCTGGTCTTGATTACCTTTAAATATTAGTATTCCCGACTCATCACTACCTATTCCATCGGCAAAAATGTTGTTCTTAGCCTTATTTTCAATATTGCCTTCAATAGAAATTTTGCCGGTGTTATTAAATGTACCAGTGCTTTCGTGGGTAATGTTTCCCTTTATGTACATGGTAGATTTGTTGGTAATACTGCCACCCTTAATGGTAAGATTACCTTGTCCAAATGCACAAAAAGCCAATAAAATAAAACCTATGGTGTAGAGGTGTTTCATATGGTTTATTTTACTCTCATAATGAATGCTAAAACATAATATGGCGGTCGGTTTTCATGGGGTTGGTTGTCTAAACCATCAGTGGTTCCATCTCCAACTTTACCAGCAAAATCGCTGTTGAAGTGTCTATGCTCTGCATAATCAGTATAAAAGGTACTTCTGTTTGATCTTTCAGCAAATGAATATTCACTATTATTATCTGCTAATTTTTCTTTCTCAAATTGAGGTAGTCTGTGATTATGCCTACCACTAGATTTAATGTTTATTGTTGCCCCATCTCCATAAGCTTCATGAAAATGTTTGGGAAGATTACTTTTATCCAGAATCACTTCTTTTTTACCACCTGTTGTAGCAATTGCATCATATTCGATGTCTCCACCATCATAACCTACAATAAACCTTCCCCTTAAATCAGGAGTATTCTGTGGATTTCCGTAATTATCTGTATAGCCGGATCCATCACACAATTGCCATCCATCCGGTAAGTTGAGTGGATCGCCGGACCACATGATGATACCACCGTAAGGAATTGTTCCATGACCCACAAATTCTTTTGCTTGAGCCACATTATCAGAAACTACAGTATCCACTATCTGAGTTGCACCTACTTTTTGCCGCCAGGTGTTCAACACGCTCCATTCATCGCCCGATACATGCCAAAGAAATGATTCGCTGGTTGTTTCGAAAAGCAACAGTGATTTTTTTGGTTGATAAATATTGTTCCTTTGTGCTTCATCTAGTCTGGGTATAAGTAACCCACCTTTATGTGCTCCGGTAGATATATCTAACACAGCGCTTGTATCAGGAGTATCAGTATTGATACCAATTTGCGCATGCAATTGATTACTAATTATACTCAATATCAAAATAAGTAAATGTTTTTTCATAGATTTCTAATTTGTAGATACACTTATAGGTAAAGAATTAAAAAGTAAACCCCTGGCACCAATTACTGAAATTTTATAGGAGTTTTCACTATTAAATTTTATATCATGATATTCATTAGCTCTAATTAGGCCACTACATGGCTTCCATCTTTGATCTAATTTTTTAAATACCACATAGCCTTTAATTTCATTACTATTTAAATTATTCCAGGACAACTGAATGGCTTTTTTATCCTTTAAATAATTACCTTGAAAGTTTAATTCCATGGTAGATTTGTAATCATTTGCCATAGCAGATACCCTATTGCTTTTTGCTGATTCATTTCCTGCACTGTCGGTACAAGTAATAAAATATGAGTATATGACCTTATGGTCAATATTTTGATCCATATAGCTGGTAGTAAACTTATTTAATTCAATTGTCAATGTGTCTTGCTCAGAATGTCTGATTAATGTGTATGACTTTATATCAGTATCGTAAGATGGATTCCAAAGAACAGAAAGGCCTTTTTCTTTTGGAATTATAGATTTTATGAAAGGAGATTCAGGAGAAGATATATCAGGCAATTTTGCTGAAACGGCCTGTGAATAATCACTTCGGTTATAGGAAGAATCAACTGCTATTACGTAATAGTTATATAAATTTTTGGTATTTGAAGCCACGCTATCGATAAAAACATTATCAAGAATAGGATTAGCATTCATTAACATATATTCTCCCTGATTATCATCCTTTACTTTTCTGAATAATTGGTATCCTAGTAAATCACTTTCTTCATTTCTAACCCATTGAATTTTAAATACACCCGTATCAGATTTTATCATTACTTGTGTAGGAGATGACGGAGGTGTTTTATCCGCTACTTCTGCAAAAACTTTATTTGATCTATTCTCATTACCAAACCTATTTTCAGCAGTTACATAATAGTAATACCCATTTCCTTCTTCTACATTAATTTCATATTTTTCAATTGCAGTAGAAAGAGGTGAAGGGTTCAATTTTATGAAAGGACCGTCACTTTTAGTTGACTGGTAAATATTAATATGATAATAAGCTGTATCAAATGGATTTTCCCAATCCAGTAGTACTTTGTTATTACTGACTTTTCTTTCTAAATTATGGGGAGGTAATGGAAGTAAATCTTCTTTAACAAACACTTCCACTACATCGGAGAATTCATTGTCTTTTTCAAAATAGCCTTTACCAGTAATTTTATATTCGTAATTTAGATTTTTGTCTTTTATCCTATCTTCGTAAAAATATTCAGGCATTTCCAATATACCCTCATTATTCTGCTTTTGGCCAATCATTACAGGATATTCATTTAACTTTGTAAATTCCTTTTCCCCAAATATTCTACGATATACATCTACACCATAAAATCTGTCATCATTAGTATCCCATTTAAGAAATACTTTATTGCCCTTATTTTTAGCTGACAGATTATAATTAATTTTATTTTTAGCAGCGTTTATCTTTATATAGTCAGATTCAGCAATTATTATTTCCTTTCCGAACGAACTATACGATACTTTGTATTTTACTGGACCTTCGCTCGACTGAAGATTATCTTCATAATAAATTCCTAAATAATTGGCAAATTGATTAGACTGGAAGCTCTTAATTATCAGATTTAAGTATGCAAAATCTTTTTCATTTCTTAAGGCAATTAGTTCGGCTGCTTCAATAAAAAATGTGAGAGAAGTATCTTTTTCATTAAAGCGAAAAGTCTCTTTGTTTTTTTTATATACTTTATCTATTATTCTCCAAGAGTCACTATCCTGGTGTTTTTTATACAGCTTACATCCATCTGGAAATATGATATTATCTTGATGGTACCATTTGAGCTTTACCTTGCCATCTTTATTAATATCATATAACAGACGGCCTTCTTGTGAAAAAGAATTTTGACATAGCAAAAACAGGCTGGTTATAAGTAATAATCTAAACATGAAATATGACTAATTATGTTACATTGAATTTAATGTGTAAATTTTACCGTGATTCATGCGCAAATTATACCAAAATATTTAAATTAAAAAGTCAAATATTTATAGCAAAATAAGATAAATATAAAAAATTACAATTCTACATTTTTAATATTGTTGATTATCAAACAGTTGGAAAAGTAAAGGTATGGTTAAATACTATTTTTGAGGCAAATAGTGTAATTTATCAAAAAATATTACATTATAAAACAAGTTATTATAAAACTCTAATTATCTTATTTACAGGGGGTAAATATTAAATTCATCTATATATTGTTAATAATTAGGCTTAAATATTACATAAAAACTATAAAAATAGTTATTTAAACCTTATGTTAAAAAAATAACAATAGCTACAATTCAATCATAAAATAATAGTAATACATTTACTTTTATCATTTTCCATATTTAGGAAAAAATACTAATTTTTCCCAATTCTATATACATTATGTAAATTCTTTCTATATAGATAAAAAATTAATTTTGTAAGTTCGATTTCTTGCTTGCTAAGAAGCACTATGCAGCTTTCAAAAAAAATCCGCCTGATAAATCTTTGCAGTCTACCAGGCGGAGCAGTTAAAAAATATTATTATCGTATTTTGGCAAATGGCCAGGCCATCATACCCCCTTCCAGCACTTTTATGTTTTTGTAGCCTTGTGACATTAGGAAAGTTGCTGCTTCGTATCCTCGTAGTGATACTTTGCAATAGACGATTATTTCTTTATTTTTTTCCTGAGGCAGGTTGTCCAAGCTTTTTCTTAGGGTGGGCAATGGTATCAACATTTCTCCAAGGCCCAATCTCGTTTCTTCATATTCTGTCATATTCCGCACATCGAGCAGTAGCAGGTCATCTTTTTTATTTATTTTTTCCATTACCGCTGTGGCTGATATACCATCCATTCTGCCCAAAAATTTATTTTCCAATACATGAGCCGCTGTAATAAAGTTGTCAATAGCGGGTGAATATGGTGGCGCGTAAGGTAAATCAAGGCTTACCAGGTCTTCTATATGCATGCCAGCGTGCAATGCCATAGCTCCTATAGCAATTCTTTTAGCTACATCGCCCTGGCCTACCGCCTGCATGCCTAAAAATTTTCCGGTTTTGGCATCGGCCACCATTTTTATAGTGATGTAATCGGCACCCATAAATCCTGGCTTATCGGGACCTACCTGCATGGTAGTAAGCAGATTGGGATACCCTTTTCGCTTGGCATAATTTTCTGAAAATCCGGTATTGGCCACTGTAAAATCGAATGCCTGGCAAATGGCAGTCATCACTACGCCTTTATATTGCACGTCGGGATGATCTTTTACCATGTTTTGCGCGGCTACCCTGGCCTGTAAATTAGCCGCATCTCCCATCGGCAACCAGGTATATTCGCCATTGATCATGTTTAAAGGTTCAATACAATCGCCTGCTGCATAAATATTTGGATCACTGGTTTGCAGGTACTTATTGACCCGTACGCCTCCTATTTCTCCTATTTCCAAACCTGCTGACGCTGCCAATTTTGAATTAGGTTTTACCCCTACTGAAAGCACTACAAGTTCGCAGGGCAATTCTTCACCGGTATCCAATTTTACTGCTTTTACTTTTCCTTCTTCTCCTACTATTTCCTGAGCAGCGGTGTTAGTTAATACTTCAGACCCCTTTTCTTTAATGTGATTTTCTACAAGCTTGGCCATTTCCCAATCCATAAAAGTTAGAATTTGAGGCAATCGTTCTACTACAGTCACTTTTATACCGGCCAGTTGCAACGCCTCTGTAGTTTCTATCCCAATCAATCCTCCACCTACTACTACTGCATGCTGCACGTTTTTGCTATTTACTCTTTCTTTCAAAAATTTAGCATCTTCTACACTTTGTAGGGTAGTCACCCCATCCAGATCTACACCAGGTATGGGAGGAATTACCGGAACTGAACCGGTAGCAATCATCAATTTATCGTAGGGATATTGAGTTTCTTCCTCAGTAACCATGTTTTTAGCCAATACAACTTTATCTTTCCTGTTGATGGTTACAACTTCAGTTTTAACCAGGGCATTTATGTTTTTTATATTTTGAAATGAGGCAGGTTCTTTTACCATTTGGCTTTGCTTATCAAAAACGCCTCCTACATAATAAGGATAACCACAAGATGCCATACTTAAAAATTGTCCTTTCTGTATCATGGTTATTTCCGCATTCTGATCAAGCCTGCGTGCTTTTGATGCAGCTTTGGGTCCTGCAGCTGAACCACCTATTACAACTATTTTCTTAGCCATATTTAATGTAATTTTTTTGTTTATACAACAATGTTGCAAGAATAAAACATTTCATGCGCTAAGAAAATGATAAAAATCACTTTTATTGGGTTGATAATACAAAAAAGGTTGGCTAATGAGTTTTATTTTGATAAATAGGTGAAAATTTAAAATTAAAGTACCGGGCTTCATAAAAATTAACATAGTTGTAATAAATTTGGCGCCAACAAGTTATAACTGTCAATAATGACTTTTGCATGATGAAAATTGCACTTTGGAGTATTTTACCCAATCAAAAAAGCCTTATTTTTTATATTATTATAGGAATGCTATTAGCTAGCTCATGTGTTCCAAACAGAAAAATCGTATATCTTCAATCAGATGATGATTTGACAAAACAAAACCCTACTGACGTGGTAGTAAGGTCTTACGATGCCAAAAAGTTTGATTATGAATTAAAACCTAACGATATCATTTCATTGCGTGTAGCCAGTATAACGCCTGAAGAATACAATTTTATAAAAAAATACGAAGAACAACTGGGGCAAATAAGAAAGCTGAATCAATACCAACAAAACTCGATGGGAGGTGGCCAAAATAACCGATTCATGCAGCAAGGTGGCTTCATGCAGCAAAGAGGCGGAGAAGGTGGCGGGATAAGTTCGCTTATGCTGGATCAAATGCAGTCAGGCTTCGAACTTGATGGTCAGGGGCAACTGGAGTTACCGGAAATAGGTGTGGTAACTTTGAGTGGTTTGACCTTAGAGCAAGCGGAAGATAGTATTCGAAGAAAATTGAAAGGATATTTTGAGACACCTATGGTGAGAATACAGCTTTTAAATTTTCACTTTACCATTATAGGCGAAGTGGAGGCAGAAGGCAGGTATACCGCCTTTGATCCAAATTTCAATGTATTTGATGCTTTTATGTTGGCCGGCAACCTGACTGAATTTGCTGATAGAAGCAATATAAAAGTGATAAGATCTAATGGTGAGCAAAAAGAGGTTATATATTTAAATACCTTAGAAGAAGATTTGTTGGCAGCAGATTATTTCTATTTAAGACCTGGCGATTTAATTGTGGTACCGCCATTGCCTGTACGCACCACGCGAAATTATACTTTACCAAGTACTTCCACCATTATAAGTATAATTACTGCAGCAATTTCATTATACGTTATATTAAGTAGATAATTATGAATGAGAGAGGGTTAGAAACTAACGATAGCCTTGCTGATGTTAAGAAAATTTTAGGTAAAATTTGGAGAAAGTGGTATTTTGTGGCTGCTTCTTTGATTATAGCTTTAACAGTTGCCTATCTTATCAATAGATACGAAACGCCCATATATGTAATCAATGGCAGTATAATTACTCAAAAATTTGATGACAATAGTAGCAGCATGCTACCTACAGAGATCAGTGGCGATTATTTTTTCCGCAATCGGATAGAAGTATTTCAGGAAATCCCTCTTTTAAAATCGCAAGATAAAATAGATGCTACTTTACAAAGGTTAAATTTTTCTGTAGAGTATTTTGCTGAAGGCCGGGTAAAAGGCCGGATATTCGGCAAACGAAATGAGTCCTATCCTAATAGCTTTTATAGGGTAGAAGTTGATACTACTTCTAGAGCAATTCCATATAATATAGAAATTGACATTTTGGTAGTAGACAGGCTCACTTATAAGCTTACTACGGAAGATGAAAGTTGGTCGGAGATAGTAAAAGGTACTTACCGGTTTGGTGAAGTTTATAATCAAAACGGCTTTATTTTCTCTATTTATTTAAACAATGGCAACCCTACCAGAAATCAGGATATAAGAAACTTATTTATAATAAAAAGCAGAAGCCAACTGGTAAGTGAATATCGTAGTCGCCTAAATATATCATGGGCGCAAAAGGGTTCTGCCATATTAAATGTAAATATGAGAAGCACCATACCTGAAAAAGATATGGACTTTATCAAAAACTATTTTGAAGTAGTAATAATAAAAGGGCTGGAAGATAAAAATGCCTATGCCACTAATTCGATAAGCTTTATCAATGAACAACTGGCCCAAATTTCTGATTCCCTGATTTCTTTTCAAACTGAAATAGACAATTATAAACTGGCCAATCGTGAGCTGGCCAATGGTAATACCTACATATTTGGCATGCTTAACGAAATGGACCAGGAAAAGGCCAAACTTGTATTAACCAATCGCTATTTGAATTATCTATCTGATTATATTCAGCAACAACGAGAAGAAGAAATATTTGCTCCTAATGTGATAGGTCTTGAAGCACCATTGCTGGAAGAAATGGTAAATGAGTATATGCAGATAAAGCTGGAAAACAAGATTGATAAAAATGAAAAAAATGACCAGAACCCTCTGGTAAATCGCAACCACGAAAAGATCACCCGTCTGGAAGAAAACATGTTTGAAAACATAGAAAACATGCAAGAAGCCAACCAGGAGGCAATAGATGAAATAAACCAAAAAATCAACTTTTATTACAGTTCTATACGTGATTTTCAAGATGAATATCGGGAATTGGCGCAACTACAAAGAATGTTTGCCCTTAATGAAGGGATTTACAACATGTTGCTAGAGCGTAAAACTGAAGCCAGTATAGCAAAAGCATCTACTACCTCTGATTACCAAGTAGTAAACAGACCTGGCTACAGCCCGGTACCAATACACCCCAATGAGCAAAAAAACTACATAATTGCCCTCTTGCTTGGATTAGGTATTCCTATAGGATTAATCTATCTGCAGGATATGCTGAACAATAAAATTATCACCAAAGATGATTTACTGAAAAACACTACCATACCCATGATTGGCAACATTGGCCACAGCAGTATGCCCAGCCAACTGGTGGTAAAGGAGCGGCCACGAAGCCAGGTATCTGAGTCATTTAGAAGTGTTCGTGCTAACTTAAAATATTTTATAGGTGACGGTAAACGTTTACAAAAAACTTATTTAATTACCAGCTCCATCAGTGGCGAAGGAAAAACATTTTGTTCAATAAACCTGGCGCTTACCTTTGCCAATACTGGCAAAAAGACACTTTTACTAGGTGCTGACATGCGTAAACCTACCCTGTCAGAATACCTTGACTTGCGAGATAGTAAAGGTTTGAGCAATTATTTAGCAGGCTTTAATGATGATATTAATGAATTAATATTAAATCCGATTGCTGAAAATTTTTACGTGTTGATGGGTGGTGATATCCCCCCCAATCCCGCTGAATTACTAGCTTCGGATAAAATGATCCATTTAATGGATCAATTACGCGAAGAGTTTGATCATATTATTATCGACACCCCTCCCATCGGTTTGGTTTCTGATGCCATGGAACTGGTAAAGTTTAGTGACCTCAATTTTCTCGTGGTTCGGCAAGGTAAAACATTAAAATCTACCTTGCATAGCATGAGCGAGATGTATAGTGACGGCAAAGTTAAAAACATGGTTATTGTATTCAACGATATCAACTTTAACAAGTATGCCTACGGATATGGTTATGGCTATGGCTATGGAAATAGCTCAGGGTATGGCTACGGCTATTATGAAGAAGATGAAAAAAATAGTAAATGGTGGCGTCGATTATTTCCATTTCTATAAATAAAAACACCAAATCAGTAGTTGTGTTATATTAAATACTGAAGTTTCACACTTATAAAAATCAAAATAAAACACCTTCAAATCCCTGCCGAAGCTTCGGCAAGAGGGTTAAGGGGAGTGTTTATCAATAAAATATTTTAATTTAATTTTTAAATTGCGTTTTAACCCCATATGGGTAAAACTGAGATTTAAATTTGTAACAAAAATGGAAAAATAACCCCGAGGCTCAGGCTTCGGGGTTTTGTTTTACACCCTCCTTTGCCGATTGGCAGAGAGTCATAGGTGCATTATTTTTTCAATTTCCATTTTCACCAATACCATTCTGTTGCTAAATTTCAGTTAAAAACTTACCACAATATTAATGTCTCGATATATAAATAGTAAAAGCCGGCTTATCCAGCAAGTTTTACATTAATAAAATATATTTAATTGAGCATTTAACTACTATAAGGAGACTTCCATTATTTGATCCTCTCCAAATGTTACTTGCTTTTTACTCCATCCGTCAGGTTTATTTTCACCCACATTCACAGTATATTTTCCCTGGGCATAGACTGGTGGTTGAAATGACTCCCCTTGTACCCTTACGGTATAAAGCACCTCCCCTGTTTCTTCAGAAATAACTTGAACAACGGGATTGGTTTTATTGAATTGTAACGTTGGTAAATAACCCACCGGCTTTCTTCCATCATTTTCTTCCATATTAAATTTAATAGGCCAGCCAGGATATTGTCCTGCATCTCCCTGGGATAAATCAGCAAACCGAGGCCAGGCTTCAAAGGTAACTTCACGAGACTCCTTATTAAATCGAATTAAGCCATAGCCATCGCCTAAGTTTACCTCCGATCTTTTTAATGTATCGCGCATAGCTTTTACAGTTGAGAAATCAGGATTTGCATAAGCGTACATGGTAATTTTATTATACAATCCATCAAGATAATCGCCCGTCCAAGGCAGTTCAGTATTTATAGGCGCACCTGCTCCTGCCTTTTCATCTTTAGGCCACCACCAGCGTCCGTAGTAAGTATTTACAATGGCAGGATTGGTAAAAGCAAAAGGACCATCTCTAAATTCATCAATACCATGCTTTACTACAACACTCAAGTGCTGATCACCGCACAGATGTGTGGCAAATGCTCTTCGCATGGCTTTAAGCGCGTTGTCCCTGCCGGTTTGAGGCCATCCATTGCAGTCCAGATCCGCTAGTAACCGGTTATCCATAGAGCCGTGAAAATGTACCGCGCCACAAAATGCCGTTTGGGAAAGAACTGCTTTCATTTCTGTATCAGTCCAATCCTGTCCCCACTCATTAAGAAAATTAAGCTGTCGATCGCCTAAGAGTGTAAGGGAAGGCAAATCTACTTTGGCAGGGTCATAACCTTCTTCTGTGATATGGTCAGGACGAGGACCCATTTGGGGTATTTTACCGGCCGGACCTGACTTAAACTTGCGATCTTCGACAATAGCAAAATCAACCCCACCTACATTTAGGCTTGTATAATATACAGTAATCCCCTGATCAACAGTTGTGGGATCTGCCGGATCGGGCAAATGAGAGGTTTGACAACGCTGCACCATGTTTACATATTCAGCAGGATAGAAATACCCGCCTGTATCTCCAGCGGGAGAATCCGCTTTTTTCCCACTTTCACCCCAAACATTGCCTTGCCCCACGTCATGATCATCGGGAATAGTTACCACCGGTCTGTCTCTTATTACTTCTTTAAATTGCTTACCCCAAAGCAACCAACCGGCAGTGTGTTCTTTATGGTCATAACTTTGATCGCCGGCAAAGAACAACAAATCCGGGTTTTGTTCTTTTAACTTGCTCACAATGGCATTTCTATTTTCTCTATTTTGATTGGAGTTACAAGACAAAGAAGCGACCACTATTTCTTTTTTATCTTTAGGGTTTTTACGTATAAGTCCTTCGAAAGAAGCTTCTTGTCCGTGCAAAACCCGATAAGGCACATCATTGGAATCATCCCAGTCTTCAATTTCGAAATGGGCAGACCATCCAGGATAAACAACATCTACCTTTTGAACCTGCTCCCATTGATCATTCTTCTTCATTTCAAGACGCACCTCTCTACTTTCTTCAGGTTTGAGAGGGTATAATTGAGCAGTAATTTTTAATTTACCATTTTGATGAGTGTATAATGCAAATCCAACAACTTCATCGCGAGGCACTCTTACAAACTCACCTAAAAAACCTTCAGCGGGTTTATCCCACATATCCCATCTGGTATGCGAATCCAATGTTTTACCTGCTTCACCAGGAAACGGATCGGTAGTATATTCTACACGTTCATTTCGTTGAGTATTTTGGGTACAACCCCATGAAAACGACAGGGTAAGTATCAGAATTTTTAATGTATTTTTCATAAATTGTTATAACTTTGATTTTGATTCAAATATAATGTAATAAGATAATCCATGGCCAAATATTCGGAGTTAATGTTATCCTAAAATTAATGTAATCAAGAAAAAAAGCTTTGATTGACCAAGCAAAATAAATAAGGCCGACACTTGTATTGTTCTTATTTTTATTTAACTTTGCAACTCTAAAATTTTAAGTGCCATATTAAGAGGGCTTTTTTCTTAAAATTTGACCACAAAACATCAAGCGGATGTGGCGAAATTGGTAGACGCACTAGACTTAGGATCTAGCGCCGCAAGGCATGGGGGTTCGAGTCCCTCCATCCGCACGCTGCAAAACTAACCCTCGATCAATGAATTGATTGGGGGTTTTTATTAAATAAGGTTCTGAAAACTTAAATTTGCAAAGCTTTGGATATAACATTAGATAAAACCGAAAACAACGAAGCTTCTATTAAAATAAAAATTGATGAAGCTGATTACCAACCTAAAGTTGACGAAAAACTAAAAGAATACAAGAAAAAAGCCAGTATAAAAGGTTTCAGACCTGGTAAAGTACCTGTTTCTTTGATAAAGAAAATGTATGGTAAAGCCATTTTGGTAGATGAACTTAACTCACTGCTGAACCAATCACTCACAAACTACATCAAAGAACAAGACCTTAATTTGATAGGTGAGCCTTTACCTAATAATGATAAAAATGCTGAAGTTGATTTTGACACTCAGAAAGAATTTGAGTTTGAATATGAAGTAGGCTTAGTTGATGATTTTGAAGTAGATACTGATAAAAAGATTACTTATTACGAAATTAAAACGGACAAAAAGCAAGTAAACGATCAAGTAGAAGACTTGCGTAAACAGTACGGGCCTTTGCAAGAAATGAAAGAAGTTGCCAGTGAAGAAGATATCATTAGTGGTCTTTTAAGGCAGCTAGATGGTGGTATTGACAAAAAGGCAATTGTTACCTTAGATATGCTTAGCAAGAGCGAGAAGAAAAATTGGATGGGAAAGAAATTGGAAGAAACCATTATTTTTTCAATTGATAAAGCTTTGGTTGATGAAAAGGCGATTGCAAAGTTGACCGACTTACCTGAAGATGATGCCAAAGCACTTAAAGGTGATTTTAGATTTCAAATCAATAAAATCGAGCGAAGAGAAAAAGCCGAATTGAATCAGGAATTCTTCGATAAATTGTTTGGGCCTGACCAGGTGAAGTCCGAAGATGAATTTAAAGAAAAAATAGAAGAAAGCTTTAAAGAGAATTATAAACGCGAATCGGATCAATTATTTGAAATAGATGCACGAGAAAATTATATTGACAGTACCAAAATAACAGTACCGGATAATTTTTTTAAAAAATGGCTAATTGCTACTAACCAAGAAAATGTAGAAGAGGCATCTATAGAGATAGATTATGATAAGTATGTAAAGGAATTGAAATGGATGCTTATTAAAAACAAGATGCTTAAAAAATTTGACCTGAAAGTAGAAAACAGTGAAGTAGAAGATAAAGCAAAAGATTTATTCAGAAATTACCTGCAATCGTCAGGGCTTGGTGGCAATGAACAAATGGAAGCCAGCCTGGACAATTTTGCTCAAAATTATTTGCAAGCAGAAAATGGGAAAAACTACATGAACCTGCATGAGCAAATAAAAAATGAAAAAGTGTTTGCCGCTATCAAAGAAAATAGCAACATCAAAAATAAGCAAGTATCTTTTGATGAATTTAAAAAGGTGGTAGACTCAAAAGCATAAAAAATAATTTCATTGAACCAAGTTTAAGATTTTCTAGTTATATTTAAAGTCCTTTTCAAAGAGGGCTTTTTTTTTAATGAATAAAATAAATAATTAAAAACATTTTTGTGACGATGTACGACAGAATTGACAAAGAGGAATTTAGAAAATTTGCAGTTAAAGACCAGGGATTAAGTGGTTTAGCTGTAGATCAATATATGCAAACCATCACCAACCTTACCCCCAATATTATCGAAGAACGCAGAATGAACGCTGTGGCAATGGATGTATTTTCCAGGTTGATGATGGATAGAATTATCTTTTTAGGAATGCCCATAGATGATTATGTCTCCAATATCGTGGTAGCCCAGCTATTATTTCTTGATTCAGCTGATGCCCAAAAAGACATTTACATGTATTTAAATAGTCCGGGTGGCAGCGTTTATGCTGGTATGGGCATTTATGATACCATGCAATATGTTGGCCCTGATGTTGCAACAATTTGCACAGGTTTAGCAGCTTCAATGGGTGCCGTTTTATTGACCGGAGGAAGCAAAGGAAAACGTTCAGCTTTGCCTCATGCGCGTGTAATGATACATCAGCCCCTTGGTGGAGCTGCAGGACAGGCTTCTGATGTTGAAATAACTGCTAAGCAGATACTATTGATTAAAAAAGAAATATTCGAGGTTTTGGCCAAACATACTGGTCAGGATGTAGATACTATCAGCAAAGATTCGGATCGAGATTACTGGATGAAAGCCGAAGCAGCCAAAGAATATGGCCTGATAGATGAAGTATTAGAGAAAAAATAAAAAAATTTATGGCACAAGTTACCTGTTCATTCTGCGGGAGGAATAAAAAAGATGTAGACCTGATGGTTTCTGGCATTCATGCCCATATTTGTGATCGTTGCATTACACAGGCGCAACAAATCCTTACTGAAGAATTGAAAACTAAAAACAAAAGCACATCTCCTAAATTTAACCTTAGCAAACCCATCGAGATAAAAAAATTTCTCGATCAATATGTTGTTGGACAAGATGAAGCTAAGAAAGTAATTTCAGTAGCCGTGTACAATCATTACAAGCGACTAATGCAAAAGAAAGCAGAAGATGACGATGTAGTAATTGAGAAGTCGAATATAATCATGGTGGGTGAAACAGGTACCGGTAAAACTTATCTGGCCCGAACTCTGGCCAATATGCTACAAGTGCCTTTTTGCATTGCTGATGCCACTGTATTAACAGAGGCAGGATACGTAGGAGAAGATGTAGAAAGCATTTTGACTCGTTTGTTACAGGCAGCCAATTACGAAGTAGAAGCTGCTGAGCGTGGTATTGTTTATATAGATGAAATTGATAAAATAGCTCGCAAATCGGATAATCCTTCTATAACTAGAGATGTAAGTGGTGAAGGTGTACAACAAGCATTGCTGAAATTGCTGGAAGGCACTTCTGTAAATGTGCCCCCTCAAGGAGGCAGAAAGCATCCTGACCAGAAAATGATTACCGTGAATACAGAAAATATACTGTTTGTTTGTGGAGGAGCTTTTGACGGAATGGACAGGCATATTGGTAAAAGACTAAATACCAGACCCTTGGGTTTTTCGACTCAAAGTCAAGAAGAAATGGAACTGGACAAAGAAAATCTATTAAAATATGTAACTGCCCAGGACTTGAAAAGCTATGGACTTATTCCAGAATTAATTGGTCGTTTGCCACTAGTCACATTTCTCAACCCGTTGGATGAAGAAACGCTCAAGCTGATTTTGACCAAACCTAAAAATGCTTTAGTAAAGCAATATAAGAAGCTTTTTGATATGGAAAAAATTGAATTGGAGTTTGAAGATGAGGCTTTGGAATATATTGTAAAAAAGGCAATTGAATTTAAACTAGGAGCAAGAGGATTAAGGTCTATTTGTGAAGCGATCGTAACTGATGCCATGTTTGAGTTACCCGGTAATGAAGATATAACCGAATTGAAAATTACACGAGACTATGCAATTGATAAGCTAGAAAAGTCAAAGTATAAAAAGTTGCGAGTAGCATAATCTACTTTTGGTTAACCTTTTGATACTAAAGAATTTAAAGCCCTGATAAGGGCTTTTTTCATTTTGTACAGGTTCCCACTATATTCTATTTTCTCTCTAAAAAATCATATTATTAAACAATTATTTCAAAAATAAGTGCAAATTTGATTAATTTAACCTAATTTTATTACATCATTTAACCACCGATTCCTACATTTTTTTGAATTTTGTGAAAATGATTAGATACGGTCAAAACTCGTGAAGATGGCACATTTCAAGTGGCTAATTTTACTTTTCTGTTTTACAACAAGTTATGCTCAAAACCAGGATGGAGATACTGGAAAAAGGCTTTCCGGTGCAGTAAACTCAGATGCAGAAGAATTATTGCCATTAATTCATCCGGATGGAAACAGGCTTTATTTTAGTAGAATTTTTCATGAAAATAACTATGGTGGAAAATATGGAGGATCTGATATTTGGGTTTCTAAAATAAATGCAACCGGAGGTTTTGAAGAAGCAGTAAAGCTGGAGAAGCCGATTAATAATAACGATAATAATTTTATTGTTGGATTTTCTGCTGATGGCAAGAGGATGTATCTTAACAATACTTATAAAAACAGTAATAAATATGCTGTTGCTGTTGCTGAGCTGATTGAAGGAAATTGGTCTAAACCCACACCTATTACTTTAGAACTTCCCTCCTACACGGGACCAATAGGTATGTATATGCACCCCAATGAAAAAATACTGCTTATTTCGATGAATGCAGAAGACTCCTATGGAAAAGAAGACCTGTATGTAATGACAAAAGATAGTTCTGGTTTGTGGTCAGAACCTCAAAACTTAGGTGCAACCATCAATACTTCCGGCTTTGAAATCAGTCCCTTCTTATCAGATGATGGCAAGACTTTATATTTTGCCAGTGAAGGGCATGGGGGTATGGGCAGTTCTGATATATTTAAGGCTGTGAAGAAGTATAGTATTTGGAATGTATGGGATA
>Ga0207419_1001347_pt1 | contig 18769 bp, 18 predicted proteins | sample ElkSloMetagenome_4_FD_184723 | JGI IMG/M metagenome (GOLD analysis project Ga0207419, IMG submission 184723) | Hot spring microbial communities from Elkhorn Slough, Monterey Bay, USA - MD2A (version 2) | ecosystem: Environmental > Aquatic > Marine > Intertidal zone > Estuary: Microbial mat ...
AGTTTAGGTTTCACTAAAAATGGGTGAATCAGTTGACCAAGACTACCTAACGGCACCTTATAATCTATAATATCTTCCATTTCTACACCTCCGTCTATCTCGTGAATAAAATGTTTATGATGCCAAAGTGAATAAGGACCGTAGAGTTGCACGTCAACAAAATAGCTGAGATATTCTGAATGTGTAATTTCAGTTACCCATTTCGTTTTTATTCCAAACAGGGGCGTTACGTTATATTGAATCAGTTGGCCGGGATACATAGGCCTATCAGCACCAGAAATAATCTCAAAGCCTAAATTTGAGGGCATAATTCTTTTCAAATTACGTGGATTTGATAAAAAATCCCAAGCCGTCTCTACTGAAATGGGTAATTTTTGTTTTTTATGTAGTCTATATATTTTCATGTTTACTACTCCCAAAAGGGGGGAGGTCTTAAAATTTGTATCGATTTTTACAAGCTGGGTATTTCAGATGCTAAAGCTCTGATTATTAAAGCAGATTTCTCAATTATTAATCACTACATAAAGATTTAGGGAAGTAGCAATCCCTAACCATATTAAATAAGGTAGAATTAGTAGGGATTTCCATTTCAAATCGTTGAGATATGTAACAAAAAAGGCGGCTACAACAAGTGTTAATAGGGCAATAACACCTAGCCCCATTTCAATTAATTGCAATTTGAAAAAAATTAAATTCCAACTTACATTAAGTACAAATTGAGTGAGAAAAAGCGCGATTAATTTTTTGGTTACCAGTGTCATGATTAAAAATGTCATGTAAACCGAGTAGCAGAGCATAATACTAGTCCATGCTGCGCCGAAAACCCATCCAGGTGGGGTCCAAGGCGCCTTATTCAATGAAAGGTACCATTCTGAGGTTGCACCGTCTCCCATAAACAATTGGCCAATGGCCAATGCCCCAAAGTTGATGATTATAAAGACAATTAAAATCTTTATAAATTTATTCATTGAATTGTTTTATTCATTTAAAGCATCTATACGCTCCTGTATTTTTTGCGCTTCGGCGTATTTTTTATCACTAGCCGCACGATTGGTATTTGAAAGCGCATGCCACTCCTTCATCAGTTTTTCATACTGTTTTTGAAGTTTTTCCTTTTCCGATGTCTTTTTAAAAAGTCCGAACATTATTTTGAATTTAAGTGTTTTTTAATTTTTGAGCTGGTTGGGTTTGTTGTTGAAAGGTAATAATCAATCCATTCACCATCTGGACTGACTAAATATTTTTGAAAATTCCATTTTATCGAAGTATCCTTTTTACCATTATTTACTTTTTGGGTTAACCAAGAATACAAGGGATGCTGTTTGGTTCCCTTCACATCAACCTTCTCAGTAATAGGAAACGTTACGCCGTAATTAACTTCGCAAAAATTAGAAATCTCTTCTGAGCCACCAGGTTCTTGACCCCCAAACTGATTACAAGGAACACCAATAACCACTAAATTATTGTGATTATCATATAGTTCTTGCAGTTGTTTGTATTGAGGGGTGAAGCCGCACTTTGAAGCCACATTAACGAAGAGGATATATTTACCGCGAAATTGTTGCAAATCTAAAGGCTTCCCACCCAATTTATTGATATCTATATTATAAATATTATTTACCTCCAATTTTGTTGATGATTTTGAGTTTGTGCCTAAGGTTTGAAAAAACATTTTTAATGGATTCATTTTTTAATTTTCAGTAGCGGTTTACAGTTTCAGTATTGAGTCTAAGTTTACATTTACAGTCTTCGTAATTTGTTCAAAATAGAATATTGCCCATCTTCTGTCTTCGATTTTCCGTTATTATTCATTACAAAAGATTCTTGAGTTCATATCGCTATCGCAATGACATCTTTAGATTATTTGTCCTTTGTTTTCATTCAAGATAAAACATAGCTCCGTAAGTGCTTTCCACCTGATAACAACGACAATTTTTTTATTTTCTATACTCTATTTTCTTTTTTTAAATAGCAGGTATCCAATAACATACCTCTCTCGCAAATGACATTACCACTAATGTGTTTAGTATTTTCTTACGTTTTTACCGCTCTGCGGGATTTTAAATTTTAAAACTCACGATGCCGCAATCAAGCTCAAAGACCTGACCTGAAATTGAACTGGCTTTTTCTGAAAGTAAAAATTCTGCCATACCTGCAACGTCGTCTGGTTTTAGAAATTTCTTCATAGGGTGGCGCTCGGTGATGTTTTCAACCATTTTATCATTTCTAAGTAATTTTGATGCTAAATCCGTATCGGTAACCGTTGGTGCTATGGCATTAATTCTCAGTGAAGTTGCCATTTCTGCACCTAGCGATCTTACCAGTCCTTCAACGCCAGATTTTGCTGCCGCCACGCTGGCATGAAATGGCATACCTAATTTGGTCGCAACGGTACTAAACAATACAATTGACGGGTCGTTAGAATTCTTGATGGTTTTTAAATACTTTTGAATGGCCTTTACGGCACCAATCACATTTATCTCATAATCATCCCTAAATTCATCGAGGCTAAAACGGCCAATTGGTTTTAAATTGATGCTGCCAGGGCAATATACCAAACCATCTGCCGAGTCAATATCCGGGAGATTGTCATTTAGGATATCGCACTGGTGATGACTTAAATTTTCATGCTCAGTTTCTGGCTTTGAGCGACTGATGTTTATAACCTTATGATGGTTCAAAAGCGTTGTAACGATTGCGTTTCCAATGCCTTTACTTCCTCCAATTACTATAAATGTCTTCATATTTTAATTTATTTGGTTAAGTTATCCTGTATTTTAATTCTTGTTTTTGGCAAGCTGTCTGGATAGTTATTTTGAATAAAAGTGATGAGGTGTTCCCTCACATAAACTCTTAAATCCCAAGCTTGGGGTGAATCACCCGCACTCATCAAGGCTCTTATTTCTACGGAATGCTCTTTAGAATCTGTTACCTGCAAAACATTTACCTTACCATCCCAGAGTTCATGACCTTCAAGCAATCTCGTCAGTTCATTTCTTAAAGCTTCAAAAGGGATATTGTAATCGGTATAAATGAACACTGTACCTAAAATTTCAGAGGTGGTGCGAGTCCAGTTTTGAAACGGTTTTTCAATAAAATACGTTGTAGGTAACACCAACCGGCGTTTATCCCAAATTCTTACCACTACAAAGGTCAAGGTTATTTCCTCAACCCAACCCCATTCGCCTTCAACTACTAAAACATCATCCAATCTTATAGGTTGGGCTATTGCTATTTGTAATCCCGCCAGAATGGTTCCCAAGGCTTTCTGTGCTGCAAAACCCAAAATGATTCCTGCGATTCCAGCCGATGCAAACAAACTGACCCCAAATTTCCTTACACTATCAAAAAGCATAAGTGTTACTCCAATGGCAATAAGAAAAATGATAAAAATGACAATGCGCTCAAGAATATTGAACTGCGTGTAAAGTTTTCTTGCCCTGAGATTGTCTTCGGTTTCTAAATCATAGTTCAACAAATACCTGCGTTTAGCAGATTTTAGTACTACAATTAAAAGCCAAGTAAAACCTATTATGGTTAAAATTGAACTTATTTTTTTTATCCAAAAAACCAGTTCGGGAGTTTCTGAGGAAAACATTGAAACTATTTGCCTTAGAAAAATAGCGGCCAAAAAAATCAAGAACGGGGTTATAAAGCGTTTTATATATCTCATGGTGTTGATTTTACGCTTTAAAATTATAAACGCCAGACGCAATTCTTATAATTATCTGTTAATATTTGAGCTCAATTAAACGTTTGGTATATCTCAACTATTAATTGAACTTTAATTAATAGATATTTAGGCAGTTAGAGGTCTTCCTTTAAGTCGCTTCTCTACTTTCTGCTTTTTCTTGGTAAGACGCTTCATCAAATCCATGATGTTTTTGTCTTTTTTCTTTTTATAATACTCATTCAGGGCGAGTATCAATCGTTTAGCCTCTCTTGAAATTTTTACTCTATCACTTGTTGAAAGCGATTTCATGTTCTGGTTCTCGAATTCCTGAGCTTCGTTTATTAACTTCTCCATGACTTATTGATTTAGATAATTCTGTAATTCTGCTATTTTGGCGGTGGTGTTAAATTTTCCACCGTAGTATGAGGTAACCGTTGCCGAAGTTTCGTCCTTAATTCCTCGTGAAGAAACGCAAAGATGTTTAGCATCTATAATTACTGCAACATCTTCGGTCTCCAGTGCCGTTTTTAATTCTTCAGCTATTTGATTTGTTAGTCGCTCTTGCACCTGGGGTCTTTTGGCATAGTATTGTACAATTCTATTTAATTTAGAAAGCCCAATCACCTTACCAGACGACATATAGGCCACGTGCGCTTTGCCCATGATGGGTACAAAATGATGCTCACAGTTTGAGTAAAACGTAATGTTCTTTTCAACTAGCATCTGATTGTACTTGTACTTATTATCAAATAAAGCCACCTTAGGCTTATTAGCCGGGTTTAGTCCAGAATAAATCTCATCAATGTACATTTTGGCCACGCGTTTTGGTGTCCCCTTAAGGGAATCATCTGTAAGATCCAAGCCCATAACATCCATGATTTCCTCGAACAATATAGCAATTCTATCTTTTTTCCCCTCATCACTCAATTCAAATGCATCAGCTTTCATTGGGGTTTCAAAACCTGTTGAAAGATGATCATTACCAATATCCTCTGCGGAAAACCCCGTTAGGTTGTGACCTTTTACTTCTGTTTTTGATACTTCCGTATTCATTTTAAATCTTTTTATTGTGCTGTTCCCTAGGTACTCATCTCCCGAGCCAAAGCACATTATCGTTTTGAAATTGAGTTATGTGTAATCTGCTTCTGTCTAGAACATTTAAAGCGTCCTTTTTCGAAACTTCGTAATTTTTCATGCTTGGTCTTACGACCTTGAACCCGTTTTCTCCACATCTTGAAACTGCTTGGTTTCATTTCTTTCCGCATTAGGGAGATAACCTCTTGTTCCCTAAGACCAAACTGAAACTCTATAGCCTCAAAGGTGGTTCTATCTTCCCAGGCCATTTCTATAATTCTATCTGTTTCTATGTCGGTTAAATTGCTAATAACTTTCGAATTTATATTGTTCGTCGTGCTTTACCTTTTCATCGAGCAACTTGTCAAAAAAGGCTTTATTTTCCTTAAAGGTTTTATTGTTCTTAAAATGGATGTATTTTCCTTGAGCATGTATGCTCGTGCCATTTGTTTTATATAACACTAACTGATAGTATGGAATTATCCAAGTATAATTTTTTAAGCCCTTGTTAATATAAATTAAGATGCCACTGGTGCGCATTTCAATATTGGCATAGTTGATATCATCAATTACATTTAAATACCGCTTCATATTAGGGCTAACGTCATCAATCATCATACGCTTTGAGCCAATCCCCTTTCTTTTAAAAGACTGAAAAAAGGAAAATGGTTTACCTACTAAATCTTCAATAATTTTTTTATGCTCCTTATTGGGATGTGTTGAATCTAAAATCACACTTTTACGCTTTAATTGCAATCAAATCTACAAAATGTTTAACCTTTAAAAAAAATAGTTAGACAAAATTAACATAAGTCTTATCGGTTAGATTTTTCTGTTAATTTTCAGCCATTAATTTTACATAAGTAACATGTTTTGATGCCCGTAAATACTAATTTCTTCTAAAAACAGAGGTGTACAAACAGGGTTTTGAAAATAATAAATTTTCTAGGCTTACTCGGGTAAAACAAATGCATTTTTAGATTTGAGTTAACGTTAGTTTAAAAAAAATTATAAAATATATTCAAAGTTCTACTACGGGGAAAGTTAGACCTTAGCCTCTAAGCGTATGCTTTTTTAAAATCCTTGCATTCTCTTCCTTAACCTTTCTGTTTTTACGAAGGTTCCATAATGTATCGCTGGCTTTCTTTCGAGTGGATTCTAACTCTACAATTGGGCTAGGGTAGTCCTTTCCTAACTGGAAATTATAAAGACCTTGCTCCATTTCTGTCATCAAGTAAGGCTCGTGAGCAAAGAGTCTTGGCAGATTCTTTAGTTCTGGAACCCATTTTTTAATGAATTTGGCTTCGGGGTCATGTTCATGGCTGTTTTTAACAGGATTGTATATACGCAGCATATTGGTTCCAGTCTCTCCAGCTTGCATTTGTAACTGTGGATAATGAATGCCGGGTTCAAAATCTAGGAACATTTGCGATAAATGTTTCGAGGCATTTTGCCATGGCTGCCAGAGGTTGTGGGTAAAGAAAGAAACCACCATGGCACGCATCCTAAAATTGAGATAACCGGTTTCGTTTAAACAGCGCATACAGGCATCAATTAATGGGAATCCAGTCTGGCCTGTTTTCCAAGCTTTTTGGTAGGTGTCTGAAATGTCCTTTTTTAATTTTTGAAAGCCCTTATTTACACTTTCCTTTTCCATGGTATGCTCCATTTCAAACTTTTGAACAAAATGCGATTGCCAGCGTAACCTAGACATGAACGCCTCTAAAGCTTGCTTGTTTTTAGCATTTTTCTTTAAGTGATAAGCCTGGTGATATACTTCCCTAATGGATAAATTTCCCCAAGCGAGATAAGGCGAAATCCTGCTGCAGCCCGTCCTTGCTTCCTCTGGTTTTGAAATATGGGTCATATAATTGACGTAACGACTCTTAAAAAACGAGTTCAAATAACGCAGGCCAGTAGTTCGTCCTCCTTTTTGGAAAGAAGAATTTTCGGGAGTGGCAAGTAAAGGCACCACAAAGAGATAGTGTAAGCTTTTGATTTCTGAAACATTGAGCAATTGACCAACCTGCGGGTTGAATTTTAAGGGCTCTTTTTCAAAGAAGACATTACATTTTTGCATCCATTCCTTTCGGTCTTTTAATCCACGTTGCACGCCATTGTTAATGTTTTCGTGCCAAGTAATGAGATTGTTTTTACAAAAACGCTTAAAAGCTTTATCCCGATTGTAAGTGATGAGAATACCTGTTTCCTGATGGCTGTAGATATCTGATATATGAAATTTTGTGAGAAGCTGATTGACTGTATTTATAATATCAGCTTCTACCGTTAAGATTTGGGAATTATATGGTTCTAATCTTTGATTTAAGTCTCGGACGGACTCCCTGATAAAATTCCAATGGCGCTCATTGTAATGCTCATCCTCCAAGAGCATGGTCTCAAAGGTATAGAGCAGTAAGGTACGCCGTTCAGTTTTGAGCGCATTATATATGGCCTCGTTATCTTCCAAACGAAGGTCACGTTTCAACCAAACTACATTTATGCGCTCCTTATCAGTATTCATCTTGATGTTCTATTATATGCTGTGCTCTTTCCTTAATATTGCTGAGTTGCTCTTTATCCATTTTGTCCAAAACGCTGTACATCATACCCATTCGGTAGTTATTGCCAAGTTGCTCTCTTTTTTCGTCAAGGAAATTCCAGTATAGGCTATTAAAAGGGCAGGCATCCTCACCGAGCTTTTTGGTATGCTTATAATGGCACCCCTTACAGTAATTACTCATTTTGTTCACATATGAGCCGGAGCTTACGTAGGGCTTAGTGGCAACTTTGCCGCCATCTGCAAATTGGCTCATGCCCCGGGTGTTTGTTAATTGAACCCATTGAATTGCATCAACATATATGCCAAGATACCAGTCATCAACCTCATCTGGATTTGTTTGGGTCAATAGCGCGTAATTACCTGTAATCATCAATCTTTGGATATGGTGGGCGTAACCATTATCCAATGAATTTCTAATGGCATGCTTCAGGCAATTCATCTTGGTTTTGCCGGACCAGTAAAAATCAGCTAGCTTGTTGTTGTTCTTAAGTTCATTTTTCTTTTTGTAATCTGGCATATAAGCCCAATACATCCCTCTCATATACTCACGCCACCCAATAATTTGCCTTACAAAACCCTCAACCTGTGAAATATCAATATTGTTACCATGCTTGTGATAATAATTTAGCACGGTATTTACAACATCTTTTGGGGAGACTATTTTTAGATTCATTGCAAACGAGATACGTGAATGAAATAAATAATCCTGTTCTGTATGCATGGCATCTTGATAATCGCCAAAATGCACCAAAAGTTCCTCACAGAAATATTTTAGTTGGTCGAGTGCCTGTTTTCTGGTAATCGGATAGGGAAAGGTCTTGGTTTCAAATTTACCTATGGTTTCAATACCAGCTTCATCAATATCTGAAACTACTTCGCTAACATCATTTTTGAAATACTTATAATGCGGGATGTTATGCTCACCCTTCCACTTGTTGCGATTGCTTTTGTCATAATTCCACTTGCCACCCTCGGGCTGACCACTATTCATCAGGATATCGTGCTTTTCCCGCATATCACGATAAAATTTTTCCATAACCCACTGCTTCTTCCCCTTATAAAATTCAGCTAGGTCATTTCTGCTGGTATAAAAATGTTCTGCGGAAACATTTGCTGTTTCGATATCCAGAGATTTACAGAACTCTGATAGTTGCTCGTCTAGCCGGTACTCATCGGGTAGGATGTATTCAAATTTTTCTATCGATTTGTCCTCAATGAGCCTTTTAAGGTTTTTGGTAAGGTCCTGGCTGTTCTTATTATCGGTAATTTTATAGTACTTAACTTCATGGCCCTTATGGCGTAAGTCTGATGAAAACTGACGCATGGCCGCAAAAAACCCAATGACCTTTTGTATATGATGCGTCACGTAATCTGTTTCCTGGCGCATCTCAAACATGCAGTATAACACATCATCGTTAGTCTCTTTAAACCAAGTGTGTTTGATGTTAAGTTGATCGCCTAGTATGAGTCTGAGTGTTTTCATTTTTAATTAGCTTGTGGCTAGATTGTTAGTTATTTAATATTTTAATTCGTTTAATTAATTTTCAGCTAACAACTAAAAAAGTGTTTCCTGTAACCACAGCCGTCTGTATTCGCCATTACTATCATAACGGTCGGCTTGGGATTCTACATTAAACTTTCTGTCTCTTGGATCGTTACCCACGCCGGCATTATACATCCAATTGCCATAGTTGCTGTGAACATCATAATCTACTAATAGCGACTCGAAGTAAGCGGCGCCAATTCGCCAATCTAGCATTAATTCCTTTGCAAAAAAGGAGGCGACGTTTTGCCGACCTCGATTGCTCATAAAACCGGTTTTTTTAATTTCAATCATATTGGCATTAACAAAATCTGATTTGGTCTCTCCGTTAATCCAATTCTGTATGTTGTTTTTGTTTGTTTTCCAATCGTAATCTTTCTCTAGAATACCACCAATTTGAAACATCTTGTCGCCATGTTTTAGGGATATATATTTAAAATAATCACGCCATATCAATTCAAAAATCATCCAGTAGGTAGATTGATTGCTAAATTCGTTTTCTTCAAATTGCTTTACCGCCCAATAAACCGTTCTTGGAGATAGACTTCCATTGGCCAGCCAAATTGAAAATTTAGAGCTGTAGTTTTTTCCCACTAACCCGTTTCTCGTTTTCTTGTAAACACCCAGTTTTTTAGTGTTGAATATATATTCGTCCAATCTTTTCTTGGCCGAAGTCTCGCCCCCTGAAAAAGGAATGGCTGTATTGGGGTGCAGATCAAAATTGTCTAGACCTAAATTTGATAGTTCTAAAATGGATGTCTCATTGTCAATATTAAGTTGTTTTGGCGCGGTTTCTATTTTTACAGCGGTTCGTACTTTACTATACTTTTCGACCTTTTTTCTAAATTGGGTAAACACCTGGGGTATGTTCTCAAATTCAATGTCAACATCATCGGGATGAAATAGAAACTGGTCGTAGAAAGCGTGAAAATTTAATTTTGGTAGCTTATCCTTTAAATTCTCTTCGACATTTGTCTCTTCTCGGGTCCACTCTTTTTGGTAATATATGTTCTTGATACTGTGGGTTTCGACGAGTTCAGGAACCACATCTTCTGGATGGCGGTGGTAAACTAAAAGTTCAATGTTGTATTTTTTTAGATTTTCCTTTAAGTCAAATAATGATTCGATTAGGAATTTTGCTCTATATTTTTCGGTTTTTTTAAATCCGAAATGGTCCACCTCAAAATGCCGGGGATCAAAACAATATACAGCTATAAGCGATTGGTGATGATCGACGGCGCATTTTAGCACATTATTATCCTCAACTCTCAGGTCGTTTCTAAACCAAACCAGGGCGATATTTTCTTGTTTTTTTGACATTGATTTTTTAAATTCGGTTTCAAGTTTCAAACCTGCCAGTAAACTTCAACTGCCAGGTTTTTCTGGGTTTTCTTTCCCATTTCATATTATTTGTTTCTCCTGCACTTTTTACTACAGTACTTTACGTTATCCCAATTTTTCTCCCATTTTTTGCGCCAATTGAACGGCAGCTTACAGACTGGACAAATTTTTTGCGGTAGGTGTTGTTTCTTAATACCTTTCAAATTTACTAAGCTTTTCTATGCTTTAATTTTACGTTTCTGGTTTTAGGGCAAAGTTCGTTTTCAGGTGACGGAGGGGGCTTCCTCCACATCAACCAACTTATCAATCATACCATTGAAAATGAAGCCGTGAAATGGCAGTACGGCGTACCAGTACATCCTGCCGGCAAGACCCCTTGGTCTAAACGTGGCAGTTTGTTTTAACAATCCATCTTCAATCTTAAATTCAAGCCAGGCTTCACCGGGTAGCTTCATTTCTGCATATAATAGTAATTTTTGCTTTTCCTTATTTGCAAAAATAACGCGCCAGAAGTCTAGGGCATCACCAGCATCTAACTGAGATAGGTGGGTTCTACCGCGGCGTAGTCCTATTCCTCCAAACATCTTATCCATATAGCCTCTAATTTTCCAAAGTATTGTACCGTAGTACCACCCTGTAGAGCCGCCAATACGCCAAAGTTTATCAATCGTTTTTTTGGAACTTATTACTTTTCGTTCCTTATAATCCTTAAAGCAACCAAATTTGGGAACGTTCACATATTTATGGATGTTCTTTTTTAACCTACCGCTACTAACCATGGAATCTTTCCAGCTGGATATGATGCTATTTTGCTCTATTTTTTCAAAAGCTAGCGTCACTGCTGTTTTATAGGAAAGCGGCTCCACGTGAAGCAAGTCATTAATATTGCTTTGTTTTCCAATAATTTTTACCCCCATGCTTTCTACCAGCGATGAGGCAAGTTTATAGGAGGTTGAGGTCACGAAATAAAGCCAGTATGAGCTTAGTTTTGGGGTCATGACCGGTACGGTTAAAATGTAACGCTTTAGACCTCGCACTTCGGCAAATTGAAGCAACATCTCTTTATAGGTCAATATTTCGGGACCAAAAATATCGTAGGTTTTATTGTATAACCGTTCGTCGCCAGCTGCCCGGCTCAGAAAAAACAGAACATCCCTTACCGCCAGTGGTTGGGTTTTGGTATTAAGCCATTTTGGCGCAATCATAACGGGAAGTTTTTCGACCAAATCACGAATAATCTCAAACGAGGAGCTACCAGAGCCTACAATTATTCCCGCTCTAAAGATGGTCTGGCCATAATGGTCTGAGACCAATATATCCTCAACGTGCTTTCGGCTTTCTAGGTGTTTTGAAAGGTGTTCCTCGTTGGTAATGCCACTGAGGTAAATTACTTGTTTAACTTCGGTCTGTTCTATGCGGTTTTTGAAATTAATAGCGCATTTTTCCTCTAGGGACATAAAATCCTTTGAGGAATGGGACATCGAGTGGATGAGATAATATGCTACATCAATATCATGTGGAATGTTTGTTAGGGTCTCGGGTTTTAGAAAATCTAATTCAACAATTTCAATATTGTCCTCCTCAAGATAACTTTTGTCGGCCCGTAACTTATCCCTAACGGCGCACACCACATGATGCCCCTGATTTGAGAGTAAGGGGATTAAGCGTTTGCCAATATATCCGGTTGCACCTGTTACAAGTATCTTCATAAGCTTTTTTGTCTTGCCCATTTAGCCCTTTGGTCATTACGCGCCTAAGGTTGAAAATTAAATAATTTTCATGTGTTTATATTTAATTTTTTAAAGGATACTTATAACAACCACATAATAATAACGCTGTAACATTAAAATGAATAGGGCTGTTTCATTTTATTTTTTAAATCCTCTATCCCCATACCCCCGTTCAATGTGCCATCTTATTTTATGTATCTTGGCTCTTATTTTTAAACTTTACTCTTTGGGTCTTTGATATTGAAACCTAACATTATCCTTGGGTTCCGAATACCCGTCCAGACCGTTGATGGTCGTTATATTTCCGGCAGACAGGTCAATAAATCCATCATCCATTAACATGTCATTCTTAAGGTGAACGCCTTCAATTTTTCCGATTACTAGTATAACTTCATTTTCCTTTATAAAATAGTCGTTTACATGTCGCATAGCAAGCTGCACAGGGCAATTTTTCACGAAAGGCGCATGAAAGTTATTTTTATATGTGGGTATTAATTTTGTTTTATCAAATTCTGAAATTTCACGTTTATATTTTGCAGAGGTGTGGTGGGCATCTTCTAAAATGTCTGAGTGAATATGGTTTATGGTGTAGAATTTCGTATTCTTGATATTCTCATAGGTATGGCGCATAACGGTGGTTGGGCGACAGATAAAACCAAGTAGAGGAGGACTGGAACCTAAATGGACAACAGAACTAAAAATGGCGACATTTTCTTGCCCAGAAGCTGATTTTGTACCAATAAGATTAGCCGATTTATAACCCGAACAACTATTGATTAGATTGATACGATAAAGGTGCTCAAAATCTTCAAATTTTTCATTCGAAATATAAATCATTTTAGATAATGAAAGTTATTAATTTTTATGCCTTTGGCTTTTAAATCAAACATTAAATTATAAAGACCAAAAAATGTTCTGTTCATGTAAATGAAATGTTTAGAACCTCGATTGGCATTCATTTTGCGCAGTTCGGTATTATTGGAATACTTTTGTCCCAATTCTGAAATTTTACCAAAGAAATCAGGATTTGAAAAATCAAACGTTTCTGTTTGGAGCGGCTGGGTAAATAGAGTGAGCATTTCATGGAACATACCGGTGAAAAAATCAATCTCACTCGGTGAATCATCATCCCTTATAATTTCAAGTTCATACAATTTCTTCTTAAAATAGTCAGGGTCTGATATATGCTCAGGTGACGCCAAATCAAAATAAGGTGTATAAAAATCATCTGGGACAATTTTCATACACCCAAAATCCAAAGCAATTAATTTCCCACCATTTATTAAGAAGTTGCCGGGGTGAGGATCGGCGTGTACTTTTTTAAGGCAATGTATTTGGTACATATAGAAGTCCCATAGCGCTTGGCCGATTTGCTGTGAGAGTTTTTCATCTTTATTTTCCTTAGCCCATTCAGAAAGGTGTTTACCCTCCATATAATCCATGGTAATAATACGTTCTGAAGATAAATTTTCGTAGTACTTGGGAAACTTTAAGTTGGGTATATGTGAGCAGGCCTTTGATATTTCCTTGCTTTGCTTTACCTCTAATATGTAATTGGTCTCTTCAACTAATTTGTTTTCAACTTCTTTGAAATATTTGTCTGAGCCCTTCCCTTTAATATTAAACATAGACATGGCAATAGGTTTAACCATTGCCAAATCTGATGCGATACTTTCAGCAACGCCTGGGTATTGGATTTTCACAGCAAGTTTTTTCCCATCCTTCTCCGCGATGTGGACTTGGCCAATGCTCGCGGCATTTACAGACGTTGCATTAAAAGTATCAAAAATATCATTAGGGGTTTTCCCGAAATATGTTTTAAAGGTTTTTATAACCAAGGGTGGCGATAACGGTGGCACAGAAAATTGGGCTAGGGAAAATTTCTCGACATAAGCCTGCGGCATAATACTCTTTTCCATACTTAACATTTGCGCCACCTTTAACGCACTACCCTTTAGTTGTTTCAATCCATCATAAATGTCTGATGCATTTTTATTGTTAAGGTTTTCCTTGGCTTCAATCTCAGATTTAGTCATTTTATCTCCGTAATACTTGAGATAATTAACCCCAACCTTTGCGCCAGTCGAAACTAATTTTGTGGCACGTTGAATTTTTGAAACCGGTATGTTATCTATTGTTTTCATATAGCTGCCCTTATAATCGGGTATCTTGCACCCATTACAACAGGTGACTTTTTAATAGGATTGCTAACTTATCTTGAGATTTTGGGTTTAATTAGTTTAATTGAGCCCTACGTCCTTACACGTTCCTTAAATACAAATTTCCCGAAATCAATCAAGCTTCTCACTGGAGCCACGTCTAAGACATCAAAACTGGTATTAACCGATTTTTCGATGTAAATATCAGTTTTTTCAAAATTTGCAGATTCGTCATCCATCCAAAACTTCATGGTCAATAATAGTTGAAGCCATGCAGTTTCCTTTAATCCTCTTGTTTGTAATTTATCTATTTGTGATTGTTTTACATCTAATAAATCTATACCAAGGTTTTCAATATAATGCGTAAAGGATTGTTTGAGCTTAGATAGCGTCTTCATTTTTTTCATGCTATCCTTATGCTCATCAAGAGCATAAATAACGTAACTTCTATTGGCCGTAAGGTTTTCGAAAAACGTAAAGTAAAAACTTAGCAACTTATTTCTTGGGTCGAACTTTTGATAATCCTCGCTTTTTTCCAGTGCTTTAATACTATTGTCAAAAAACGCCTTAAAAATATGCTCTTCAACGGCCTTGAAAGAACCAAAAAATTCGTAAAACTTAGATTCCTCAAAATTATTGTGCTTTGCAAAAGCATATACGGTTTTGGGTTGATGCCCGTGCTCCAGTACGTAATCCATGTAGTATGAAATGATATCGTCGGAGCTTATTTTTTTCTTTTTTGCCATGATTTATTTAATTAGAGTAAAGATAAGTAATGTTTAAGGTTAAATAATAATAGTTAAACAAAAATTAACACGGTGCGATTAATAGGGATCATTATATGGGTTTAAAAAAAAATCCAATCCCTTATTTTATCTACCAATTACAGCAACTAACTAAAAATGTTAAGCTGACCAGCGATTCTTGATAGGGGAGAAGTAGCGCAGCGCAATGAGTTTAAGGCTAGAAAAACTTTAACCCGACAATAATCGCGTCGCTTTGAAATCCACCTTGGTAGCTTCGTAAATAATCCAATCTGAGGAATCTGAATTTCCCCCATCCAAGATTATCCAAGCCAACTGTGTACTCTTGGTAGGGTTTATTATTGGGTGTGGATAGGGCGTGTGCTCCCATGACTAAATTAAAATTCAATTTTTTTAGCAGGGGTATTCTACCCAAAATGTAACCGTTAAAATCGTGTTCGGCGTGCATTTCCAGGTAACTGTCATTGGTACTTGCCGTGTAATAGGGCAAATTATTGAAAACGTTGAGATAGCTTCGAGATTGTAAGTTGGTTTGATTGCCATTAAAATGTTGGAAATCAACAAAAGCGATATCTTCAGCATTAAAAAACGTTCCCGCTCTAATATTGTAGCCAAATCTGCCCTTATCGGAAACTTCAAAGGATTGGCTTAGCCTAGCTTTAATTTGGTCAAAATTGTAATTGTCTAACGTCGCAGCAAATCCTTTTTCGTAACCTAAGTAAAGGGTTGGGTAATCATCGTTACTAAGATTCACTTTGCTGTCGGGATAACTTAAATAGTCCTGGCCAAAACTAAATCTCGTATTTACATTGAGCTTAACGATGTTGTGTGTATCAAACGGGACAATACCAAACGCATTGGGTTCAAGTGGATTGTTGCTGCTATACATCCTATTGTCTTGTGGATACCAAACTTGGTCTGTGGTATTGAATAGGGCAGAACGCCTTTCGTAGCTCAAATTTGTGTAAAGCCTAAACCCGTTGAAAATTTCGTTTGAATAATTTACCGAGGCGAAACTGCGCTCATAAACTTTCATAAAATTTTGCTCAGAAAGCAAGGAGAAAGCAGTGTTGATTAGGTTTGATATGGGTTGGGAGCTGTTAAATTGTTCTACTTCTACACCACCGGCAACTGTCAAAAATGGTCTGGAAAAATTATTGAATTTATAGGTGGCTGAGACTGTACCACGTAGTCGGTCGTCGCTAAACCCGTAATTTAAGGTACCATTCACTCTAAAGAATCTATCAAAATCATCATAATTTTTGATGTAAAAGGCATCAACATTAGCATTCCAGCCCTGTACTGTATTAAATGTCAATGTGCTAAGTGGGGAATCTATACCAAGGCTCCAATCCTCGTAAGAGTTTTGATAGGTATAGCCCGAGAGTAAATCACCTAAACTAAACTTATTCCTAACGGTATCAACCGAATCTTGATAGATCTTGGATTCTTTTACAATTTGAATACTGTCTTTTTTAACGTAATCTGTAATTTCCTCTTCAGTTAACGGTACGGGCCTTAAGTTTTTCCAATACAGTGAATCTTTTTTATTGGCCTCTTCTGCGAACGAAACAATTTCCCTGCTAAAATTATCCTTGGTCAACCCCGGGTTAAATTCATAGTTGCTGTAAACCGCCGTAAAACGGCCGTCTCCCTTGAAACCAAATAGCCCGTATTTAAAATCGATAAGTTGTGAAATCTTGGCCCAGATATCCTCTTCTTTGGAATAGCTGAAGTTTTGGGTAATTTTTATAAAATCTGCGACAGGAATACGAGCTTGGGTGCCCGTAATTTTTAACTCAAGCGCATAAATTGTCCATTGGTTCTCTACAATGTAAATATAACCATTGAACACTGGGTCGTTTTCGCGCCTAGGGGTGACCTTTATTTTATTTATCAAATTACCAAGGTCGTCGTAAAACACACCTTCAAGTTTAAAGCGGTAATAGGCAAATGCATTTTCGGCAATTGGAGAAATGATATTGTTGCCTAAAAGTATTCTGTTTTCGTAAAAATTAAAATCTACGTCTATGGCATTATTAAAGCTAAAGCCAGAGTCATCACCACTTACTTTAGAAGCAATAATTTTTTCCTTGAGTTTATCGGGTCTCAAGAACTCTAATTTAGAAACGGTTTCAGAAAGGTAAATAACTCCAGTACGGGTTGAGTCTAGCGCACCCCCCAAATCGCCTACATCCTGACCAAGCACTTTTTCCGGGGCATCCTTTATCCTCATCAAACCGCGGGAGTAGAAATCGGCTTTATAGGAATTGATGTTCTCAAGATGTTCCTTTCGTTTGGAAATGGCCTTACGCATTACGATGTTCGCGGGATTCTCTTCAGAATTTATGACAATTTCATCAAGATTAATTTCCTCATCAAGCATGGTTGCATCAATGGTGTGGGGAAAGCTTGAAATTTCAACTGTTTTCTTCACCGTTTTATAACCAATATATTGAAAGACAACCGTGTATTCTCCGGGTTTTGAAACATTTAACTCGTAAAAGCCCTCCTCGTTACTAGTTGTACCGTTGTAAGTACTTTCAACATAAATATTTACGAATGGGAGGGGTTGTTGCTTGGCGTCGGTAATTTTTCCCTTAATCTGGGCGTTTAAACTTAAAATACAAAATATTGAAACAGTGAAAAGTAATGGTGTCTTCATAAAGAGTGGTTGCGGGTTATTATGATAGACGAACACTTTGCAGAAAAGGTTGCCTAGCTAAGCTCAAACATAGAAATTAATGGCGTAGCTTGATGTTAAGGAAAATCAAAAAACCAAAAATCTAATTACAATTGCTTAATTTGACTTTAAAGGAAATAGATTGGAGTAGTCTCACGTCGTTTTTTGGATTGGAGTTTAAAATTTGCTTTATGTTGATTTCTAAATTTTTACCTGTATATTTTTTTAATTCTATCTAGATTTCGCTTATTATCCCGGTCCTTTATAGTTTCGCGTTTGTCGTAAAGTTTCTTGCCTTTTCCTAGAGCGATTTCCAATTTGGCAAGGCCCCTATCATTGATGAACATGCGTAGCGGGATGATGCTATTTCCTTTTATATTGACTTCTTTCTCCAGCTTTTTAAGCTCCCGCCGGTTTAGCAATAATTTTCGTTCTGCCTTTGGTTTGTGATTATAATAATTTCCAAAGGCATATTCCTGTATGGTCATATTGATGACAAACAATTCTCCACGGTCATTGAATTCACAAAACCCTTCTGCGATTGAGGCCTTACCTTCCCTAATACTTTTTATTTCGGTTCCCGTCAATACGATACCAGCGACATATTTATCGAGAATCTCGTATTCAAATTTTGCTTTCTTGTTTTTTATATTCACCTTGTTCTGCATAGCTGACAAAGTTAATGGATTTGGTAGAAATTAAATTGAATTTCTGGCCTCTATGAAAGTATAAGTGAATTTACACGACTTTTTTCTGAAACATTAAGTTCATGAGATATATTGCAATCCTAGTGCTTACCCTCTTGTTTAACTGTAAAGAGCAACAGGCCGAAAAATTATCTGCTCAAGAAATCATCGATACATCTTTTGAAGTGTCTGGCAGCGATAAGGTACGAAATGCCAAAATCACATATAATTTCAGGGGTGTAAGATATAAAGCAGTAAGAAATGAGGGTGCTTTTGAATTGAGCAGAAAGTTTCAAAAGGATTCTAAGTTGATTGAAGATAGACTATCAAACAAAGGTTTTGAACGCTATATAAATAATAAGCTCGTTACATTAGCTGATAGTATTGCTAATGGGTTTTCTGCCTCTGTAAACAGTGTTCATTATTTTTCGGTCCTGCCTTACGGTTTAAATGATGCCGCTGTAAATAAGGCAATTGTCACGGATACCGAAATAAAAAATTCAAATTATACCGCATTAAAGGTCACGTTTGACCAAATTGGTGGAGGAGAGGATTT
>Ga0207419_1001348_pt1 | contig 18763 bp, 15 predicted proteins | sample ElkSloMetagenome_4_FD_184723 | JGI IMG/M metagenome (GOLD analysis project Ga0207419, IMG submission 184723) | Hot spring microbial communities from Elkhorn Slough, Monterey Bay, USA - MD2A (version 2) | ecosystem: Environmental > Aquatic > Marine > Intertidal zone > Estuary: Microbial mat ...
GTTTTCATTATTACTGACCCTGAACATACCGATGAAAATGATACGATTGTTGTCACTACCTTTAGAACGACATTCCGTTTCTAAAACTAGCGGTTGATTAATTTTAAGTCCCCCATAAACCCGACTTCTCGAAGAAACCGGGTTTTTTTGTTTTTATTTATAGTCATAACAATAGTCCGTCAACCCCTACAAAAAAAGAGAATGACGGTGATCAAAGAAAGGCTTTTTAATTCAAAATGAGGGTAAATCTATATATCTAAAGACGATTTACAAAACAAAAAGTTCCCTCATAAATATCCTGTTTAATTCAAAAAAAGTTGAAGAATAGCTAGAGAAGATCTAACAGAACCATAGATTGAGAGCCAAAACGATAAGTTGACAAGGATTTAGGGGTGACTTAACCTTCTTAAACCCGAAGTTAATTCGTTTTCATCTCTTGATCTCTGATCACTTCTCCTCACTGCAAAAAAATCATCAAACTCAATTTGTTTCGTGTGAGGAAATTAGACGTGTCTAGAACAATTTTACATTTAGGGTTACTTAGCCCCTTTCTTTTGGGTATAACTGCAATGATGGGATCGGGGGCGATCGCAGAAACCTCTGCAACTCCGGCTGAAAACTCCGAATTTGCAGAGTCTCAAACCGATCAACCCGCTCAAGAATTTGCTCAAGTTTCCGACTCAAATCGCCTTAACCAACTCAACCAATATACCTCCGAAAGTCAAACTCAATCTCAGGTTACTTCTGTTAACCAACTCTCTGATGTACAGCCCACAGACTGGGCATTTCAAGCCTTACAATCTCTAGTCGAACGCTATGGTTGTATTGCGGGTTATCCTGATGGTACATTCAAAGGAAATCGGGCTTTAACTCGTTATGAATTCGCTGCCGGACTGAATGCTTGTTTAGATCAAGTCACTGAACTCTTAGGGGCTGCAACTTCTAATTTAGTCACTCGTGAAGACTTGGCACTCTTGCAACGTTTACAAGAAGAATTTGCCGCAGAATTAGCCAGTATTCGGGGACGAGTTTTAGCTTTAGAAAGCCGGACTGCTGAACTCGAAGCCAATCAATTTTCGACAACGACTAAACTCACCGGAGAGGTGATCTTTCAGGTTGGGGATACCTTTGGCGATCGCTCATTATATAATGTTGCGGGTGGCCCCAATACCGACGATAGCGATGACCCTACCCAAGCCTATTTCGGCTATCGGGCGCGTTTGAACTTTGACACCAGTTTTACCGGGGAAGACTTGCTGAGAACCCGTCTAGAAGTTAAGGATATTCCCAATTTAAGTGATGTGGGCTTGAATAATAGCCTGATGACCCGCACGGGTACCGATGGCACCACCGATGGCTTTGAATTGGATGATTTGTATTATCGTTTTCCTCTAGCCAATGGTCGCGCCCAAGCCTATGTCGGGGTGAAAAGTCTGGACTTAGACGATATTCAAGATACCGTTACGCCCTTTCAAAGTACCGGGGCGGGGGCTGTGTCTCGGTTTGGACGCTATAACCCGACTTCCTTTAGAGGGCCGGAAGGAACAGGGGCGGCGGTAAAATATGCCTTTAATGATCAGGTTCAGGTGAATGTTGGCTATTTGGCCAGTGATGAAGATGCGGCCGATGCGAGTGAAGGTCGAGGGTTGTTTAATGGCAGTCATACGGCGTCTGCACAGGTGTTATTTGAACCCACCGATCGCATTGGAATTGGTTTAGAATATAACCGTCGTTATTTCCGCGATGGGGATGTGAATGTTAGCGGGGGAACGGGGAGTTTTATTGCCAACCGTCCGTTTGGAGAAAGTGCCACGACCAGTGATAATTTAGGGGTACAAGTTAACTGGAAACTGTTAAAAAACTTTGAACTAGGCGGCTGGTTTGGTTCGAGTTGGGCGCATCAACAAACAGGGGGCGAAGATGAAGCGACTATTCTGAATTGGGCGGTAACATTGGCGTTTCCAGATGCCATTCGAGAGGGAGATTTAGGGGGAGTTATTGTCGGAATGCCGCCTAAAGTTGTTGATCACGATATTAACAATTTGGAAGATCGGGATACTTCTGTTCATCTTGAGGCGTTTTATCGCTTTCAATTGAATGATAATGTGGGGATTATTCCGGGATTTTATATGGTTACTGATCCGGATCACAATAGTGACAATGATACCACTTGGGTCGGTACATTGAGAACTCAATTTCGCTTTTAAGGACTTTTGACTTTTGTAGAGGCGTTGTATTATATTCGGTGATAGTCAACGTCTCTCAGTCGTCGAAAAAAATTCAATTTATTGGGTAGAGAAAGGGAATGCAGAACAGGAAAACAACTGTTTCTTCCCTTTTGTCTTTTGCCTGATAACTGCTTTACATTTCTGCTTAATGCTATAACTCACTTCTTTCTATACAAAAATGCTTAAATCTACAACGATGGTTAAAGTGTATAAAGAGATTTAAGCAGATTTAATCAATTCAGTAGGTCAAAGCAGAAACTCTTACATAAGCTTCTAAAAAAGTCGCAGTCATCAAGAGCCAACTGGGATAATTTTTGAGTCTTGAATTAACCAGGATTGTGTAGAGTTTTGTTCGTGTAAACGATTTTTTTTAGAAGTCGAAGATAAAGGATTTTGAGACTGAACAGAATGTTTTTCAACCGGATTTACAAATGCTTGAGTCTTAATCCAATTTCCAAAATTTGGCATTTCTTGCTTACAATGGGGACAATACCAATAAATTTGAGAATGACGGATATGACGAAGTAGAGTAGATGAGCAGCAAGGACAATTATTCATAATTCAACTTCGTTAAAATTGGGATAAATGTGGAAATCAATTAAACAATTAAAGGACTCATTAACGTTTAGCTTTTACTCAAACAGTCAGCCTGCAAAAATTCGGTAAATAAAAGACGTTCCTTAAAAGAAGTTTCAGCCTGTAAAAGTTTTTTAGCTGGATCACTGAGTCGGAGTTGACCATTTCTTGTTAACCTAAAATCTTCCCCGAGAATTAATGGACTATTCTTCAGTTTGGATAAAGCCAATTGTTGAGCCAACCGTGTTAAATCCAGTTCGGGCATGAGATAATCAGGATGCTGTATAATCCAGCGATAAGTTTGAGGATCGGTTTGGGCAAGATGATGAACGGCTTCTGCTAAAACGTTTTCAATCTCTGTTAAACTCGGTAAACTGAGCAAAAAGTTTTTCAGAATCTCTAGCTTGGCTTGATTTTGAACCTGAAGAACATCAACAGCAATTTCAATGTAGGACTGATACTCTTGGGGCTGAGATTGGCAGAAAACGGGTCGATAATCGGTTAGAAAAGAGAATGGTTTCAATGCTATCTTCTGTTTTAATCAAAATAAGGTTGTTTAAAGGGACTCAGAGTGAATAGATAATTTCCAAGAGCGAGTAGTTATCTAAATATATCAACTGTTCTCAATGAAAATCGTCTCAGCTCTTGGGTGTTTGACTATAGTTCTTATGGTAACTGATCAATGTGAGGATTTTGTGAGGGGGAAATCCGTACAATTTTAATTTTTTTTTTACAATATTTACCTTGAAGTTTACTTTATTTTTTGATAGACCACAAGACATAAGATTAGTTGGAGAACCTAATACCTAAATACCCCACCCTAAAAATCCTCGAATTTGATCAACTAAGTTCTGTGCCTCAAAGGGTTTAATAATGATACCGCTGACCCCTAAGTTGGCATATTCCTGTTGTTCACTACTTTTTGCTTTCGCCGTTAAGAAAATAGTTGGAATGTTTTGAGTTGGGGAATGAGTTTGTAATTGTTTAAAAGTGGCTGGCCCGTCTAAATTGGGCATCATCACATCGAGTAAAATCGCATCTGGTTGTTGGGCGATCGCCATTTCTAAGCCTTCTTGTCCACCCGAAGCCGTCATCACATCCCATCCGGCGACAGCTTCTAAAGTAATTTGAATAATATCGCGTACACCATCTTCATCATCAATCACCAAAATCCGTTTATTGTTCATGGTAATTTTCCTCAGATATCTTCACCGGAATACTAAAATAAAAACAACTTTCTTGATCAAGAACGCTTTCGACCCAAATTATACCGCCATGTTGTTCAACAATACTTCGACAAATCGCTAAACCTAAACCTGTTCCTCCTTTTTGGCGAGAGTCTGACGCATCCACTTGCTGAAACCGCTCAAAAATACTCTCCATTTTCTCGGGGGGAATTCCTCGACCTTGATCGCGAATACAAAATAATACACTCGCCATCGGAGTCTCACCGTCAAATGTCCGCCATTCCGCTTCGACACTTAACTTAATTGTTGATCCACTGTCTGAGAATTTAATCGCATTACTCATCAAATTCGTCAACACTTGAATCATCCGATCGCCATCGGCTTCAAATTCGAGATCTTGGGGTAATATCTCAAGCTTAATCCCCGTGCGATTTGCCATCACCTGCATCTGATCTTGCGCTACTCGCAATAACTGAGCCGCATTAACACAATGTTTAACCAGTTTAATTCGGCCACATTCTAAGCGTTCTAACTCTAGAATATCATTGACTAATCTAACTAAACGTTCGGTACTTTCTGCGGCAATATTAATCACGTGTTGTCCTCGGGAAGATTCCGGTGCAACCAAACCTGTTGATAATAAATTGAGAGCGCCATGAATTGCCGTCAGGGGAGTTCGTAATTCGTGACTAACAACCGAGATAAACTCATTTTTTATCCGTTCAATGGCATAACGTTCGGTAATATCTTCTCCGATGCTCATGGTACCTAAAGCATCTCCTTGTAAACTTTGTAGGCGAGTATTATTCCAAGCAATAATTTTTTCTTCTCCTGATTTCGTTAGAATCGTATTTTGATAATAGGAATGAAGTTGCTGTTTGAGGAATTCTTGGAAATATTGATAGACTGGGGATCGTTGAGAAGCCTGTAAAAAAGTTGTAAACCAATCTTGTCCTAACAGTTCTGTTTGAGTATATCCCGTTAATTCTAAGAAAAAGGGATTCACATAGTCAATGATTCCTTGATCATTTAAACCGACAACAGCTAAATGAACATTTTCTAGCAAAGAACGCCAACGTCTTTCTGATTCTTGTAATGTTGCTTCGGCTTGTTTGCGATCATTAATATCAGTAATTGAACCCACAAACCCTTTAATTTCACCTTTGATATCCGTTTCAGCGACTGCTTGACCAAACACCCACGTAATCATTCCATCAGTTCGTTGAAAGCGATATTCTAACTGAAAAGAACAGCGATCATACAGTGCTTGTTTCCAGCTTTGAATGACTCGATCTCGATCATCTTGATGTAGAGTTTGTATCCATCCTTGACCTAAAGATTGTTCTAGGGAGAGTCCAGCAATTTGACACCAGCGTTCATTGACATACAAACAGTTTCCCGCAGCATCACTACGGAAAATACCCACAGGCGAAACTTCGGCTAAAGTGGCATAACGTTGTTCACTTTCTCGCAAGGCAGTTTCAGCTTGTTGACGTTCTTTGAGGACGGCGACTCGTTCACTAATATCTCGTAAAATTGCGGTATAGGTAATCGTATTTCCTAATCGTAGTCGAGAAATAGAAGCTTCGGCTGGAAATTCCTGACCATTCTGACGACGACCCGAAATTTCTCGATTTTCTCCCATATTACGGGCAGTTTGAGATTGTTTTCCAAAGGTTTTAATCTGTTCAGAATGAGTCGCTGAAAAGCGTCGGGGGAGTAATAGATTTAAAGCTTGACCTAAAACTTCTTCAGATTGATAACCAAAGATTTTTTCTGCCCCTTTATTAAAGAGAATAATTTGATGATTTTCGTTGACTGAAATAATTGCATCATTGGCATTATCTAAGATTCCGGCTAAACGGGCTTCTGAGGCTAATAATTCTTCGGCTAAAATGGCTCGGGCTTCTATTTCTCGCTGAAGTTTGGCATTGGTGTTTTCGAGTTGACTGGTGCGTTGATCCACTAAATGTTCTAAGTGGTCGCGGTATTGTTGTAACTCTAGTTCGGCTTGTTTGCGATCGCTAATATCGTGATAAACTCCGATTACGGCAACTGTTTCCCCTTGGTGATCAAAGATGGGAACAACAATAGTATCACAAATTCCTTGAGTTTTGTTTTCTCGAATAAAGCTCATTTCACTCAACCAATAGCCTTGTTCTTTGATCTGTTCGAGCATGGCTTGAGTGGGAATTGGGGTTTGTTCAGGATAATGAACTAAGGCTGATGTTTGACCCACAACTTCACTGCGACTATAGCCAAACATTCTTTCTGCTCCGGGGTTCCAGTCAATAATTCGACCTGTGAGATCGGTCATAATTACCCCATCATAAATTTGTTCAAAAATCAGAGCGTGTCGTTGTAAGGTTTGTTCGGCTTGTTTGTACTCGCTAATATCAGTCGCAATAAAAACAACACTATTAAAAATGCTATTCATCCAAATTGGAGCGAGTTGAGCAGTATAGGCGCGAATTTCTCCCGTGGAGTTGGGAATAACATATTCTAGACTTTGTACCTGTCCTGTCGTGAACACTTGTTCAATAATTTGAGTAATATTAGGCTGCTTTTCAGGAGGAAACCAATCAATCAATAAACTTCCTAAAACTTGTTCTTGGTTAACATTTTCAGGAGTACGATTCGCAAATAAAATCCGACCTTTCCGGTCTAATTCATAGATATAAATCGGAGTATTAGAGGTGATTGAATGTAAGCGTTGAGCGAGAGTACGATAGCGAGTTTCACTTTCTTCGAGAGCAAACTGAGCCTGTTTACGGGCGTTAATATCGATCCAATACCCGACAATTTCTAGAGGTTTTCCTTGTGGATCAGTGACTAATCGTAGTTCGTCTTGTATCCAGTGATAAGTTCCATCTCCATGTAGAAAACGGTATTCATAGCTATACTTTCCTTGTTCAAAAACACGAGGAAATTCAGCAAAGATTCGGCAAGCATCTTCAGGATGAATGTGTGTTGCCCAAAACCCTGTATCTGCAAATTTTTGACTCTCATAGCCTAAAACGGACTGCACATTATCGCTGATAAAAGTTATACATTCATGTCCTGAAGTTGGACTCGAATAAATAACGACAGGACTAGATTTAATCAGGTGTTGCAGTCGGGCTTGAGCCATTTGTAACTGATCTTTGTTGAGTTGATGTTCATTGAGATCTTGTAAGACTTTTTGATTGGCTTGAGCTAGGGTTTGAATAGAAATAACTAATTGTTGTTCGAGTTGAGTTTTCGTGGTTTTTAATTTGTTAATTTGGGCGAGATCTTGATCTGTTTTTTGCCCAATCAAAATACCCACTGTTCCCAGAATGGCTAGAGTTAAACCCACTTCCCAAACACTCACCGTAGGAGTAGTTAGAGTTAAATAAACAAAATAGATAATAATCGGTACAATACTGAGTAATACCGTTCTGAGTCCTCCCCAACTGGCAATTAAAGCAATTACCCCAATCATCCCCAACTCAGTATTAGGTAAAAATTCGACTGTCGGATCAAAAATAGCAAGAAACAGGGTTAAAATCAGTGTTATTATTCCTCCTCTCCATAGAGAAGATCGTAAGTTCAATCGGGAAGTTAGCCAAATGAAAGGGAAAGGAAACATCACAAATTATTTACACCTAAGCTGGAATAGAAACTCTATCCCAATTCTGATCAATTGATAATTTTTTAATCGCTCGTTATTTTGCGTCGCAGTTGACTCCGTTCTAAACAATTGAGAACTCGAGCAATAAGTTCCGGTTCAACGAGGGGTTTTTGAATATAATCATCCGCCCCGGCATTCCAAACTTGTTCAACAATTTGACGATTACGTTCCTCTGAGAGAATAATAATCGATAAATCTTGCCAACGGGGATCATGGCGAACAACTTGACAAAGTTCAACCCCACTGAGATCAGGCATGGCAAAATCTAAAATTAACAATTCCGGTGTAGATTGTTCTAAAATTTGCCAAAATTGTTGCGGATTATCGAGTAAAATTAAGTGAAATCCCCAAGGTTCTAACACACTTCTGATCCGATCTAAAATCTCCGGTTCATTGTCAACAATCAGAATCTTTGCACGGGTGGGAGAACTCGGAGATAATACTCGTGTGAGGGCATCCAAAACTTGAGAGGGAGAGATCGGTTTTTGTAGAAACCCTCGTCCACCCAAACGCGCCACTTTAACGCGATCTGCAAAGCTTTCTTTTGCTGTAAATACAACCACAGGTAACGATGTAGAATGAGAGTTGAGTTCTTCAAGTAGTTCAAATCCGGCTTCTGTAGAGTCTGGAAAACTCAAGTCTAATAAAACAATATCCAGTGAATTTTCTGCAATCAAAGTTCGCGCCTGTTGGGGAGAAATCGCAATTTTGGTATGAATTTTGCGGGTGTTTGCAACCGTTGCAATTCCTTCGGCTAATGCGAGATCGTCATCTACAATTAATAATCGAGTCGTTAAACTCTCCGAAAGTTCCTCAACGTCAACCGTCGGCTGCAATGGAATAGAAGGTATAACCGCCGAATCCGGCACACTCAATTCACTATTAATATCTAGCAACAAAGCAGACAATTGTACAATTCTTTCTGAGGAGAGTTGAGTATCTCCGTTTAACATTTGTTCGATTTCACGACAGTATTGAGACGCCTTACTAAACCCAAAACTGCCTAGAGAACCGGCCAGAGTGTGAGCTTGTTCGAGGGCTTGTTGTTGTAAACTGCTATCGAGAAGACCTGTTTTTAACGCTTTAGTAGCTTGTTCGAGGATCGCAATTCGGGTGAGATAACTTTCTCGGTGTTTTTTCCAAATTGTGCTTAAATTAAAAGTCGTCGGTGAATTAGCAATTGCCGGAGTTGATTGAGGAGGAGACAGTGTATCATTGGGTGGAGCAGCCGATTTGAGTCGATATCCCAACCCATAAACCGTTTCAATCAGATCCCGAACGGCGCCGCTTTGTTTAAGTTTTTGTCGCAAACCTTTAATTTGGGTTCGCACAGCCGACTCTGAGGGCGGATCATCAAAAGACCAAAGATGATCGAGTAATGCACTTTGGCTGAAAATTCGATGGGGATGACGCAAAAATAATTCTAAGAGTTCGTATTCCTTGGCGGTGAGTTTCAGGAGTTTGTCGCAGTAGGTGACTTGACAATTTTTCGGATCGAGTCGTAAACTTCCCCATTCCAAAACAGGGGATGAAGTGCTGCTACCCCGACGCAACAACGCGCGAATTCTAGCTAAAAGTTCGGAGACTTCAAAGGGTTTAACCAGATAATCGTCTGCTCCGGCGTCCAATCCTTCGACTTTTTGAGAGCTACTATTTTGAGCCGTCATCAATAAAACCGGAGTCAAATCACCTTGATTTCTCAACCGTTTACAGAAGTTAATCCCATCGAGTTTGGGGAGCAGTAAGTCCAGCAAAATTAAATCATAGGTTAATGCTTCTGCTAATTCCCAACCCATTAGACCATCCCATGCTAGATCAACGGCGTAACGTTGATGGGTGAGTGCATCTTCGAGTCCTTGCGCTAGCCCTTTGTCATCTTCCACCAACAGAATTCTCACGGCGACTGATTCTCCTCCCTTTGATCGTAATCGGCTTGTTTTTGTCGCTCTGGGATCAGTGCTGATTTGAAGAAAGTTTCTTGATCCCGAGAGTAATAGGCGAAGAGCAGGTTCTGTTTACTTGTTATTAAGGACGATTTGAATTTTTGGTTTTTTTATATTGTAGAGGACAAAAGGCATTTTGGAGCTGACTCAACAAAACAGCCCCCAAAGCCTGCGCCTTGGAAGCTGTCTTGTTTATACTAACCCGTCTCTATATCATATCTTGCTGACGGGATTGATCGGCTAGTCTTTTTATCAACTTTGACTAGCGGGATTTATGAGGATTTTTATCAGTGTTTATACAATAACGAAAGATTGTGAGGATTTTGTGAGGGCTGCGGTGGTAACGGATGGGGTTGGGTAACGGATGGGGTAATTGTGGGTTTTTGGGGTTGATGCTTTTTTTAACGGATGGGGTTGGGTAACGGATGGGGTAATTGTGGGTTTTTGGGGTTGATGCTTTTTTTAACGGATGGGTTTATTGTGGGTTTTTGGGGTTGATGGGTTGGGAATGGATGGGATAAATGGGGTGAATCAGAATATAATCGTTAAGCGTCTGAGTTGGGGGTTTAAGCTGAAGGCTATTTTAGCTCAAAATGTGGATCTTTCGTTTTTGAGTTCTGTTTGAATTATAAATGAACGTTCTAGGTGTAAAACTGTATCAACTCTAACACCTGTTTTGCTCCTCTGATTACTGAGTTTGCTCGCCTTTTTGATGAAGTGCAATGATTAATTCTCGTATTCGAGTGGCGGTTGTCCTCGGAACTCGCCCAGAAGCGATAAAACTGGCTCCCGTCATCCAACAGTTACAACTATCTTCTGACTTTGAGACTCATGTTATTTTAACGGGTCAGCATCGAGAAATGGTTAAACAGGTGATGCAACTGTTTGACTTGAATGCCGATTATAATTTAGAGATTATGCAGCGATCGCAAACGTTAACCGATATTACTTGGCGGAGTTTGCAGGGTCTAGAAGGTTTATTCAAACAGTTACGTCCTGATCTTGTTATCGTTCAGGGAGACACCACAACGGCGTTTGCTGCGGCTTTGGCTGCTTTTTATCAAAAAATCCCGGTCGGTCATGTGGAAGCGGGTTTACGCACCAATGATCTGTTTAACCCCTATCCGGAAGAAGCAAACCGACGTCTGATTTCTCAACTCACTCAGTTTCATTTTGCACCCACAACCCAAGCGGTAGAAAATTTGCAAAAGTCGGGGGTTTTAGGGGAAGTTCATCACACCGGAAATACGGTGATTGATGCGTTGTTATCGGTGGTGAAACGTCAACCGGAGTTGAATATTCCTAACTTGAATTTTAGTCAATATCGACTGATTTTAGCCACGGTTCATCGTCGGGAAAATTGGGGAATTCCTCTGACTCAAATTGCGGAAAGTTTTTTAAAGATTTTAGATGATTTTCCTGATACAGCTTTACTTTTACCTTTACATCGCAATCCCACTGTCCGAGAACCTTTACAAAAAATATTAGGCAATCATCCGAGAATATTTTTAACTGAACCGCTTAATTATGCTGAATTAGTTGCCGCAATTGATCGTTGTTATTTTGTATTAACAGATTCGGGAGGACTACAAGAAGAAGCCCCCAGTTTAGGAAAACCTGTCTTAGTTTTACGCAAAACCACAGAACGACCTGAAGCGATTACTGCGGGAACAGCAAAATTAGTGGGAATAGAAACAGCAGAAATTGTGGAAGCAGCAACCGAATTATTGAAGAATACCAATACCTATCAAAAAATGGCAACCGCCATTAATCCGTTTGGAGATGGTCATGCTGCCGAATACATCGTTCAAATTATTAGGAGTCATTTTGAGGAGAAAGATTAATCTTTAAACAACTCCTAAAAGGCTTTAAAAACTTTGAGTTGATGTTTGAGTTAACCTCCAGCAACCGCCGGAACAATACTCACCTCATCTCCATCTTTGAGTTGGGTTTTTGTTCCGTCTAAAAAGCGGATATCTTCGCTATTCACGTAAAAGTTGAGAAAGCGGCGAGGTTCACCTTGATCGTCACAAAGGCTATTTTTGATTCCAGGACAATGAGTTTCTAAAGAATCAATCAATTCGAGAATATTGCTGCCTTCACATTCAAGCGTGGCTTGATTATTGGTGAACTTTTGCAGAGGAGTTGGAACTAATACTTTAACCGCCATATCGATTTTTGAGAGTAGAATTTGGATAAATTTACAGTGAACAATCCGGTCAAGTTTAGGGACAGGTTTATTAACCCATCCCCTGATTATTTTGGACTTAAACCAAAACTTCTTGCCATTCTAAACGGTCTAAAGTGCGGGCGCGTTCTAAAGCGTTTTCAAAGCTTTCTAACTTCGCATCAATGGTTAGCGGTTCACCCACATAACCCTGAACTGCTTCTTGAGTCTTTAAGCCGTTACCTGTGATGTAAACAACCGTTGTTTCATCGGGGTCAATTTTACCCGCTTCGACTAATTTTTTCAATACCGCAATTGTAGTTCCGCCTGCGGTTTCTGTGAAAATGCCTTCAGTTTCCGCCAAAAGCTTCATGCCTTCGATCACTTCTGCATCGTTAACGGACTCAATATTACCGTTTGTTTTCCGGGCAACTTCTAGGGCATAAACGCCATCTGCCGGATTTCCAATTGCAATGGATTTTGCAATGGTATTTGGTTTAACAGGAGTGATAAAATCTCGGTCTTCTGCAAAGGCTTGGGCGACGGGAGAACAGCCTTCGGCTTGGGCTCCACTAAAGCGAACGGCTTTATCTTCAACTAAGCCAACTTTGACAAATTCTTGGAAGCCTTTATAGATTTTAGTATACAAAGAACCGGAGGCAATCGGTGCGACAACATGATCGGGAAGTTTCCATCCTAACTGTTCGGCGACTTCATAACCGAGGGTTTTTGAACCTTCAGAATAGTAGGGACGCAGGTTAATATTGACAAATCCCCAACCATGAGTATTTGCAACTTCTGAACAGAGGCGGTTTACTTGGTCGTAGTTACCTTTTACAGCCATCAAAATCGGGTTGTAAATCAAAGTCCCGAGGATTTTTCCGGCTTCTAAATCAGAGGGAATAAATACACAACAGTCAAGCCCCGCTTTAGCCGCAATAGCAGCGGTGGAGTTGGCTAAATTTCCGGTACTCGCACAGGATACCGTCGAGAAGCCTAATTCTCTAGCACGACTCAGGGCGACAGATACCACTCTATCTTTGAAGCTAAGAGTGGGCATATTAACAGCATCGTTCTTAATATAGAGGTTTTTCAGACCCAGGCGACGGGCTAACCGTTCCGACTTGACTAGCGGGGTCATTCCTGTACCAACATCTATCACATCATCAGAAGCCACAGGGAGGAAGCTACGATAACGCCAGATGGATTTTGGGCCGGCCTCAATGGTCGCGCGACTGACTTTCTGACGCAGTAAATCGTAGTTGTATTGGACTTCTAAGGGGCCAAAGCAAACTTCACAAACGTGTTTGGCTTCGAGGGCGTATTCAGCGCCGCACTCTTTACACTTGAGTTTCTCGAAAGTTGCTCCTGTGGTTTGAGTCTGAGTGTGAGTTGTTACTGCGGTCATAGGTCGAACCTCTACTTGAACGATGTGTTTGAATTCCTGATTTTTATTACAGTATCACAGTGAATTTACTCGGTCAACTATACCCGACTTTTTTGGTCGGGATTGGCTTTCACCCTTTATCTGCTCAGGTGTTGAGAGTTTTGTCAAGTCAGACGTTAAAATCTCCCCATCTCTTGTCATCAACTAATCGGTCAGTCCTGATCTTAAAATAGAGTTAAAACTAACCTGATACTTTTCGAGTATCAACAGATAATGAGACAAACAATTCCAACTCAAAATCTTAACAGATAGGACTAAATCTAGGTAAAACTCTCAACACTTTTAAAAATCTCCTGTTAAAATATCGAGTAGCTGATTTATTGCTGTTCTAAACAGTCAATTATTGAACACATTCTGAAAATAGACCATGAACGAATCAAAGATCAACGCATTACTTGAAAATTTAAAACAACCCGACGAAATCCTTCGCCGTCAAGCGACTCATCAACTGTGGAAAATTTGGTTTGAACAAAAAGGAACCACCGGACTCGAAAAAATTCGTCAAGCGGAAGTCTGGTTACAAGGCGGAAACTCTAGAGAAGCAGAAGGGGTACTGACTCAACTGATTGAAGATTTACCGGACTTTGCAGAAGCATGGAATAGACGGGCGGTTTTGTATTATATTACCGAAGAATACGACAAAGCATTAGCAGACTGTAAACAGGTGATTGAGTTGAACCCGATTCATTTTGGGGCTATACATGGAATGGGGTTATGTTATGCAGCGATGGGAGATTTATCGGCTGCCATTCGAGCATTTCGACAAGCCTTAGAGATTCAACCCTACTCTGTAGAAAATCAACGGTTAATTTTAGAATGTACGAGTCAATTGTAAGGTATTATTGTTTGAGTGGGTAGGCTCTAGAATCAGTTTTTTGAGAGTGGCTTACAAAAATATAAAGCGTTAAATCAAATTGATTAGAAAAGTTAAAGAAAAAAGGGGTAAATCCTGGCGGATATCCCCGAATACTCAATATTTCTAGTTCATTGTTCAAAAAAGCGATCGCATTGAACGAGTTAACTTGACGAATCTGACCAAGCCGGATGAGAAAACAACGCCTCAATCACCCTCACCCCTCGAAGCTGGTTCGATAGGGGTAAATGACCAACAGGTGCAGTTAAATCCCAGGTAAACTCTTGAGGATAACGAGTCCAATTGCCATTTTGACGCCAACCAATTTTCGGCCAAAGTTTTTCCCAATTTTTCCCAACCCCTAACCACAGCTTACGTTGGACAGAGTAGCCAAATTTCCCCTCTGAATACACTCGCCAAAGTAGGTCTATTGTGTGTAAATCTGTTGTAGAGAAGCGTTTGATTTCAGAAAAGTAAATCCATTTCCGTTCAACCGCCGCTTGACTCGACAACTCACACAGCTTTTGTAGAGTTAATTTGTCAGCTTCGAGAAAATCTTGTTGGGCGAGGAGTTGTTGAAGATGAGAGTAGTCAACTTGGGCTTCAGAAGCCGGAGAGACTAAACCTTGGGAAAAATGGGTTTTGAGAAAATCTTGCACCTCAGAGGAGTTAGCCGCAGAAAGCACCTGATAAACTTTACCCTCAACCGGAGTCGGAGAAGCAGACTGACGTTCTAACAAAAACTCCATCAGTAGGGGGAAACCGACGTCTCCCGCCTCAGCCAATGTTTGAATCAATTGTAGCTTCGTTGCCGTCGTTCCTGAGTTAAGCCCGGAGCGAACTTCATCAGGGTTCAGTGATGCGACAGTCGCTTTAAATGTGGTCGAATCAGTCATAGGAGGTGTTTTGGGGTGAACAACCTGCATGACACTGGTGTGCAGATCCTCAACTATTGTACAGGTGTATGTTCCTTAATCCTACGATCGCTGTAAAATCCGATCAATTATTGTACTGGTAGAGGCGGGAACTTCGATTTGGATCAAAGCCACTTGACCCCCGTAAGCCAAAATTGCCGGGGCTTCCGGTAGCGTTTCGAGGGTGTAGTCGCCGCCTTTGACATAAATTTCTGGCTTGAAGATTTCGATCAATTGAGTGGCTGTGGTTTCACTAAAAATCACCACTCCATCAACGGGTTTTAGGGCGGCTAACACTTCTGCTCGCTGCATTTGCGGTACAATCGGACGGGAAGGAAGACCGGGTTGTGCAGGTTTAATCGTTTGCACAGAGGAGTCGCTATTTAAGCCCACTACCAGCGATCGCCCCAAGGTTTTAGCCTGTTGTAAGTAGCGAATATGTCCCGCGTGGATCAGATCAAAGCAACCATTGGTTAAAACCAGTGGACGCCAAGCCCCAGGATCAGAAGCGATCGCCTTTTGTAACTGTTCTAGGGTGTAAAGATTTTTAATCTTTGATGAATCGAGATCGGCCATGAGTTTTTATCCACAGAAATGATAGTCTAAAGTCTGAATTTCATCAGGGGGCGTAGTCTGAGCGTTGAGCGTCTACTTAGGAGAGTATACTGATGGAAAGATCCCCATCTGATTGACTTGCTCAAGGGAGTTTAAATCGTTATGTTAGGCTAGCGTTAATAGACTGATAGCGTAGGCGCGATCGCGTTGAACTCCGACATTAAGCTAACACGATAAACTCCCCTATCGATCTCAAACAACTTCACAATCAGCATTCTCCTCCGGTGGGTTTGAGAAGCCGAAAACTATCTTGACTCGCCCTATGTTATCCAACTTAACTCGTTTACGCAGATGATCACTGAGTTTACTCAATCCTATGAAAGCAACTACTAGCCGTCAATTTCCCTCACTCGCCGCTTGGAGTGTTAAACTGATCGGGACAATTTTGATTGTTTCTTCTTTAGTTGACTACCTGATTTTATTAATTCCGCCCAATTTACTCAATCGTGCATGGCAACTCAATGTTACTAGCCAGTTGGTTGATCGGGGTATTGTCCCGATGGTGGGTATGGGTTTAGTTTTGATTGGTTTTTGGATGGATAGTGTCACTTCTGGAGGAAGTCAAAAACCGACTAAACCTTTAGCTGATTTGAGATTTTGGGTCGCCATTTTAGCAAGTTTACTCGGATTACTTTATCTGTTGCTTTTTCCCCTACATTTGAATAATACTCGCATCGCTCGATCTGAGGCATTATCACAGATTAATCAACAAGCAACTCAAGCTGAAACTCAACTAGAAACTCAACTGGGAAGCAATCAGTTTCAACAACAGGTTGAACAACGGAAAACTTTGCTGAGAAATCAGTTTAGTAGTGTGATTGACAATGAAGAACAGTTGAATCAATTGTTAGCCCGAGAAGATCTTCCTCAACAAGTTAAAGATATTTTGGAAGAATCTAAAACCAATCCTCAAGCTCTTGATCAGTTTTTAGAACAACAGGCTGATAATTTACCGACTCAGCTTTTAACTCAAATTCGCGAACGGAAGCAAGAACTTGAACAGCAAGCTAAAACTCGTTCTTTAAAGTCGAGTTTACAGACTGGAATTAGTAGTTTGTTGCTGGCTATCGGTTATATTGGTATTGGTTGGACTGGCTTAAAAACAGTCGGAATTTTGGGCGGTGGGCGTCGCAAACCTTCTGCGGGCTAGATGCCTATTTCGAGTTTTTTAACAGTAATCAGTAGTCAGAATATTTTCCCAATAACTGATTACTGGTTACTGAAAATAAGCGATATTTTTTATTGTGCATTTGTAGGCGAGTTTACGAGTTTTTCACTTCTTTAAAAACCGATGTTTTCAATTTATATTCTGACGTATAACGATGAGATTGATATTGCGGCTTGTATTGAGTCGGCAATGCTATCAGATGATATTATTGTTGTAGACTCTTTAAGTAGCGATCGCACAGTTGAAATCGCCCAAAGTTATCCGGTTCGAGTCATCCCTCATCGCTTTGAAAGTCACGGACGTCAACGGACTTGGATGCTACAAGAAGTTCCCACAAAGCATGAATGGGTTTATATTCTAGAATCCGATGAACGCATGACTCCTGAACTTTTTAACGAATGTTTAGAAGCCATGAAAAGTTCAGAATATATTGGGTATTATGTCGCGGAACGGGTGATGTTTTTGGGATCTTGGATTCGTCGCAGTACCCAATATCCTCGCTATCAAATGCGTTTATTTCATAAAGAGAAAGTCTGGTTTAGCGATTATGGTCACACCGAACGAGAAGAATGTCTAGGGCCAACCAGTTTTCTTAAAGAAACCTATCCCCATTACACTTGCAGTAAAGGACTATCTCGTTGGCTGGAAAAACACAACCGTTACTCAACTGATGAAGCAACAGAAACCGTTAAACAGTTAGAGTCAGGAAGCGTAAATTGGAAGGATTTATTCTTTGGAAAATCTGAGGTAGAACGACGACGGGCGTTAAAAGATTTTTCTCTACGTTTACCCTTTAGACCGTTAATTCGCTTTGTTTATATGTATATTATACTGGGTGGCTGGTTAGATGGTCGCTCGGGATTTGCTTGGTGTACATTACAAGCCTTTTATGAATATTTGATTGTCTTAAAAACGTGGGAAATTCGCAATATGCCTGTTCCTCAGTCAAGCCCGGCTAATACTGCTCCTGTGGAGGTTAAAGAAACCCCAATATCTTCTCCGGTGGCGACAGAAGATTAGGAGAGAAACTTTGACCACAAAGACACTAAGATTCTCCAATTTTTTCTAGAGTTTCTCTCAATGTCTTTGTGGATGTTCAAGTTAAGATTTCCAATCAGAATTAAGCCGCTTGACAGTATTGTTCGTAAATACCATCTAACAATAAGTTAAACGCAAAAACAGCATCTTGTGTGGCTGAAATTGCAGCTTGCTTTTGTTCTTCAGTTGAACAAAGTTTCACTAAAGCATCACGAGTCATTTGACTGTGAACTTCATCTGCTTTTTCATGAACCTTAAAAAAGGAAACAGCATCAGCAGAATCAATGCCATAATAGTTTTGTAATCCGGCAATTTTTGTAGTGGAAACTTCCGGAATTTGAGCTTCATAGGCATACAATGCAGCTAAACCTTTAACTACATTTTTACTGCGAGCTAACTCTTTTAAAATTCGGACAGATTCTGTTGTTTTATCCAGATTTTGACGTTCGAGAACCGCTTCTCTGTCCACACCCAATCCTTCTGCAAACCGTAACCAAAGTTCAGGATGATTTGCAGAACCCCGTTCTTCTTCGATTAAATTTTCCAGCAACATCTGACGAATTTCTAAGTCATCACAAGCCGCATGAGTCGCGCTAACGTAGGTGGGGAAGTGATGAACTTGCAGATAATATTCTGTCGCATACTCTTGTAGCATCTCTAAAGTCAGTTTCCCTTCATTCCACAGTTGATAAAAAGGATGCTTCAGGAGATGATGTCCGTCAATAATCTCGTCAATTTGAGCTAAAAACGCTTGCTCAGTCATGGATTTTTCTTGGACTAGCATAATTCACTCTGATGGGGTTAATTCTAGTGAATTGTATACCAAATTGAGTTCTTGTCAAGAGTACACATGACTCAGAGTAGAGACATTCTGACTCAGTTCTATCCAAAAATTAGTTACATGAAATACGCGGATCACCGATGCTACACATCTTTCTCCCCATCTCCCTACCTCCCCATCTCCCCATCTCCCCA
>Ga0207419_1001349_pt1 | contig 18761 bp, 11 predicted proteins | sample ElkSloMetagenome_4_FD_184723 | JGI IMG/M metagenome (GOLD analysis project Ga0207419, IMG submission 184723) | Hot spring microbial communities from Elkhorn Slough, Monterey Bay, USA - MD2A (version 2) | ecosystem: Environmental > Aquatic > Marine > Intertidal zone > Estuary: Microbial mat ...
CTGTTGATCCGCCATAGGTAAAACGTGCCCAGCCTTCACCAATACCTCTAAATTTTTCTTCAATAAAAGGAATCAACTCATAAGTCAGCGCATCGCCATAAGGCCCTTGGCTGGCAGAGTTAACTGCGTAGGAGTCATCATAATAAGGCGTTGGATGCTGAATTGTAATCAATATGACCCTTGGGAAATCGGGCCCCGTCCAAGTTTTGTAAAAGTCATAGGCTTCTTGCTGCACGATTTTATTGTACCCATGTACATCGAATCTGGCACTGTAATCAGGCTCTAAGTCGGGATCTGGCGGCGTGGTTCTAAAGCCACCAAAATCATAAGGAAAATGCCCATGCATAATTACCAAAGGGTAACGCGCTTCAGGATGTTCGGCAAAACCTTCTGGCAATAATACATTCGCACCCAAATACATGTCCCTACCCCAAAATTCACTTAGCTTTTCACTTTTCATTTTTACATGCTTGATGTATTTGGTATCGGTAGGAGGCTCTATCGGTGGGATTTCTTGGTCAAAGCTCAACTCTATTTTTTGAGATGAAGCTGGGTCAATTTCTATTTTTTGAGGCGTAGAATACAAGTTGCCTGGTTTGCGGTTCCATTGCTGCCCCTCGCCCTTATCCATTGGTAATTTTACCGTATGCCCTGTTGAAAGATCAAAGGTCTCGTATTTATTCAGTAAGATCTGCACATTGTAGTTGCCCTTTTTAATGTTTGAAAGGCTTTCTATTGGATAGCCAAAAGCAGAGACATCAATGGTAACAGGCGTGCCGGGCTGCCAATCTTCTACATCTACCCCAAAAACCAATTGCGTATTGGGTCCATCTTGTATCTGGAAACGTGGCTCGTTGCTGTCATCGGTTGAGAGCATGACCAACAAGCGTCCATCTAAAGGTTCGGCAGATTGATCTGATGTAAAGGTGACAGAAAATGTAGGGCCTTGCGCTTCATTATTTTGAGGAGTGTTGCATTGCATCAATAGTAATGGCACAACAAACCATAAAATACCCTTACTTACCATAGAGTTAAAAAAATGATTCATAAAAAAGAAGATAGTTGCAGTTAAATAAAGCTACAATATACTAAAGGTGGGGGGAAATTCGGAGCGCTGATTTTACGGATTAAAGGATTCCACGGAAAACACCAATACATTTCAATCTGTGACCCAAATCAGCGTCCATCTCTAAATCTGCCGTGATGCTGCCTCTTTTTTTATTATGTAAAGCGTCTGTATCGCTGATTCTAAGGATTATAAGATTTCGCGGATAGCATTATTACTTTTTAATCAGTGTCTATCCCTAAATCCAATAAATCCGTGATCCTAATCCGCGATACTGACAGGTTTTAAGATTTCACTGAAAGTACCACACGCTTGAAGGTTAGGCTTTTAGAACCGAAATTTATAAGAAGACCGACTTCTAACCTGTAAGCCTTTAGGTAATTTAAAACCTACGCTAGATGGACATCCTCAAGTGCTTTAACAGCCTTTAATTCAACTAGTACATTATTTTCTACCACAAAATCTGCTCTTCTTCTACCAATAGGTTTATCTATATCTTTATAATAAATATCTTGTTCAATTTCCCTAGCAAACCTAAGATTTCTCTGATTTAACTCATACGCCAAAGCACGTTGATAAATCACCTCCTGAAATCCATTACCTAAAAAGGAATGTACTTCAAAAGAAGCCCCGATTATTTTCTCTGTAATATCTTTATATTTTAAATCTTTGTCCATTTGAAGATTTCTTTAATCTTATCACTCAACAATCCCCAGCAATTTTGTTTTTTTAACGCTCATTGTCTGTATCGCTGATTTTACGGATCAAAGGATTCCACGGAAAACACCAATACATTTCAATAACGTCAATCACTAAATCCTAATAATCCGTGTCCAAATCCGCGACATCTAGCTTTTTATAGATTAACCCCCAAAAATACACCATCCTCCCTCATTTCTAATCTGTGCGTGACAAGTTTCGCACCCCTACCTTTACATTCTTCGCCATTTTGCAAGTGGTAACGGTAACTATGCCACGGGCATACGATTTCATCCAAATAATTAACCGTACCTTTGCTGAGCGATTCTCCTAAATGTGGGCATGCGTCGTCTACTGCATAAAAGCCAGTTTTGGTGCGCACAATGCAAATAGGCCTGCCTGAGGCCACCACTCTTCTTTTGCCATTTTCAGGTAATTTACTTTTTGCTTCCTCTACTGAATTGTATAACTTGTACCAGTCAATTTTTTCCAAAACTTTTAAATTTGAATTAGGTTTTAAAAACAATGAATATGTTGAGGCCATTTTGGCCATTGTAGCAATTGATATTTTAAGCTAATCTAATTTACGCCATTTTTTAAATTCTCTTTATGGATTACAAGGATATTCCCCACGATAAATTACATCAAATAAAAACCCTTAGCGAGCTCAAATCAGCGGGTTATGTGCCTAAGTCTATCAAACAAGAACTGCGCGACAACCTAATTGAAAAACTAAGTAGAAAGGAACCTGTTTTTGAAGGTATACACGGTTACGAAGATACGGTTATCCCTGAGATGCAGCGCGCCATACTTTCTATGCATGACATTAACCTATTGGGTTTGCGTGGGCAGGCCAAAACCCGATTGGCCAGAATGATGATCGAGTTGTTGGATGAATATGTGCCCGTTCTAGAAGGTTCAGAACTAAACGATGACCCGCTAAGACCTTTATCGCGCTACGGCAAAGATCTGATTAAAGAAAAGGGAGACCATACACCTATTGTTTGGATGCACCGCAGCGAGAGATATACCGAGAAATTGGCCACGCCAGATGTTTCTGTAGCAGATTTAGTGGGCGATGTGGATCCAATCAAAGCGGCAAGCTTGCACCTCCCTTATTCTGACGAAAGGGTAATCCATTATGGCTTGATACCACGTTCTAATCGCTGCTTATTTGTTATTAATGAATTACCAGACTTGCAAGCGCGTATACAAGTAGCATTGTTTAATATTTTGCAAGAAGGCGACATACAAATCAGGGGCTTTAAATTGAGGCTGCCCTTAGACATACAATTTGTGTTTACGGCCAACCCAGAAGATTATACCAACCGAGGTAGCATAGTAACTCCGCTAAAAGATAGGATAGATAGCCAGATAATTACACACTATCCAAAATCTTTAGAGATTGGCAAGAAAATTACCCAACAAGAGGCCAAGCTTAAAGATGGTCAGGGAGAGCTCGTGGTAAGCCACGAAATTGCCAAAGATTTAGTAGAGCAATTGGCCATAGAAGCAAGAGAAAGCGAATACATAGACGAAAAAAGCGGCGTTTCAGCACGTTTGACTATTTCTGCTTATGAGAATTTGATCAGCGCTGCAGAGCGCCGGGCCTTGATCAACGGAGAAAGCTCTACCAATGTACGCGTGTCTGATTTTTGGGGCGTGATCCCCTCTATTACAGGAAAGGTTGAGCTTGTTTATGAAGGCGAGCAAGAAGGCGCTGGTATTGTAGCTCAAAATCTTATTGGCAAAGCCATCAGAAACCAGTTCATTAAATATTTTCCCGATCCTGAAAAGGAAAAGAAAAAGCGAGCTGAAAACATGTACAACAAAGTACTAGAGTGGTTTGGCGATGGCGGTACGGTAGATTTGCTCAACGATGCCAACGATAAAGACTATGAAAAAGCACTAAAAGACATTCCTGGCCTAGAAAAAATGATTAAGAAAAAATTTCCTGAAAGCAGCGAAGCCGAGCGGCTGTTCTTAATGGAATTTGCCTTACATGGTTTAGCTGAATACTCCATGTTGAGCAAGAAATTCTTAATAAGCAAAACACAGTTTTCAGATTTATTGAGCAGCATGTTCTCAATGCCATCAGATTTTGACGACGATGATGACGATTGATTTAAGCGAATGAAGACAATGGAAACAGCCTGAAAATGTAGTTATTTTCAGGCTGTTTTTTTATGAGCAATCAAAAAAGGAAATAATCATGTTGATGCATACAGATTATTATTATCCTATATCTACACAAGTACCTTATCGGATATCTAACTAATTTGACATGAAACATACTAAAAAAAAAGTATTCAAATTTGAGCAAAAAAGTAAGAGCCTTATTTCAAAATACTAAAAAAAGCACTCACAGATAAAAGTGCTTCTTTTCTCTAAACTCCATTAAAAGCGGTTTTGCAGGTTCATTTACTCCCTATCTTTAAATTTAACTTTAAAGATGTCCATAAAACACCCAGCTCATAACATTGCATAAAATGCATAATATTACATTTAGTCCAATATGTGATATTTTTAGCACAAGTAACTCATAGCTATATTTAACCAAATATTAAGCTTTTTAAAGCCCACGTATCGTCCTTAATGACCTTAAAAGCTATGAAACCTCATATACATGCTCTTTCTGAAGAATTAGAAACTCATCGATTTGAATTAGAAATAAGTATTCAAGAGCTACATGAAAAAAATCAAATCTTAAAAGAGCGGGAAGAGTATCTAAGCAATATGATAGAAAATGCTTCTGAGGGAATCATCACTTTAAATCATATAGGTTTGATCGAGTCTGCTAATGAGGTTTCGGCAGGGTTATTAGGATATGATGTGCAATCGCTCAAAAATAAGCCTATCAATCTTTTTATTAACAATGAAATCAAGCAAGACATCAGTGCTTTTATCATAAGAAAATGCTATGAAAAGCCTACATGTAAAATTAAAGGCTTTATTAAGAACAGGCATGCAAAGGATCCTATTCCAGTACAGATTTCGATCAACATGCTTACAAAGCAACGTAGCAGAAAATTCTTGGTAATCATAACAGATATAAGCGAATCAGTTAAGATGCAACAAGACTTAGCCTTTGAAAAAAGCGAAAAGGAGCGCTTGCTAAAAATCAATGAAGACCTAGATCAATTTGTATACAAAGTATCGCATGATTTAAGAGCACCTTTGGCATCTTCTATTGGATTGGTCTCTTTGGCTAAAAATGAGGGCGACATCGGTAAAATCCATGAATATCTAGACTTGCAAAACAAAAATCTGCAAGGTTTGCAAGACTTTATAGGCAGTATACTAGAATATTCTAGAAACTCTAGAAACGAAGTAGCCAGAGAAGAAATTGACTTTCAGGCTATTTTAGACAAATTTCTTGAGCAAAACAGTTACAGTGAATCCGCAGCTCCCATCGATTTTGACATCAATGTATTGCAAACTGATGTTTTTTACAGCGATAGGATAAGGTTAGAAATCATTCTAAATAATCTCATCTCAAACGCCATTAAATACAGCGACCCAAATAAAAAAAATAAAAAAATAGGAATCACCATCAATTCAGATACAGATTTTGCCGAGATAAAAATCACTGATAACGGCATAGGTATAGAAGAAGAATATCTAGAAAAAATATTTAAGCCTTTTATAAGGGCTACCAATTACAACAATGGCTCTGGTATAGGCTTGGCATTGGTTAAAGAGGCCGTTACTAAAATTGCCGGATACATCAGGGTAGAATCTGAACATAGAAAATATACGAGTTTTATAATTCACGTACCTTCTTTGAATTTTCCACTTCAAGGATAGGACAGTTGCGTAGTTACCTTATAATTGAGCGCATCATTGGCAATGAGCTTGCGGTAACCGTTAATGGCATACTGATCTAAGTACCCGTTTTTTACAGTTAGGTACATGCTTTTGTCTGAGGTGTAGAGATAGTTCTCTTCGTTCAATTCTATATATATCTTGGCTACTTCTTCTCCTGAGTAGACTACTTCTAGCTCTTGCACTTTTAAGCTATTTTCTTTGGCTGAAAAAATACTGCTAGAATCAGTCTTCACTTCTTCGTAAGACTGTAGCAAAACAGGTTTATTAATGTCCGATTCTTTGAAAAGCAGCAACTCTTTTTTCCAATTAGGGTATGCCTCGGCGCCTTCTTTTGTTAGGGTAACCGTTTCTTTTTCACCTTCAATGGCAATTGTGCGTTTTACAACGGGTGCCTTATCATTTAAACCACTTAAGGAGTCTAAATAACTGATTTGCCCCTCTACAAAACCTTCTAAATCAAAGTAAGGCTTTTTACTAAGCGCTTTTTCATTTTTGATTTCTGTGCAAGCTAGGGCAAAGAAGCCAATAAGCAGTAAATAAGTGTAATTTCTGCGAAATTCCATAAAAGATTATTTAATTTGAGAACGGCAATATAACTGTTCTGCGGTGCAATTTGCTTGTTTTAGAAATTGGTTTTTAGGTTTGGAAAAAATCTGACCAAGCTATTTTAAATCTAAATACCGATAAGCCATTAAAAATTAACCGATTAATTTTAAAAAGCTGCTTTCAAATAAAAGTGCTCATCGAGAGCAACATAATTACAAAATAAAAACAATGACAAATAAAGAAGTTTTTAGTACCAATAAAAAGCTCTTCGATTATCTGTATTTAAAACAAGATCCTAAGAAGGCAGATGCCGTTATCGGCTTTGGGCATTTCGATATGAAAATACCGGCAAGATGTGCAGAACTCTATGAAATGGGCCTTGCCGAGAAAATCATTTTTACAGGCGGCATTGGCGCAGGCACCGCAGACTTGGGCAGTGCAGAGGCCGACACATTTTTAGCATATTTGCAAAAACATTATCCCCACATCAAGAAAGATAACATACTGATAGAAAACCAATCGACCAATACAGGAGAAAACCTCCGATATTCTATAGCCAAGGTAAAAGAAGAAAAAGCAGATTGGAGTGAAAAATTGATGAAAGGCACTTTGCTTTTGGTGGCCAATCCATTTAGACAAAGACGCGTTTTTCTTACAACAGCGCAGATACTGCCTCATGCGAATCTTATTAATTGTCCGCCCAACAGTAGTTATGAAGAAGAGTTGGTCTTATTTAAAACCAAGCAGCAAAACCTTAACGAACAATTACCTGGAGAAATAAAAAGAATTATTGAGTATCCTAAAAAAGGATGGATCAAAGAAGAAAAAGTACCCCAAGATATTCTGAAGTTGATCGATCCTAACCTCTAGTTAAAAATTCTTTGCATCAAAACATCTTATCTCGAAAAATATTGAATAATGATACCCATCCATCTAACAATTGAAGGCCTCTACTCTTACCGAAAAAAGCAGGAAATCAATTTTGAAAAGCTTACTTCCAATCAGTTGTTTGGTATTTTTGGTGCGGTAGGCAGTGGAAAATCCTCCATTTTAGAGGCTATTATTTTTGCCGTTTACAACGAAACCGATCGCCTGAACCTCCGCGATAACCGCTACTACAACATGATGAACCTACAGGCCAACCACATGTTGATAGACTTTATTTGTTGGGCGGGCAAGCATGGCAAAGAAAAGTACCGATTTATTTTTGAGGCAAAGCGCAACAAGAAAAAATTTGAGGAGGTAAAAAACTCAGACAGACGGGTCTTAAAAGAAATTGAGGGACAGTGGGTCGCTCAGGAGCATTATAACATTACCGAAATTATAGGCATGAATGCCAAAAATTTTAGGCAAACGGTTATAATTCCGCAGGGTAAGTTTAGAGATTTTATTGAAATGAGCGGTAAAGACCGCACAGAAATGCTCCAAGAGCTTTTTCAGCTAGACAGGTTTGATCTTTTCGAAAAAACCAATAGACTCATCTCTAAAACCAAAGAAAAAATACTTAAGCTAGAAACAAGACTAGAAACGCTTGCCACCTACACCAAAGAGGCCCTTAAAGAAAAAGAAGCATATGCTATTACACTAGAAGCACATGTAAAAGAGAAAAAAGCATTGCTTGAAGAAAAGACCAAATCTTTTGAGGCACAAAATAAACTAAAAACGCTTTGGGAAGAAAAACAACAGATCAAAGAATGGTTGGCCAAGCAAAGAGAAAACAAAGAGCGCATTACGTCTTACGAGGCGTTTTTGCAAAAATATGACCTTGCCGAAAGGTTATTCAAAGAAAAACTACAGCAAGAAAAAAAGTTGAACAATCAAATTAACGTACAAGACGACCGGATAAAATCGGTGGCTGTTCAACTCAACAAAATTACTCAAGAATGCGAAGAAGCAGAGGCGGCCTTTCAACAATACAAGCAAGCTTATGAAAAAAGAGATGAAGAAAAAAGCAAGCTAAACGACCTCGAAATTATCATAAGCATTAAAGAAACAGAAGCTGCTTTAGAAAGAGTTAAACAGGAGCATAAAAAACTAGATGACAACAAAAAGCAACAATTTGAGCTGTTAGAAAAATTTAAAAGACAAGAAAAGGAAAGCGCTGCTGAGATAAAATCCCTTAAAGAGAAATCGGTAGACATTAGTGACCTAAAAGAAGCCGTGTTTTTATTGAAGCAACAAACACAGGCAAAGCAAAACCTAAATACTTTAAAAGAAAGTTTAGAAAAGATTTTGGCAGATGAAAAGCAAGAAATAGCCTCCCAAGAAGAAATATTATCAGAGTTTTTAGTACCTGAAAAAGAAAATCCACAAAGTTTTTTTCAACAACAATTAAAAGCAATTGATAAGGAGTTGATACACCTTGCCTCCCAAGAAAAATATGAAAAAGACAGGATACTTTTAAAGGACGGTACGCCTTGCCCACTCTGTGGTGCAATACACCACCCAAACTCAGGAACCCACCAAAACGGGCTTACTCAAGCAGACAATATAGCTAAGGGCATAGAAGAAAATCAACAAAAAAAATTGCAAATCGATAAAGCATTTGCAAAATGGCAACAGAACAATTCTACTTTAAAAAGTATTGAAGCGGTAAAACAAGAAAAGGAAAAAGACATACAAAATGCAGAAATGCAATGGAGGCAAATTAAAGAAGATTGTGAAGGCAAAGGCTTTTCTGAAACAGACATAGCAGACCTTACACAACAAATAATCCAACAAGAAATACGCTCCAAAACCCTTAAAGAATTAGAAAATAAATTAGAGGAATTAAGAAATAGCATTGCCCAACAACAAAACCTGTACGAACGGGCAAGCGAAGCCTTCTCTAAAACCGAGACCCAAAAGATAACTTCAGAAAATTCCATAGCACATAGCAAAAGTTTGCTTAAGGTAATACAGTATGAAGGCAGCATTTTACAGCACGATTTGCCCAAACTCAAAGACAGCTACCAGCGGGGCGAGGAAAAAATCGCCAATATAGAAAAGCAGTTTCAACTCGCTGAGGAGAAAAAAAACGAACTACTATTAGAAAAAAAGGGCTTGGAAAGCAAACTAACTGTTGATCGCCAAAATCTTTCCGATCTAAAAAAGGACTTAGAAGAAATACGCACTGCCATACATCAATCAATTGTGCAAGAAGTTACACTCAAAGACCTACAAGAAGTAAAAAAACTCTTGGGCAATGACATAGATATTAAAAAAGAACGAGAAAAAATTGAGGCTTTTTTAAAGGATTGGGACAAAAACAGCAATAGGTTACAAGAACTCGAAACAGCTATTGGAAAGCAGACATTAGACATTGAAGCTTTAGACCACCTGCAAAATGAAATTTTAAGTATTGAGGAGCAAATACAAGAACTGCAAAACAATCTGGCTGTAAGCAAAGAGCAAATCAAGGAGGCCAAGGAAAAACTACAAACCAAAAAGGAGTTGCAGACCGAGTTAAAAAAATCCCAAAACCGTACAGAAAACCTGAGGGTGCTCTCCAATATGTTTAAAGGGAAAGGATTTGTCAAATACGTATCTTCCATCTATTTAAAAAACCTAGTGGGTATTGCCAATCAAAGATTTATGCAACTTACAAAAAATAACCTAAGCCTAGAGCTCAACCAAAACGACGATTTCATGGTGAGGGATTATCTGAACAATGGCAAAACCAGATTGCTCAAGACACTTTCTGGCGGGCAGACCTTTCAGGCATCTTTGTGTTTGGCCCTGGCTTTGGCTGAACATGTTAAATCGCTCAATACCTCCGAAAAAAGCTTTTTCTTTTTAGATGAAGGCTTTGGCACATTGGACCGACAATCGCTGCAAATCGTTTTTGAGACTTTGCGCACTTTGCAAAAAGAAAATAGAATCGTTGGGATCATCTCGCATGTGGAAGAATTACAGCAAGAAATTGAAGTGGCTTTGCACGTAGACAATCACCAAGAAGAGGGCAGTATTATTTCTTACAGCTGGGTTTGAATTATCATATAGAAGTAATGCCTTCTTAATTAGCACAAGCATTTGTATTTATTAGTGCACTACTCAGTAACTTTGCTTAACTTTAAAACTAAGTACTTTTTTTTACGGCTTTAGCATCATGATGGAAATTTAGAAATGAAATAAAATGCATTTCTTAATTGCCAAAAAAGTATCATATATTTTTTGCGAAGGTTAAAATATGTGGTTAGCTTGCAACATAAAATAAGTGCAAGTATATAATCCACTACCTCCAAGTGGTGTTATTCGCCAATCATTTAATCACTCATAATTAATTTAGAAATCAACAAATTTAGGATGGGAAACTTTGAATCTTTTTCAGTACCCTATAAAAAAATAGATGAAAGGTACTCTAAAAAAGCAGTATATTTTTCTATGGAATTTGCCATAGATCAAGCCTTAAAGATTTACTCAGGTGGCTTGGGTTTTTTGGCAGGCTCGCACATGCGAAGTGCTTATGAGCTTAAGCAAAACTTAGTAGGCGTAGGCATACTTTGGAAATACGGTTATTACGACCAAACACGCAATCCCGATCAATCTATGAATGTACTTTTCCAAGAAAAGATTTATTCTTTTCTGGAAGATACCAATATCAAATTCGAGATTGATATTAATAAACATCCCGTTTGGGTAAAAGCGTATTATTTACCGCCGCAGACCTTTGAGTCGGCCCCCATGTTTTTGCTGTCTACAGACCTACCCGAAAACGACTATTTGGCCAGGACTACCTCGCATAAATTGTACGATGCGGATAAAGCCGCAAGAATAGCCCAAAACATTTTACTTGGTGTTGGCGGTGCAAAGCTTATGGATATTATCGGGTATGAACCTGAGGTGTATCACTTTAATGAAGCGCATGCCTTGGCGGCATCTTTTTATTTGTACAACAAGCACAAAGATGTTAAGAAGCTAAAAAAACAAATTGCGTTTACTACACACACTCCCGAAGAAGCCGGCAATGAAAAAACAGACATTAGGCTATTAGAGAAAATGGGCTTTTTCTGCGGTTTACCCCTCAACGAAGTACGGGAAATAACCAATACTTGGGACGATGTCTTTAACCATACACTCGTTGCATTGAGGTTTGCAGGCATGGCTAATGCAGTTTCTAAAATACACGGAGCAGTGGCCAACCGTATGTGGCGCAGTTATGATAACATCAGTCAAATTAAAGCGATTACCAATGCACAAAACGCCAAATATTGGGAAGATAAAACGCTACAAAAGGCCATAGAAAAAGACGACTTCAAAAAGTTTAAGAAGAGAAAGCACGATCTAAAGAAAGAACTGTTTGATGTTGTAGCCGATCAAACAGGGCAATTATTTGACCCTGATGTTCTTACCATTGTTTGGGCCAGAAGATTTGCCGCTTATAAAAGACCCGATCTAATTGCTACTACCGAGAGGTCTTTAGAACTAATGAATGATTTGGACATGCCCGTGCAAATGATTTGGGCAGGCAAACCCTACTCTATGGATTACGGGGCCGTAAGTATATTTAACAAGTTGGTCCATTTGTCAAAGCAACATAAAAATATAGCAGTATTGGTGGGCTATGAGCTCAAATTATCTGCCTTACTTAAAAAAGGCTCTGATGTTTGGCTCAATAATCCGAGAATTACGAGAGAGGCCTCGGGCACTAGTGGCATGACGGCCGCCATGAATGGATCCGTTAACCTTTCTACCTTTGATGGTTGGATCCCCGAATTCGCCGAAAATGGCAAAAACAGTTTTGTTGTGCCCGAAGTTGACATTAACCTACCTATACACGAACAAGATCAACTTGATCTAGACCATATTATAGATGTATTTGAAAACAAGGTAAGAACCACTTATTACAAAGAGCCTGAAAAATGGTTCGAAATTGTAAAGAGAGGCCATGCAGATGTACACAAATATTTTGAGTCGGCAAGAATGGCAGATGAGTACTACAAAGAAATGTATACTAAAATCTAAAACAAGAAAGTCTTTGCAATTTCTATAGAGAAAAAAAGCCTAGCTCATTTACAACGAACTAGGCTTTTTTTCTTACTGTAAATGGAATCAATCACATAGACATCTCGGACAAAAATTTAATACGCATAAGCCTGATTTCATCTTCTGAGTATTCTTCGTCTAGTTCATCTAGTGCGTCGTCAATACTATCTGACTCTGCTTCCATAAAATATTCCCAAATTTCATCCTGCCTATCGTCATCCATAATTTGGTCTATGTAATAGTCTAAGTTGAGCTTAGTACCCGAAAAACATATCTGTTCAATTTCTTCGATCAAATCGTCATAATCCATACTGCGGTCTTCGGCAATCTCCTCCAAATCAACTTTCATATCAATTTGTTGAATGATCTGAATCTTATTTTTCGATTTATTTACCTTGGTCTTTACGACCACATCAGAGGCCGTAGCAATGTCGTTTTCTTCTACATATTTGCTGATCAAATCGATAAAAGGCTTGCCAAATTTTTTAACCTTACCTAGTCCGACACCATTGATCCTTGCTAACTCATCTTCGGTACACGGAAAAACAGTGGCCATTTCTTCTAGAGAAGGATCTTGGAAAATAACATAAGGTGGAAGGTTTTTTTGCTTCGCCAGCTTTTTTCTTAAGCCTTTGAGCATATCAAAAAGCACTTCATCAGAAGCTTGTGCATGGGTCACGTTGCTGGTACTTCCATCCTCCTCCTCTTCTATGGCTTCTGCAGCATAATCATGGTCTTTGGTAAAAGTCATAGAGTGTGGCTTTTCTATAAACTCACGCCCTTGATCGGTAATCTTAATTATAGAGATATCATCTATATCTCTTACCAATAGTTGGTGTATCATAGATTGTCTTATGGCTGAAAGCCAAAAAGCAGCATCGTGTTCATCATCAATACCAAATGTATTGAGTTGGTCATGGTTGTAACTCATTACATATTGGCTGCGTTCGCCCCTAATGATGTCTACTATGTGATCCATGCTAAAGCGTTCGCCTGTATCTCTTACCGTTTCGAGAATGATTTTTATGTATTTCTCTCCATTGAATTGCCCTCTAGGCTTTCGGCAATTATCGCAGAAATCGTAATCTGTGTTTAGATATTCCCCAAAGTAGTGCAAAAGCTGCCTGTGCCTACATACCGAAGAGTTGGCATAATAGCTCACCTCCTGCAATAAGTGTTTGGCATTATCTCGCTCAGTAACGGTTTTGTCTTTGCTAAACTTTTCTAGTTTTTGAATGTCCTTTACACTGTAAAACATGAGGCAGTGACTATCGAGCCCGTCTCTACCGGCACGGCCAGTTTCTTGGTAATACCCTTCTATTGATTTTGGTGCATCGTAGTGTACCACAAAGCGCACATCGGGTTTATCTATTCCCATACCAAAAGCAATGGTAGCCACTATTACATCAGCATCTTCACTCAAAAAAGCATCTTGGTTTTTTACCCTCGTGGCAGCATCCATACCTGCATGGTAAGGTAAGGCGCGCACGCCGTTCACTTGCAGTAATTCGGCAATCTCCTCTACTTTTTTACGGCTCAAGCAATAGACTATGCCGGCCTTGCCCTTAAACTGGCTCACAAACTTTATGAGTTGTTTCTTGGTATTTACTTTGGGCTTTACTTCGTAAAAAAGGTTTTTTCTGTGGAAGGATGATATAAAAACATCGGCCTCTTCCATTTTTAAGTTTTTCTGGACGTCTGACCGAACTTTTGGTGTAGCCGTAGCAGTAAGCGCTATAATGGGCAAAGAGGGGTCTACCATTTCTATAATAGATTTGATCCTTCTGTACTCAGGCCTAAAATCATGCCCCCATTCCGATATACAGTGGGCTTCATCTATGGCTACAAAATTAATATTTGCTTTTTTAAGCAAGGCTATGTTCTCCTCTTTGGTAAGTGATTCTGGAGCTACATAAAGCAACTTTACAGAACCTTCTAACACTTCTTTTTTAACCCTGTTAGATTCAGTTTTGGATAGTGTTGAATTGAGGAAATAAGCCGTAATGCCAAGTGCATTTAATTGATCCACTTGGTTTTTCATAAGTGCGATAAGCGGCGAAATCACTACCGCTGTACCATCTTGTATAATGGCTGGTAATTGATAGCACATCGACTTACCAGCCCCGGTGGGCATGATCACAAAAGAGTTTCTGCCCTGTAATACATTTCGAATGATTTTCTCTTGATTGCCTCTAAATTGGTTATATCCAAAAACTTCTTTTAGCTTAGCTTTTAATATACCTTCGTGCTCTATTGCGGTCAACATCTACAGCAAAATATAATTATGTGGAAATAGGCATATGTCTTTAAAAAACTCTTGCCTTTCTGATTAAATTGATTTTTTTGGTAGCCATAACTTCCAAATTTCCCACAAATTGTGTGGGCGACTCAAAGCTGGCATTGCGCATTTTATCGGAAGAAAAGCAATTTCTATTTAGCTGTTTGCCTTAATACTTAAGATAAACATGCATTTGAGTAATTTACATCAATTCTTCTATTAAATCAAGCATATTGCCATTAGCAAAGTCTTAATGCATGTAAATTTTTATCTGCCTGCAAGAATGCATGTTTCAATTCCGATTTTTTAAAAATTTGCGCAAAAATAATGAATATCGTTTAAGTTATTGTTAAATTAAACATAAATTAAACTTAAGCAAGGCCTTAGGGCTTAACGGATTTTGCAAGCAAAAAAATTCCTTTTATCCTAATAAATAACTTAAGACCGCTTAAACTTTAAAATGATTGATTTCAATCTGAAAATTAAGCAGCTAAATTAGCATTAGTTTGTGATGCCGTCTAATTTTGCATACTTGCCAGTAGCAAGCGACTGATATTTTTTAATATGACCCATCATCTAGAGCTTACACGCAAATCGGAAAGCGAGTTACCAGAGATAAGCAAACAATTATTGTCTTTTGCTAAAGACACAAAGGTGTGGATTTTTAATGGGCAGTTAGGTGTAGGTAAAACAACTTTGATCAAAGCACTTGCCCAGCAAATTGGGGTGCTAGAGAATATGAGCAGTCCTTCTTTTTCTATCATTAACGAATATACTACTGCAAATAATGCTACTGTTTATCACCTAGACCTTTACAGACTTAAAAACTTACAAGAGGCCATAGATGTAGGTATTGAAGATTATTTGTTTTCTGGTTTATATTGTTTTATTGAATGGCCAGAAATCATTGAAGATATTTTACCGGAAAAACACATGGCATTAGAATTAAAAATTCAGGATTTTACCGAAAGAACCATAAAAGCTTCAAGATATGAGTAAGAAGCAAAAAATAGGTTTTAGCAGCTTGGCTGCAGACTATTTTCAATTGCACCCGCAAGAAAAATTAGAAAAGCAACCCACAAAAAAAGGGGAACCTGTGAGCATTGGCCTGCCTTGCGAATTAGGAGAAGAAAAGAGGATATCTCTTAAACCAGAAGCAGTCTCTGTGCTGATAAACAATGGTTTAGATGTAAAAGTTGAGTCTAATGCCGCCAAATACTCCAAGTATACCGATAAAGAATACAGCGATGCAGGCGCCAAGATTGTATATTCTCACAAAGAGGCCTTTGAAACTGACATTGTACTGAAAATTTCTCCACCTACATTGGAAGAAATCGAATACATGAAACCGGGCAAAGCTTTAATTTCTGCTTTACAAACAGCCATTTTAGATAGCGAATATTTTAAAGCGCTCAATAAAAAGGAAATAACAGCACTTGCTTACAACTTGATCCAAGATAAAGTGGGTGGGCTTCCATTGGTAAGGGCCATGAGTGAAATTGCAGGAAGCACGGTAATGCTCATTGCCGCTGAGTACCTAAGCTCTACCAACAATGGGCAGGGAATTATATTAGGAGGCATTACGGGCGTACCACCAACCAGAGTAGTTATTTTAGGCGCGGGAACGGTGGCAGAATACGCCGCCAGAACAGCCATGGGCCTGGGTGCTGAAGTTAAAATATTCGACAACCACATCTATAAGCTTAGAAGGCTCAAAGAAAGGATCAACCAACCCAATCTATTTACTTCTTCTTTAGATTCAGCTGTTTTATCTGAAGCGCTTTCTAGGGCAGATGTAGCCATTGGCGCCATAAGATCAGAAGGCAGCAGAGCACCCGTGGTCGTTACCGAAGAAATGGTTGCCAATATGAAACCTAACTCAGTGATCATAGATGTAAGCATTGATCAAGGTGGCTGCTTTGAAACCTCAGAGATGACCGACCATGCCAGTCCTGCATTTAGAAGATATGATGTGATTCACTACTGCGTGCCCAATATTGCCTCTCGCGTAGCAAGAACTGCGACCTCTGCCATTAGCAATATCTTTACACCGATTTTTATGCAGATTGTGGAATTAGGAGGAATTGACGAAATGATATTTAGCAATAAATGGTTTGCAAAAGGAGTTTACAGCTATCGTGGAGGACTCACCAATAAAAATTTAGCCAATAAGTACAATCTGCATTACAAAAACCTAGATTTGATCATTGCGGCTAGCATATAAAAAAACCCGGTAAATTACCGGGCTCTTTCAAAACGTTTAGAAAATTATCTTCTTAAGCTTGTCCTTAGACAGCTCAATGCTAATGTATCAATATTTATACCACGGCTTACTAATTACCTAGGTTCTAGAATATAAGTTGCATCGTTTTTACCCTAAATGTTTGAACCTTTATCTTAATACGATCCTTTTTTAAGTATACCCTCATCTAAAATTTACTTACCACTTCAATAAAATATCGTATGTAATTAAAATCGCATAGTTTGTACATTCGAGTTATATTTTGCAATTTAGTATGCATGCAGAGTATTTCTGCTACCCTTATTACCTTAACTACTTAATAACGACCACTATGGCAATAGTAAAGACCGGGCAAGTCACTCAAAAAGCGCCCGAAAATATGAAAATGGAGTTAAGCAGCAAACAAACTAGAGTGCTTAAGGCTGTGTGTAATACGCTTATCCCATCTCTGCTAGCCAAAGAGAACAAGGAATTTTGGCAGTTAGAGGCAGAGGACCTTAATATTAGTGAGAGAATACAAGAGGCAATGGGCCTACAAAGCCCCGAAGACCAAGCCGAATTCAGAATGCTCTTACAGTTACTGGGCAATCCTTTAGCCGGCTTTATATTTTCTGGCCACTGGTTGGCTTTTCATCAATTGCCCTTTCCGAGGAGAGAGAAATACCTTCAAAAGCTCGCTAATTCTCCCATAGTCGCACTCAGAAAAGGTTTTAATACACTTAAAAAACTGAGTTGCTTTTTATTCTATACCGATACAATTACCCAAGACCCCAACCCTACATGGCAACATATTGGCTACTCAGGACCTCTTACCAATCCTCCTTCTAAGCCAAAACCCATAAAACCATTAAATTTAAAAGAAGGCGAGAAAATCACTTGCGATGTGGTCATTGTTGGCAGTGGAGCTGGTGGCGGTGTTGTAGCCAAAGAGCTTGCAGAAGCAGGTAAGGATGTAATCGTGATCGAAAAGGGCGCTTATCTTAATGAAGCCGACTTTAACCAAAAAGAAGGCGACATGATAGCCAATCTCTATGAGAAAAGTGGTGCACTAAGTAATGCCTCTGGCTCTATGGCGGTTTTTGCTGGTAGCTGTTTAGGTGGCGGTACCGTTGTTAACTGGGCTGGCACCATACGTACGCCCGATTATATTTTAGAAGAATGGGCCAGAGAAAATGATGCACCTGACTTTCTTTCAAAGGAATATCAAAAAAGCTTGGATGCAGCAGAGCGCAACATTTTCACCAATGAAAATGCTGTGGCCCACAACAAACAAAACCAAAAACTAAAAGTAGGCGCCGGAAAACTAGGCCACAATTGGAAAAATATTGCCCAAAACATTAAAGAAGACCCTGACCTAGACCAAAGGGCACATGGTTACTCTTGCTTTGGTGATCAGCACAGTTTAAAACAAAGCACGCTTGTAAACCATCTTGAGGCAGCCAACAACAACGGAACTCGCTTTTTAGTTGGCACTGAGGTGCAAAAAATCATCATTGAACAAGGCAAAGCAAAAGGTGTAGAAGCTTTACATACCAATGCCCTTGGCGATAAGGTGAAAGTGACCGTTCGCGCCAAAAAAGTGGTGGTAGCTGCTGGCGCTATACACTCTCCCGCTATTTTGATAAGAAGTGGACTGAGACACCCACAAATAGGAAAAAACCTATACTTGCATCCGGTTATAAGTGCTAGTGGCTTATATAAAGAAGAAATCAACGGATGGTGGGGCGGAATGATGACACTGACCGATAATGAATTTACCAATTTAGATGGCCCTTATGGTTTCAAAATTGAAACGCCTCCCGCACATACTGGGCTGATCGGTCTATCTTTACCTTGGGCTTCTGCAAAGCAACATAAGGAGATGATGCTGCAATCTAAATACATGGCTAATTTCATCATTCTTACAAGAGATAAATACACAGGTAGCATCGCCTTAGATAGCCAACAAAAGCCAGTTATACACTACAAATTGCATCCTTATGACCGCAAGCACCTTTTAAAAGGACTAAAAGAAGGCATAAAAATACACTTAGCAGCAGGTGCAGAAGAAGCTTTGATTTTACACAATCAGCTAATGGAGGTAAAGACCGATGATGATGCCATGTTGGATAGGGCGCTGCAAAATCTTAAATGGAAAG
>Ga0207419_1001350_pt1 | contig 18761 bp, 11 predicted proteins | sample ElkSloMetagenome_4_FD_184723 | JGI IMG/M metagenome (GOLD analysis project Ga0207419, IMG submission 184723) | Hot spring microbial communities from Elkhorn Slough, Monterey Bay, USA - MD2A (version 2) | ecosystem: Environmental > Aquatic > Marine > Intertidal zone > Estuary: Microbial mat ...
CGTTTGATCCGGTCGATGACCTGCTGGAGCTGGTCGATCTCGCCACCTTTGGGGTCGGGCCAGGAGCGCCACTGGACGCCGTAGACGGGCCCCAGGCTACCTGTCTCGTCAGCCCATTCGTTCCAGATGCGCACGCCGTTGTCCTGGAGGTACTGGACGTTGGTGTCGCCTTTGATGAACCACAGCAGCTCGTGGACGATGGATTTCCAGTGAAGCTTTTTGGTCGTGACCATCGGAAATCCTCCGGCCAGATCGAAACGCATCTGGTGGCCGAAGATGCTCAGGGTTCCGGTGCCGGTGCGGTCGCTCTTGTTCGTCCCCTCGTGGCGGATCTTGCGCAGCAGGTCGTGGTAGCACTCCATCTCAGGCTCCCGTGTTCTGTGCAGCGGGTGGGTGGCCGCGGCGGTAGGCATGGATCAACAGGCCGAGGCCGATCAGGATCATCGGCGTGGACAGGATCTGGCCCATGGTCATCCAGTCCAGGGCGATGAAGCCCAGGTGCGCGTCGGGCTCGCGGAAGAATTCGGCGATGAAGCGGAAGATGCCGTAGCCGAGCAGGAAGGCCCCGCCCACCGCGCCGGTCGGGCGAGGACGGCTCGAAAACAGCCAGATGACCACGAACAGGGCGACGCCCTCGAGCAGGGCCTGGTAGATCTGCGAGGGGTGGCGCGCGAAGGCGTCGAGCGCACCGCTTTCGTACTGCTGATACAGGCGTTCGGAAAAGCGCCCGCCGGCCTCGATCGAATCGGGAAAGATCACCGCCCAGGGCACCTGGGTCAAGCGTCCCCAGAGTTCTCCGCCGATGTAGTTACCCAGACGGCCGGCGGCCAATCCCAGCGGGATCAATGGCGCGACGAAATCGCCCATCTGCAGGAAGCTGCGGCCAAGAGAGCGCCCGTAAGCCCAGATCGCGACGAGCACGCCGATCAGCCCACCGTGGAAGCTCATGCCGCCGTCGCGGATCATGAACAGCATCAGCGGATTGGCCAGGAAGTCGTCGAAGACATAGAACAGGACGTAGCCGATGCGCCCGCCGGCAATCACGCCGATCACGCCCCAGAACAGCAGATCTCCGACCTGATCAGCATTGAGAGCGGCACCGTCGCGGCGCGCGCGGATGCGGCCCAGCAACCAGAACTGGCCGAAGGCAACGAGGTACATGACGCTGTACCAGTAAATGTCGAAGCCCGCGATGCTCAGGGCGACCGGGTCGATGCTGTGGTAGATGAATTCGCTCTGCATCTTTTTGGTTTGGTTGGTTTGGTTGGTTTGGTTGGTACCTTAAAAGCTGGGGAGAACCCGAGCCACCCGGCCCTTGAGATAGCGCGTTTCCGGGATTGCAGGGTGGACCGGATGATCCGGGCCCTGCTCCAGGCGCATCAGGATCTGCAGGTCGCGATCGATATGGCGCGCAGCCTGCAGCAGGACCGTCTCAAAGCGCTCCTCCTGAATATGTGCCGAGCAGGTCATGCTGATCAACAGCCCGCCGGGTTCGATAAGCCGCAGGGCCTTTTCGTTCAAACGACGATAGGCCTTGAGGGCCTGGCGCACGTCTTTAGCGCGGGGCGCGAAGGCGGGCGGGTCGACGATGACGGCATCGAAGCGCGCCTTCTCGGCCAGCAGACCGTCGAGAAAGCGTTCGGCGTTGGCCTGCATCGCTTCAACGCGGTCGGACAGGCCGTTGGCTTCGGCGTGCCGACGGACTGCCTCGATCGCCGTGGCCGACGAGTCCACGCAGACCACTGACTCAGCACCTGCGCGGGCGGCCTGAAGGCCCCAGGCTCCGTGATAGCAATACAGGTCCAGTACACGGCGACAGCGCCCGAGGAGCGGCCGGGTTCGCCGACGATTGGCGACCTGATCGAAGTACCAGCCCGTCTTCTGGCCGGCGGCCAGGTCGATCGAATAGCTCAGCTCGCCTTCCTCGACAGTGACCGTGTCGGGCATCTCGCCGCTGCCTTCGATCACCTCCTGGCTCAGACCCTCGAGCTGGCGCACGCTCGAGTCGTTGCGCCAGAGAATGCTCCGAGGCGCGAGGACAGCGTTCAGGGCCTGTTCGATTTCGGCTCGGCGCGCGTCCATCCCGGCCGTATTGAGCTGGCCGACCAGCACCTCACCGAAGCGGTCGACGATCAGTCCCGGCAGGCCGTCTGATTCGCCGAAGACCAGGCGATAAAAGGACCCGCAGTCGCTGAGCGTCTCCTTGCGCAGCGCCAGGGCTCGCCGAAGACGCTTCTCGAACCAGCCCGCCGTTGGCTTGACGCCGGTTTTGCGCGAAATCAGCCGGGCGCAGATCAAGGAATGGGGATTGACCAGCGCGGTGCCGAGGGGCTTGCCCGCGTGGTCGAGGATATCGGCACGCTCGCCGGGCGCCAGCGCCGTCAACGGCGAGCGCTGCGTATCGACTTCGTTGCTGAATATCCAGAGATGGCCGCCGCGCAGTCGTCGTTCTTCCTTGCGCCGGAGCACGATCGTCTTTGCATCGTCCATGGAATAGGTGGGCCCGGAAGCTAGACTGTCATGGTACCGCGCCGACGACCCCGACCTTCAACTCCCGGAGCACGAATGACCGAAAACACTCTGGCTGATGCGCTCAGTCCCTATCTCCTGCAGCATCGCGACCAGCCCGTCCACTGGCAGGCCTGGGACGCCGACAGCCTGGCGCTGGCTCGGCGCCTGGATCGCCCAATCCTCCTGTCGATTGGCTACAGCGCCTGCCACTGGTGCCACGTCATGGCGGAGGAGAGCTTCGACGATGCGGCGATCGCCGAGCGCATGAACGACTACTTCGTCAACATCAAGGTCGATCGCGAGGAGCGGCCCGATCTCGATCGAATCTACCAGCTGGCCCACCAGCTGCTGACCGGTCGCGGCGGCGGCTGGCCGCTGACCGTATTTCTCGACCCGCACAGCCATGCGCCCTTCTTTGCCGGCACCTACTTTCCGCCGGAGCCCCGCGCCGGCATGCCGGGCTTCGGGGTGCTCCTCGAACGCATCCACGAGATCTGGAGCCACCGCCGCGAAGAGCTGAGCGATCAGCAGAGGCAGGTTCAGCAGGCGCTGAACGCGATTTCTCAGCCGCGCGACGGCGACGGGCGCGCCGAGCCGGAAGACCTGGCCGACGAGCTGCTGAGCCAGCTCGCCAATCGCTTCGATTCACGCCACGGCGGCTTCGGCGGCGCGCCGAAGTTTCCTCAGGCACCGGTACTGGAGTTCCTTGCCCAAAGCGCCGGCGACGAGCAGGCCGACCAGATGCTCTCGGACACGCTGGAGGCGATCACTCGCTTCGGCCTGCGCGACCACCTTGGTGGCGGCTTTTTCCGCTATGCCACCGATGCGGCCTGGGAGATTCCGCATTTCGAGAAGATGCTCTCCGACAACGCCCTGCTGCTCGATCTGCTGGCCCGCGCCGCCGCGCGCTGGCCGCACCGCGATTTCGGCGCGGCGGCCGAGGCAGTCGTGGACTGGGTCCTCCGGGAAATGATCCTCGAAGGCGGCGGCTTTGCTGCGAGTCTGGACGCGGACAGCGAGGACGGCGAGGGCGCGTTCTACCTCTGGACGCGGAAGCAGTTCGAGCAGGCCCTGGATCCGGAACTGCAGGAACTGGCCAACGAGGCCTTCGGGCTGGACGGGCCGGCGAACGTCGAGCGCGAGGACGCGGCGGGAAACAAGCGATCGGCCTGGCACCTGATCCGAGCCAGTGACGATCGTGAACTGAGCGCGCGAAACGGGGGCGACGAGGCCCTGGAAGAAAAACTCACAGCGATCCGTGGCCGACTCATGCAAACCCGCCGCCAGCGCCCGCCAGTGCACCGCGACGACAAGCTTATCGGTGCCTGGAACGGTTTGATGATCGACGCCCTGGCCCGCGCCGGCCGGCTGTTAGGCCAGCCCGACTGGCAGGCCCGAGCGGCCGAGTCCCTGGACGCGGTGGCCGTGCGCCTGTTCGGCAACGAACCGCCCTATTCGGTCTGGCGGGCGACGGACAAGGGTCAGGGTCGGGGCGCCCAGATTGCCAATCTTGACGACCACGCGAACGTGCTGCTGGCCTGCCTCGAGCTGCTGTCCTGGCGCTTCGAGTCGCGCTGGTTCAACCTGGCCCGCCGCATCGGCCGCCGCATCCAAAAGCATTTCATCGACCCGGAAACCGGCGCCTGCTTCTTCACTCCGACCGAGCAACGCGATCTCGTTACCCGACCACTGGCCCTGGCCGACGACGCCACGCCCGCCGGTGCAGCGCGCGCCGTCGAGGGCCTGGCGCGCCTCGGCCACCTGTGCGGCGATGCGGCCCTGCTGAGTTCGGCCGAATGGATCGTCCAGGGCGCCGGCGGCGACATGGACAGCTCGCCCCTGGGACATGCCGGCCTCATCACCGCCGCCCTGCGCCTGCGCTCGCCCGTGGCCCAGGTCCTGATCGGCGGACCGGGCGACGGGGTCGATCAGTGGCTGGAGATGATCGCCTTCGAACCCACCGTCCAGGCCTACCGAATCGATCCATCCGTCGAACTCGACGATCCGCCAGAGCTGATTCGCCAGATTCAGGACTTCGACCGACCCACGGCCATCGTCTGTGACGGCATGCGCTGCCTGGCGCCGGTCCACTCGCTCGAGGACTTGCGCCAGCTGCTGAAGCTCGACGGCACGGGGCCATTCCGCCGCGATTCCTGAATCCACGTAGAATGGCCGGGCCATGAATCTGATGCTGCCCAATCCTCACGCCCTGGCGGTTCTGCTGCTGGTGGTGTTTGCGCTGATCCTGTTTTCGCGCGACCGGATCCCGCTGGAGACCAGCTCGCTTGTGGTGCTGGCGGCGCTGGCGGTGGGCTTCGAGCTGTTTCCCTACATCGGCCCCAGCGGCGAGACGCTGAGCTCAACGGATTTCTTTCTGGGCTTTGGCCATCAGGCTCTGATCGCCGTCTGCGCCCTGATGATCCTCGGCCAGGGTCTGATTCGATCCGGCGCCCTGGAGCCCGTCGGCCGCATGCTGACCGCCTCCTGGCGGCGCGCGCCGTCCCTGTCGCTGCTGGCCACACTTTTGGTCTGCGCGGTCCTGAGCGCCTTTATCAACAACACGCCGATCGTGGTCATGCTCCTGCCGATCCTGATCGGCGTGGCAATGCGAACCGGCATGTCACCGAGCGGGCTTTTGCTGCCCGTCGGCCTGATCAGCATCGTCGGCGGAATGACGACCACCATCGGCACCTCGACCAATCTGCTCGTGGTCAGCGTGGCCGCCGACATGGGCGTGGCCACTTTCCGGATGTTCGACTTCATCGTGCCGGCGAGCATCGCCGGTGCCGTGGCCATGCTCTACCTGTGGCTGATCGCCCCGCGGCTCCTGCCCGAGCGCCAGGTGCCCATGCAATCGACGGTGAAGCGCCTGTTTACCGCCCAGATCCGTCTGGACAAGACCAGCTCGGTGACCGGCGTCAAGCTGACCGAGGCCATCGACCGGTGCAACGGGGAGCTGAAGGTCGAAAAGATCCAGCGCGGACCCGGCGTATTCGTCACGCCCCTGCCGGATGTCGAACTCAAGGCCGGCGATCGGATCACGACCACCAACACCCAGGACAATCTGCGCGAATTCGCCCACCTCCTCGGCGGCAAGCTGTACTCCGGTGACGTCGAGGTCGATGAATCCCATCCGCTGGAGCCGAACAACCAGAGGATCGCTGAGGTGGCAATCACACCCACCTCCAAGCTGCTGGGCGTGCGCATCGCCCAGGCCCGCCTGCTGAGTCGCTATGGCCTGCGACTCCTGGCGCTACATCGCTACAACCGTGAGGATCAGACCCGCCAGACCGGCGTCGAAAACACGGTGCTGCGCTCCGGCGACGTGCTGCTCGTGCAGTCCTCGCCGGGGCAGCTCGATCAGCTCAAGGACGGTGGCGACTTTCTGATTCTCGACGGCAGCGTCAATCTGCCGAAAACCGACAAGGCGCCGATCGCGCTGGGCATCATGATCAGCGTCGTCATCATCGCTGCCTTCGGCATCCTGCCGATCGCCATCAGCGCGGTCTTCGGGGTGCTGGCGCTCCTTGTCACGCGCTGTCTGAGCTGGAAGGAAGCCATGAGCGCCATGTCGATCCAGGTCATCATGATCATCGTCGCCAGCCTGGCCATGGGCATGGCGCTGATGCGCACCGGAGGCGCCGACTGGATCGCCCAGATCTTCTTGTACTTGAGCTTCGGCGTTCCGGCCTTCGTAATCCTGGGCTCGCTGATGCTCGCCATGGCCGCCTTGACCAACGTGGTCTCCAACAACGCCGCGGCGGTCATCGGCACGCCGATCGCCATCAGCCTGGCACAACAGCTGATGCTGCCAGCCGAGCCTTTCGTGCTGGCCGTCTTGTTCGGCTCCAATCTGAGCTTCGCCACGCCCATGGCCTACCAGACGAACCTGCTGGTGATGAACGCCGGCGGCTACAAGTTCAACGATTTCGTCCGCGTCGGCCTGCCTCTGATGGTCCTCCTGTGGCTGGTGCTGACGGCGACCCTGACCTATGCCTATCGCCTGTAAGCGCGCGCTCGGCCTCCTCGGTGTCTGGTGTCTCTCTCTCACGGCCTCGGCAGAGGAGTTCCCGCGTGCGGTCACGCTGGCTCCCCATCTGACCGAGCTGGTCTACGCCAGCGGCGCGGAAGATACGCTGGTGGGCGTCGTCGAGTACAGCGATTTCCCGCCCGCTGCCCGCACCCTGCCTCGGATCGGCGATGCCTTCCGCTTCGACTACGAGCGTTTTCTGACGCTGGGGGCGACGGTAGCTCTGGCCTGGAGCGACGGTACGTCAACCGCCGCAGCAGACGCGATCGAGCGCCTGGGTATCGAGGTGATATGGATCGAAACACGGCGAATCGAGGACATCCCGGAGGCCATGCGAGCGATCGGAAGGCGCTTGGGGCGCGAGGACCGGGCTGCGCGTCGAGCGTCAGCGTTCGAGGAAACGCTCGCCAGCCTGCGCCGGCGGTATGCGACATTGTCTCGCGGGCTGCCGGTTTTCTATCAGGTCTCGCCGCGCCCCCTCTATACCCTGGGTGGGCGCCACCTGATCAATGACGCGCTGGCCGTCTGCGGCATGCGCAACATTTTTGCCGACCTCGACGACGCCGCACCCGTGGTCAGCCAGGAGGCAGTGATCGCTGCCCGCCCGGCGCTGATTCTAGCGGCCAATTCGAATCCTGAGGCCCTGGCGCTCTGGACGCGCGAGCCGATGCCATCGCTCCTCGACGCGAGGCTTGAGCAGGTCGATCCCGATCGGCTGATCCGGCCATCGCCGCGCATCCTGGACGGGATTCGCGAGCTCTGTGAGCTTCGCCAGGTTCAGGACGTCAAGCAGCTTCAGCCGTCGGAATAAAAAAGGCCCGGGAGGTCCCGGGCCTTTTGCTATTGCTCTTCAGTGAGCATCCTTCACTCTTCGAAACGGTCCTCGAAGATCTGCGGTGCGATTGCGATGCAGCTCTGCACCTTCAGGTCGTCGATGTACCAGCCGGGGAAGCCAAAGAACGAGTCGGTCACCATGCGGAAGCGGAACTGAACGGTCTGGCCCGACCAGGCCGATACGTCCACAATTGAATTCAGCCAGTCCTGCGGGTTACCGCACCAGCCAGGCTCCAAGGGCGCGGGGCTTCCGAATTCATCGGAAATAGGGCCGTCGTAGGGATCGGTCAGCATGGCCTCGGTCGGAACCAGGGTCCAGCTCTCACCCGCATCGGTGGAAATGTGCAGCTGCCCCGCGTCGAAACAGCCCAGATCACGGGCTTCGATCTGCTGACGATTCCAGAACTGCAGCGTCTGGCTTGCAGCGTTACTGGGCAGATCGATGGCCGGAGAAAACAGCCACTGATCCGATACCGAGTTAGAATCAACAGCATTCCAAGCATTCGCGCCGGCGTGCACCACTGAGTCCTGCAGTGCCCAGGTCGACGCGGTGCCCGCGGTGGTCCAACCGCCGACGCCGTCCTCAAAGCCATTGCTGTAGTGCACTAATGCCTCGGTGCCGACGGCGCATTCACCAGGCAGAACCTCGGTCAAGAACTCGAAGACCTCGCTAGTGGTGCCGCCACACTGATTCGACGAACTGACCCGCCAGTACAGCACGCTGTTGGGCGGCAGTAGCGAGCCCGCTTCATGCATCGTGCCCTCGACTGTCGTGCTGTAGATGATATTGCTGAAGTCCGTGCTGTCGGCCACTTCGATGAGGTAGGACGTGGCCTGATCGGCCGCGGACCACTCGAAGACCGGGGACCGCGGCTGGGCCACGGCGCCATCGGCCGGTGCCGTCAGGGTGACGTTCGAGGCCGGTGCCGTCGACACGTTCAGGTCGAGCGTGAGTTCACGCGTGGTATCGCCACTCGTCGCGGATAGGGTCATGGCGTAATCGCCTGCCACTGCCGCACCCGTATTGCCCACGGTCAGCGTCGCCGATCCGGGCGGGGTCACGGGATTGACGTCGAAATTGACGGTCGTGTCGACGGGATTGCCGACGAGCGCCAGGCCGACGTCATCGGTAAAGCCCTCGATCGAGCCGATCGTCAGGCCGAACTCGGCCTCGTCCGGCGTGCAGATGGCCAGCTCCGAGGGCTCGGCCGAGAGCGTAAAGGTCGGCTCGAACAAGCAGTTCGAGCAGACCAGGGCAAAGTCCTGATCCGTGGCATCACCGGTATTGGGAACGCCGTCGCCGGCGATATTGGCCGCGGACACGTTGATGGTCATCGCAGCGGCCGTACCCGGCGCCAGGAAGACGGCCTCGTAGTTATTACTGGCATCCGCGCTGCCGCCGGTCACGCTCCACTGACCGCTGAAGCTATTTCCCAGATAGGTGTCAGCCCCCGAGACAACGGTCAGATTGAGGTCGTTGACCTGCGGGCTGGTGCCGATCGCCCCGGCCTGGTCGGTGTAGACCATCATCACCCGAGCGGGCTTGGCCGGGTCGACGACGTCGATGGTGACCTCCCAGCTGTCGCCGGTATTGTCGAACACCACTTCCTGGTTGACGACGGCTTTTGGCGTGTCGTCGAACATGTCGTTCAGGTTCGGCATGCCGTAACCCTGAACGTTGCTGGGCAGGGTATCGCCGGCAGAAACGCCGGTCAGGTAGGTGGGATGGGCCAGGATGTAGGCCTTGATCAGCGCCGGGCTGGGCTCGGGATTGGCCGGCCATTCGATCGGCAGCACGGTCTGCTCGTTCTCCAGCCACCACCAGGCCAGGGAGGCGACGCCAGCAACCGCCGGGGTCGAGTGGCTGGTGCCGCTGGAAGCCGCAAAAACAGTTTGACCGCTTGGATGCGCGCCGTCGCAGACGCCGTCGCCATTGTAGTTCGGGCTGGTGCTGGCCGTGCCCTGGATGTGCGTACCCGGCGCGATGGTTTCAGGCTTAACGCGGCCGCCAGGGGCGGGGCCTCGACTGGAAAAGCCGATCACGTCCATCGCGTCATCTGCGCCCGATGGACCGACGGCACAGCCATCGGTCCAGGGGCCGTCCTCGTCTTCCGGCCGCTGGTTTTCGGACGCGCCGACGGTCAGCACATTCTTGCCGTTGCCGGGCGTGCCGACCGTGCCGCTCGAAGATCCCGAGTTGCCGGCCGAGAAGAGAATCATCAGCTCCTGATTGACCGAGTCCGAGGGATCGGCATCGCGAACGCCGACGTCGTAGGCCTGCGAACCGTCGTCGTAGCTGCCGGCGCAGCCCGAGCAACCCCAGGAGTTGGTGCTGATACGAGCGCCCTCGTTCCAGGTGTGCGCGATGACGCCGGCATCCGTACCACCGCAGCCGGCCAAGCTGTAGCCCGGCGCGAAGATGCGGGTGCTCGCGAGCGAGGCCCAGGGGTTGACGCCCTGGCCGCGGAGATAGCCGTTGGGGTCCGTGAAGGGAAACCCTGAACGAGCATCGAAGCCACCCACGATGCTCGTATTGATGTGGCCGTGAGTTTCCTCGCCCTCTCCGCTGGTCACCGAGTGGCAGGACGTGACGAACTGCAGTCGCGTGGGGTTGCTGATGTCGCCGCCCTCGTGCAGGGTCGGATCGCCGGAATTCACCGTGCCGTCGCCGACACCGTCATCGACGATGACCACCGTCGGGTAGTCCGAGGTGGTCGTGGAAAAGCCGCGGCCGGTCAGCCAGGCCAGGTAGCCGGGGCCCGACGGCCCGCTCTGATCGCCGTTGAAGTTGCCGGCAACGATCTGGTTCTGAACTTCGTCGCTCCGCTCGCGCGGCAGGAATTCCTCCATCCAATAGACGTCGCGGCGGTCGGCAATGGCGGCCAGATCGGCCAACGTCAGCTCGAAGCGCGCGGTCTGAAACCCCATCACCGGGCTCCAATCCATCAGCGCCTTGCCGCCGGCGAGAGCAGCGATAAAGGCCTTCGTGTCGCTGTCGTTGTCATGACGAATCATCTGGATCGTGACCGGCAGTCGAGTTGTTCCGGCATCGCGAGCCAGTCGTTCGCTGGCAACGGGGCCTAGTTTGAAGAACGCTGGATAGGGCGCGCTGAACTGCAGCATGCTGCGCTGGCGGGCCAGCTGATCAAGCTGAGCGCGCGCCTGGGCATCGGCCCAGACCAGGTAGCCATGATTTGCCACATAGTGCACGAGCGTCGCGCCGGTGGCCTCGACCTCGTCGAGCCAGCGCTGCTTGATGGGGCCGACAAACTGAACCATCTGCAGGGCCTGCCCTCTCGGAAGGTCACGCTCCCACCCCGAGGGGACGCGAATCCCATCGGTCTGGGTATCGAAAGGCTGGGCGTCGAAAAGCAGCCAGTCCGGATTAGCAAGCTTGCGCAGTCCGTCGATCGAGGCGCGGCCTGCCCACTGGTCATAGCGCGCCCTCTCCATGCGATACAGGCGTTTGGATCCGTAGTCCGCCAAAAGCTCCGCCTCCAGACTAGCGGGCAAGGCCGTGTCGGCTGGAACGATCAGCTTGGCGTCACTGGCCAAGACACCGAATGAGGCGCAAAGCATCGCGAGCGCGGCCAGGGGCCGAGCGCTCTGGAGGTAATATGAGGGCATGCTTATCCTTGTTGTTTCTTGTTCTTTCTAGGGAGTTTGAGATGGATTTTGCGTTTTCTACACGCTCTTTTTCAGTATACGGGGGCGGCTCTTGTTACGCAATTTGCAGGCGTAGTCGTTGTCATTTTTGGAACACCAGCGCCAGTGTCTAGACTCTCCGCTCTAGGGTGTGCTGATAAACTCTGACGATTAAAAACCGGTTTGGAGATTCATGCCCAATCGCTTTGACTACATCATCGTCGGTGCCGGCTCGGCAGGCTGCGTTCTTGCGCACCGACTGAGCGCCGACCCCGCGATCAAAGTCCTGCTCCTGGAGGCCGGTCCGCGCGACTGGAATCCTTTCATCCACATGCCCGCGGGCCTCGCCAAGCTGGTCAACTTCAAGTCGCTGAATTGGAATTACGAAACCGAGCCCGAGCCCGAGCTGAACAATCGAAAGCTTTACTGGCCCCGGGGCAAGGTGCTCGGTGGCTCGAGCTCGATCAACGCCATGTGCTACTCGCGCGGCCACCGCTCCGATTATGACGACTGGGCCGAGTTGGGCAATGCGGGCTGGAGCTGGCACGATGTCCTGCCCTACTTCAAGCGAGCCGAAGATCAGGCTCGGGGTCCCTCGGAACTACACGGCACCGGCGGCCCATTGAGCGTGGCGGATCTCAGCTACACCAATGAACTCTCCGAGGTCTTCGTCGAGGCCGCCGGCCAAGCCGGGTTTCCGCGCAACAACGACTTCAACGGTCATGCCCAGCGCGGTGCGGGCATTTATCAGGTCACGCAGCGCGACGGCCGACGCTGCAGCACGGCGGCGGGCTACCTGAAACCGATCCGTTCACGTCCGAACCTGACCGTTCTGACCGGCGCGCTGACCCTCGGTCTGAGCTTTTCAGGTCCCGATCGGGTTCAAGGCGTTCGCTTTGCCCGGCGCGGTATCACCCGGACCGTCACGGCGGACCGCGAGGTCCTGCTGGCTGGCGGTGCCATCAATTCGCCGCACCTGATGATGCTGTCCGGCATCGGTCCAGCCGACGCGCTGGAGGCTGTCGGCGCGCGCGTTCGCCACGACCGGCCCGCCCTTGGGCAGAACCTGCAGGACCATCTCGATGTCTGCACCCTGACGCGCTGCTCGCAGCCGGTCACTTACGACCAGCTCAGTGAACTACGCGTCGGCCTGCGCTATTTTCTGCACCATCGCGGCGAGGGCACTTCGAATATCGCTGAGGGCGGCGCCTTTCTTGTCAGCGGTCGCGGGCGAGGCGATCGGCCGGATATACAGATGCATTTTGTTCCGGCGCTGCTCGACGACCACGGACGCAATCGGCTTCCGGGAGACGGGTATACGCTCCATGCCTGCCCCCTGCGACCCGAAAGCCGCGGGTATCTGAAACTCAAGTCGACCGACCCTCGTGAGCCCATCGGCATCCACGCCAACTACCTGAGCGAATCCGAAGACCTGGAGATGATGCTCGAGTGCGTGCGCCTGTCGCGCGAGATTCTGGCTCAGCCGGCGTTCAAGCCCTTCCGCGCGCACGAAATCTTTCCGGGCGCCGAAATCAGCGACCGAGCCGGACTGATCGATTTCATTCGAGCGAAGGCTGAGACGATCTATCACCCGGTCGGCACCTGCCGGATGGGCTCGGATCCCGATTCGATCGTCGACACGGAGCTCAAGGTTCGCGGCATCGATGGCTTGCGGATCATCGATGCCTCGGTCATGCCGACGCTGGTCGGCGGTAACACCAACGCACCGACAGTCATGATCGCAGAGAAGGCGGCGGATCTGATCCTAGGACAGGTCAGCGCTCTGCCCGAGCAGCAGCCGCGCGCGGCCTGACGCCGCGTGCCGCACTCAAGCAGCCAGCGACACCCCCGCCGCCCGCTTTGCGGGCCGGCCCGATGACGACCTTCTTCGCACCCGCCGCCCAGGGGCTGGAAGAGCTGCTGGCAGGCGAACTCCGGGACTTAGGCCTCGATGGCGTGCGCGTTGAGCGCGGCGGCTGTGCCTTTGACGGCGAGCTCCGAGATGCCTATCGAGCCTGTCTCTGGTCACGCCTTGCCGCCCGCATCCTGCTGCCTCTGGCGCGCTTTACGGCCGACGACGACGACGCGCTCTACGCCGGCGCGCAGTCGGTCGAATGGGCACAGCATCTGACGACCGATCTCAGCCTGGCGGTGGCCTTCTCCGGCATCCGCCCGCGCCTGACTCACAGCCGCTTCGCCGAACAGCGAATCAAGGACGCGATCGTCGACCAGATGCGCCAGGCCTCGGGTGACCGTCCCTCCGTTGACCTGCGCCAGCCCGACATCCGCATTCAGGCGCACCAGACCGATCGGGAGGTGACGCTTTCCCTGGACCTGTCCGGCGACCCACTGCATCGGCGCGGCTATCGCGAGGCCGGCAACATCGCGCCGCTGAAAGAGCATTTAGCCGCCGCCATGCTGCTGCGTGCGGACTGGCCCGCTCTGGCCCGCGAGGGCCGGCCGCTCCTCGACCCGATGTGCGGCTCGGGCACCCTGCTCATCGAGGGTGCCATGATGGCGAGCGACACGGCTCCCGGGCTGCTGCGCACTCACTTCGGATTTCTGAGTTGGCCCGGACACGATGCAGAAGCCTGGAAGGCCCTGATCGATGAAGCGATCGAGCGCCAGGAGGCGGGCCTGACCCGCCTGCCGCCGATCATCGGCAGCGACGAGGATGATCGCGTCATCCGCACGGCGAGCGCCAATGCCCGCCGCGCCGGCTTCGCGGATCGCATCGAGCTGTCTTGCGCAGACTTCGACGCGATCACGGCCCCGGGCCCGCGCGGACTGCTGATCACCAACCCGCCCTACGGTGAGCGGCTCGGTCAGAGCCATCAGATCATGCCGCTCTACCTACGCCTGGCCGAGGCCCTGCGCAATCAGTTCCCCGGCTGGCGGGCCGTTATCCTCAATGGCGCGGGCATTGCCATGGGCCTCAAGCCCGACAAAAGCTGGGTCATGCGAAACGGGCCGATCGAATGTGCTCTCGATCGCTTCGAGATCGGTGAGGACGCCGCCCGTTCAGCTCCGCAGGCGACGGATCTGGCCAACCGTCTGAGCAAGAACCGCAAGCAGCTGGGCAAGTGGCTTCGCAAAGCGGCGATCAGCTGCTATCGGATCTACGACGCCGATCTGCCCGAATACGCCCTGGCGATCGATGTCTACGAGGCCGTCGGGGGCCCCTGGCTTCACGTTCAGGAGTACCAGGCGCCGGCCTCGATCGATGCGAGAAAGGCGCAGGCTCGCCTGCGGGCCGCGCTCAGCGTCATCCCCGAGGCACTCGAGGTCCCGAGCGAACGCATGGTCTTCAAGGTCCGGAAACGCCAGCGTGGCGATCACCAGTACGAGAAACAGCACGCGCTGCGCGCGCCGCGAAAACCGCACCCGGGCAGTGCTTCGGGGCAGGCGCTGATCGTTCAGGAGGGCCGCTGCCGCCTCCGTGTCAACCTGACCGACTACCTCGACACGGGCCTGTTTCTCGACCATCGTCCGGTGCGCCTCTGGCTCGCCGACCACGCCAAAGGCCTCCGCTTCCTCAACGTATTCTGCTACACCGGTGCGGCCACGCTGCATGCCGCCGTCGGTGGAGCGCGCTCGACAACAAGCGTTGACCTCTCGAACACTTACCTGGACTGGCTGGCCGACAACCTCGAGCTCAACGACTGCGCCACCTCCGATCATCGCCTGATTCAGGCCGATGCTCTGGCCTGGCTGGAGGCCTGCAGCGAGACCTTCGATCTGATTTTCCTCGACCCGCCCAGCTTTTCCAATTCCAAGCGCATGGACAGCACGCTCGACGTGCAGCGAGACCACGCCGGGATGATTCGCCAGGCCATGCGCTGCCTGAGCGAAGGGGGCACGCTGATTTTTTCAACCAATCTGCGCCGCTTCAAACTCGATGCGGATCTTGCCGAAGATTTCGAGATCGAGGACCGGACCGCCTGGTCCATCCCGCGGGACTTCCAGCGCAACGCGCGCATCCATCAGTGCTTTTTTATTCGCCCACGCTGAGGCCGACCGACGGCTACCATGGGCGGCATGCTCCGCTCCGCTCTTCAAACTCCGGGCATCGCCCTTGCGCGCGCGCTGATCTGGCTACTCAGCCTGATCCCTCTGCGCCTGCTGCATGCCCTGGCCCGACCCCTGGCCTGGCTCTACCGTCGTCGTGGCCGGCGCAAGCAGCGGGTCGTCGATATCAATCTGGCGCTGGCCTTGCCTGACCTCGGTGCCGAACAACGCCAGACTCTCTCCAGGGACAACAGCGTTGAAATGCTGCGCCTGATTCTGGAAACCGGCGCGGTGTGGCACTGGCCAGAACGGCGAATCCGGGCGCACGTCGCCGAAGTCCACGGCAGCGACTCGCTGGATGAGGCGCTGGCCGGTGGCCAAGGCGTGCTCCTGATCGGCGGCCATCAGGGCAACTGGGAGCTTTTGACCCTCTATACCTCCCTGCTTACCGATCTCGCGGCCCTCTATCGCGCGCCGTCGAGTGCGCGACTGCAGCGCGCCATCACCCGGTCGAGGGAGCGCTTCGGTGCACAACTACTGGCCAGCGGCGGTCCGGCCATGCGCCAGCTGCTGCGCCAGCTGCGCGCCGGCGCGGCCGCCGGCGTTCTCATCGACCAGCAGCCCAAGCAGGGCGAGGGTGTGTTCGCTCCTTTCTTCGGTCAGCCCGCGCTGACCATGACCCTGCCGCACCGCCTGGCACGCCGGACCGGCTGCCGCATCGTCTTCGCCGACTGCGCGCGCCTGGCGCGTGGCCGCGGTTGGACGATCCGCTACCGCGCCGCACCCGAGGCCGCCTACGCCGAGGACCCGACCGTTGCCCTGGGCGCGATGAATCTGGCGCTCGAGGCGTTCATCCGCGACCATCCGGCACAATACCTGTGGCGCTACAAGCGCTTCCAGCGCCAGCCCGACGGCCGGCCGGATCCCTACGCCCGGCTCGAAGCTTGAACCGCACGGCCATGGCGATGCTCCTCTGGCTTGCGCGAGCGCTGATCTGGCTGCTGAGCTTTCTGCCCCAGGCCTCGCTCAATGGCCTGGCTCGCCTGCTCGCTGCCCTGACTTATCGCCTGCCCTGGCACAAGAACGCGATCATCGATCGCAACCTGAGCCTGTGCTTCCCCGACCTCGACGAGGCCTCGCGCCGATCGCTGCACCAGCGCCATCTCTACGAGCTCTTTCGGCTCGTCTTCGAAGCCCCGGTGCTCTGGCACTGGTCCGGCGAAAAGATCCGGTCCCGCATTACGAACGAGACGGAATTGAAGACGATCTTAGAGACAGGATCGGAGACGAGATCGGGGCAGACGTCGGTGGCTCGAAGCGCCTCGATCGGCACCCTGTTCGTGACCGGTCACTTCGGGAACTGGGAGCTGCTGAACCTGAGCCTGTCCACCAACGGGCCCATGACCACTCTGTATCGAGCCCCGAGCCACCCGGCGCTGGATCGTTTCATCAATGCGCCTCGACGTCGCTTCGGCGGCCGCATGGTGCCGGGCGATCGAGCGGCACTCAAATACCTCCTGCAGGCCCTCCGAAACGGAGAGGCGGTCGGCATTGCTGCCGATATCCAGCCCAAGCGCGGTGACGGCCTGTTCGTTCCTTTCTTCGGCATCGACACGCTGACCATGACGCTGGTCCACAAGCTGGCCGGAAAAACCGGCTGCCGGGTCATCCTGATCGATCTCGTGCGCGATGCCGACGGCCGAGGCTGGACTCAGCGTCTCACCGATGCCACGGAGATGATGGCCAAAAACGACTCGGCCGAAGCCCTGACGGCCATGAACCGCTGGCTCGAGGACCGAATCCGATCGGCGCCCGAGCAGTATCTCTGGCTCTACAAGCGCTTCAGCCGACGACCCGAGGGCGAAGGGCGGATCTATCCCTAGATCGGTGCAGTAACACTCAAAGGGATGATTCTGGACCTCCCCGCCGCTGCTCGGCTCCGTCAACTGGCCCAATCCAACGGGGCTGGCGGTCATCGGTTCGACGCAACCGATCAGGCGGGGTCGGTCACCCAGCTGGAGGCCGCCTTCTGGAGTCGATTGATCAAGCCCGCCCAGGCCGGGTCATCCTGCTCGGCGCGGGTCAGGAGAACCACCAGTTCGCCCACCTCACCTTTCGATGCGTCCCGCAGGGCGGCGTAGAGCGACCGGGCCGCCTGGTCGGGGGATGCCGGCAGCTCGATGACAGCCACCGTCGTCGACGACCCGAGCCCATCGCGGCGCTGCGATCGGGCCTCGGCGTCGGACAGCACCTCGACCCGCAGTGGCCGGTCGGGGCGGTAATGGGCGGCCATTTGGCCCGGACTGCGCGTTGTGGTCCCGTCGGCATCGCTGCAATGCCAGCCCGTGGGCAGGACGGCGGCAAGCCGATCCGCCGGGATCGTGCCCGGCCGCAGCACGCGAGCCCCTCGGGTCTCACCGTCCAGGAGCACGATCGTCGATTCGATACCGACCTGGCAGGGCCCGCCGTCGACGACCTCGACATCGCGCTCGTCGAAGGCCGCGGCCACGTCCGCAGCGCGCGTCGGCGACAGGCGAGTGAATCGATTGGCAGACGGGGCCACCAGCGGCACGCCAGCAGCTTCGAGCAGCTGGAGCGCCAGGGGATGATCGGGCATGCGTAGGGCCACCGTGGGCTGGCCGGCGGTAATGGCCGCGCTGACGCGATCGGACTTCGGCAATACCATTGTCAGGGGCCCGGGCCAGAACGCCTGACTGAGCGCGTCGGCGGCATCCGGCCAGGAGACGACGCAGGACCGGGCTTGATCAAGCGAGCCGACGTGGACGATCAGCGGGTGGTCCATCGGCCGACCTTTCAGGGAAAACACCCGCTCGATCAGCTCAGCCCGATCAATCGGTGCGGCCAGGCCGTACACGGTTTCAGTCGGCAGAGCCAGAAGACGCCCGACAGCGAAGACCGCCTGCGGGTCCGGCAGGGGTTTGCGCTTGTCGAGGCGCTTCAGAAAGACGCGCATCACTTTTTCGGCCTGGCTGTCGCCGTTGTCTTGCGCTACCGCAATGCCACGATCCCACGCGCTCCGGGCGTCATCGACCTGGCCGCGATCCAGATACGCCTCGCCGAGGCTCTGCCAGGCCATGGTCTTGTCCGGGCCCTGTTCCGTCGCGCGCTCCAGGTGCTCGAGGGCCTTTACGATGTCGCCGGCTTTGAGGCGAGCCTGCCCCGCCGCCAGCCGCGCCTCGTAAGAATCGCGACCCTGCTCGATCATGCGCTCGATGGCCTCCGGGTTCATGTCGAGGGACTCAGTGCTTCCAGTAGGCCGGCGTCAGGAGCACCAGAATCGTGAAGATTTCCAGCCGGCCGAGGAGCATGGCGAAGCTCATCAGCCATTTCGTGCCATCGTGCAGGGGCCCCCAGGTGCTGCCCGCCTCGCCGAGGGCCGGGCCGAGATTGTTCATGGCCGAGAACACGACGGATACGGCGGTGACCAGGTCCTGTTCGATGCCGGCAACGATCAGGGTCAGCACGACGATGCAGAGAATGTAGAGCGACACGTAGCCCCAGACGGCGTTGGCGACCTCCTGGTTCAGGGTGCGCCCGCCGAATTTCAGCGGCACGACCGAGCGCGGATGGACCAGGCGCTGAAGCTCACGCAGGCCCTGTTTGGTCAGCAGGTAGACGCGAATGATCTTGAAGCCGCCGGTCGTCGAGCCGGCGCAGCCGCCCAGGCCGCTGATCAGAATCATCAGCAGCGGCAGCGTGCCGGGCCAGAGGT
>Ga0207419_1001352_pt1 | contig 18741 bp, 18 predicted proteins | sample ElkSloMetagenome_4_FD_184723 | JGI IMG/M metagenome (GOLD analysis project Ga0207419, IMG submission 184723) | Hot spring microbial communities from Elkhorn Slough, Monterey Bay, USA - MD2A (version 2) | ecosystem: Environmental > Aquatic > Marine > Intertidal zone > Estuary: Microbial mat ...
CGACAGCGCGGGACAGGCCCGTCTCGTCAGCGGGGACGAGAATCAAGTGGACCTGGTTTGGCATCAGGGTTTGGCATCAGAATTTGGCATCAGGCAGTAGGACCAAGCTTCGACGCCGTTTGACCGACACACCTGGGCTAGCCAATCCCTGTAAAGCGCAGAGTCGTCATCCTCAATGAACAGCCGTTGGCGCCGGTTCCCAGGTCGCTCATCGTCAGTTGCTTGGGTTGGACGGGTTAGGCGCGGCATCAGGGTGCTTTCTGCCGCGAGGATCCGCAGGGCATCTGGACGGCTGTCAACTCACGAGCCGCACCGGCGATGTTGCGCCATCGACGCATCCGCTTCGCTAACACCGTCGCTAACCCAGCGATAGAGTTCCCGCCCGCCGGGCTGGCAGAGATGGCAGCCGGCGCAGCCTTCGGCGCCTTCTAGGCGCTGAACCCGGCCCTTTCGTATCCAAGGTTGCAGCATGGCGCGGGCGACGTCGGGGGCGACTTCAAGGTGCAGTGCAATGTCCGCGACGCTGGCCAGCGGGCGCTCGCTCAGGTAGCGCTTCAGGTCGGAGAGCATGCCGGGGCCGTTCATGCCGTGGTCTGCAGCGGCTGCATCCGCTCGCGCCTGCCGCGGCGCGCCCAGATGCGCAGACCCGCAAACACCGCGATCAGCACCAGGAGCAACGCCATCATCCAGGCCGATGAGGCCCAGGGATGGCGCTCGAAGGTGGCGGCCTGGTAGAAGAAGGTGGCGGCGATGTAGGCGATGCCGGTCGTCCAGGCGGCGACGAAGGCGGCCCAGGCGGTGCCGGTCTCGCGCACGATGGCGGCGATGGTGGCAACGCAGGGGAAATACAGCAAGACAAACAGCAGATAGGCGAAGGCCCCCGCGCGGCCGTCGAAGCGTGCCTCCATGGCACCGAAGGTGCCGCTGGCGACGGACTGTTCGGCGGCGGCGGCATCGCGATCGCTCAGGTCGCCAACGCGCAGCCCGAGCGGATCGGCCAAACTGCGACCGACATCGGCCAGGTTCGCGGGCACCGTGGCGGCGGCCGCCAACAGTGACGGGCCGAGCGCAAAGGGCTCGGCTGATTGCGCTGGGGCATCCTCCGCGGCGATGCGGCCATAGACGGTGTCGAGCGTGCCAACGATGACCTCTTTGGCGAGCACGCCGGAGACGATGCCGAGCACGGCGGGCCAGTTATCCGGCTGGATGCCGATGGGGGCAAACAGCGGCGTGGCCACTCGGCTGGTGGCCGCGAGGATGGAACTGTCGCTATTGCCGGAATCCAGACTGCCGTCGGTGCCGATGGCGCCGAGCAGGTTGAGCGCCAGCACCATGACGATGATGACGCGCCCGGCGTCGCGCAGGAACAGGTTGACGCGGTCCCAGGTGCGCAGCAACACGCCGCGCAGGGTCGGCAGATGGTAAGGCGGAAGTTCCATCATGAAGCCGGTACTGACACCAGCCAGCAGCGTTCGCTTCATGATGAGCCCCGTCAGCAGCGCGACGAGAATGCCGGTGAGATAGAGTGCGAAGACCACGTCTTGCCCCGAATTGGGAAAGAACGCCGCCGCGAACAAGACATAGACCGGCAGCCGCGCACCGCAGGACATAAAGGGGTTCATCAGGATGGTAAGCTTGCGCTCGCGGTCGTTCTCCAGCGTGCGTGTGGCCATGACGGCTGGCACGTTGCAGCCGAAACCGACGATCAGCGGCACGAAAGCCTTGCCGGGCAGCCCGATGGAGCGCATGAAGCGATCCATGACAAAGGCGGCGCGGGCCATGTAGCCGGAATCCTCCAGCGCGGACAAAAAGAGATACAGGCTGGCGATGATCGGGATGAAGGTGGCGACCACCGTCAGGCCGCCGCCGATGCCGTCCGCGAGCAATAGCCGCAGCAGGCCAGGCGCGCCAATGGCGGTAAGCAGCGCGCCTAGGCCGTCGACGAACAACGCGCTCGCGACGCCGTCGAAGAAGTCGATAAAGGCGCCGCCGATATTGATGGTGAAGACGAACATCAGATACATCACCGCGAGAAACAGCGGGATGCCCCAGAGCCGGCTCAGAACCACGCGGTCGATGGCGTCCGACAGGGTGCGTCCGGCACGCTGACGCTGATGCACGACACGTCCGGCCAACGCATGGGCGTGACCAAAACGGGTGTCGGCGATGTGGATGTCGGTGTCCTCGCCGCTTCGCTCGGCGATGGCCTTGCGCCAGTGTTCAACCCATTGCTGAGCCCGCTCGCGCAGGTGCTCGTCATCCGAGTCGGCGATCAGCGCCTCGACGCCGGGGTCGCCCTCTAACAACTTCAGGGCCAACCAACGGGCGTTGGTGTCGCCATCCTGTTTGGCTAGCATGGGCGCGAGTTCAGTCACGGCCTGATCGACACACTCTTCATGTGCCAATGGGAAACCGCCGCGTTCTTTTCCGGACGCAACTGCCAGCGCGCGGGCGTTGAGCTCGGTGATGCCCTCTTTGGTGACGGCGACCACCGGCACCACCGGGCAGCCGAGCTGGTCTGCCAGCAAGGCCGTGTCGATCTCGACACCGCGCTTGCGCGCCACGTCCATCATGTTCAGCGCAATGACGACGGGCACGCCCATCTCCAGCAGTTGCACCGTCATGTACAGGTTGCGTTCCAGATTGGAGGCATCGAGCACGTTGACGATCAGATCGGCATCATGCGACAGCAGATAGTCACGCGTCACACGCTCGTCCAGCGAGTCAGCGTCCAGCGAATAGATGCCTGGCAGATCGATCACCCGCACGGGCCGGCCATCGAGTTCGAAACGGCCCTCCTTGCGCTCCACCGTCACGCCGGGCCAATTGCCGGTGGTCTGGCGGATGCCGGTCAGGGCATTGAACAGGGCCGACTTGCCGCAGTTGGGGTTGCCGGCGAGAGCCAGGGTCAACGGGCGGCTGCCGCGGTCGCTGCTGTTGTTGGGTTGGTCGGCGTATTTCATGGATCGGCGGCCCTGTCGAGCGGAACAACCAGCAGCTTGTCGACAATGCCGCCGCCCAGCGCCACGCGCGCAGAGCCGGACGACACGACCAAACCGCGACCGCGATGATGCTCAATGCAAATTTCGGCGCCGATGCGAAGACCGAGCGCGAGTAACTTGCGCGTCAATTCACGACCGCCGTGGATCGCAATGACTCGCGCCCGGGCGCCGACCGGCAGCAAACCGAGCGGCGTGGGCTTGAAGACGGATTGCTGCATTGCCGTGCACCTAAAAGAAAGTGATGGACAGACAAATTGATGGACGCGATCGTCATCGCCGGTTACGAATGCGAAGCATTGCTCTTTAGTCTACTCCAAGCCGGGCGCCGGTGCGCGCCGCGCGCAAGGATTGGCGCCGCATTCGGCTTCACCCTCGTTCATGGTGTCGGCAAGACGCAAATACAGCCTGATCCACGCGGCACGCCGCGCGGACGTGAAGCCCTCGCCAAGCGCGACGCCTGTGACTCCCGGCACCTGGGGCGACAGCCGCCGTCGATAAAGGCAAGCGAATCAGCAAATGGTTAAGTTATGATATAGCTCGGTTGTGCTCTGGGGCTTGCATCCAACGCTTGATAACTTCAGACCTCTCGGCAAGGCGTCACGACTGCCGGGGTCTTAGACAGTCTTGTCGTTATAAGTGTCGTCGTCTTGGTCCTAGTCCTAGGCCTAAGTCGTTATCATCGTCGTTGTCAAAATCCCAGTCCTAGTCCTAGTCCTGGCCTCGCGGTAACCCGATGACGACAACGACCTTGAAACAACGCACAGATCAAGCAGCTCGGCGCCGTGCTCTGGCCGTTGCGAAGCGGCGCCTCGCTTGCCCTTAGCAAGTCCAGATGCGCGACCAGCGAAGACAACGGCTAGAGACAAACAGATAACAGAAAGAGGTCGGCATGGGCGCTGTCTTGAAGGTTCTGCCCGCGCGCCATCTGGCGGCAGCGGTTTTCGCGGTCTTTGCGCTCTGGCTTGCGGGTATCGTACCCTCGCTGGAGATCGCCTGGGTCATGGGCTTTCTTGTGCTCACCATCTTTTTGTTCGCATTCGAGGTGGTCGCCGTCGATGTCGCGGCAATCACCGTGATGGTATTGCTCGGCCTGACCAGTCTGGCTGCGCCTTGGATGGGCCTGGAGGGCGGGTTGGTTCCGGTCGCGCATCTGTTCGACGGCTTCGCGTCGAATGCGGTGATCTCAATCATCGCGGTGATGATCATCGGTGCCGGGCTCGATCGCACGGGCATCATGTCGCAGGTGGCAAGCTTCATCATGCGCATCGGCGGCAGCACCGAGACGCGCATCATTCCGCTCATCTCCGGCACCGTCGGCGTGATCTCGTCGTTCATGCAAAACGTTGGCGCCGCCGCGCTGTTCCTGCCCGTGGTCAGCCGCATCTCGGCACGCACCAAGCTGCCCATGTCGCGTCTGCTGATGCCCATGGGCTTCTGCGCCATCCTCGGTGGCACCATCACCATGGTCGGCTCCAGCCCGCTGATCCTGCTCAACGACCTGATCCTGACCTCGAATGACGCGCTGCCCGACGGGGTGGCGCCGATGCAGACCTTCCAGCTCTTCGACGTGACCCCCATCGGCCTGGCCCTGCTGGTCGCCGGGATTTTCTACTTCGTGCTTGCCGGGCGATTCGTGCTGCCCTCGCGCGGTACCGACAAGACCGAGGCCCAAGACCCAATGGCCTATTACGGCGAGACCTACGGCTTCAGCGACTTTTCCGTCCGTGAGGTCGATGTTCCGCGAGACTGTCGCCTGGTGGGCACCAGCGTCGACGACATGGAGCGGACCTGGCGCGTGCGTGTGGTCGCGGTGGACAAGGGAGATGGCCCGCGCCTGGGGGCGTCCGGTGTCGACCGCGGCGTTGGCGTTGAGGCCGGCACGATGATGGCCTTGCTTGGGGCGCCAGAGCGGTTCGACACCTTTGTCGCCGAGACCGGGGTCCAGGTCAAACCGGAGGTCGAGACCTTCTCCGATGCGCTGTCATCCACCAAGGCGGGCATCGCCGAGATCGTGATCCCGCCGGGCTCCAGCATGGTCGGCAAGTCGGCTCGCGATGTTTGGCTGCGCAAGGTCTATGGGCTCTCGGTGCTGGCCATCCGCCGCGGCGACGAGACCCTGACCTTCGCTACCGGCGGCGTCCGCGATCGGCCGTTCAAGCCCGGCGACACGCTGGTGGTGCACACCACTTGGGTGGACCTGACGCGACTGAAGAAGAATCGCGACTTTGTCGTTGTCACCACAGAGTATCCGCACGAGGAGTTACGCCCGCACAAGGTACCGATGGCGCTGCTGTTTTTCGTTATCACACTGGGGCTAGTACTGCTCACCGATCTACGGCTGTCCGTGGCGCTGCTGACCGGCGCCCTGGGCATGGTGCTCACTGGCGTGTTGTCGATCGACGAGGCCTACGAGGCCGTCAGTTGGAAGACGGTGTTCTTATTGGCCTCTTTGATCCCGCTCGGGCTCGCCGTGGAGAGCAGCGGCACCGCGGCTTGGATCGCGAGTCAGACCCTAACCGCGCTCGGCGACGTGCCGATCTGGGTGATCCAGGCCGCGTTGGCTATCTTAGCGACCTTCTTCACGCTGGTCATGTCCAACGTCGGCGCAACCGTGCTACTGGTCCCGCTGGCGGTGAACATGGCCATCGGGGCCGGCGCCAATCCGGCGGTGTTCGCGCTGACCGTGGCCATCGCGACCTCAAACTCCTTCTTGATCCCGACCCACCAGGTGAATGCCCTGATCATGGGCCCCGGCGGCTACCGCGTACCCGACTACATGCGCGCCGGCGGTATCATGACCCTGCTGTTCCTGGTGGTCTCGCTGTCGATGTTGAACCTGATCTATGGGTGAGTCACGGATACGGGTGAGTCACAGAGACGGGTGAGTCACAGATACGCCCCGCCAACCGCCCCATGTCCGAAGACGATGGCACCACGGGTGCCGTCGTCCATATCGACGATGCCGACGCCATTTCGGCCCGATGCGTCCAACATGATGTTGGCGCTGCCGGTCGAGCCGTCGTCGCATCTGACCTTGAAGATGGCCTTGGTATCGCCGGCAAAGGCGTTGTAGCGGCCACGGCAGCTATTCAGGCCGTTACTCACGTTGAAGGCTGCCGCAAAGGGCTGGGAGACATAGTTACCGCGATAGAGATCGTCGCGCAGCACAACCACAAAGGGGCCGTCCAAGACCTCAGTCGGCGTCAGGTCTCGATCACGCATGTCGTTCACGTGTTGCATCACCGAGGTCAGACAGGTGTGCCTGTCTCGCATGTCGATGCCGCTGCACAAGATCCGCGCATACTCCAACGCATCGACGTTGGTGAAGACCAGATTATAATCGCGGGTCGCGGCATTGCTGCTGCAACCAGCCAACGCCAGCGCGGCACATCCGGCAACGAACAGGGCCCTCAGCCCCGCAGCCCTAGTCTGCATCTCCGCCCTCTCAGATTAACCACCGCCGCGCCGGTATGGTGCGACCTTAACGCAGTTACTATACCGGAAACGGGCGCTCGAATAGGTAGTGTCCGACCCACCATTCACGGCCATCTTTGAGACCAAACAATTCCGCGCAGGCCATGAAGAATAGCCGCCAGCGCATCCACCAGATACTCGCCTGATCTCTGCCGTAGGTCTGCTCCAGAATCGGCCAGACCGCGTCTCGCGAGGCATCCATCCGCGCCAGCCAGGCGTTGAGGGTGCGCTCGTAATGTTGGCCGTTCCAGCGCCAGCGGTCGGCCAGTTTGAGCTGGTCCTGAAAATGCAGGGGCAGATCGTCGCTGGGCATGATGCCGCCGGCGAAGAAATAATGGCTCATCCAATCGTCCGGGCCGGTATCCTCATAGGGATAGGGGTGGGCGCGATGGCAAAACACATGCATAAAAAAGCGCCCGCCGGGCTTGAGCCAGCCGTGCACGCGGCCGAACAGCTCGCGCCAGTTGCGCATGTGCTCAAACATCTCCAGCGAGACGATACGGTCGAAACGGCCTTGCGTGTCAAAGACATTCATGTCAGCGGTGATCACGGACAGATTGCCGATGCCGCGCCGCGCCGCCTCGGCCTCGATCAAGGTCCGCTGCGATGCCGAGTTGGACACAGCGGTGAAGCGGCTTTGCGGAAACCGCTCGGCGGCCCACAGACTGAACGAACCCCAGCCGCAGCCGAGCTCCAGCACCTCCTGGTAGGCGGCGATACCGGCACGCTCGACGGTCGCGGCCAGCGATGCCTCCTCTGCCTGCTCCAAAGCGTCTACACCCTGGGGCCACCAGCAGCTGCTGTACTTGCGGCGTGGACCGAGTACGATGTCGAAGAAGGCGGCCGGCACCTCGTAGTGCTGCTCGTTGGCACGCTCCGGCACCGCTGCCACTGGCGCTGCGTCCATCATCGCAATGAATGCCTTCTTGTGCACCAAGGCGTCTTCGCACTCGTCTTGCGGCAACTCGGCAAGGGTCTTGCGCAACCGCTGGCGAATGCCAGCGCGAATGACGCCGTCGGGCACTCGCCCACGCTCGACCCAATCAATGATGGTTGCCTCTGCTAAGGGCATGACTGACTCCTAATTCCAGGATGATGACTCGGGTTAATCAGGTATTGTCGGCGTTGGTCCGATACAAGCACGCCTGAGACAAGGCCTGAGGGCCGCGATCAGCCAACCCCGCGGCCCGCAACAACGCCATCGGCTGCGTCGGCAGCCTGGCCTGAGCGCTGCCGCCAAAGGCGAAAACACCGAGTAACGGAAGGTCGCAGCGGCTGCTCATGGCTATCCTTGGCCGAACCGCCCCTGAGCCAGCTGCCCTTGACCCAGCCGTTCAATGTCCTCGTTGGAATTAATATTGGCAAAGCAGCCCGGCCGGTCGCTGAAATCGGCGGTGGCGGTGCGGTGGCGCGCGTACCAGCGGTCGATTTTGCGCTCGCCGGTCGCGAGAAACGCCTCTAAGCTCGGCGCCAGCGCCCGCGCGATGAGCGCGTAGACAGGCTGCATGCGCCGGCCGTCCGAGGCCACGGCGAGCTCCGCTTGCTGCTCCCGTAGCGCGGCGCACAGACGCGCCACCAAGTCCGGTGCCAGAGAGGGACCATCGCAAGGCACCGTGACGATCCAGGGCGTCTGTACCGCCGCCAAGGCGCTGGAAAAGCCCGCCAGAGGCCCCTGAAAATCGCCCATGACATCGGCGATCACCGGATAGCCATAGTCGGCGTAACGCCCGCGGTTGCGGTTGGCGTTGATCACAAGCACGCGCACCTGAGGTCGCAGGCCGTCGATCACCCACTCCACCAAGGGCCGACCGCCAAACGCCACGAGCCCCTTGTCCTGGCCACCCATACGGCGTGCAAGGCCGCCGGCCAGGATGACGCCGGTGATCTGCTCCGGTGACGGTATTTCGACATTCGAACGGGATCTCCCATCAGGTGTTGCAGTCGGACCATAGTTGGTCCGGAGTTTAGAATCCGAAGTCATGGCGCCAAAGTCGGCGGCGGGCGCTACAGACCGAGGCGGGGACGACATCGAACAGCTGCTTGCCGCCATTGTCGATCGCGCCGAGCACCAGGGCGGCGTCGAAGCACAGCACCGCAGCGGGCCGCGGGCGTAGGCCCCGAGCGCGAGGATGCGCGCACGCAGGTCGCACTGCGCCGCGACCAGTTGCAACAGGCCATTGCGCCCGATCTTGGCCACGCCGTGGAACCAATCCCGCGGCCGTGTCGCACCCGGCCCGGCGCCGTATGAATTACGGTGACACTTTAGAATTTCCACCAATTTCACCGTGACACGACTAGTTAGAAGTCTTCGAGCCGGTCGAGGATGCCGGTGAAACTCAGTAATCCTTGCGCTTTCCCCCCGCCGCTGAGCTGACACCGGAGGCCCTCGTCGCCATCGCCGAGCAGTTACGCGTGCGGGTGCTGCGATGGTTTGCCCGCGGCAGGCTGATCGAGCCTCGCATCATGACGCCGCCGAGGGCTCGCAGCGGCGCTTGCATTTCCTATCCGTCGGTCATGAGGATCAATCGCGTTAGCGATTTGGTAAGTCACGATCGGGTTGGCTGCTTTGCGCGGGAGAGTTCGACTTTTGTTCATCGCCCTCACCCTGATTCTTTTTGAAGAAATACACGCCAGCGGCGATACTGGCAAAAAAGATGACCCAGACGGCGTTATTGTCGGAAGCGCCATGGTCACCGAAGAGCATGAAACCGGTGACGACAGCAACGGCGATAGAGGCGAGTACGAGTTGGTTCATTGTGTAACCTTTTTGCGGTTGAGTTTTGCGGAGGATCGGCGATAGGTGGCGCGACGACGTTCTCAGGGTGCCGTGCTGCGCCCACGGAAGTAAAAGACGACCGCCAATACTAGCCCGACGACAAACAAGATCCAGGCGATGTCGGTCGCGGCGCCGGCAATACCAGACAGGCCGAGCAGACCGGCTATGAGTCCCACGATAAGAAAAACTAAGGCATAGTGAAGCATGAATTACCTCCAATCGGTGTTTTAGAACGGACCACGGCACGTGGCATTAGTGGCAAAGCCGGCAGGCCATGAGATCCAAGCGCCCTAACCACGCCGTGTCGGCATTAGCTATTGCAAAGCGCGGGCCAGTTTCTTTGATCACCAACTTATTGCGGCGTTACTGGTCGCTGGCGTCGCCCTATTCCCAGCGCTGCTCGTCGCCCTGCTGCGTTCGGCAATACCGTAGGCACACGGGAGCACCACCCCACCGTAGCGCGACGGGCTCGCGTGGCGGCAAAACGGTCCTTATGCACCTAGCCCTCGGGCAAAACACCCGGTCCGCAAGCACCAGCCTTGGTCGAACCCTTACGGATAGGCATCGTCAGAGCTGGCAAGGGGCTTGCATGTGGTGTCGGTACCCAGACGGCGTGCCAGAACCGGTCCGCCTAAATCAACTCGGAGGTAAGTCATATGATCACTAGCAAACCGATTCTCATCGCAGCGACATCCGCTCTCATGCTCGTGGCCGCTGGTTGCGACGTGGACGTTGAGGATGAAGGCAAGCTGCCCTCGGTCGATGTTGATGCCAAGTCCGGTCAACTGCCTGAATACGAGGTCGAGAAGACGGAGCAAGGTAGGATGCCGAGTGTCGATGTCGACGCCGAGTCCGGCAAGCTTCCCGATGTCGATGTCCGTGGCCCCGACGTCGATGTGGGTACGGAGCCGGTCACGGTGCCGGTCCCGGATGTCGACGTCAGCATGCCATCAGAACAAGATTCGACATCGAAAACCGGTAACAACTAACGGCGTTTCCGCGTCCAGGCCAAGAAACTACTGAATGGCTGATCATGCCGGCCGAGAATCAATCGGAGGCCGTTCTTGTCCTGAGCAGCGAAACGGTCTTCGGCTTTCTTATGATGTCACGCGCCTCGGCGCTTGACATCGCCGAACGCATCATGGCTTAGAGGAAAACCGCGGTAGTCAGTGTTTTACTCTCGACAAGCCAAGAGCGAAACAACCCCACTGCCATCTGACCCCGCCGGGGACGGTGGCACACCAATCACCCGCGGCGTGATCGCGGTCGAATGCCGGAAGCAATTCGGCTGAACCTAACACCCGCTGAAACTTCGACTCAACCTCATCCTCGCGTGGAGACGCCACCATGAAACACGAGCTACCCGCCCTGCCCTATGCCGACGATGCGCTGGCACCGACGATGTCGAAAGAGACCTTGTCGCTGCACCACGGAAAACACCACGCGACCTACGTCGAGAAACTCAACGGCCTGATCGAGGGCAGCGAGTTCGCCGACAGCTCGCTGGTCGATATCGTCAAGCGGGCCGACGGCAGCATCTTTAATAACGGCGCGCAAGCCTGGAATCACGCCTTCTTTTGGAACTGTCTCAGCCCGAACGGCGGCGGTGATCCGAGTGGTGATTTGGCGGACGCCATCACGCGCGACTTTGGCCATGCCGACCATTTGCGTGAACAATTTTCGGACGCACTGACAACGCTATTCGGCTCTGGTTGGGTATGGCTTGCCAAGTCGACCGACGGCAAACTCTCGATCGAAAGCCGGTCCAATGCCGGCAATCCCATGACCGACGGCATGCAACCGCTTTTGACTTGCGACATGTGGGAGCATGCCTATTACGTCGATCACCGCAACCAAAAGAAGCAATATGTCGAAGCCTTCTGGAAGCTCGTGAACTGGGAGTTCGCCGCCGAAAACTTCGGGCGCGACGAGCCATTTCAGGTCTGACTCAGGTCTGGCTATAGCGGGGATATCGTCCAGTGTGTCGGCATAGGCCGGCATGCTGGCAGACCGCGATTAGGCTTGAGCGGCCTCGGCTGTCTTGGCGATCAAGTGATGGCATGATGCGTGCCTAATGTCTTACCACTTTCTCATGAGAAAAGGCGAACCGATGTCTCAACGCCTCGACGAAACGCATTCAAAAACCATTGGCTATCTACTCTGGATCTTCGGGTTTCTCGGCGCCCATCGTTTCTATTACGGTAAGCCAGTGACAGGCACCCTGTGGTTCTTGACCTTGGGCCTGCTGTTCGTAGGTTGGATCATCGACCTCTTCCTGATACCGAGCATGGATCGACAGGCCGACCGCCGCTTCTCAAGCGGCCCCAAAGGCTACAACATCAGCTGGATTCTGCTCACCTTTCTCGGCCTGTTCGGCGTTCATCGATTCTATCTCGGAAAGTGGATCACAGGCCTGATTTGGCTTTTGACCGGAGGGCTATTTTTGGTCGGTTACCTCTATGACTACTGGACACTGAACGACCAAGTCAATGAGGTTAACTCCGGGGCTTAACGACCCTTTTTCGGCGCTGATCATTACCAGGCGTTAGCGGCTGACGGCGGGCCGCAACGATGAACAGGATCGTTCGCGCCAACTGACGGTCGACATCCACCACGGGCACCGGTATATAAAAGCCTTCCCGTCCAGTCACCTTGCACGATTCCCCTGTCGCCAGGCTCTTTTTCATCTTGGCAATGCGTTTGCTTATATTCACCCTGAGGGCGCCACGACGGGCAGAGACGATGTCGCCGCCAACGCGATGGTAAAGCAATTGAGGTGACACTTTTCCATTTCCACCAATTTCATCGGGACACAACTCGCTAAAATGGTGAAGTGTCACCGTATTTCCTAAAATGGTAACATGTCACCGTATTATGGCGAGGCATGACATAGGCACGTTGGCCGAGCGTGGACCGGCGGTTAATGGAGAACGTCGTCGATGCCTTCTCCCGTCAGCAGGTTGTCGCTGTCACGCCAGTCTTCCCAAGGCAGCGCGTTGGGCCTGCAGGCCAAGTACCGGAAGTTGAGAAATTCGCAGCGATCGCCGCCGAGGGTAAGCGATGCGGGCCGCTCTACGCCTTGACGTTCTGGTCGTGGCTCAAGCTGGCCTCGCCAGCGCATCGGCGAGTTGCCCGCACTCAGCCAGGCGGATATCGCCGCCATCCGGACCCGCGTCAGCCAACGCGTGCTGGGCTGGTGCGTGCGGCGTGGCTGGCTCGAGGTCGGCGAGGCCCGCGCCATGCGCGACTGGCACAACGACGGTGGCTTCTCACTCGATGCGACCGTCCGGATTCCGGCCTGGGACCCTGCCGGCCTGGAGCGGCTGCTGCATTATTGCGCAAGCGCGCCCTTTACCCACGAGCACCTGGCGCGTTCCCCGACACGCCCGCCTATGATCGCCTCGGCACCCGCCCCGCCCTGGGAGGACGCTTCGGTCGAGCTCGAGCCGGATTTGGATCCGCTCGCTCAACCGGAGCCGGAGATCGAATTTGATCAACGCATCCAGTGGTCGCGCACTGCCCCGTCAACGAGCGCAGCAGGCGACGGCGTCGATTCCCGAACCTTCCCCTTACCGAAACCTGCTGGTCGAGACGCCCAACGGAAATCTCTCCAAGGGGATGCGCCAACTGAACGGCGTCTACGCGGGCCACGCTGGGATATCGACCGACTCATCAGTCAGCATGCCGTTGATCTGCTATTGACTTCTGGCCGGGGCGGCTGCCGCGCCGAGATCGACCGACAAGGCATCAGGGGGTTGGGCAGTCGTCACGGCCGTGCAGCGTGTCGCGGATAATCCCGATGGCGTGATCCATGTGTTGGAATGCGTGGTCGCCACCGGCGTATAGGAGAATCCGCGCGCAGTCGCGGTAGAGGGCTTCGGCGACGCGATAATCGAGTACCTCGTCCCCCTGGTCCAGGAACAGCGTCGTCGGCACGCCATCGTCGTCACCGTCGCACGGGTTCTCTAGGCCGTAGGCGCGGGTGGCGTCGATCTCTTCTGTGCTCAGTCGATAGTCTTCGCCGTTGGCCGTGGTCATGGGCTGGTCGACAAAGCCAGGTAACAGGTCCCAGGGCTTTAGCGCTGGATTGATCATGAACAGGTGCGCTATCGGTAGCTGCCTTGCAAGATATTGGCCGTAGAAGGCGCCCATGGAGCTGCCGACCAGGATTGGCGCGTCACGCTTGCCGCTGCGCTTGGCAAGCAGCGCCGTTAGCTCGGCGATGGCCGCGTCCGGGCGATGCGCCGGATAATCCGGTGCCATGACCCTTGCTGGCGCCAGCGCTTCGCGCAGCTGCGCGGCCTTGGTGGACTGACTCGAGCTGTTGAGCCCGTGCAGATAGATAATCATGAAACCCCCGAGGATTGACGCGGCCGTTTAGCGATCCTGTGCGTGCGCATCTGCCAGCGCGTCCGCATCTTTAATATCAATGGGTGTAATGGTTGCGTGTCGGCCTTCGGGTGCCGACGCGCCGCTGGAAATAGTAACCGAAATGGTCCCGACGACCCTTGCGCAAATCGAATGATCGGCACGGCCGAACGTCTTCCGTCATTGTGCGCCAAACTCCCTGCCTTCATGTTCTTAGGAGAACTCCCATGGCACCCGGGTTCGCGGTCTATGGCCATGCATGAGCCCGCGGTTGAACTCTTAAGCCGATCGCTGCACCAATAGCGTATTCACTGATCTCGTTTCGGCCGCTTCGTTTCGGCTATCCCGTTCCGGCGACCCCGTCCCGGCATTCCCTTTCCGGTCTTCGACCAAAGAGCACCCGTCTATGCCAGATTCCGCAATTCCCGCCTTGCTGCAATCGTATCTCGAAGAACTCGTGCCGGATCGGCCCGGGGAGCTACGGGCCATGGAGGCGATGGCCGAGGCGGATGGCTTTCCGATCATCGGCCCGGCCTGTGGTCAGGTCTGTTATCTAATCGCGCGCATGATCCGTGCCCGGCGCATTTTCGAACTCGGGTCCGGCTTCGGCTATTCCACCGCGTGGTTCGCGCGCGCCCTGCGCGAGGTCGCGGTCGCGGACGCGCAAACTGCGCGCGATGGCGAGGTGCATCATGTGGTACACCATACGGTTTGGGATCAGGCGCTGTCGGACCAGGCCAGGCGGCATTTGAGCACGCTGGGTCTTACCGAGTTTGTGCGTTTCCATTGCGGCGAGGCGGTGGATGCACTGCGCAAGGCCGACGGACGCTTCGACATGATCTTCTGCGACATCGACAAGGACGGTTATCCGGCCTCGCTGCCGGTCATTGAGCAGCGGCTACGCCCTGGCGGCGTGTTAATCGTTGATAATATGCTCTGGGGCAATCGTATCTTTGACCCAGAAAATCGCGACGCCGACACCGAAGGCGTCCGCCGCCTGACGCGCATGGTGGCTAGCAGCGAGCGTTGGATCGGCTCTATTCTGCCCATCCGCGATGGCCTCTTGTTGGCGATGCGCCGCTGACCTGACCTGTCTAACGGAATATACTGACGCCACCCTAAGCCGATTTCGGAGCCCGCCGCATGGCAGCCGATGCCAAAACCCCGATGGAGAGAGTCGAGCAGTTGTACAGCGAGTTGGTTGCCCACTACGGAGACGGCGACCAGCGCGAGCTTCGCGCCGCGGCCAAGGTATTGCTCGTGGCGCTGTCGAAGTTTCGCGAGCACGGCGGCACGCATTGGGAGTCGCTGCTCGACGAGTATGTCAATGCGCTCAAGCATGATCCGGTCAAGTTCGAGCGCATGCTTGAGAGCAATCGCGCGACGTCCTCCGACCAACTCATCGCCTGAGCGCCAGTGACCTGACCGCCGGTTGCCCAGGTGCCAATCTCCCAATGGGCAATCGCCTGACCAACATCCGCGCAACCGGTACATGACAGTTGCAACGGGCAAGTAGCAACTAGCAACAAGTGGCAACTAACAACTAGCCTGGGTGAGGAGTTTCCAATGGACATCGCAAAGGCCAATGACGAATTCGGTCTCGACGGCATCCTGCAGATCTGCGCCGGCAATGGCGGTTTTCCACTGATCAGGATCGATAACGAATACGCCCGCGCCGAGATCTGTGGCTACGCGGGGCAGGTGCTCTCGTATTGTCCGGCGGGCGAGCAAAACGACCTGCTCTTCATCAGCCGGCAGGCCTGCTTCCAACCCGGCAAGGCCATCAAGGGTGGCATACCGGTCTGCTGGCCCTGGTTTGGTCCGGACCCCGAGGCCCGCAACCGACCCGACCACGGCTTTGTCCGTGCCCGGCAATGGACGCTGTTGCTCACCGAGTCCATGAGCGACGGCGCCACCCGGGTGCGGCTCGGGATCAAAGACGACGAGGTTACGCGCGCGTTATGGCCGCACGCGTTCGCGCTGGAGATAGAGGTGACGGTGGGGTCGACGCTGGGCGTGGCTCTGATCAGCCGCAACAGCGGCGATTCAACGATGACCCTGACGCAAGCCTTGCACACCTATTTCAACATTGGAGACGTCCGTCAGGCCCAGGTCCTCGGGCTTGCCGGGCACGACTACCTTGACAAGGTCGGCGAGGGCGCCGAGCGCACCCAGTCCGGCCCGATCAATTTCGAAGGTCCGGTCAACCGCATCTATCTGGACACTGCCGACGAACTGATTATTGACGACCCGTCGCTGGACCGGCGCATCCATATTGAGCGCGAGGGTAGTCGTTCCGCGGTGGTCTGGAACCCCTGGGTCGAGCAGTCGCGGTCGATGGACGATTTCGGCGACGACGAGTATCTACGCATGGTTTGCGTCGAGACCACGAACGCGGCAAGAGACGCCGTGACCTTGGCACCCGGTGCCACGTATTGCCTTGCTTCGCGCTATGCGATACAGCGCGACTGACGACGGCTCGCGCAGCCAGGCTAGACTGCTTGGGGCCGCAGATGTTTCCAGACCCGTCTATTTTCACTACGATCGCGCGATCGCTACCGGAGAAGGGCCGAGCGCCAAGGGCCAGAGTTGCGCGAGTGCTGGGTAGTGCGTTGCTCGGCCCTCGCCCCACTAAAAAATGCCCCGGGAGTCGAGCACCGTGGCGCCTTGCTCTTATCGGCCCGATGATCGCCTTGCTAGCTTAAACGCGAATGGATAATCAAGCACAACAGCCTGCTTCCGTGCACCACTGGCAGCAATGGCTCGACTGGGCCGCGCACAAGGGTGTCGCGGTGCCGAGCGATGAGGCCTTCCAATTGGCGCGCAGTCGGGTCTGGGAGGCCAGCGAATTTGCGGCGCTGACCGCCGCGCGCAGCCCCGAGACGCTGGCGGCGCTGATCGCCGATGGCGATCTGGGGCGCGCATTGGGCGCTGTCGGTCTCTCAAGGCAACTGGAGGCGGCGCTCGCAACGGTGGCGGACGAGGCCGCATTGCACAAGGCGCTACGCCTGTTCCGTCGCCGACAGATGCTGCGAATCGTCTGGCGCGACCTCGCCGGTTGGGCCGATCTCGACGAGACCCTGGAGGACCTAAGCGCGCTGGCGGACTGCTGTATCGGGCAGGCCCTAGCGCTACTGCGTACCTGGACCGAGGCCGAGATTGGTGTCCCGCGGGATGCCGACGGCAGCGCGCAGTCGCTGATTGTCCTTGGCATGGGCAAGCTCGGTGCGCGCGAGCTGAACCTGTCGTCGGACATCGACCTGATCTTCGCCTTTCCCAGCACCGGCGAGGTGTCGGATGGCCCGCGTCCACTCGGTAACGAGCAGTTCTTTACGCGTCTGTGTCAGCGCCTGATTAAGGCCCTGGACGCGCAGACCGTCGACGGCTTCGTGTTCCGAGTCGACACCCGATTGCGGCCATTCGGCGCCGCCGGCCCGCTGGCCATGAGTTTCGACGCAATGGAGGGCTACTACCATTACCAGGCTCGCGAATGGGAACGCTACGCGATGACCAAGGCGCGGGCCGTGGCCGGCGAGCCCGGCTCCATCACCGAACTGATGGCGATGTTGCGCCCCTTCGTCTACCGCCGCTATCTCGACTTCGGCGCCATCGACTCCCTGCGTCATCTCAAGGCCATCATCGACCGTGAACTCAAGCGCAAGGGTATGGACGACAACATCAAGCTCGGCCCCGGCGGTATCCGCGAGATCGAGTTCATCGGCCAGGCGTTTCAGCTGATTCGCGGCGGGCGCGACCCGGAGTTGCAGATCCGACCAATCCAGCCAGTGTTGCAGCGCCTCGGCGCCAAGGGCTTGCTCGGGTCGGGCGCCGTAGACGAACTGACCGCCGCCTACCGTTTTCTTCGCTTGGTGGAGAATCGCGTGCAGGCGTGGCAGGATCGCCAGACCCACGTGCTGCCGCAACAGCCGGACGCCCGGCTGCGACTGGCCCGCAGCATGGGCTTCTCGGACTGGGATGGCTTTAAGGCCGAATTGGACCGCCATCGCGCCGGCGTACAGGCCCGCTTCGACGGCATCTTTGCTGACCCACACCAAGACGACCACAGCGAAGAGCCGCTGGGCGCCTTGTGGACACCTGGGTCAGACCCGGACCAGCTATCGGTGTTGCTGAAGCAGATGGGCTTCAGTGACCCACAGGCGGCCGGCGAGTCGCTGGAGGTCTTCCGCGACGCCATCGCGCGCAAGGGTCTGAGTGCACGTGGCGCTGAGCGGCTGGCGGTGGTGATGCCGGGTCTGCTGCGCGAGATTGCCGGCTGCCAGGCGTCAGATCGGGCTTTGGCGGGCGTGCTCAAGGTCTTGGAGGCGGTGGTTGGCCGCACCTCCTACCTGTCCATGCTCGCCGAGCATCCCGATGTTCTGCATCAACTGGTCAGGCTGTGCGCCAAGAGCAGCTGGTTCGGCGAGCGCACCGCGCGGCACCCGCTGCTGCTCGACGAATTGCTGGACTCGCGCCGGTTGTTCGCGCCGCTGCGCCGTGCCGAACTGGAGCAAGAGCTGGACCTACTGCTTGCTACGGTCGACAGCGACGATCTGGAGCAGCGTATGGAGCGCCTGCGCCAGTTCGCTCAGGGCAACATGCTGCGGGTGGCCGCCGCGGACGTTACCGACCAGATTCCGCTGATGGTGGTCAGCAACTATTTGACCGAGATCGCCGAGGTCTCCACCGCCCGCAGCCTAGCCATCGCCTTTGGTGACCTATCCAGGCTTCATGGCCAGCCCGAAGGCACCGAGGTGGCCAATCCAGGCTTTCTGGTGCTCGGCTACGGCAAGCTCGGCGGCATCGAACTCGGCTACAACTCGGACCTGGACCTGGTATTCGTGTTCGACGAGACACTGCGCGCGGGCGGTACTGATGGCGAGCGGTCGATCGGCAACTCACAGTTCTACGTGCGCCTGGGGCAGCGGTTGATCCACATCATGACCACGCCCACCTACTCCGGCATCCTTTACGACCTAGACATGCGCCTGCGCCCCGACGGTAATAAAGGCCTGATCACGCGCTCGCTGAAGTCCTTCGCCGAGTATCAGGCCGACAACGCCTGGACCTGGGAGCATCAAGCTTTGGTGCGGGCTCGCCCAGTGGCCGGCGACGCGCATCTGG
>Ga0207419_1001354_pt1 | contig 18729 bp, 16 predicted proteins | sample ElkSloMetagenome_4_FD_184723 | JGI IMG/M metagenome (GOLD analysis project Ga0207419, IMG submission 184723) | Hot spring microbial communities from Elkhorn Slough, Monterey Bay, USA - MD2A (version 2) | ecosystem: Environmental > Aquatic > Marine > Intertidal zone > Estuary: Microbial mat ...
CTTGGGCATTCCTATTTTCATCGCCTTCTATGTACCACTCAAAACCTAGGCAGATTAGTGTGGGTGGCTCTGCGATCAACTTCCCTGTTTTGGTTTGGTTTTGGGCGAAGAGCTGGATAGAATAGCAAACAACTATCAATAGTAGTAATATCAAATGCTTTTTGTAACTCATGGTATTTTTCCTTGTAATTGTTTCAAAATTGATTTCTCTGGAATGTTGAAATAGGACGATTCCTCCATTAGGAGCAGGCTTTTAATAATAAGCGTTACAGAAGGAGCACTTGTACCATTATTAGATAGTTGTACTAATTTTGCCAGAAGTGTCTTAGCATTTTCTTCTCCCCTGCTTTCTGTAAGCGGTTGGCCTAGACCCATGACCCACTTAGCAGTTTGCAAGTCGGGAAAGACGTTTTTATCCTCTCCTTGCATAGAATGAAACACCTCCGAAACCACTGACTGCAACACTTGTAAATCGGCCCAGTTTTCTGAGGTAGTCAGCTCGTACATGGCTTTGAAAGCATGCACCATACAAGCTGCAGCACCTGAGGTTGCTCCGCATTGGTTCAATCCATCGGCCCTTTTGCCTGCTTGCATGGCTTTGCTGTAAAATGCATCCCAGCCTTGCACGATTTTTTTGTTGGCAAATGCCTCATTTTCCAAGAATAGTTGGGTACTGGTCTCAAAGTTTGGTTCGGTGATTTTTATGGCAACTACCTGCTTTGCTTTTTCTCCCAACATTTTCAACAGTATGGCCGCTGCACCAGGGGTAAGTGGGGCACCATCCACCGTTGAAATGGAGTAAATACCAACAGGTAGGTCAGCATCAATTGCAGCACTCACCAAGGGCAACATATTTTGTGCTACTTCTTCATCGCTGGCAGTTGGCGGTAAAATACTGCCTCTTCGGGTCCATACAATGCCGTAATCTAATTGGGCCAACTGCACCAGCAATTGCTTGTTTTTGTCCAAAGGGTCTTCTATTCTGAGCAAAGCCTGTTTTACGCAAGTACCCAAATCCATTTTTCCACCTTGCAATAAGGTTTCTTGGTGCTCTTCAAAGTTGCGGGCATGCCCCCAACCTGTAGAAGCTGCCAGTAAAACACCAGGCGCACCTGCATTGGCCAAGGCTTTCAGGTACAGTTCCATGCCTTTCGCGTCCAACTTTCGGCGGGGCAAATCTCCTTTGTTTACATCAAAAGCAGCCACTGTCCAAGCGGGTACATGCTGCAAAGGTGCCTCTACTAATTGATTTCTGAGTGATTGAATATCCATGTTTTTATTCTTTACATTAATTGTTTTACTGCATCTCCAAAGGCTATAAGGCTAGAATGGCGCATTTCGTCATATTCTCTTGAGGCCAAAAGGCCATTGGCACCAGCCTCTACAGCTCGGTACACCGCCTTTTGCAATCTTAGTGGGTCGCTGTGGTAAGGCTGCATACCACCACCGTGCCACAGTACGTCAATTCCAATACCTGCCACAACATCGGTTTTGCCTGCTACATTGTCCACACATCTTTTTACCTCATCGTAAACATAGGCGGGTCCCATGCCTTGGGTTTCCAAGCGGTCTAAAGTGACTCTTGCCGCTGGGCTGTAACCCATCATATCATAAAAAATCGATAAGGTCTCTTCTACATCAAAATCATTGAATGCCAATTTTTGCCATCTATCTATCACCCACCATCTCAATCTAGGCCCATAAATATCGTGGTAAAGAATCGGTTTGATGAAATCTGTATAATTTGCCATTTGTTGGTATTCTACAGCAGAGCGATAGAAAATATCCCAACTGGATCGTTGGTGATCTACATGCCTGCCTACCAAAGCATCGGGCTTTATCTTTTTTACCCGCTTGTACAACTCTTGCTGTATTTCCTCATCTGCCTGAAACCATTGGTAATTCCAAGCCAATATTTCATGGTATTTTTGCAGGTGTTTCCAAAGGTTGACCATCACGGTATCCACTCGCTTATCGGTACCTGCCGCCACTTTTTGCATGTATTCATGCATTAATTGATAGCCCTCTCTTGCCCTTTCCGGATCTATGCCTAAGGCGCTATTTCTAGCACGGCAATGTTCGCAAAAACATTCAGGCACTTCTCCCCTAAACCAAACCTGAGAAAGTGGCCCTGTTCTTTCCGCACCATATTGCAACCCATCAATTTCGTAGTTGTTGAATATATCTTCCATGGTGGCATATATCCAATTCCTATAGTCGGGATTGTTCCAACATGGCCCTCTGCCGGGATTACCATACACATCTTTGACCAATACCTTATCATAGTTTTTGATATTGGATGCTCGATTTGCCCCCGCTTCTAGCATGCGTATGTAGACCTTCATACCTCTATCAGACGCCGGCTTTCTTATTTCCTCAAACAAATCACGATTAAAGTACTCCATGCTATTATCGGTCTGTTGATGCCGCAAGATGGTATCTTTAAAAGCACTTTCACTATGTTTTACCCAAGACATGCGTAGCTTTCGTTGTGATAAATCTCTTGGCTTAATGCCGTGGTCGTGTGCCAAAACCCGCGTGGGTTTTCTGTCTACGCCGTAATAGGTATGGCTGTAAATCATCACAGAATTCATCATGGCCTCTTCTTTTAAAAAGTCTAACACTTGAGGAATCCCCTCATCAAAAAGGCTATGCGGTCCCATCTGTATGCTAATAAGGCTATCTTTACTGAGTTTTGCTTTTCCATGGGCTAGTAACTTGGAGGGAAGCGATAAACCTGCCGCTACACCGGCCATACCTAAAGCTGAGTTCTTGATAAATTTTCTTCTATTACTTTCCATTTTCTATATGTTGTGTTGTTCAAAGCTTCAATCTGTAAGCCTGTCCTCCTAAGCCCGCCGCATAGATGATGTTATTTTTAGCATCCCAACCATAGCTGTTGGTCGGGTGCATCACATTGTAAGCACCATTTCTGTTAGAATTTGGCGGCGCAAAATATTCCGCTACTTTTCCCCAACTCATGCCAGCATCTTTGCTTATGTAAAAACCATCCTTGCAAACTACCATCATTTCTTGCTCACTCTTACCGAAAAAAGGCCCCCAAAGTGCATCTCTTAATTTACCGGGCAATATATGCCAGCTATAACCTTGATCTTTGGTATAGACCAACCCTGCGGTAGTTGTCCAATAAAAATGGTCTTGGTATTTGATGGGCGTTTTCCCTGTCACCTTGTACGGAGCTACCTTTTCCCAATTTTTACCTTTATCGATAGAGCGATAGATGCCATCGTCGTTTCCTGCAACCAATATTGTTTCACTTATTACGCCCGGGTTTCTACTTTCAAAATCTAATAGATTCCATGTTGCCCCTCCATCATTACTCAACCACATCTTTACCCAAGCGTGGTGTTCTTTCCCTAGAATAGTGGTGGGTGATCTTTGTTGCCAATCAGGCATGCCCCAAGTCCAGCCATCGTGCTCAGGTTTGCCAATGCTAGTGAGCACTTTACCTTTGTGGTTGAGGATGAGGCCCTTTGCAGGTGCCCCTTTTTTCTGCACAATCATAAAAATGGCCACCCTATCGGTTACTGCATCTATATTGGCACTGAAACTGCCATAACTTCTTCCAATGGTTTTAGCTTTTTTTAAAGGCTCCCAAGTCTCTCCTTGATCTTTACTTATATAAATTGGATGCGCTCCATTAAGTACCAGTATCAAGTTGCCTGAATTAGGTAAAACTGCCAATGCGCCTACGTTGCGATTGAGCACATCATTTTGGGAAGTGGTATCTTTGACAGAGGCCAACAACTCTTCGGTAATGGGTTCCCATTGCTGTGCTTTTGCACTCGTAACAGAAAGTAAAATCAAAATGGATATCAGCCTCAATTGCATCATCTTAGTTGTACGCATTTTAGAATAAAGCTTAAAAGTATGGTTATTGGGAAAGGTATGTTACGCTATATTGCCTATTTAGTGTAATATCTTATCTTTACCCAACAGTATAGGACAGAATTTTATATTAGTTTGAGGGAAGTTTCCTACATAGAAATTATGCAAGCCAAACCGCTTTACAGAAAGATATTACCAACGCCCGATAACTCATTTACGGTAAGTGAGTTTAAAATCCCTTACTTTGATGTGCCTTGGCATTTGCATCCCGAATATGAGATCATTCTTGTACAAAAAAGTAAGGGCATGCGGTATGTAGGTGATAGCATAGAACCTTTTTTTGAGGGAGATATCGCATTGTTAGGAGCCCACTTGCCTCATTGTTGGCTCAACGCTCCTTTAGAAAAATGTGCTAAAAAGGATTTTGGGACCCATTACATCGTGCTCCAATTTCGATATGATTTTTTGGGCAATCATTTTTTTGATATCCCGGAAATGGGTCAAATCAAAGAGATGTTGAGATCTGCTATGCAAGGCATTTTGTTTGAGGGACTTGAGAAAGAAAAATTAGGGCGGGCCATCATAGAATTGACCCAGCTAGAACCTGTAAATAGGCTACTGAAATTTTTAGAACTACTAAAAAAAATGAGCCATTATCCACATACGCGCTTTCTTTCATCCCCAGGTTTTGTAAAGGCTCACCAATCTAACAGGGATCCCCTAAGCGACAAGGTACACAGGTACGTAATGGGCAATTTCAAACGCAACATCAGTTTAGAGGAAATGGGGAATCTGACCAACCTTACGCCTACTTCTTTTTGCCGCTATTTTAAAAGAATCATGAAAAAGCCATTTTTTACCTACCTCAAAGAATTTAGGATTGGCTACGCTTGTAAGCTACTTATCGAAACCGATTTATCTGTAGCGCAAATTGGCTATGAGTCTGGCTACAACAATCTATCCCTCTTTCACAAACAATTTAAAGAAATCAAAAAAATCACTCCTTCTGCTTTTAGGCAGGCTAAAAATAAAGAAAGCGCACTATAATAGGCGCTTCCTTTAAATATTTACAGTGGCTATTGTAATTCATCAGTTCTTCACTCCTAGAGATTGTAGGATTTGATCCATAAGGCACCATTTAGAAAAGGAGTACTGAAATAAATTGGCGCCTACAAAAGCAGTAAACCACAGCCAGTTTTCATTTACAAACATAGCGAGCAATACACTGACCAAGATAAAAGTGCCTGCTATGCCATTGATCATTCTAGTTCTCATATCAAAAAATTTAAGCGTTTACGGTTTCGTATTTTTTCTTTTCTGTCATGTAGTAAATAAGTGGTACCACAATTAAAGTAAGCATGGTAGATACAATAGCACCTGCTACCAGTGATATGGCCAATCCTTGGAAAATAGGGTCGAACAATATGATAGAAGCTCCGATTACTACTGCTCCAGTTGTCAATAAAATTGGGGTGGTTCTCACTGCACCTGCTTCGATAATCGCTGTTTTTAAATCTATGCCATTTTTCAATCTGATCTCTATAAAATCTATGAGCAATACCGAGTTTCTTACCATTACTCCTGCCAAAGCAATCATTCCAATAAATGAAGTGGCCGTAAAAAATGCACCTAATAACCAGTGACCTAACACAATGCCGATTAACGAGAGCGGTATAGCAATCATCATAACGATAGGGGTTTTAAAATTCTGGAACCAGCCTACAATCAACATGTAGATGACGATGATTACTACGGCAAAAGCGGTTCCCAAATCTCTAAATACCTCCAAAGTGATTTGCCACTCTCCATCCCACTTAATGGCAAAATCAGATTCATTGGATGGCTGATCCATGTACAATTCGCTGATGTTATAACCTGCAGGCAAGTCAATTTGCTCTAATTCTTCTGTCATGCCGAGTATGGCATATGCAGGGCTTTCAAGTTCACCTGCCATGTCTGCCAATACATATACCACGCGCTTTTGGTCTTTACGATAAATGGTACTTTCTAAGGTATTTTTCTTTACGTCTACGATATCAACCACGGGTACCATGTTACCTTGTTGGCCTTTCAATTTCAGGTTCTGCACTTGGTTAATGCCTGCTTGATCTTGGTCGTTCACTGCCATTACAATGTTTACAGGATGATTAGTATGCTCATCATACAAGGTAGAAACCGGATGCTCACTAATTAAGTAAGTTAAGTTGGCTACTACTTGCTGCGGAACGATTCCATTGATCATAGCTTTTTCTCTGTCGACTGCTAATTTATATTCAGTTTGTGCCGCTTCAACATTCCAATCTACATCCACCACATCTTGTGTGTTTTCCAGAATCTCTTTTACCTGTGCAGCCACTTTAATTTGTTCTTGATAATCAGGGCCATACACCTCAGCAACTAAAGTTGACAATACGGGAGGGCCTGGAGGAACCTCAACTACTTTTACATTGGCACCATATTTTTTAGCAATGGCCTGTACTTCTGGCCTTACTTTTTTAGCAATGTCATGGCTGTTCAAATCTCGGTCTGCTTTGTGCAATAGGTTGACTTGTATATCTGCCATGTTGCTACCGCCTCTTAAATCGTAGTGCCTTACCAAGCCATTAAAAGTGATAGGTGCAGAAGCTCCCGCATAGGTCTGATAATTCACCACTTCTGGGATGTTGGAAAGATAATGGGCAATTTCATTGGTTACAGCTGCCGTTCTTTCTAAAGTGGTGCCTTCAGGCATATCAACCACTACTTGGAATTCATTTTTATTATCGAAAGGCAACATTTTTACTACTACTGATTTGGTAAAGAACATTCCTACCGAACCTAAAAGCAATACTACTGTGGCAGCCAACATACCCCACCTTTTTACTTTACTGTCTATAAAAGGCGTTTCGATTTTGTTGTACAGTTTATAAATCCAGCCAGACTTGTTTACCTCGTCTTCTTCACCCATAACTTCGCCACTATGTTTTTCCTTTTCTCTTAAAAAATGATAGCCCAAGTAAGGTGTAATCGTTAAGGCCACAAAAAGTGAAAGCATCATGGCAATAGAAGCACCGATTGGCATTGGGCTCATGTAAGGCCCCATCATACCTGAGACAAAGGCCATAGGTAAAATCGCTGCTATTACGGTAAAAGTTGCCAATATGGTTGGGTTGCCCACTTCATTAATGGCATAAATGGCCGCCTTGGCAAAAGACAATTTGGTATGCTTAAAGTGCCTGTGCATGTTTTCCGCGATGATAATACTATCATCTACCACAATACCCACTACAAATACCAAAGCAAAGAGGGTAATCCTGTTTAGGGTGTAACCTAGCATATAATAACTAAAGAGAGTGAGGGCAAAGGTAAGCGGCACGGAAAGAAATACGACCAAACCGCCTTTCCAGCCCATGGCCAGCATTACCAAAACAGTTACGGCTACAATGGCCACGCCTAAGTGCAATAAAAGTTCGCCTACTTTGTGTGATGCAGTCTCACCATAATTTCTAGTAATTTCCACATTTACATCGTCAGGTATCAAATTCAGACGTAAATCGTCTATTTTCCGCAATATCTTTTCTGATACCTTCATGGCATCGGCACCTTTTACCTTGGCTACCGAAATGGTTATAGCAGGATAAGATGCCGGATTAGAAGGATAGTCTTCATTGGCTTTACCATAGCCAAAAGTTACGTAGTTGTTAGGTTTTGAAGGTCCGTCGCTTACCGTGGCGATTTGATGCAAATAAACAGGCATGCCATTATTGGCACCTACTACAATGCCTTCTACTTCTTCTGCAGATGATAGAAATTGGCCAGTGGTCAACAAATACTCTGTATCAGAAGCCACAAAACTACCCGATTGAGAACTGCTGTTATTTGCCTTTACCATTTGCATAATGCTCATTACATCCACACCATTTTCTGCCATTTTCTCCTTGTCAACTGTAATGCGCAATTGTCTTGCCCTGCCACCAATTTCTTTTGTAATAGAAACATCTTTTACCTTTTCAATTTCAGAGGTGATTTCCTCAGCGATTTGTCTCAACTGAAAGTCATCGTAGTTTTTGCTCCAAATAGTGAGTCCAAGCATGGGCACATCATCAATTGATCTGGTTTTTACTATAGGTTTGTGTACTCTTTCAGGAAAGATATTTTCGTGCTTCATCAACTCATCGTACAACTTTACATAAGAGCGCTCGGTATCTTCACCCACGTAAAACTGTATCACCATTACTGCCATGCCGTTCATAGACATACTATGCACGTGCTCTACGCCTTTGATGTTGGAAATGATTTTTTCTAGAGGTTCTACTACCCTGCTCTCTACTTCGGTAGGTGAAGCCCCGGGATAACCCACAAGCACATCGGCCATGGGTACTATTATTTGTGGTTCTTCTTCTCTTGGAATGAGAAATGAACTGTAAACGCCTATCACCATAAGTGCTACCATGAGCAACACAGTGAGTTTTGAGTGTATGAAAAAGTTGGCAATTTTGCCTGATATTCCTTCTTGCATGATCTTTAGTTTTTTAATGTGCTTTGTAGTTTTCAAAGTGATGATTTGTACAGCTTGGCTCGTGTGCAACAAACCAAGGAAAATGGCTTACAAGCTCACCCTCGCTCCATTGTATAATTTACCTTCCGCACTTAGTATGTATTTTTCACCTTCTTGTAAGCCTGAGACGACTTCCACCAAATTTCCATTCGCTTTGCCCACTCTAATCCATCTTAACATAGCGGTATTATCAGATGCTAAAGTATATACCCCAATCAACTGCCCTCTACTGATTAGGGCTTCTTTTTGCACAAAGGTTTTTGCTTCAGTAGAAGCTTTTTCTCCTACTGCTATTTCTGCATTTACAAACATGCCAGGTAAAATCCCATCGCTATCGGGTAAATCAATTTTTACCATGTATTGCCCGCCCGTATTCTTGGCTGAAGGACTTACTTCTCTAATAATTCCTTTTTTACTTATATCGCTGGCTTTAACATAAATATCGGCTTCCATACCTATGCTTAAAGCACTAATGTAGGTCTCTGGAACCAACACGGTAGCTTCATAATTGGTGGTACCCTCTATGGTAACCAAAGGCATTCCCGGACTGGCAATATCACCTACTTTAGCAAATGTGTTGGCCACTACTCCACTAAATGGCGCCCTTATATTGGTATAGGCAAACTGCGCTTCCACTTCTTTTTTCATTTGCTTGGCGGCCTCCAAACCCGCCTTAGCTGATTCGTACCGAGTTGTCATGTTTTCAAGCTCCTTTTGGGTAGCACTGCCCTTTTCATATAAAGTCTTAAATCTTTCATAATCTTTTCGAGCATTTTCTGCCATACTGTTTGCTTGCTCAATAGAGGCTTCTACTTGGGCTCTTTTAGCGAGCAAATCATCGCTGCTAATAGTCAGTAGTAAAGTACCTTTGCTTACTTTATCACCTGTTTTTACATTCAATTGAGCCACATTACCCATCATTCTCGTACTTACATTGGCGCTGTTGGCCGCTTCTACCTTACCACTCGCTTGAATGATCTGCTTGTTTTGAAGGCTTTCTACTGCGGCAACCTCTGCTTTTACCGCTGGTAATTCCACTGCCTCATTTGATCCTTGTGTAGTGCAACTAGCTGCAGCTATGCCCAGTATCAGAATTAACCCTAGGCTTTGTATTGATATGCTATTTTTCATGATTGAAATAATATTCTCGATTGTATTATCTATTCTTTTCATCGTGTATTTTGTTTGTGATTAGGTTATCTCGTGAGAAAATGAAGGTATTCTTTGGTAAAGTTGTATTCGAAAATGGCCTGTTTGTATTCCAGTTCTTTTTTGAACGTTTGCGTCTCGGCCATCAATAGATCAGCTGTTTTTTCTAGTCCTTGTTCAAAGCGGTCTTTTCGCATTCTGTAAGCTTCTGCCGCATTTTCATAAGCGAGTTGACTCAATGAAATTTTGTTCTCTGCATCAACTAGCATCCTATTGGTCTTATCCAATTCTTTTTGCTGTTCTTTTACATAGGCCTCGTGGGTAATTCTGGCTTTTTCTACCTGCAAACGAGCACTTGCCGTTTGAGCTACGGTTTTGTAGCCATCAAAAATATTCCATGAGAGCCGCATGCCAATTAGATATCCACTAGCATCAAAACTCATAATCTGGTTGTCGTACATCTGAAAACTACCGAAGGCATTCAATCTTGGCATCAGTCCCATTTTAGTTGATTTTAGCATATGCTCCTGACCTAAAACCGCCTTTTGCATAGCTAAGATATCTTTCCTACTAGTTGATAAACTTTCAGAAAATACAGCTTGGTTAAATTCATTGGATGCGGCCTCTAAAGGTTTGTAAACTACAGTTTCAGACTGCTCGCCCATCAAAATGGCCAATTCGTCTGAGACATTTCGAACGTTGGTTTTGGCGTAGCGCAACTGATTTTTTACTTCGCTGGCCCTCACTTGTACATCTAGCAAGTCTGCCTTTTGCAACATCCCTTCTTCGTAATAATCGGTAACCATGCTGAGTGCTTCTGCAGAGGTTTTTACTGCCCTTTCTAGAACGGCTACGGCTTCATAAGCCAACTGAAGTTTCATGTAGGTCTTGCTTACCTCTAACTCGAGGTATTCTTTGGTTCTGGCTGCTTGTAAGTGCATGGCCTCTTGCTTTACCTTAGCAGCCTTGCGCATATGCACACCGTCTAAATTTAGTAGAGGCTGCAATACCATAATCTCTGTAGCAAAGTTTTGCACATTATCAGGATTGTTCAGCAAGTTTGGGTTAAAGTCTTCAGGAGTCAATATAGCCTGGTTCAATCTAGAGCCAAATGCCATGAGCGGGTTATTAGTAGTCATGGCAGTGTATGAGGCCGAAACCTGAGGTAAAAACAACGAATTGGATTGCTGCACATCGGCATTGGCCAATTCTGCATCTTTATCTGCCAATTTAGCTTGACTATTATTAATGGCTACTTTCTCTAAAACTTCATTTTTAGATATATACACAGTATCCTGTGCCATTAAGGATGCTGCAATAAGTAATTGTGAGATTGTTAAAATAATTATTGCTTTCATGGAGTCTGTTAATTTTTAAGCAAGTATAGGAGGGGGATAAGTGGCGTACTGTCACTAATGTTACAAATTGTATTTTTTTTAGAATTTCTTTTGGAAAGGACAAAAAACAACCCATGAAAAAATTCATGGGCTGTAAGTAATCTAAATGTCCATTTATTCAATGAGAAAAAATGGTTTTCTTTATTTTATCGAGAAAAATATAGCTCTTTTTTATCAACAAATACCAGTTCGCTAGCTATCTGCTTTATCTCTCGTTCCACCATGGCCTCCTGCTACAATAATCAAAATCTTTATGTTTAGATAAATGAATTTGAAGAATTGTATAAAAGGATTCTGCATCCATCTTTTTTGCTTTTTTGTGATGATCTGTGTCATAGTTTTAAAGTTTTATTCTGGAATAAGCCACCAAAAAGGTTTCATCTTAGCTTTGTATATAAATGCGTAGTGCAGTGCCAGTTTTACCCAATGCCCTGCAAGCCCTATATCGCCAAAGGTTTTCTTCACATTTCGCCCTCCTGTTTCACCATACTTTTTATAGTCTGGTACAATTGGGAAAGTAGTGATACTAACGCCGCTGCCCTTCATCAATCCATATCCTGCAGATGCTATGCAGGCAGCACCCATGTTACCAAGCGAACCTTTGTGCTGCAAAGAGATATGTCCTGCTTTTATGGAGTCTATAATATTATCGGCTACTAACTTTGCCGTAATTCCTGAAGGCATACCTGTACGAGGAGGCGATGGGAAAATCTCAGTACCGTTGGGACTTTTTCTCGGCTTAGAAATGCTATGTGGCGGAGCAAAAGCAATACCTGGTGCAAAAATATTTGGGTAACTCGGGTTCTGATAGGTTTCTGGCCAGTCTTGCACTGTCCACTCTTCATAAGGCTTTGATGTGTAGTCGGCATCTACCACCATAAAACCTTTGAATAGTTTAGGGGTAACGTCGTTGCCATCCACATCGAATGCTTTAAAGCCATGGCCAGAAAAAGCGGGAATGAGCATGGCAAAATCAAAGGGTTCAGTCTTATACTCTCCTTTAAGATTTTCATAGTGTACTAACCCCTCTTCTACTTTATTTACACCTGCTTCCAAAACCCAATCTATGCCCCTATCCCTAAAAATCATTTCAACCATTTCGCTAGATTTCATCGGTTTGCCATTGTAGGAAAGCACCATACCATCCATGCCAAAATCACCTAGAGCAGGTTCATTAGACAACCATTTTAAATCTATCTTATCGCGTACTCCATAATGCCTCAACTCTTGTTCTACATTTAAAATATATTCAAAAGCAGCCCCTTGGCAGGTAGCTTTAGGGTGGCCCGTGCCAATAACAATTTTCAATTTCTTTTCAGAAGTCTTAGCTTTTTCAATTAAATCATGCAATGCCTCTGAAGCGTGTTGAGCATGGTCATACGTACAAACTGAATAAGCATTGTTGGTCCCTGGCTTTAAGCCTTCGGTCATGTCAAAGGCGAGCTTCGGGCCTGTAGCATTGATCAGGTAATCATAGGTAACCTTTTCTTGCTCTCCTTTTCTTTCACCAAAAACATATTCCACATTCACGTAAGGCTGGGTTGTATCGTCTCCCTCAGGATGAAAGGAAACTGCCTTTGCTTGAACATACTCAATCCCTTTCCTTTTGTAAAGTGGCTCTAAGGGGAAGATAATGTCTTTGGGCTTCATTTTACCTATGCCCACCCAAATATTGGAAGGTACCCATTGGTAATTTCTATTGGGCGAAACCACTACTACTTTATGTTTTTTGGAAAGTTGTCTTCTTAATTCAGAAGCCGCTGTATGTCCAGCTATTCCGGCACCTAGTACTACAATTTTTGCCATATCATTTTCTATTTACGATTTTAGAATAAGTCGCAATTTTGATAGTATGATGAGTGCCAATACTACTTCTATAAGATATTTAAAATAATAGAAGGTTTATCTAAGGTAGTTTTTGAATGAAAGTAAAGTGAATTTTTGGTTGAAAGAATCACTTTGTTTTTTGCATGTTCCAAGAATAGTCTATATACTTTTTAAAAGATGTAACAATTGTTACAAAAAGGGTAAAAGTTGAATGATATACTTGAAAAGTATAATTAAAAAAAATGAGAAGATGATTCAACACCCTATTATCCATAACTTATAGAATTTAAGGTTGAATATCTCTTTCACTTAACTTATCTTACTAAAGGCAAGATTCATTTAAACGAAACTAGAAAATGTACAGATTTATCCTATTTGTAGCCCTATTAATTACAGGTTGCAGTACCAACCAACAAGAACAAACAAAAGAAGATAATAATGAGCAAGGCATTAAAGACCTGGCACTTAATGAAGGTAACCGCGTTGCAGGCTTGGCACAAAAAGCTTTAGGTTCTCAATTAAAAAAAGCCATTGGCGAAGGAGGCGTACCTTATGCTATTCAGTTTTGTAATACGGCGGCCTATCCAATACTAGACTCGGTAAGCACCAAACTTAACACCGAAATTAAAAGGGCTGCCATTAAGGCCAGAAACCAAGACGACCTGCCCACCCCTACCGAAAAGGAAATTCTCGAAAAATATGCGCAAGAGCTGCAAAACGGGCAAGAGTTGACTCCTACCCTTACTTCTCTCAATGAGGAAGAATTGCTGTTTGCCAAACCGATTATGATCAACAATACCATTTGTCTAAATTGCCATGGAATGCAAGGCAAAGAGGTTACCGAAGAAACCGCACAGTTGATCACAGAGTTATATCCACAAGACAAGGCCATGGGGCATAAGTTTGGAGATTTAAGAGGCATTTGGAGCATTAAGTTTGCTAAGGCCGACTTGAAAAAACTACTTCAAACAACCGAGTAAACCTCATTTTTGAACAGACATTTTAGTCTATTTTTTATATAATTACCACTACCATGGATGTAGAAATATTATCTAGAGTCCAATTCGCTTTTACAGTTGCATTTCATTACATCTATCCTCCACTCAGTATAGGTCTGGGCATGTTCCTGGTCATTTTTGAGGGAATGTACCTAAAGACTAAAAATCCTATTTACGAATCTTTAACCAAGTTCTGGATAAAAATATTTGCCCTTACTTTTGGTATAGGTGTGGCTACGGGCATTGTCATGGAGTTTGAGTTTGGTACCAATTGGGCTACTTATTCTCGTTATGTGGGCGATGTATTTGGAAGTGCACTCGCCGCTGAAGGGCTTTTTGCTTTCGCTTTAGAAAGTGGTTTTTTGGGTATTCTTTTATTTGGGTGGAATAGAGTTAAACCTTGGGTGCATTTTGTATCTACCATAGGCGTATTCTTTGGTTCTATGTTTTCTGCCATCTGGATTGTAGTGGCCAACAGTTGGATGCAAACGCCCGCTGGTTTCAAAATTGTTGGTGAAGGCATGCATGCCCGCGCTGAAATTACCGATTTTTGGGCCATGGTTTTCAATCCCTCCAGTGTGGACAGGATAAGCCATGTTTGGATAGGTGCTTTTCTTGCCGGAGCATTTTTAGTTTTAAGTGTGCACGCTTATTATTTACTCAGAAACAGACATGTTGCTCAATCAAAAGTGGGTATCAAAGTCGCCTTAGTAGTAGCTGCCATTTTTTCATTGTCGCAATTGTTTACTGGTCATCGCTCAGCCGATGGTGTTGCCCATAACCAACCGGCCAAATTGGCCGCTATGGAAGGCCACTTTGATAGCCTGGCCGTTGCCGATATGTATATTATGGGATGGGTGGATAAAGAGGAACAGCAAGTAACAGGCATTTCCGTGCCTAAGGGGCTTACTTTTTTACTCCATCAAGATTTTGAAACTCCCGTGTTAGGGCTTGAGGCTTTCCCCGAAGATGAAAGGCCTACACAAATAAATGCTATATTCCAGTTTTACCACCTTATGGTAGCCATTGGCATGGCGCTTATTGGTTTGAGTCTTTTCGGACTTTTTCTCATGGTTAAGGGTAAGCTCTTCGAACACAGGTGGGTGCTTTGGATTTTTGTTTGGGCGGTAATTTTACCTCAATTGGCCAATCAGTTTGGTTGGTATTCTGCCGAAATGGGCAGGCAACCTTGGGTGGTTTATGGTCTTTTAAAAACCTCTAACGCATTATCGCAAGCGGTTACGGCCAATCAGGTGCTGTTCTCACTTATCATGTTTACCATTGTTTACTCGCTACTTTTCGCTCTGTTCATTTATCTACTTAACAAGAAAATAAAAGTGGGTATGGAAGATGGAGACGACACGCTATTAGAAAGACCTTTCCAAAAAGACAATCCTGCTTTTATCTCATAAATTAAATTACTATGGAAACTTTTCTAGGCATAGATTACCCCACATTATGGTTTTTGGTTGTTGGCGCCGTGTTCTCTGGGTATGCCATCCTCGATGGTTTCGACTTAGGTGCTGGTGCATTGCATCTATTTTTTAAAAAAGATATAAGCAGAAGAATTGCCCTTAATGCTGTTGGCCCTGTTTGGGATGGTAACGAGGTTTGGCTCGTGATTGGTGGAGGTACTTTATTTGCAGGTTTTCCTGTACTTTATGCTACCCTATTCTCGGGCATGTACATTCCTTTCATGCTTTTCTTGCTTTTTATTATTCTAAGGGCAATTGCCATTGAGTTTAGAGGCAAAGAGGAGATGAAATGGTGGCGAAACTTGTGGGATGTAACCTACAGTATTTCTAGTATGATGCTGGCCTTGTGCTTGGGCATTGTTTTGGGCAATGTATTAAAAGGAATGCCCTTAACCGCCAACTATGAGTTTAATGGCGATTGGCTATCTTTCTTTAATCCTTATGCCTTGCTCGTAGGTTTTACCACACTCTTTTTAATGACGCTGCATGGCGGAATTTATCTTTGCATCAAAACAGAAGGAAAACTTTTCGAAAAAATCAAAAAGCTATTAAGGTACGCTATTGCGGGCTTTGTTACTTTGTTTGCCATCCTAAGCTTATATTCCTTGATTTATTTTCCGCATCTCTCAGATAGGTTTAAGGAAACGCCAGTTTTATTTATAGTGCCTGCCTTAGGTATTTTAAGTATTGCCAATGTGCCAAGGCTGGTTAGCAAACAAAAGTTTGTATCTGCCTTTATTTTTTCGGCACTTACTTTTTCTTTCTTGTTGCTTACTGTAGCCATTGAACTTTACCCGCGTTTGCTATTGGCTACCAATAACCCTGATTATAGCATTACCATCTACAATGCGGCAGCTTCTGACAAGTCTTTAGGCATTATGCTCAGCTTTGTGGCCATAGGTGTGCCACTAATTGCTACCTACACTTTCTTCGTATATAAAGCTTTTTGGGGCAAGGTTAAAATTGATGAAAGTAGTTATTAAATCTTCTTTAGGCGTAACTACTTAGGTATAATACCAAAGGGATGATTCTTTTACAGAAAAAACATTAAAAATAAGTTTAAATCTCGGAGGGATGAAATTATAAAATACCCTCCATACCCACTTTTGAAGAGTTTCCCTCGATCTAATGCCTTCCGAGCCGCGGATTGTCCAGGCTGGACCGTACCGACCATATCACCCCCTCGGAGTTTTATTAATACACTTATGATGCTTGCTATTATAGTAGCACCTCTTCGAGGTTCTTTATACGTACCTGAGTAGTTAACTTTAGGCACAAAAGTAGATTCTTTAGGTTTTTTTAATATATCCTTGTTCTGAACACACTTTGGATTACAGGCAATTAACATACTCCATTATGCCAGATAGACTTAACTATACTTCGGCGTCGAATCCATAACTTTTTAGCATAATACTCCCATTTTTATCTAAATAAATTTTTAGATCTTTTAATATTTTAATATTTTTATGTTACAAACTTCATTATATTTTTTAACTAGCAATGTCTACTTTTTTAGAAAATTCAACCTTATTCAGAAAGGTGTTAATGGCATTAACAGGACTCTTTCTGAGTGTATTCTTAATAGTACATCTTGCGGGAAACCTACAATTGCTCTTGCCGCCTGATCAAGCCTCGATCCAATTTAATCAGTACTCTAAGTTTATGACCAGTAACTTACTGATTAAAATCGTTTCCTACGTCTTGTACCTTTCTATTATATTGCATGCCGTTTTGTCCTTGATCATCACTTTAAAAAATAAAAAATCTGCAGGTGGAGGCTATGCTTATGACAAAAGAGCAAAAGTAAGTAACTGGTACTCCAGAAATATGGGAATTTTAGGCACCATCATCCTTTTATTTTTGATCGTACACATGAAAGACTTTTGGTACGAGTATAAATTTGGGAGCTTACCAATGGATGCAGAAGGTAACAAAGATCTTTTTTCTATTGTGGTAAGCGCATTTGGAGAACCTTTATACGTAGTGGGCTATATCATCGCATTTGTCGCGCTAGGCTATCACTTACTGCATGGCATATTTAGTGCATTCAAAACATTTGGTGCATATCCTAGTAGAATTTCTTCTCTACTTTATTTTATAAGCACTGGCCTAACCATCCTACTTACAGTGGGATTTATTTTCATTCCCATATTTATTTACTTGAAATATCACATTGCATAAAATGATACAACAAGAACTTAGAGAACAACTTCTCGATGCCAAAATTCCAGAGGGTCCTTTGGCCGAAAAATGGAGTCGATACAAAGCCACTTGTCGCTTGGTAAGCTTCAATAACAAGAAAAAATTAGACATCATAGTTATTGGCACAGGCCTAGCAGGTAGTGCGGCAGCAGCTTCCTTTGCCGAAGCTGGCTACAATGTAAAATCGTTTTGCTTTCAAGACTCTGCCAGAAGGGCGCACTCTGTAGCGGCCCAAGGTGGTGTTAATTCTGCAAAAAACTACCAAAACGACGGTGACAACATCTACAGGATGTTCTACGACACCTTAAAAGGTGGAGATTTTAGAGCAAGAGAAGCCAATGTTTACCGCCTTGCCGAATGTTCTGCCAACTTAATAGACCAGGCCGTAGCACAAGGTGTCCCTTTTGCCAGAGAGTATGGCGGATATTTATCTAATAGATCATTTGGAGGTGTACAAGTAAGGCGTACTTTTTACGCTAGAGGACAAACCGGTCAGCAGTTGTTGCTAGGTTCTTATTCTGCATTAATGCGCCAAGTAGAAGCCAAAAAAGTAAAACTCTATACCAAGCATGAAATGCTCGAGTTGGTCACCATCAACGGAAAAGCCAGAGGAATCATTGTAAGAAATTTAGATACGGGCAAAATTGAAAGACATGGCGCACATGCCGTAGTATTGGCCACAGGTGGCTTTGGCAAGATTTACTACCTCTCTACACTTGCTATGGGTTGCAACGGCTCTGCTATTTGGAGAGCACATAAAAAAGGCGCTTTTATGGCCTGCCCTAGTTGGACACAAATCCATCCCACCTCTTTGCCACAATCGGGTTCGCATCAATCTAAACTCACGTTAATGTCTGAGTCATTAAGAAACGATGGCAGGATTTGGGTACCCAAAAAGAAAAATGAAGACAGAAACCCGAACGACATCCCTGAAGAAGAAAGAGATTATTACCTAGAAAGAAAATATCCTGCTTTTGGCAACTTAGCGCCAAGAGATATTTCATCTCGTGCTGCTAAGGAAATGATTGATGCAGGGCATGGTGTAGGCCCTATGAAAAATGCGGTCTATCTAGACTTTAAAACTGCCATTGCCGAGTATGGTGAAGATACCATAAAAGAACGCTATGGCAATCTCTTTAGAATGTATGAGAAAATAACGGGTATCAATGCTTATAAACAGCCCATGAAAATTAGTCCGGCTGCCCATTTTTCTATGGGGGGCCTTTGGGTAGATTATGAATTGGGCACTACCATACCCGGCTTGTACTCTTTGGGCGAGTGTAACTTTTCTGATC
>Ga0207419_1001359_pt1 | contig 18666 bp, 13 predicted proteins | sample ElkSloMetagenome_4_FD_184723 | JGI IMG/M metagenome (GOLD analysis project Ga0207419, IMG submission 184723) | Hot spring microbial communities from Elkhorn Slough, Monterey Bay, USA - MD2A (version 2) | ecosystem: Environmental > Aquatic > Marine > Intertidal zone > Estuary: Microbial mat ...
TGTCTCTGGCTGCTCCTCCTGGACAAAATGTGGGGATGGATAATCCCACGGCTGATTTAATTATCGTTGATGATGACGATATTCCCACCTACGATTTTACGACCAATCAATACACAGCCAGCGAGGAGGAGGGAACCACAGAAGTTGTAACCGTTCTTCGGAGTGGAAATGCGGAAGTTGCGTCATCCGTCGATGTGGTTCTGACGACAGCAGCAGCGAACGGGGGTACACCGGGAGAAGATTTTACACCCGAACGGATTACCGTAGACTTTGCTCCAGGTGAAACGACTCAAACGATTTCTTTAGACATCATTGACGATACGGTTGAAGAAGAAGCCGAAGCAGTAAGCTTAAGTTTTGAAAACTTTGCACCCCAGGGACAAACGGGTAACACGTTCCCGACGGCGAATTTACTGATTTTAGATAATGACTCGCCTCCGGTTTACAATTTTTCTGCGGCGACTTTTAGCACTCTCGAAGGCAATAGTCCGAATACAACCAATGTTGTTGAGGTTCTGCGTTCTGGGGAAACCAGCAACCCTTCATCAGTGGATGTGGTTCTGACTCAGGGAACTGCTGCTCCGGGTAGTGACTATACAGACGGCCCAATTACAATTGATTTTGCATCCGGTGAAACCAGTCAAACGGTACCCATTCAGATTTTAGGGGATGATCGGGTTGAAAATGATGAAACGCTGGGATTGAGTTTTACTAATTTTCTAGTGGTTGGTAATAATGGTCAGGAAGTCGCTGCTGGACGCGCCGGAACCCTTCAACCGGAGTCGGTTTTAACAATTGAAAATGATGATACGGCGACGGTTTCGATTACCGCGATTCAAGCTGAAGCGATTGAAGCCGATGCTAATCAACCCGATCTTAATCCGGCTACTCAAAATGGTACATTTCGGATAGAGCGATCGCCAGAAGCAGCCGGTGCATTAACGGTTAATTTAACGGTTTCTGGGAATAAGCTGTTATTAAGTGAACCAGAATATGAGTTACAAATTGGGACTCAAGCGGTTCCGATCCAGGTTGACGCCGAAACAAATACAGGGAGTGCAACTGTCACGCTTCCGGTTGATCAACTGAGTGTTGATATTACCTTAGTTCCCCTTGATGATCCGCAAGCAGAAGCGGATGAATCCCTAACGTTAACCTTAGCAGAAATCGACGATTCTGAATATGTGATTGATTCGGAAGATAATCAAGCAACAGTTACGATTTTGGCAAATGATACGGAAGTGACTCGTTTAACCGATAGCGATCAAATTAACGATGAACAGGCTTATTTTGATGCGGTTGAGGGTTCGTTACGACAAGCGTTAATTAATGCTCAAAACTTTTCTGGTGCAAATGAAATTACTTTTGCGGCTCAAGCTGCGGGTAATAATACGATTGATTTAGTTGCAGCTTTACCCAATATTAACAGTGATCTCACGTTTAATGGCCCTGGAGCGAATGTACTCACCGTTGAACGCAGTGAGTCAGCAACTTCGGATTTTCGCCTCTTTACAATTAATGGCGGAGATGTCACGTTTGAAGGGTTAACGATTGCTAACGGCGTTGCACCGGGAACTAATTTTGATGACTCTGGTAACGTTCAAACCGGAAGTCGAGGAGGTGCAATTAATGTTAGCTCTAGTAGTAGCACTGTGAATATTATTAACAGTGTTGTTACGGGAAGTCAAGCTAATAATGGCGGTGGAATTGCCAACTCCGGTCAATTAAATATTACCAATAGCACGATTAGCAGTAACACGGGTGTCAATGGTGGCGGTATTGTGGTAATTGATGGTTCAGTCAATGTGACCAATAGCACGATTGCTGGAAATACAGCCGATTTAGGGGGAGGAATTTTTAACTCGATTGCTTCGTTAACTCTAACCAATAGTACCATTGCACTTAATAATGCCAATAGCCGTGGCGGAGGAATTCGTAATATTGGGGGTGGGGTTAGTTTAAAAAATACTCTAATTGCCAGTAATACAATTGATCCCACAAATACAACTGCCAGTGATCCCGATTTATCAACTTCTACTGACTTTCCCGCAACGAGTGGCGGAAATAACTTAATTGGAGATGCAGAAGGTGTGAATGGATTAACCAATGGAGTCAATGGTGATCTTGTGGGTGTGGCTCCGGATGCGTTGTTAATTGGTGAATTAGTCGATAACGGCGGATTAACTCCGACGATCGCATTACAAACCAGAAGTCCGGCGATTGATGCGGGGAATGCCGAATTTTCGGGGGTATTTACAGATCCCGGAACCTTCGATCAACGTCAGGTTGACCCCTTTGCTCGGATTGCTAACGATGTGATTGATATTGGGGCGTTTGAATTTCAAGCTTAACCCCCTTGATTGAGCGATCCAATCCCCTCACCCTGCTAACTTCCCTGTCCTGCCAGGAGAGAGAAGAACCCCAACACAGACTCTGTTGAGTATCAAAGTCCCTCTCCAAATAGGCGAGGGATTGAGGGTGAGGTTCTAAACCTTACTTGACGACTCCTCCAGCAGCCGTTTTAGCCGCCGCAGCTTCATCCGGGTGAATATTCAAGCGAGTGAGGTTAATCCGTCCTTTGCTGTCAATTTCACGGACTTTAACAATCACTTCATCCCCGATGGCGACTTCATCTTCGACACGGGGAACCCGATAATCAGCCAATTGGGAAATGTGAATCATCCCTTCTTTGCCGGGAAGCACTTCCACAAACGCCCCAATCGGAATAATTCGGGTAATTCGGCCCACATAAACATCGCCTTCGTTGAGTTTGCGGGTCATTCCTTGAATAATCTGACAAGCACGGGCGGCTTTATCACTATCAGTAGAGGCAATAGTTACAGTACCATCGTCATCGATGTCAATTTTAACGCCTGTTTCCTCAGTAATCCCCTTAATGGTTTTCCCACCTGGCCCAATTACCAAACCAATCAGATCCGGATCAATCTTCATGGTTAACAAGCGAGGCGCAAACGGAGACAAATCAGAACGGGGTTTTTGAATCGCCTCGAGCATACTTTCTAAGATATGCAAACGGGCGGGTTTGGCTTGATGAATTGCTTTGGCAATCACATCCAAAGATAAACCTGTGATCTTCATATCCATTTGCAGGGCGGTAATCCCGCTATCTGTCCCCGCAACTTTGAAGTCCATATCACCCAAAAAGTCTTCAATCCCCTGAATATCGGTGAGAATGCGAACTTCTGACCCTTCTTTAATTAAACCCATCGCCGCCCCACTAACTGGTTTGGTAATGGGAACCCCTGCATCCATCAACGAAAGCGTCGAACCACAGACCGAACCCATCGAAGTTGAACCGTTGGAAGATAACACTTCTGAGACAACCCGAATCACGTAGGGAAACTGCTCTTTAATAGGTAATACGGGTAATAAAGCTCGTTCTGCTAAAGCCCCGTGACCAATTTCTCGTCTTCCCGGCGATCGCATCGGTTTGGTTTCACCGACAGAATAGGGCGGGAAGTTGTAGTGGTGCATATAGCGTTTTTCGTCTTGGGGGTGCAAGTCATCCAAGTCTTGTGCATCTCCGGGAGTTCCCAAAGTGGCAATAGACAATACTTGTGTCAACCCTCGGTTAAACAAACCGCTTCCGTGAACCCGTTTCGGTAAAAATCCCACCCGACAAGAAACTGGACGGACTTGATCGAGGTTACGACCATCGACCCGAATACTCTCTTGGACGATTTGTTGTCGCATGAACTCGCGAGTCACATCTTTGAAAATGCGGCTAATTGCCTTGGGATCTTCACTGATGAGAACCTGTAGCGGATCATCTTCTGGTTTTTCTGCGAGGGGTTCTTCGACTTGGGTGTGTTTGATTTCGTCTAGAGCGGCATCCCGTTCACTTTTGGCAAAATGATATTGGGTGAGAACTTGTTTAATCGGTTCGGTCGTGCGTTCACGAATAAACTCAACCAGGGTAGTATCCTCTTGAGGGGATTCTCCGGGTGTAATATCGATATTGAGTTCTTTGGCAATCTCTTGTTGAGCTTTGATCAAGTCACAGACTGCTTCATAGCCAAAATCTATCGCTTCGATAATATCCTGTTCCGGGAGTTGGTTGGCTCCGGCTTCCACCATGACCACACCTTCAGGGGAACCCGCAACCACGAGATCTAAGTCTCCGTTTTTGACTTCTCGGTAGGTGGGATTAATAATAAAATCATCCCCTAACAGTCCGACGCGCACGGCAGCCATTGGCCCGTAAAAGGGGATTTGAGCCATGACCACGGCGACCGATGCACCCGTGACGGCTAAGACATCGGGCGGTACTTGTTCATCCATTGACAGGGTGGTGGCGACGATCTGAATATCATCGCGAATCCAGCCCGGAATCAGTGGACGTAGAGGGCGGTCAATTAAGCGACTGGTGAGGGTTACGCGATCGGGTGGACGACCTTCGCGACGCAGGAAACCGCCCGGGATTCTACCTCCGGCGTAGAGTCGTTCTTCGTAGTCTACTAACAACGGCAAAAAATCAATCCCGGGTCTTCCTTCAGCACGAGTTGCAGTGACTAAAACTGATGTATCTCCCGACTCGATTAATACGGCTCCACCTGCCTGGGGTGCCAGTAATCCAATCTTCAGTCGAATATCCCGTCCATCAAAGGATATTGACTTGTCCATTTCTTCCATGTATGCTATCTTCCTTCTCTTTCCACTATTCTTTTGCGGTCACGAACACCAAAAACTTTAGTATTCTCTCTGAGACTTTGCTTTCGGTGTCTGGTATCGCTCTATACTCTAATGGCTATAGGCTTCTCACCGAAGCACAGAGGATAGAGGCGATGCTGAGGAGGTTTAAATTTCCCCACTCTCATTCTAGAAAAAACAGCCAATTAATGCCTGAGATCAGTATAATACCGAGTAAGAGGCGTGGCACCCGTTGTCAGTATCAGTCGAAGGTTCGCTCAACTGATTTTTTGGAAATGTTATTGCCCAAAGGAGCTTGATTTGGCTTAATCTACTCAGTTGTATTCTTGCCATCAATTCTCCGAATTGGGTATTTGTCTGAGGTTGGGATTCTAGATCATGATTGACTTTTCCTTGGCGCGAGTTCTATCGTTTGGGGTCAGCTCATTGAGAGATTATGAGCGAGTTTATTGAATATAGTTGCACATTATACTAGATCAGTGACCCGTTAGTTAATCTGTCCCCACAGTAGAATGCTTAAATACAGCATACACAACGTTTTAGGGAGCAGCCTGATTAGAGGAAACAAATCCTAAGATGAAAATCTGTTGATCAAGTTTCATTAGTAATCAAATGATTCATTGACAGATTCAGTGATAATTTAACCCCAGATTAGCGGGTAGATTGCAGTTGGAAGTCTGAGGACTAATTTTAAATGACAATTTTACACGGAAGTTGGCTCCAGCAACCCGAAAGTTACTTTTTTATTTGGGGAGAAAACTGGCGTCGTATTACACCCAACGAATTTAATCCGGCTGATGGTGTTTTGGTTTATCCTTTTGCTTTAAGCCCTGTTGAATTGCAGAAGTGGTTTAGTGAAAAGCAGTTGTCTATCAAGAGTCAGGTTATTGGTACAGAAATTCTCGCCCTTCCGACTGAACTCTCCCCCAAAATAGGATTATATCCCCTTCAATCTACACTTCAAACTGATTCTGAAACGGATTCGGAGTCTATCAGTCTTTATCCCTGGAAAATTGAAGGCATTTGTCTCAATAGTACAGAAGCTTTTGACTTTTTACAATCCCTTCCTCTGGGAAACCTCACTACAGAAGACTCATTTCTCGGCTCAGATTTACAGTTTTGGTCTCATCTTTCCCGTTGGAGTTTAGACTTACTCGCTCGGAGTAAATTTTTACCCAGTCTCACTTTTAACCCCTCAAAAGATCACTTTGTCGCGGAATGGAAACCTTTACTCGATAGTGCGACAGATCAAGCCAGATTAATTCGTTTTTCTAAACAAATTCCCGCTGCTTGTCGGATGTATCAACTTCACTTCAAAGAGGCTCAAAATAAATCTGAAAATAAATCTGAAAACTTAGCCGTAGATTTACCTCAAAACCCCCAAAACTTAATTGATGATTTTTTAACGGCAATTATTGATAGTCAAGTCAAGAAAGTTGCAGAAGAAAGTGAAAAGAAAGCGATTACAAATCTAACCGCGATTCAACCGATTGTTCAAAGTTGGTTACACGCTTTAGCCAGTGAATCTAACCTAGAAAAATCTAAAAATTCTGAAGCAAAATCCTTAGAAAAAGTTCTTAATAATTGGACAGCACCCCTCCAACAAACTCTCGCCGAACATAATTTGTTTAGAACGGGATTTCGACTCTCTCCTCCACAAAATCAGGAAAAAAATTGGACACTAGATTATTGTTTACAAGCCATTGATGAACCGGAATTTTTAGTAGATGCTCAAACGATTTGGACTCATCCAGTCGAAGCCTTTGTTCATAATGGGCGGATGATTAAACGTCCTCAAGAAACCCTCCTCAAAGGTTTAGGTTTAGCCTCAAAACTATATCCTCTCCTAGAAGCCAGTTTACAAGAAGCCCGTCCTCAAACTTGCTTATTAACGCCCCTACAAGCCTATGAATTTATTAAAAGTATCAATTGGCGGTTTACAGATAGCGGTTTAGGGGTGATTTTACCGCCGAGTTTAGCCAGTGAAAATGGATGGGCGAACCGTTTAGGGTTAAGTGTTCAAGCAGCAACATCAAAATCAAAACAAAATGGGAGTTTAGGATTAAATAGTCTGCTGAATTTTAAATGGGAATTGTCAATTGGAGGTCAAACTTTATCAAAAACTGAATTCAACCGTTTAGTCGCTCAAGATAGTCCGTTAGTCGAAATTAATGACGAATGGGTAGAATTACGTCCGGCTGATATTAAAGCTGCTCAAGCCTTCTTTTCGAGTCGCAAAGATCAACTTTCACTCACCCTTGAAGATGCTTTACGTTTATCGACAGGTGACTCGCAAATGGTAGAAAAGTTACCCATTGTTAACTTTGAAGCAGGGGGGAAACTTGAAGAACTTCTCAATACTTTAACAAATAATCGTTCGCTCGATGAGATCAAAACCCCAAGTGATTTTAAAGGAGAACTCCGCCCCTATCAAGCCCGAGGGGTGAGTTGGTTAGCCTTTTTAGAAGAATGGGGTTTAGGTGCTTGTTTAGCCGATGATATGGGGCTAGGAAAAACCATAGAATTAATTGCATTTCTCTTGTATTTACAAGAAAAAAGTACATTAGATGCACCTGTTTTACTCGTTTGTCCGACATCAGTTTTAGGAAATTGGGAACGAGAAGTTAAACGATTTAGCCCAAGTTTAAAAGTTACTGTTCATCACGGGGATAAACGTCAGAAAGGGAAAAAATTTGCTCAATTTGCCCAGAAATACAATTTAATTATTACCAGTTATCCGTTAACTTTTCGGGATGAGAAAGAACTCAAAACGGTAAATTGGAAAGGATTAGTTTTAGACGAAGCTCAAAACATTAAAAATCCCGAGGCTAAACAATCAAAAACAGTGAGAAATCTAGAGGCGAGTTTTAAAATCGCTCTAACGGGAACGCCTGTCGAAAACCGTCTGTCTGAATTATGGTCAATTATGGATTTTCTCAATCCGGGTTATTTAGGACAGCGACAATTTTTTCAGCGAAGATTTGCCGTTCCCATTGAAAAATACGGCGATACAGACTCTTTAAAAACATTGCGATCTTTGGTTCAACCATTTGTGTTAAGGCGCTTAAAAACAGATCGAGAAATCATCCAAGACTTACCCGAAAAACAAGAAAACACGGTCTTTTGTTCTCTGTCTACTGAACAAGCAACACTGTATCAAAAGATCGTGGATCAGTCTTTAGCTGACATAGACTCAGCCGCAGGAATTCAACGTCGAGGGATGATTTTAGCGTTGTTAGTGAAATTAAAACAGGTTTGTAACCATCCTATTTTATTGAACGGAAAAGCGACAAAAACTGGAAAGAAAAAGGTTGAGACTCAGGGTTTAAGCCTTCAAAGTTCAGGGAAGTTACAACGCTTCAAAGAAATGCTAGAAGAATTGTTGTCAGAAGGGGATCGCGCAATTGTATTTACCCAGTTTGCAGAATGGGGAAAAGTGTTACAACCTTATTTACAACAGCAATTAAACCGAGAGGTGTTATTTTTGTATGGTGCTACTCGTAAAAATAAACGAGAAGAAATGATTGATCGTTTTCAACAAGATCCCCAAGGGCCACCGATTTTTATTCTGTCTTTAAAAGCAGGAGGTGTGGGTTTAAATTTAACTCGCGCTAATCATGTTTTTCACTTTGATCGCTGGTGGAACCCTGCGGTTGAAAATCAAGCAACAGATCGGGTGTTTAGAATTGGTCAAACGCGCAATGTTCAGGTGCATAAGTTTGTTTGTACTGGAACGTTAGAAGAAAAAATTCATGATTTAATTGAAAGTAAAAAAGCGTTGGCTGAACAAGTTGTGGGTTCAGGAGAAAACTGGTTAACTGAATTGGATACGGATCAACTTAGAAACTTACTCATTATTGACCGAAATGCGGTGATTGATGAAGAAGAATAGTTGCTAACTTGAAAACCTTGAAAAATTTAGGATTTAATGATAATGACAAACTACGAAATCCAAACAGATCGAGAATGGTGGTCACAACAATGGTTAGATTTACTTGATAAATATCGCTTTAAAAAACGCTTAGAACGCGCGAGAAATTACGCCAGACAGGGAAATGTATTAAGCATTAATTTTCAAGACCAAAAAGTTCAAGCTCAAGTTCAAGGAACCCAAAGTGAACCTTATGAGGTGTCATTGTGGCTTGATCATTTTAGTGATGAAGAATGGGGTTTTGTGATTGAAACTTTGTCTGAACAGGCGATTTTTTCTGCTAAACTTCTAGCTGGAGAAATGCCTCAAAATATAGAAGAAGTGTTTGCAGCTAATGGTTTAAGATTGTTTCCTTTTAGTTTAGATGATGTTCATGCTCATTGTACCTGTCCGGATAAAGCTAACCCGTGCAAACATATTGGTGCAGTTTATTATATGTTAGGGGATAGATTTAGTGAAGATCCGTTTGTTTTGTTTAAACTTCGAGGTCAAAGTCAAGAAAAAATTATTGCCAATTTACGTCAGTTAAGAAGTCCATCCGACGAAGAACCTGAGACAAAGACTCAACTTTTAGCTGAAATTGAAACGGTTAATTCTTATCCTCCTAAAGTTGAACAGTTTTGGGAATATAATGAACAATTAGATCCATCTTTAGTTGTGATTACACCGCCTGCGAGTTCTGATAATGTGTTAAATGTTTTAGGTTCAATTCCATTGGAAACTGCTGCAAATCAAACACCAGGACGTTCAATTTCAGCCAGTGAAACCGTGATGCAGTATTTAGATACAATATATAAAAATATTAGCCAACAAGCGGTTATCATGGCTCTGAGTCGTGATGAATGAGGACTCATTATTCCTGAATTTTCATGGCTTGAAGAACTTTAATCAGTTCTTGGGGATGATCAATTAAAGCATCGGGATGATATCGAGACAAAATTTCCGGGGAGTTAAATCCCCAACTCACCGCAATGGTTTTAACTTTAGCCTTTTTTGCGGCTTCTATATCTCGGGTTTCATCTCCAATATAAAGTGCTTTTGAGGGGAGTAAATTTTCTTGTTTAAGGATGTTTTTAATATATCTCGACTTTCCGAAAAGAGTCGAAGCGGAATCAACTCGATCAAATAAATGTAGAATTTGATACTTTTGGAAAACTTCAATAACATTTTCTCTAGAATTTGAAGTTAGAATATAAAGAGAATATCCTTGATTTTTTAATTCTTCTAGAACTTCTTTGATTTCAGGAAAAAGATGAATATATTGGATATCTTTTTGGAGTTCTCTACGAATGCGTCTTAATAAAAAGGGTAATTTAAAGATGGAAATCTTAGAACGTCGAATAATCTCCCAAGCACTTAGATTTTTAAGTTCTGCCAGATCTTCTGGGCTAGTGGGTGGATATCCAAACTCAACCGAGAGACGATTGGAAATTTGAGCAATGGCGTCAAGTGTATCTGCTAACGTTCCATCGAAGTCAAAAATGAGGATATTTTTCATAGAATAGAGAAGTAAAAAATAATTTTTGAGCGAGTGATACTTTAAGCATAATATACAATCTCTACAATCAATTACGCCTCCCATTGGGAAGCGCATTGAACAAATGATCGAATCGGGTCATAATTCCGATAGGGTTAAGCAATATTACACGATTTTATGACTGATCAATCAATCAGAATATTTTCGGGTGAGTCATCTTCGCGATGTTGCCAGTTAATATGGGGAATACAATCAAAAGCTTGTTTGAGAGATTCTTCCCAAAGCTGACGAATTTTAGCTAGATAGGGATCGCCCAACCGCAGACGCAAACGATGTTTGATCGCTAAACTGTCTTTTTCGTACATAATTAGATTGATGGGTGGCCCAACAGAAATATTGGATTTCATGGTCGAATCAATAGACAGTAAAGCACATTTAGCGGCACTTTCTAAATTGGTGTTGTAGCTTAAAGTTCGATCTAAAATGGGCTTACCATACTTTGTTTCCCCAATTTGTAGAAACGGAGTATCTGAGGTGGCGTGAATAAAGTTTCCCTGACTATAGATTAAAAATAACTCAGGATTTTGGCCTTGAATTTGACCGCCCAATAATAGACTGCATTGCGCTTCAATACCGTCTTTTTTCAGCCAGACTTCATCATATTCTTGGATTTTTCGGAGTTTGCCCCCAATGTAACGAGCGACTTCGTACATAGAGGTAATATTGTGCAGGTTGGTGTCTTCTTGGACTTTGAGATCTTTTTCGAGTTCACTGACAACGCCTTGGGTTACAGATAAATTACCAGCCGAACACAGGAGGAGGACTCGTTCTCCGGGGTGAGAAAAATCAAACAGCTTTTGATAGGTTGAAATATAATCCACCCCTGCATTTGTTCGTGAGTCAGCAGCCATGACGAGGCCATCGTTTGTGATGATACCAAGACAATAGGTCATATCATGTTTCGATTTGAGCGATAGGGACAATCTATTTATAGCAAGGCAAAAGACAGAAATCGTGAGGTCAGAAGTTTTTCCGATCACCCGATCTCCCGCGCACGGGGATGGACTCACTACCCATCCCATGGGGATAGAAGGAATAAACTTTAGAAAAATTTAAGTAATTTTGTCTAACTTGATGCAACCCGGAAGTTGATTTACAGGTAATGTCTACAGATTAAGTTTGAACCTCGGGCCGACTCCACCTTAGGGGGGATAGGCATAATTTCTAAGAAATGTTAAAATTCTTAACATCTAAGTATTGAGTAATGTTAACGTCCTCATTCCCAGCCAAAAGTCAAACAGGTTCGGTAAACGCTCACTCATAAGTTAGTGTTCGTTGAGTCCAACTCGGCAGACTAGCCCAACTGAAAGCGCAAAAGCCAACCAACTTTTTTAGCTAGATCCAGGGAGGGGGTTAACTTTTAAACCACTAGAGCATTGAGGTATCCAGCGGGAGATGAGCCATGAGAATTGCTAAACCCACAGATACAGATTCGGTACGCACTTACCTGCGAGAAATTGGTCGTGTTCCCCTACTAACCCATGAGCAAGAGATTCTCTACGGTAAACAGGTGCAACAGAGCGCAATTCTGCAAGAAGGGAAAGAGAAACTAGCAAAACGTCTAGGTCGTGAACCCAGTTATGCAGAATGGGCAGAAAATGCAGGCGTATCTTTAAAAGAGTTAAAACAAACTCTCGAAGATGGCCAAACTGCCAAGCGTAAGATGGTCGAAGCGAATCTGCGATTAGTCGTATCTGTGGCTAAAAAATATATCAAGCGTAATGTCGATCTTTTGGACTTAATCCAAGAAGGCACAATCGGGATGCAGCGGGGAGTCGAAAAATTCGATCCCACAAAAGGCTATCGCTTCTCAACTTATGCTTATTGGTGGATTCGTCAGGCAATCACTCGGGCGATCGCCGAAAAAGGTCGAACCATTCGTTTGCCTATCCACATCACCGAAAAACTGAACAAAATCAAGAAAGCGCAACGTTCCCTCGCTCAAGATCTAGGACGAGCCGCAACCATTGCTGAACTCGCCGACGAATTGGATCTCAATCCCAAGCAAATTCGTGAATATCTCGAACGAGCTAGACTTCCATTGTCTCTGGATTTGCGGGTGGGAGATAACCAAGATACGGAGTTGGGAGATCTCTTAGAAGATGAGAGTGCTTCTCCAGAAGATTATGCCTTGCAGTCTTCTATGCGTTCAGACTTAGAAGTATTAATGGCTGATCTCACCGATCAACAGCGTCAGGTTTTAGCCTTAAGATTTGGTTTAGAGGATGGACAAACCATGACTCTAGCGAAAATCGGCGATCGCCTGAATATTAGTCGTGAACGAGTGCGACAAATTGAGCGGGAAGCTCTCACCAAACTGCGTAAACGCAAACAGGATATGGGAGACTATCTCGCGAGCTAAAAGAATCTGCAAAAAAATCAGCAATCATTCTTTAATTCATTCATATATTTAGAGTTCGGAGTCTTCAGTTGACCGTGGGGAGAGAGGAATAGAGCGTGATCGAAGTCAAATGGCTTCCCGGGGCGCTTTACTCAACTTCCGGGTTGTCAACTTGGGACTCCGAATTCAATTAAGTTCGGTTGTACCAACTTGTTCACAAAGTTATCCTGCTAAATTAAAGTATGTGGAGAAAGAGACAACAGCTAACGATTCCCAACTTATTATCTATAAATAGCTTCATCAATTGGAATTCTTGTAGAGCGGAGGTACACAGGTGAACAATGAAGCCAATCACAACTCAAGATTTTTTGAAGAAGGAGAAGGAGGCGAAGGAAATAACTTGCTCTGGCAATACGTGCAAGCAATGAGTCCCGATATCATTTCTCAATTGTCTAAGCCCAGTTCTGGAGATGTTTTTCAAGTGATGGAACGAAATATTATCGGCTTGTTAGGGAATTTGCCGTCTGAACATTTTGGGATGAGCATCACAACCAATCGCGAACATTTGGGTCGGCTATTAGCTTCAGCAATGATTAGCGGTTATTTCCTACGAAATGCTGAACAACGGATGGCATTTGAACAGTCGGTGCAGGCGACAGACAAACATCGAGACCGTTAATCATAGTGCAGTCATCTTGTCTTTTCAGTCACTCGCTTAAATATGAGTTTATCGTCGGCAGACATTGATCTGTTGCGGCGATCGCTTTTAACTTGGTATGACCGTGAAGGTCGAACCCTACCAGTAGCGAAATCTCCACGATCCTTATTCGATTTGGATCGCAGAAATTATGCTGCAACAAACCCAGGTCAAAACGGTTATTCCCTATTATGAACGCAGGCTGACTCAATTTCCGACGGTTGAAACTTTAGCGATCGCTGATTTGCAACAGGTTCTCAAAGTATGGCAAGGTTTGGGATATTATGCTCGGGCGAGAAATCTGCATCCACGCGGCTCAAATTGTTGTTGAAGAACATCAGGGCGTTTTCCCTCAACAATCAGAAGCGGTATTACAGTTACCCGGAATTGATCGAACAACGGCAGGAGGAATTCTGAGTGCAGCCTTTAATTTACCGATCTCCATTTTAGACGGTAATGTTAAACGAGTATTAGCTCGACTTACCGCTTTAAAAGTTCCCCCTGCCAAAGCGATCAAAGACCTCTGGCACCTGTCAGATACCTTACTTGATCCGATCCATCCCCAAGCATTTAACCAAGCCCTAATGGATTTAGGGGCAACGGTTTGTTTACCCAAAACCCCCAACTGTTCCCCATGTCCGTGGAAACCTCACTTCTTGCTCATTTATCTAACCTACAACTCCAAATTCCCATGCGTGAAGCCACTTCTCCCCTCCCCCATAAAATCATCGGTGTTGCTGTCATCTGGAACGAACGGGGACAGATTTTGATTGACAAACGACCCGCGAAAGGATTACTGGGAGGATTATGGGAATTTCCCGGCGGAAAACTGGAAGCCAACGAAACTATCAAAGAGTGTATTCGGCGAGAAATTCGGGAAGAATTAGCCATTGAAGTCGAAGTCGGATCGCACTTGATCACCCTCGAACACGCCTACACTCATTTTCGCGTTACCCTCAACGTTTATCATTGTCGTCATCTCAGTGGAGAACCTCAACCCCTAGAATGCGACGAAATTCGCTGGGTAACGTTAGATGAAGTTGAACAATTTCCCTTTCCCAAGGCGAATGAAAAAATTATTGCCGCTTTGAAAACAACAAGAACATCTTAAACAATTTTTCCTCTAATAGTGAAAAACGGGGAGCGTAAAATGAAAGCAACTGCCTTGATTGAGAGAGGAGTCTACCCAAATTTGACCATAGTGGGCGCGGATAATGCGTTGACACAGGGATAAACCAATTCCATAGCCATCGTGAGATTCATCTCGTTCGAGTCTAAACCGATCTTGAAAAATGCGATCGCGATTTTCTTCGGGAATACCCGGCCCACTGTCACAAATACTGACTTGTATTTTTTGAGTGGTACGATGCAAAATTGACACTTGCAGGGTTCCGCCTTTGGGTGTGTATTTGAGTGCATTATCCAAGAGATTGACAATCACCTGACGAATGCGTTCAGGATCGGCATAGACGAGAGGAATATCGTTCGGAATATCGGTTTTAAGTTGCAGAGATTTTCCTTGCAACTGAACGCTAAACTCACCTAGAATTTCTTGACAGAAGTGAGCTAGATCTAGTTGACTCGGTTGAATCAGCAATTTCGAGCTAGGGCCTGTTGCCGTCTGCAAGATGTCTGTGATCATCCGATTGATGGTTCGGATCTGGTTACGGGCTTGTTGAACTAAGCGTTCTTTAAACGCCTGAGTGACCTGAGGAGACTCTTTTTCTTGGCGAGAATTTTGAGTCGATGCGAGTAGAGTTTCCAAAGCTAAGGATGCTGCGGTTAAAGGACTACGCAGATCATGAGCCAGGATTTCAATAATCCGATCTTTGAAACTGAGTTGCTGTAAAAGTTGCTCTTTTTCTTGTTTTAAGCGGAAGACTTCATCACTGAGTTTGATCAGTTCAGCGACATAAGCGACTGATGTCACAGAGTTAGCTATCTGAGGGCTTTTGGAGGCTTTTGGGAGGGATTTTTGATCCAGACAACAACATTCCTCTAAAGCCCGTTGCCAACGGGGCCACCAATGTTCGAGTTGAGCAACCAGATCGCTACCTGCGAGGGTATGGCGAGGTTCAGGAAAAATTTTGACTAGGGCAGGTGTTGCCACCAATTTAAAATATTCCGCCAGATAAGGCTGTTGGCTGACATCGATAACTTGTAGTTCATAAGCCTCCTCACAATTTAATTTTTCTAGAAACTGGCGAATCTCACCGATCTGTTCCTTAGAACTAGGACGCTGGTCGGCGAACAGTAGAAGCTGTAGACACGCTTCCGGATTGGTCGATTTTTCTGGAAATACCTGCATGAAATCTGTTTGTAGCAGGGAGTATCTACCGTTTAGGCTGTCTCTCTGAGAACAAGAGTTAAGCATTGGCAAAAGATAATTACATAATAGTTTAATTTAAGATCTCCTTAATGATTCCATTTTTTTTAGGAGTCAGGAGCTAAAGTCGGCAAACTTACACTTCAAGAGTTAGTTATCTGCTATTTACCCTGATGATTCAGTAAGACAGGCTACCAGTTACCAATGACACAGACCTCATGGTTTGTCCTTAGAGTCTAACTTAAAGGCGCAAATTGTGGGATAGTAAGGGATTGAGACACCAAGGGGAATGACTCATGTTGGCAAATTGGCAGAAAAATTTATCACTCCAAGTCGTTATTAAAGTCGCCACTGCATTTTTTGTGATTTGTCTGTTACTAACGCTCCATCGTTATTTCAGCTTCTATGCGTCCTATGACCATGGCATTTTCAACCAAGTCTTCTGGAATAACTCTCATGGACGGTTTTTTCAGAGTTCTTTATCTTCAGCGTTATCAACGAATGTCGTTCATCAGGGTGAATATCCAGATGTGTCTTACCATCGCTTGGGCCAACACTTCACTCCTGCTTTACTGCTGTGGCTACCCTTCTATGCTTTATTTCCCTCGCCTGTAACGTTAATTTTCTTACAAGTCACTCTGGTCACCGCAGCAGGTTTAGTTTTATACATCCTAGCCAGACAACATCTAGAACCCCCCCTCTCGGCTTTAATTACCGTTAGTTTTTATGCCGCTAACGCCGTTATTGGCCCGACGCTGGCAAATTTCCATGATGTTTGTCAAATTCCTCTGTTTGTATTCAGTTTGTTACTCGCGATGGAAAAACGCAAGTGGTGGCTGTTTTGGCTATTGGCTGTTTTGATTTTAGGAGTCCGAGAAGATTCTGGGGTGGTGTTGTTTGGGGTTGGGGTGTACATGACGTTGAGCCAACGTTACCCCAAACAAGGCATTGCAGTTTGTATCTTTAGCTTCAGTTATATGATCTTGCTGACGAATCTGATTATGCCGTTGTTTTCTGAAGATATTTCCCAACGGTTTATGATGGAACGGTTTGGTCAATATGCCGACGGGGAAGAAGCTTCTACTTTAGAAATTATTTGGGGAATGATTAGTAATCCCTGGCGATTAATGGTTGAACTGTTTACGCCGTTTTTTGGGACGCTTAAATATTTACTGGGTCAATGGTTGCCCTTAGCATTTGTTCCGGCTGTTGCTCCCGCGTCTTGGATGATTGCCGGATTTCCTTTACTTAAACTTTTTATCGCCAAAGGAGAATCGGTTTTATCGATTACTATTCGCTACGCCATGACGGTTGTTCCCGGATTGTTTTACGGTAGCATCCTTTGGTGGGCAAATCGTCAACAACAAAATTCAGAACAACAACTGCCAGAGCGTAAATTTAAACGATTTTGGCTCTTTTGTATCGGTTTATCTTTATTCTTTACCTTGACTTCCAACCCCAATCGTACCCTGTACTTTTTAATTCCTGACTCAGTTCAACCTTGGGTTTATATTCCCGTCACCAAACAATGGTCTCATGTGAATCAATTTCGCCCCTTACTCGCTCAAATTCCACCCGATGCGAGTGTGGCAACAACAACTTATATTATTCCTCATCTTTCAAGTCGTCGGGAAGTTTTACGATTTCCTCAATTTGAGTTACGCAATGATGCCGGAGAGATCGTGAAAATGGATTATATTCTTCTGGATTTATGGCAGATGCAGCAATATCAAGAAGGATTTAAACGAGAGCGAGGTCAACTCAAAGAAATTATTCCGATTCTTGACCAATTTACCGCTACGAATGAATATGGTATTATTGGGTTTAAAGACGGTGTAATTTTATTCCAAAAAGGTGCAGATTCTAATCCTCAAGCTGTAGAAAATTGGAATCAATTTCGACAAGAATTAGAACCAGTTTTAGCTGAAAATTAAGTCAAAGTAAATTGGTTTTTATCAAAATTTTGAACACTAAAAAATAAAGGAAGATAGAGGAATCGTTCGCGAAGCGTCTCCGCAGGAGATACCCCCAAGTTTTACCCTGCCCTGGTTTTCGTTTTGCAGTTGCCATCCATTTAGCGGTATCTTCCAAAAAGGGAGTCTGATGAGACTCTCACTGTTTAACTCAAGCGAATAATGAGATTGAAATCTATATCGAAAGTTGGGAAAACTTCTATGCTAACGTTAACACCATATTCACATTTTTGAAAGGTGTTAAAGTGCTGACCACTCAGCCAGGTGGGAACCTCAAGGTTTTATAGAACCTGTAACCAAAACTCCTGGATTTTATCGAACGTTAATCTTTGGGATTTAAGGCTTGATAGTCTAAGATTTGAGGCTTGAGATTTAAGCGTTAAGCATTGAGCTTTAAGCTTTGAGAAGATTGTTCGATGGAATCGTTTGCGAAACGATAACCTGACGATTTTTAGTCGTCTGATCTTACGCATTTGAGCTATCCATCTTCAACCATAAATTTAGAAGTTTTCGAGTGACCAGCACAGATTTTTGGGGTTTAAGACTGTCAAAAATTAAGTAATTGAATTTCCGACAATCTTAGATGAATTAATCGGGAATCTCAATCATGGTTCGAGCATTACTAATGGATAATACCCGGTCAACCGTTGATTGAAATTATTCGACGAAAGTTTGCCGTTGTTCGATATCGGCGGATAAATCTATAGGGTCAAGTAATTCAACCCCTTCTCGTGCTAAGAAACTATCGGCTAAAGATTGATATTTTTCAGAAGCAGCATTTTTTCCTAACACTTCCATCGCTAATTTATCCAGACGTTCTTTCACCCGTGCTTGGGCAACATCAAAATCTTTGCGGGCGCGGTTATAAGACAATAACATGGTATTCATAATCGCTTCTGAATACAGGATGAAACTTTTCATTTCAATGGCTTCTGCCACCGTCATTTCTTGACCTGCAACTGAAACGGTTATAGACGCATCTGATTTTCCATACCGTGGAGGGCAATATTAGCCAATAGCGGAGAAAGGACCCCGCCTTGCGGCGTACCCTCAGATGTCGGGAACAACTCCTTGCCATCGATGACACCCGCTTTTAGCTTCTTCCCCAAGAAGCCCCACGTCTGACCCGACAGAGCAGCGTGAGATGAATTGCGGTCAGGGTTTATCGGAATTAGGTTTGTTCTGATTTT
>Ga0207419_1001360_pt1 | contig 18664 bp, 11 predicted proteins | sample ElkSloMetagenome_4_FD_184723 | JGI IMG/M metagenome (GOLD analysis project Ga0207419, IMG submission 184723) | Hot spring microbial communities from Elkhorn Slough, Monterey Bay, USA - MD2A (version 2) | ecosystem: Environmental > Aquatic > Marine > Intertidal zone > Estuary: Microbial mat ...
AACAAAAAAGACACCAAAATCAGAAATTGACAGAGCGGAAAAAATTCGAAAAGAATATTTTAAATCAAAAAAACGGAAAAAATGAAATCATACAGCTTAGAGGAATTGACTGATAAATATATCGGAAAGATTGGTACTGAGAAAAGAGATCAATTTGAATTTGACCTAAAACTTGATATTCTTGGAGAAATGATTAAAAAAGCAAGAAAAGAGCAAAATTTGACCCAAGAACAGCTTGGAGAACTGATTGGAGTTCAAAAAGCTCAAATTTCAAAAATTGAGACAAATGCAAAAGATGTCAGATTTTCAACGATTATGAGAGTTTTCAATGCATTAAAGGCTAAGGTAAAAATGACAATTGAGTTCAATCCTGATACAAATTTTGAAATTGCTTAATGACAACTATGTCCAACACACAATATAGTGCAGCGGGGTGATACGTACCACATTCAGCGTTCCGTCTCCGTTTTAGCTATTGTCGCGGCGGATAATGTCGCGTTCCAAAAACCCCGCCGACACCATATTGTAAACCTTGTGCGCCCGGCATGGGCATTAACTATAGGGTGAAAGTCCCAAGCAGGCAGGGGTAAACTGCACTGCTGGCAAGTGGTAAGTGTTATATCAGTTTGACAGACATGGTTAGAGACGAAGAAGGTTCAGATCATATTCGGAATTGGATGAGAATCGAAATACCGTAGATTTCATTGGATTATGGGAGAGTTTAAATAATCCGAATTAAACCTGCCGAATTCGACACCTTTAGAAAACAGGCTGGCTTAAATAATTGCCCTTAGGCCATCTTCCACGGCCTCAAGGTTGTGGTTTTCAGTTTCCTCTGCCAACAGCTGTTTTGTTTCTTCAATGTTATTTTTTCGGTTGCGGCTGCAGAAAATTACGTAGCACCCACATAATTAATTTATCCATAAATTATCAATAGAAATAAAGGGAGGACACTCTTTATCTGTTAAAAGAGGCCTTTTTCATAACGGAAGGCTGCTTTTGCATTTTCAAAATGGCATTGTTTAATGTATTTATTTTAAATACCCGTACTTTTTCTTAATTTCGGCTTCTTAAACATAAATATATGAAACAGGAAGAATTAAAGGAAATATGCAACAAGGTAGCTGAACTTGCCATGGAAACCGGGCAGTTTATTGTGCAGGAAAGAAAAGAAATGACGGCTGATAGCATTGAAGTTAAAGGCGTACATAATTTTGTAACAGATATTGATAAAAAAACAGAAGAATTTCTTGTAAAAGGACTTTCCAATATTTTGCCCAATGCAGGATTTATAGCAGAAGAGGGAACTGGATCAAAAAATGATCATTATAACTGGATTATCGATCCTATAGACGGAACCACAAATTTCATTCATGGTGCTCCTCCCTATTCCATTAGCATTGCGCTTATGGATCAGGAAGAAGTATTGGTAGGAGTGATTTATGAACTTACGCTTATTGAGTGTTTCACAGCCTGGAAAGGAGGAGGGGCTTTTTTAAATAATAACCCTATTAAAGTTTCGAAAACAGGGAAGGTTGACGATGCGCTTGTGGCCACCGGTTTTCCTTATACCGATTATGACCGTATGGAGGCTTTTATGGAAACCATACGGCACTTTATGAAGCATTCTCATGGAATAAGGAGGCTGGGCTCTGCAGCTGCAGACCTTGCATATGTTGCTTGCGGACGCTACGATGCCTTTTATGAATATGGATTAAGTCCCTGGGATGTTGCAGCAGGTGTTTTGCTTATCCAGGAGGCTGGTGGCAGGCTCTCCGACTTTGAAGGAGGCGACAACTATATTTTCGGCGGAGAAATGATTGCTGCCAGTGGAATGGTTTTTGAAGAATTCCGTGATGATATCATGCGCATAATGAAAGATTGACCCTGATAGATGAATACTGTATTTTACTATCTCTTTTTACTCACCGTAAGGCTGGTTTCGCTGTTTCCTTTTTCTGTGCTGTACAGATTTTCCGATGCAACTTCTTTTTTGCTGTTTCGGGTTATTAAGTACCGCCGCAATGTTGTTTTTCAAAACCTGAAGAATGCCTTTCCCGAAAAATCGGTTGCAGAAAGAACCCTGATTGCCAAAAAATTTTATGACCATTTTTCTGATCTGATTTATGAGTCCATAAAAATGTACCGTTTATCCGATGAGCAGATTCGCCAACGCATTAGCTACTCCAATAAACAGGTGTTGCTGGATTTATATAAAAAAAATAAACATGTAGTGGTGGTTATCGGGCATTATGGTAACTGGGAATGGATTGCCGGACTGGCCGGACAAACGCCTTACAACGACATGTCAATTTATAAGCCCATGCGGAATAAATATTTTGATCATTTTTTTAAAAACCTCAGGGCCAAATACGGGCTTGAACTGGTGCCCATGCGCCAGACCATCCGTAAAATACTGACATACAAGAAGGAAAACAGGCTAACGCTTTCTGCCTTTATCTCCGATCAGTCGCCGGTATGGGAAGAAACACAATATTGGACTGAATTTTTAAACCAGGACACCGCTGTTTACCTTGGAATTGAAAAAATTGCCAAACAAACCGATCAGGCGGTTGTATTTTATGCCACCCGAAAAGTGAAAAGGGGATATTACGAGGTAGAAGTTATACCTTTGTTTGAGGAAACCCGGAATTTGCCACCTTATACCATTACAGATTCCCATGTGCAAACAATGGAAAAGCTGATAAAGGAGAAGCCGGAACACTGGCTGTGGTCGCACCGGCGGTGGAAATTAACTGAAAGAAAACAAAACAACGGAAAAAAATTAAAATAATAGTATTTGCAGTTTCAGCGTTACTTTAGGATAATAAGCAAATGCCTGAATTTTTTTAAGATGAAAGTATTACAAGCCATATCTTTTTACCTTTTTTATGGATTTATCTGGCTTTTTACATGGCTGCCACTGAGTATACAATATCTATTTAGTGATGCTATATTTTTTCTTACATTTCATGTTTTTCATTACCGTAAGAAAGTTGTTTTCAAAAACCTAACGATGAGTTTTCCTGAAAAAAGTCACCAGGAAATTAGGCGCATTGCACGAAGATTCTATCGGCATCTGGGCGATTCCTTTATAGAATCTTTTGCCCTGATGCACATGCGTAAAAGTGATCTGGATAACCGATACCAGTACAAAAATACCGAACTGATAAACGACTTATATTCCCGTGGAAAAAGCATTATACTGGTAATGGGACATTATGGAAACTGGGATTGGTGTGCCAACCTTACAAATGTTTCAAACCATAAAATACTTGCCATTTACAAGGTATTACACAACAAATACTTTGATAAGCTTATAAAAGACCTGCGTGAGTCACATGGCGTAGAAACCATCCCCATGGAGTCTACCCTGCGTTCACTTCTGGATTACAAAAAAAAGAATATCCCAACATTTACCATGTTTCTCGCCGATCAGCGTCCCAGGATGAAGAATATTCAATACTGGACAACCTTTCTTAACCAGGATACTCCCGTGCTGCTGGGGCCCGAAAAAATAAGTAAAAAGCTGGACATGGCTGTGGTGTTTTTTCATGTGCGTAAAATAAAGAGGGGGTATTACGAGAATGAATTTAAGCTCGTAACAGATAATGCTTCGGAAGAGATTGAATTTGCTATAACTGAAAAACATGTACGATACCTGGAAGCGCTGATTGCTGAAGAACCTGCCCATTGGTTATGGTCTCATAAAAGATGGAAACACAAAAAGTCAGAATACGAAAAATTACATAAAAACCGTGTTAAATCAGCCTGATACTTTGCAGTAAGAATCGCATTATGAAACCAGATACAAAAGTAGCAATTGCCATATTAAACTGGAACGGAAAAAAATTTTTAGCAGAATACCTGCCACTGGTTATGAAATATTCAACTCCTGAGGCCGGTGCAAGTGTGGTTGTGATTGATAATGCCTCTACCGACGATTCCATAAGTTATCTGAATGAGCATTTTCCCGACGTTACGCTTGTGGAACTGGATAAAAACTATGGTTTTGCCGAAGGCTACAACCGTGGTTTGGCAAGGATAGAAGCAGCGTATTACCTCCTTTTAAACTCTGATGTTAAAGTAACGCCCGGATGGCTGTCACCTTTGTTCGATTTTATGAACAATAATAAGGAATGTGCTGCTGTAATGCCCTCCATACGATCATTAACGCGTCCGGAATATTTTGAGCATGCTGGTGCTGCCGGTGGTTTTATTGATAAATACGGGTATCCGTTTTGCCGGGGAAGGGTTTTTTCATATCTGGAAAAAGATAATTCACAATATTCTTCAAACATACCTGTGTTCTGGACTACCGGAGCAGCGATGCTTGTTCGTTCCTCATTATGGCATAAATATGGCGGGTTTGACAATCTGTTTTTTGCCCATATGGAGGAAATTGACTTTTGCTGGCGGTTAAAAAATGCCGGTCATAAGCTTTATGTAGTGCCGGAATCAAAAGTTTTTCATTATGGTGGTGGTGCATTGCCTAAAGAGAATCCGCACAAAACTTTCCTGAATTTCAGAAACAATCTTTTATTGATTTATAAAAACCGCTCGGGACGGGAAGCAGGCAAAATTTTATGGCAAAGAAATTTTCTTGATATGCTGGCTTTGCTGGCTTTTGTAATGCAGGGCCGCTGGCGCGATGCGCAGGCTGTAATGCGTGCACGCCGTGCATTCCGGCAACTGGTAAAGCAACATGCTGAGCAATTGCAAAAATATCGGCCAAAAGGTTCACCTCAATTTAAAGAGATGTATCCCGGAAGTTTGGTATTTGATTATTACTTCAGGGGTAAAAAAAAGTACTCCGATCTTAAGTTTTAAACCCTTTTTAAAAGCGTATATTTAAGCGGACATATATATTTCTGCCCGGTTCCAGGCGAAGCATGCCCCTTGTTGAACTTAAATGATACCTGTAAGCCCGGTCAAAAATATTCTCCACTCCGGCATAAAGCTTTGCCCTGGCGAATTTAAGGTCAACATTTCCACTTTCAAGTGCGAAATTATACAAGGCATATCCTCCTGTTTCCGGCTCATTTTCTGCTGTTTTATCCTGGCGGGCATACAGGCGGGTGTCGGCATGCAGGCGCATGATACCCGGCAGGTTATAGCTTATGCCCAGCGAGCCATTTAATGGTGGGATGCCGGGCAAATTATCGTCATTCCTGGTGTCTCTGCCCCTTACATAAGCGGCTGTTGCTCTCAAAGTAGTATTTTTCATCAGAATAATACTTGTACTCGCATCGAAACCTGCCAGAAGGGATTTATCTACATTCTGATTGATATATGCAGGCACGCTATCCCTTGTTTGTGGGGCTGTTAAAGGAGAAAATGCAAAATATCCCGGTTGTCCTACCACCTGGTCAGTGAGAGCATTTGCAAATCCGTTGATTTGAAGGTGAAATTTTGGTTTGAATATACGGAAACCAAGATCGGCAAAATAGCCTTTTTCTGGTTTTAATTCAGGGTTTCCTAATTCCACCCTCGATCCAAGATCAATGTATTTAAACCGTTCCTCGAGCGACGGCGATCTGTAAGAGCGTGCAAGGGTGAGTGTGAAATCGGCATCATCTGTGATGCTCCATAGAATTCCAGCATCAACACTCCATGACAAATCAGTGACATTTTGCTGCTCAAAAGTGAGGCGTTGTATAGGGGGATTGTCGTTTCGGTTGCCATTCATTATGATGTATGCAGGATCAGATACTGAATCATTATATACATCAATAATATCAATTCGTCCTGCCAGCGTTATGGAAAGTTTTTCCGGGATAATCTCAGCTTCATCCTGAAGGTAAGCCCCAAAACTGGTAAAATTACTTCCTGGAATAGGGATTTCGCCCCTTATAAGGGTGTCAGAGATCTGTCCCAGGGTATCCGTCATTAAGATGGTTTTGGTACGTTCGGTACGCACGCTCCTTTGCCATATGTCAATGCCCCCTATCAGCCTGTTGTTTCCGGCTACATCAAAAATTCCCTGCAGCTGAATGCCATTGGTGAAATGTTCGCCCACTGGTTCTATCGTGGCAAGTGGATTGGGAATCAGTTCTACTTCGCGGTTAATATACTGGTTATAATATTTTGCGGAGAATTTGGTAAATGCCGGAGTTATGTCATAATAATTGTAGGAAACAGAAACCATTCTTCTGGATGCCTCAGTATATGTGGCACTTGCCTGCGGCGGAAAAGGGCTGCCACCCGGGATTCCAACATCGTTGGCCTGGTATTGATGGAATGAAAATTCCAGCTCTTGCTGGATATCCCATTTAAAAGCACCACTTACTGATAAATTCATATCCTCAAAACTGCTGTTTTGCAGTTCGCCTTCAGGCGTTTGGGTATTTTCTGCTATACGGTAACTACCGGCAATTTTTGCATGCCATTTTTCTGCTCCTGTATAAATGGCGGCATGTTCAGAAAACATATTATTTACTGTATGGTAACCGGACGATACATTACCGCGGATATACGGTGTGGAGCTATAGCTGCTTTTTTTTGATACAATATTTAGGATGCCTCCCATAGCGCCAGTACCATACTGAGAAGACCCGGCACCTTTTATTACTTCTATTTTTTCAATATCATTTATATCAATTAAGGATAATGCCCCGGCAATGTCAGTGGCTGTTTCAACTCTGTTTCCATCGATAAGGGTAATGATTCGCTGCTCTGAGAGGCCACGCACATTGAGACTGGTAGCCCAAATGCCGTCGCGTACCAGGGACACGCCAGCTTCAGATGAAATAATACCGGAAGTAGTTATTTCAGGGCTGGCTTCAACTTCTTCCTGATTTTTAAAAGCAACAGGGAAGGGAGTGTTGATCAATTCCGGATCATTGCGTAAAGTGGAAACATTTACTTCTCCCAGGGTAATAAGTGCTTTTTCCAGCCTCAGCTCAAGTAACTCACCCGGTAGTTCAATAAATGTCTGGTATTTTTTGTAAGGTTTATAGCCAACAGCTGAGGCTACCAGGTAATAATTTTCCTGCTGCACTTCTTTCAGGATAAATTCCCCCTGCAGATTTGCCACGGCAGCTACCTGCGGACGGGATTTATTTACTTTAAATTCACTCTGAAAGAGCAGAACGGTCGCTGCCGGTATGGGTTCTCCGGTTTCAGAATCGGTGATAGTTCCGGTGATAATTTTCCCCTGACCATAAATTTCAGATGAAAAAATGATGAAAATTAGCAACAGTGGAAAAAAGAAAACTGATTTTTGCATGGTAATCTACTTATTTCTGGTTAATATTGTTTTAACCTGTACATTCTTTAGTCGTCCCAGCTGGCCAGCCAGGGCTCCTGTTTCATCGGTACTGCCTTCAAGAATAAGAGAAATAATGCTTAAACCTTTATCCCTAAGGGGTACACCCTGCCTTCCGATGATCAGATGGCTGTGCCGGGATAAAATTGTATTTATGGCATCGGCCTGGTTTTTATCTTCTACCAGTATTAATGCGGCTCCAATTCTCTTTTCCATCAGGTTTTCTTTTGGATTAGAATATAAGGTATGTTACTCCTGTTATAATCGTAATTATCGTCAGAGGTTGGTTGCAAAAGTAGGTGATATACAAAACAATTAAACCTAAACCTCTTAAAGAATGATTATAAATTGTCTCCTTTTACAGGTATTGCTGAATATAGCCAAATAACCATTCCCCGATTTCCCAAACGGCCCATATTAACAGCGCCAGTAAAACCAGTATGGTTATCAGCACGGTAATGATTACGCCCTTACCACTTCCCTGGTATTTACCCTGCTGGTAATGTTTTCGAAGCATTTTAACATTCCGTTCGTTTGCTTTGTAAAAAAAGTCAAAAATGCCTCCTAATATTGGGATGCTGCCCAATACTGCATCAACAAATGCATTGAGGGTCATTAAAACGATTAATTTGCGGCTTGCGCCATGCTTGGCTATGATGCCTATAAGAGACCCTGATATCAGAAAGGATATTACATCGCCGATACCGGGAATAAGACTTAACAGGGGATCGACACCAAATCGGAATTTAGTGCCGGGAAGTGAAAATTTTGAATCCATGAGGCGGGATAGTCCTTCTACCTCCCGGGGTACATTCTTATTTTTATAATTTTCGTTCATTGTATGAATTATATGTTCTGTAAAAAATGCCTTTATTGTATAAAAAACTGTTGTGGATATTGTTCATTGCAGAGGTTTTGAATACCGAAGGAAATTTATTTTGAATGAAAAACTCCTTTTTATCTGGAATTCCCGGCTTTTTCAGAACAATTGGCTACCTGTGTTTTATAAACTAGCGATATCTTAAATAACCCGGACAGCCTGGGTTAAATACTAGGGTTTGTAAAGCCAAATGTTTTAAGGTCTGATAGCGCATAGATGCTATAGAGCGACATATGTTAGACCTTGGAGTGTTTATACAAGGGATTCATTTCAAATGTTTTTTGCAAGATTTGAAGGATTGCAACCGAATTTATCGCGGAAACATTTGGAGAAGTGAGAAAGGTTTTTAAAACCAACATTATAAGCCGTTTCACTAATATTACTTTGCCCGGACAATAATTCACGGTATGCTTTTTTCAACCTTGTGTTTTGAATGATTTCCTGAACTGTCATTCCCGTAGCATTTTTTACTTTGTAGTAGAACTGGCTGCGACTGACATTCAAGTGCTTAATGATTTTATTGGGACTTAGGTCTTCATCGGCTATGTTTTCTTCTATAAAATGTGTAAGCTTCTCAATAAAGGGATCGTTCTCAGGTATATCCTCTTTCTCAGTCTCAGTTACCAGAAATGATTGTGCAAATCGTTGCCTTAGATTTTCTCTGTAAGTCAGGATATTCTCTATTTTCATAAGCAGAAGATCGCTATTGAAAGGCTTTAGGATATAGTCGTCAGCTCCTGATTGTAAACCAGATATCATGCTTGATTCGTTGGATTTAACTGTTAATATCAAGAATGAGATATGGCATGTTAATGCATTTGCTTTTATAGCTTTACAAAAATCAATGCCATTCATTTCCGGCATCATAACATCGCTGATTATCAAATCCGGGATATACCTGTTGGCCATTTTAATTCCTTCTTTGCCATTATAGGCTGAATATGTGCGGTACTTGTCAGATAACAGGGTTACCAGAAATTCATTTAATTCAGGATTATCTTCTACGATGAGAATGCGTTTGTTTGTGCCCGGTTTTTTATCAGTTGTCCCTGGCAAACGCTGAATTTGGTTGCCAGCACTCCTCATATTGGTTTCTAAAGTTGTATGGAAAATTAAAGGCTGGTCATCACTTAAAACAAGTTCAAATGTTGTTCCGTTTTTGTCGCTCGATACCTGTATTTCACCCTTATGGAGTTTGGTTAACTCTTTTACAAGGGTCAAACCCAAACCTGTTCCGGGCAGTGCATTTTCAGTGTTAACCTGGCTTTGGTAGAATGGATTAAAAATTTGTTTTATTTCGTCAGGTTGCATGCCGGGCCCGGTGTCTGAGATAAAAACATGCAGGAAGTTTGTACTATTGGTTGTTTTTACAACTGATGAAACTGTTACCGTTCCGTTTTCAGGCGTGAACTTGATGGCGTTTGAAAGCAGGTTGGTTAAAATTCTATCGATAATTTTAGAATCAAAAGACCACGTTAAACTTTTTATTTTGCTTTTGAACCGGAGGTCTATATTTTTAGTGTCTGCAAAAGGCTGAAATCTTTCCAGTATTTCCATTAGAAATGTGATAATGTCATCCCTCACTTTTGTGACTTCCATCTTTTTCTCATCAATTTTTCGGAGGTCAAGAATTTGATTTGTAAGCTGATATAGCTTATCCGAGTTTGATTTTATTAAATTCAGATATTTTTCATGGGTTTGGGCATTGGTGTTATTTTTCATCAATTTCTCCAATGGCCCCCGAATGAGTGTAATAGGTGTTCGGATCTCATGGGTTATCTTGGTAAAAAAATCTAATTTAAACAGCGCAAGTTTACGCTCGTTTTCAATTTTTACTTTTTCCAGCTTACGGTCATGGATAATGCGCGCCTTAAGTAAGCTAAAGTACCGAACCAATAGTATGGTAAGTATAAAAATTGTAATGTATCCTGCTTTTGCATAAGGGGTATTGTACCAGGGAGGTGAGATGTTTATATTTAACAGTATTCCCTCAGTACTCCAAATGTTATTGTCGTTAGATGCTTTTATCTGCAGTTGATAATTTCCCGGCGGTAAATTAATATAGGTAAATGAATTTGTATTGGTTAAATAATTCCAGTCTTTTTCAAATCCATCCAGGCGGATCATATACTTATTCCCTTTTGGTTTATAATAGTTCAATGCTGCAAAGGTGGCTTTAATTCTGTTTTGTTTGTATTTAAGATTTAATTCTTTTAAATTAAGCAAGTCACCATCAAATCCCTCATTGGTCAGGGTTTTGTTCTTCGGAATATGAAGCAGGTTTTTATTGTTAATCTCTATATCGGTAAGTATTATTCTGGAGGGCTCTTCAATCTCAGGCACTGAGTTTGGGTTAACAGAAATAATTCCTTCCTTACTTGGGAAGTAGATGATGCCGTCATCGTGGTGATAACTGGTACAAAAGAAAAACTCTTTGTTGGGAAGTCCGTCTTCCGATTCATAATGTTGAACGCGGTTAATTTTTTTGTTTTCGGTAGCATAGGTGAATCTTGTAATCCCTTTGTTTGTTTGTATCCATAAATCTTTCTTGTCATCTTCTGTGACGGAGTAGACTACATCATGAAAAATGTCCCTTACATTGTGCAATGACTGTAGCGATTTGTTTTGGTAATTATAGACCATAAGGCCTGCGCCATTGGTACCTATCCAGATGTTTTTATTGCTGTCCTGGAAGATATCCAGAATATCCATTTCTAAAAGCAGGCTTTCATCAATGACAGCCTGCAGATTGTCATCCACATCCAGGTGTGGCAGATTAAATACCTCAATTCCTTCCGATTGGGTGCCTGCCCACAAATTACCCATGTGATCGAGGTGTATCTTTCTCACGGTAATCCCTTTGTTCTTTTCAGAGTTAAAAAGCTGATGGTCAATTACCTCAAACTGTCTGTTCAATTTTACCAGCCCTTCCTCGTGCATTCCCAACCAAATTGCACTATCAGATGCTTTTATATCATAAATCATTTTTTGTTCGAGTTTTCTTAGTGCAATTTCTTTATAAACGCCTGTTCCAGGCACATAATACCATAATCCCTTGCCCCATACACTTATAAGGAATGTGTCTGCAGAAAACTCAATTATTTTGGTAATAATGTCACCTTTATTTTGATTATCTGTTTTTATAACATTTTTAACTTTAAAATCGCTGTTTGTAATTATAAGGCCGTCCTCCGAACCTACTAAAAAATCATTATTTGATATCGGAACAAGGCTGTGTATGGCATTCAGTGGAGAACCATTTACGGCCTCATGCAGTAAATGAGTGTCAAAGATATGGTTGTTCAGGTAATATTTGTAAACGCCATATCCTTTGGTGCCTGCCCACAATATGTCTTTGTTATCTTTATAAAGTGATAAAACAGGGACGTTTTGGGGATATTCGTGAAAAGATGAATTGGGTACAATTTTGTGAAACTTTTTACTTGTTTTATGAAAGACAAAAATACCAGCATAGGTGGCCACAAGTATTTTTTCATTGTCATACATTAAAATATCATTGATTAGGTTTGCAAGTGATTTGGCTTGCGTATTAAGCACGGGAAAATGCGCTGCTTCAAGTGTTTCTTTGTCAATTCGGTATAAACCACTCCCAAAACTGGCAACCCATATTGCATCTGCATTTACCAATATGTCATAAATGGTAGGCACAGGGATATCATCAAGATATCTGATGATGGTATCAGAGGTTACTTTCAATAAACCAAAATCTTTTGTGCCCAGCCAGATTTCATTGTCTGTTTCGGTATTTATGGTATGTATTGCATACTGGCGCAAGTCATGGTTGACATATGGCACTATGGAATCTGCACTTTGATCATAAACCCATAATCCGGCAGATGTTCCGAACAGGATGTTATTATTCGGGTCCTCCTTAATATCATAGATATCTTTAACCTGAAATTCCTTTGGGAAAGTGTAGCGTTTATAAATTCCTGAAAGGTAATTTTTCCGGTAAACACCTGCTCCGCAAATCCCTATCCATGTGTTTTTTTTGTGGTCTTCAAATATGGCGTAAACCAATTTGTTTTTTATGGTAGTATCATTTATCAACTCTCTGCACTCATAGGTATTGTAGCTGTTAATACCATCATAAGTGCCAAAAAGCATGTGGCCTGATGAAGAAGTGGAAATTTCAACAACTTCACTATGAGACAGCCCATTCTCTCTGGAGATTACTTCCATATGGAAATAATCAATTTCTTTGGTTTGCCCCGTAATAGAGACTAAGGGTAAAACAAAGAGAATTATTACTATTCTGAAATAATCAATCTTGTTAAGAGGCATAATATATATTATATGCCCGCAGTAAATTTGTAGTACAAGTATGTAGTAAACATAAAAGTACATAAAAATAATTTAATGCTTTATGGTTTGTTTACTTTTTTTTTATTCTTTCCGGACTACCAGCAAAACATTTTGGACTGAGAAAACAATTGGCAAGTAGCTTCTGATGTACTTTAGCCAAGTACTTTTTATAAGAATAATGCTTTTAAGGTCTATTTATGTACAAACTACAAATGAGCAACTGTAAGCTAAAACTAATGTTCCTGCTCTTAATGTTTAGTTCCGGAGCAGCAATCTTTTCTAATAATCACCTTTACGCAACAAATCAGCAGAAGGTAAGCGGAATTGTACTTGATCAGGCTACCGGAGGGCCACTTATTGGTGTAAATGTTGTGATTGAAGGAACAAATAATGGCACTGTAACCGGTATTAACGGAGAATTTGAATTAGCCATATCATCAGACTCTGTGATGCTTGTGTTCTCTTATGTAGGCTTTTTGGAGGAAAAAAAGCAGGTGGTGGCAGGGAACTATATTGAAGTATTTCTTACCCCTTCACTTGAGTCATTAAATGAAGTGCTGGTGATAGGGTATGGCACACAAAAAGAAAAAAATATTACCGGTGCTGTAAGTTATATGAAATCGGAAGATCTTGAAGAAATGGCTGTTACTGGTATTGATCAAACACTTCAGGGCCGAATGGCCGGTGTTGTGATTACCCAAAATTCTGCCGCACCCGGGGGTGCAGTATCGGTAAGGGTCCGTGGCACAACTTCTGGCACAAGCAATGAGCCGCTTTATGTTATTGATGGGTTGCCTGTATATAATGACAATTCGCTGAGTGCAAATTTATCACCCAGTGGGGGAGGGCAGTCGCAAAGTATTATGGCTTCCATTAATCCTTCAGATATTGAGAGTATATCTGTGCTTAAAGATGCAGCAGCTACTTCAATATATGGGTCCAGAGGGGCTAATGGAGTGGTGCTGATTACAACCAAACGTGCCAAAGAAGGACAAACACGCATAATTTTTGATGCTTATAAAGGGGTGCAGGTGATCTCTAAGCGGTATGACCTGCTCAATGCCAGGGAATTTGCACAATTAAGTAAAGACGCTGCATTAAATGATGGTTTTCGGCCTTATGAGGGTAATGATGAAACCTGGCCTGACATTCCATCTTTTATCAATCCGGACCTGGTAGAGCAGCAGCTGGGTGAGGGTACAGACTGGCAGGATGAGATTTTACGAACTGGGCAGATGGAGAATTATCAGCTCAGCATTTTGTCCGGCAACAATAAAAGCCGATACTCAATTATGGCAGGGTTCTATAACCAGGAAGGTATTATAAAAAAATCTGACTTCAAACGCTACAACTTGAGAACCAATGCCAATACCAATGTTGCAGACTGGCTGGAAGTGGGTACTTCTGTTGCCATTTCACGAAGTGAATCAAACATTGTTCCTACTGATGGTGTAGAAGGTACAAGTGCAATCATAGCTCCTGCTTTGTCTTATCTGCCGGTTATATCACCCCGTAATTCAAACGGATTTTATAATGTTGGAACGCCTGCCTATTTTGCCCGCCTGAGCAATCCGCTCATTGGGATAAATCTTAATGATAACAGCACGAGAAATAACCGGGTTATGGGTAATATTTTCGCAAATGTAGACATATTGAAAGACCTGACTTATAAAATCAATTTTGGTATTGACTATAACGATAATGAAGGCAGTTTATATGCACCAAGGTATACACAGGCAGGTGTTAATCCCTCAGAATCGTTCAGATGGAAGCAAAATAACGTGGAAAATATGTGGCTGCTTGAAAATACCCTGAATTGGAATAAAACAATACGCGATAAGCATGTATTTGATTTATTGGCGGGCTATAGTGCACAGGAGTTTCGCACAGAAAGAGAATTTATAGCTGTTGAGGGATTTCCAAATGAATTTAACACCACATTAAGCAATGCATCTACTGTACGGGGATCTACAGGTGGAGGGTTTGCTGAATATGCTTTGATTTCATCATTCGGAAGAGTTAACTACAATTACAGTGAAAAATATTTATTCACTTTTACCTTGCGCAGAGATGGATCTTCACGGTTTGGCAGTGCAAACAGGTATGGAATATTTCCCTCATTCTCCGCCGGATGGCGGCTTACCGAAGAGCCATTCTTGCCGTTACCTGAATCTATAAATGATCTCAAACTGCGATATTCTTATGGTAAATCTGGTAACCAGGAAATCGGAAATTATAGTTCTTCTGTAAATATGTACCCGCCAGAGATTGCCTATGCATTTGGTGATACAAAATTGCTGGGTACCTGGCCCTTAACAATCCCTAATGAAGCTTTAGGATGGGAAGAAACCACGCAACATAATATCGGATTAGACTTGGGCCTGTTAAACTCCCGGTTTGAACTTACACTGGATGTTTATGATAAACTTACAGATGGGGTATTAGTCCTCCTCCGACCTCCGTTGCTGGCCGGCTACGCTGATGAATACTGGAAAAACAGCGGCATTATTCAAAACCGTGGTATTGAGGCATTACTCAGTGGTAGAATTATTTCAAGGGGTATATTCTCCTGGTCCAGCGATTTTAACTTTTCAATAAACCGCAATACCATCGTCAGTTATCCCAATGGAGAGAACAATGGTTTTCCATTTGAGCTTGATGAAAATGGCAGGATAGGTTTAACGCTGATTAAAAATGACGAACCGCTGGGTAATTTTTACGGCCTGAAAACGGATGGTATATTTACCTCCCAGGAGCAAATTCAGGCGCATTCTAAAGATGGTGAACTGATACAACCACTGGCTCAGGTAGGTGACATCATATTTGTTGACCATAATAATGATGGGGTTATCGATGCCAATGACCGGGTAGTATTAGGAAATGCCTTTCCGGATGCAGTATTTGGATTTACCAATCGATTTTCTTATAAATCCAGGATTGTATTAAGTGTCTTTCTTTTTGCACAAACCGGCAATGAAGTCTACAATCATACCCGTGCCGTACTGGAGAATTTGTCGGGAGACCGGAACCAAACCACCCAGGTTTTAAACCGCTGGCAATCTCCGCAAAACCCCGGGGATGGTGTTACTCCCAGAGCTACTAAATATGATAACAACTCAAATAGAAGACCTTATACCGACAGATGGATTGAAGACGGTAGTTTTTTGCGACTTAGAAATGTCACACTAACATATAATATCCCTGAAAAATATTTCGATAAGATTTCTTTATCTACGGCTAAAGTTTATATCACCGGACAAAACTTATTTACCCTTACCAATTACTCAGGTTTTGATCCGGAAATAAGTTCAAACGGACAGAATGCATATTTTCCAGGTTATGATTTAGGAGGATATCCACAGGCCAAGTCTGTACTGGCAGGTATATCAGTAACATTTTAAAAAATAATTTTATGAAATATTTAACTATAATTTTACTTTCTCTTATTTTACTGGGTTGTTCAGAAGATTTTCTTGTGCGAAATGATCCTACTTCAATGAATGTAAGTAGCTTTTACCAAACAGAAAATGATTTTCTGCTTGCCCTTGCGGGAACATATAATGTATTGATCAGGGGGGATAATTATAACCGGACCTTTTGGCAATATTACACGATTGCCTCAGATGATGCCCAACCGGGTGACGATATTGATTTTGTATCGCTATACGGTCAGGATATGGATAATTTTACGGTCAAAACCGATAATGTTGTGGCATTAAATGTTTTTGCCTCAAATTATATTGGCATAGCGCGGGCGAACACCACCTTAAACAGGGCTCAAAACTCAGGGCTAAATCAGAATTTTGTGGATGAGATCGTTGCTGAGTGCAAATTCCTGCGCAGTTTATATTATTTTAATTTAATAAGGACATTTGGAGATGTGCCACTGATTACAAAGGAAGTTACAGATCCTGATCTGGTAGATATTCCCAGAACAGATAAACTAAGAATTTATGAAGAACTGATAATACCTGATTTAACTGAAATTAGTAGTGTGCTTCCTGAAACCAGAACCAACGAAAACAAGGCAAGGGCCACCAGTGGAGCTGCCAAAGCTTTGCTGGTAAAGATATATCTTACTATTGCTGAAGAAAACCAACAATACTATAGTGCTGCCAGAGATTTGGCGCTTGAGATTATTAATGATGATACGTATGCACTGGAACCTTCATTTAAAGACATTTTTACACGCGAAAATGAATTTGGGCAGGAGTCTATTTTTGAAATCAATCATATTTCCGGAGAGGAATATTACCAACGTGAAGGATTTGGACAGGGAGTAACACAACCTCAGAGAAATGGCCTGGGAAGTTATTATAATATTGCCTATTCTCCTCGATTTAAAGGCCCTGCCAAAGCCGGGGACTCGTTGGGTGCTTTTTCTTTTAGCGGTTGGGGTTTTGCTGCTCCCACAACTTCGTTTGATCCAAGAAATGATTTATACAGTGTTCCGGAAGGTACTTCTTTGGTAGAACTTTATGATGAAAATGATGAACGAAAATCCGCTACCATACTGGATTATTATAATGAAGCTGAAGAGATGGGTATTCCTGTGGATAAGTCCATAAGCCCCTATAATATAAAAAAATATGATGATTGGGAAGAATCAATGAATGGTGAAGCCGACGATAATTATATACTACTTCGTCTGGCCGATGTTTACCTGATGTTTGCGGAAGCAGATAATGAAGTAAATAACGGACCCAGCACTGAGGCTTATAAATATCTAAACCAGGTAAGACGAAGAGCATTCGGACTGGATATTAATACTCCATCGGAAGTTGATTATGAGAATTTAACTTATGATACCTTTTTGGATGCTGTTTATCTTGAAAGAAGGTTGGAACTGGCTTTTGAGGGCCATCGTTGGTTTGATCTGGTTAGGAGACCGGAAAGAGCAATAGAAGTGATGCTTGCCCATGGAAAGACTAATATCTCTAGAGACAGACTGGTGCTTCCGATACCTCAATACGTAATAGATGAAACTCAGGGAGTTATCGCCCAGAATGAAGGATATGATTAATATTTTAAATAAATTTTATCACTAATGAAAACCAATGTTAAATTAAATTTTTAGATGCTATGAAAAACAAATTATTCTTTTTAACCGCTTTATTAATCGGTTTTACCAGCTTGTTCATTTCAAGTTGCGATAAAGACGAAGATCCTGTTGCTCCCGAATTAAGCATTAATGTTACGCCACTTTTGGCTGATGCTATGCCTGGAGAAACCGTTGATTACACCATTATTGTTGCCGGCGATTTATCAGCCGTAACTTTAAACGGTGATGCTATTAAGACGTATACAGACCAAACTTTTGAGGATACGATTCAGCATTCGTATACTTTCCCAGAGTCTGCAGACTCTGATACGGAAGTAACTTTTGGCGTGAATGACAAAGATGGTCAGTCCAAGAATTTTCCTGTACTTGTAGGATTTATTCAGCCAGACTATACTTTGGCAGACTTTGCTGTTAAAGAGGCAGATACCGCTGCCTGGAGTGACCATTGGGAAGGCCTTGATATATATGGATACCCCGGTGTTACCTACGATGGCGGTGATGCTTCTGATAATATGTACGTAACCTGCCGCGGTAGCTTTGCTTCGGATGAACACTGGGATTTTAGCGCTGCCCTTCCGGAAAATATGGGTACAGGTTTAATGATGAGCCGTTCTGCCATTGACAATGGTGATGGAACCACTGCCTGGGGAGGATTCATGATATCTTTATTTGGATACTATGGCCCGGGTATGACACAACCTGACATTCAACAGCTAAACCAGGTGGAAAGTGGCACCCGTGTAGTAGCCATTGATGTTTATTACGAAACCGACCCCGCAAGCCCCATCTCTTTTGATGATATTAGCATTGATAACAATGGTAATGGCGTGAAATTTCAGTTTAGGTTTGGTAACCATAAAAAGTTTGTTGAGAGTGGCGATAAAGGAGGCTGGTTTATCATTAAAGAAGCTTTTGTTACTGAACCTGATAAATGGGTGACCCTTTATTTCTCCAGTAATGATGATGAAGAAATTGATAAGGTAGATGATGATGGAAATACCGTTATATCTATGGATGGAACGGCTGACGAAGTTGATTTCGCATGGCTTGTTCCTGCTTATGGTACAGTAGATTATGATACCCATAAGATATATCTGAAAAATTACAGGATTACAAATTTGCCTGAATA
>Ga0207419_1001363_pt1 | contig 18650 bp, 15 predicted proteins | sample ElkSloMetagenome_4_FD_184723 | JGI IMG/M metagenome (GOLD analysis project Ga0207419, IMG submission 184723) | Hot spring microbial communities from Elkhorn Slough, Monterey Bay, USA - MD2A (version 2) | ecosystem: Environmental > Aquatic > Marine > Intertidal zone > Estuary: Microbial mat ...
TCAAAGGCTTCGTCAACTGTACAGTCAATGGCATGGGCATTGCGAAACTCTATATGGCCTTTGGTAGTGTCAAAATGGGCATTACCGGGAACAAGGTCTCCTTTGTTAAGCAATGTGGAAAATAAAACATTTTCAGCCGCTCTTCCCTGGTGATTGGGAAGGAAATACTCAAAACCCGTGATGTCCTGAATTGCATCTTTTAAATGATCATAAGAAGAAGCGCCCGCGTAACTTTCGTCACCTGTCATAATTGCGCCCCATTGTTGATCGCTCATGGCGCCCGTTCCGGAATCTGTCAACAGGTCAATATAAACTTGTTTGCTTTTTAAATTGAACAGGTTAAACCTGGCTTTTTTTAGCCATTGCATTCGTTCTTCAGGTGTTCCCTGTTGTATATGTTCTATTGTTTTTATTTTAAATGGTTCTGCATAAGGTAATTCCATCTCTGAACTGGATTTAAGATTAATAATAACATTTTAAAGAAAATATCCTGAATCAGAAGTTGAAAGAATCCCTGTCTTTTACATTTTTCTGCTCCGTCTGGTGAGCTTTTGGCAGTAATTTTATCATTTAAAATTCACTTTTCTACAAAAGTAATAAAATCATCCTTTTAATTTAACAAAAGGCGATTCAGCAGGGATGCCTTACAACATTTTGTATTAAATGAATGTTAATTTCCTAAGTTACCGAATAACATATAAAAGTTTACTAATTTTGACAGTTTAATTTTCATTTGGTGATCACCTGTTATGGATAAATTTTCTTTTCTGGGAAATAGCGAGATCGAAACGATCGAAGCACTATATAAAAAATACACATCCAACCCTGAGAATGTTGAGGAAGAGTGGAAACGATTTTTCGCAGGGTTTGAATTTGCTCTTAAAAACTATCAAAACGGCTCATTAACATCGGAAGCATTTGATAAGGAATTCAAGGTAATTAATCTGATTGATGCATACCGGAAGCGTGGCCATTTATTTACGAAAACAAATCCTGTCCGTACCAGACGAAAGTATTTTCCTACGCTCGATCTGGAAAATTATGATCTGAATAAGGAGGATCTTCAAACTTCTTTTCATGCCGGAAAAGAAATTGGCATTGGTACCGCCACGCTTGAAAAGATAGTGGAACATGTATCGCAAACCTATTGTCAGTCTATAGGTGCAGAATTTATGTTTATCCGTAGTGCCGAGAAACTTGAATGGCTGAAAAAAAGGATGGAAAGCACACGAAACACGCCCGACTTTTCCAAAGAGGAAAAGCAGCATACTTTTGCTCATTTAATGAGGGCCGTGGGCTTTGAAAATTTTATTCATAAAAAATTTGTAGGCCAAAAACGTTTTTCGCTTGAAGGAACCGAAACACTTATTCCTGCTTTGCATGCCATCATCAATGAAGGCTCAGAGCTCGGAATTGAGGAATTTATTATAGGAATGTCTCACCGGGGCAGATTGAATGTATTGGCAAATGTTCTTGAAAAACCCTATTACCAGATTTTTAATGAATACAATGCGCATCGTTATGAGGAAAATATTGTACTTGGGGATGTGAAATACCATTTAGGATACGGAAACCAGGTGAAAGCACTCAATGGAAAGGAAATACTTTTAAACCTTGCCCCAAATCCCAGCCACCTTGAAGCTGTTGGTGGTATTATCCAGGGAATTGCCAGAGCTAAAATTAACCATCATTACCATAAGGATTTTAAAAAACTGTCACCAATTATCATCCATGGCGATGCTGCTGTGGCTGCTCAGGGGGTAGTTTATGAGGTATTGCAAATGTCAGAATTGCCGGGGTACAAAACCGGTGGAACCATTCATCTTGTAATCAATAACCAGGTGGGATTTACCACCAATTATCTTGAAGGCCGTTCCAGTACTTACTGCACAGACATTGCCAAAGTTATAAAAGCGCCTATCTTCCATGTGAATGGCGATGATGTGGAAGCACTGATTTTTACCATGCGCATGGCCATGCAATACAGGCAGGAGTTTGAATCAGATGTATTTATTGATATTCTCTCGTATCGTAAATATGGCCATAACGAAGGCGATGAGCCTCGTTTTACCCAGCCTACACTTTATGAGGCCATTGCTAAACATCCAAATCCAAGAGATATTTATTCTGAAAAGCTTATCAAACAAAACATTTATAGGGAGAAAGAAATCAGCTCAATAATTGAAGATTATAATGGGGCTTTAGAGAAAGAATTTGAAAAGTCGAAAAAGATTGAGGAAGTAAATATTAAACAGTTCCTTGCCGAGGAGTGGGATAGTTTCCGTTATCCGGAACGCGCAGACTTTTCAGAGTCTCCTGAAACTGGTATAGGCATGGAACGCCTGAAGTTTATTGCTGAAAAACTGGTTGAATTGCCTTCAGAGAACAAATTCTTTAAAAAAACAGAAAAGCTTATTAAATACCGGAAAGGCTTACTTGAAGAGGGGAAGGTTGACTGGGCACTTGGAGAGCTTCTTTCATACGGCTCGTTGCTCATGGAAGGTAATCCAGTGCGGTTAACAGGCCAGGATAGTGTGCGGGGAACATTCTCACACCGTCATGCCGCACATATTATTGAAGATACTGATAACCAATATATCCCTTTGGAAAATCTGGACGAGAACCAGGGACGGTTTTCCATATATAACTCCTTGCTCTCTGAATATGGTGTGCTGGGGTTTGAGTATGGATATGCGCTCGCAACACCCAAGGGCCTTACCGTCTGGGAGGCTCAGTTTGGTGACTTTGCCAATGTTGCGCAGGTAATTATTGACCAGTATATCAGCTCTGCAGAAGAAAAATGGGGGCTGATGAATGGTGTGGTGCTTTTTCTTCCACACGGATATGAGGGGCAGGGGCCGGAACACTCCAGCGCTCGCATAGAAAGATTTTTAGCCCTTGCTGCCAATGATAATATGCAACTTGTAAATTGCACCACGCCTGCAAACTTTTATCATGTACTTCGCCGGCAGATAAAACGCGATTTTCGCGTTCCGCTTGTGATTTTTACACCCAAGAGCCTTTTACGGCACCCAAAATGTGTGTCTCAGTTAAACGATTTGGCAGAAGGGAAATTCCAGGAAGTGATAGATGATAATAATGTAGACTTAAATGAAGTTCGCAGGATTGTATTATGCTCTGGTAAAATCTATTACGACCTGTTGGAAAAAAAACAGGAATTTAATGCAAAGGATATTGCTTTAATTCGGGTAGAACAGCTATACCCTTTCCCGGAAAAGCAGATTGTTAAAATTTTTAATAAATATCCCAATGCCTTATTAAAGATATGGGTACAGGAAGAACCCGAAAACATGGGGCCTCTGCCATACATCAAAAATAACTTTACCGGGCATGGTTTGGTTCATATTGGTCGTTTACCCAGTGGAAGCCCTGCTGTGGGATTGAATGAGCTGCATGTGGTGGGGCAGGAAGAAATAATTGGTAAGGTGTTTCGTGCATGCAATTGCGAACTAAATCTAAAATATTGTGGTTTACAATGCGTGGTAGGAAAATCACGCAAAGAAATCTTAAAGCAGCATAATTACATCATTAAAAAACAGGAAAATTTTACTTAAATCATCATGGCGGTTGAAATTAAAATACCCAGTCCGGGCGAATCTATTTCTGAAGTTGAAGTAGCTTCCTGGCTTGTAAACAGTGGCGATTATGTTGAGAAAGACCAGGAAATTGCCGAGGTTGAATCGGATAAAGCCACCTTGCCTCTGCTGGCCTCAGAAAGTGGTGTAATTGAAATTATGATAGAAGCAGGTTCTATGGCAGGGGTGGGCGACATTGCAGCAAAAATTGATACCGATGCTGCTCCGCCCAAAGGAAAGCCGAAAGATAACTCAGGCTCTGCTGCACAAGAGCAACCAAAAAAAGATGACGCACCAAAAGCGGAAACCAAAAAAGAGAACAGGGAGAAACCTGAACAACATAAGCCCCGGGCCGAGGAAAGCACTGAAAAGGATGATGCAAGCAATGTAAAGGTTACCCCGGTGGCGCGGCAAATACTAAAAGCACATGATATTTCTGTTGATGATATCTTGAAGGGATTGAAACGACTTGGAAAGAATGAAGTGGAAGCTGGTATGCAGCAATTATCCGGACAACCAGCCGCTAGAGAGGCAACGCGTGATATCGAGGAAAAGAAAATGTCTTCACTCCGGAGGAAGCTTAGCCAGCGTTTGGTGGCCGTAAAAAACGAAACGGCCATGCTTACAACATTTAATGAAGCTGATATGTCTGTCGTGATGGCTATGCGTAAGAAGTATCAGTCAGCATTTGTTGAAAAGCATGGCACAAAGCTCGGTTTTATGTCATTTTTTACCAAGGCTGCTTCTGAGGCATTGTTGCAGTTCCCCAATGTAAATTCTATGATTGACGGGGAAAATATTATTACCCCAAAATACACTGATATTGGCATTGCAGTGCAAACAGATAAGGGACTGATGGTTCCCGTTCTGCGTAACACCGAAACAAAATCTCTTGCTGATATTGAGAAAGAGATTATAGAACTTGCTCAAAAAGCACGAAAAGCAAGGCTTAGCATGGATGAAATGACTGGAGGCACCTTTACCATTACCAATGGCGGGGTATTTGGAAGTATGATGTCTACACCTATCATAAACCCTCCGCAATCGGCCATTTTAGGTATGCACAATATTATCGATCGCCCGGTGGCTGTTAATGGTAAAGTAGAAATAAGGCCTATGATGTATCTTGCGCTATCGTACGATCACCGTATCATTGACGGCCGTGATTCGGTGAGCTTTCTGGTGAAAATCAAGGAGCTGATTGAAAATCCGGTGAACCTTCTTTATGGGGCGAATGATCCTGAAAAAGCACTGTTTGAATTATAACCTTTTTTAAAGCTAAGTGGGATGAAATGCTATTCTTTCGGTTTTACCTCGCCGATAATATAAGAAATTCCAACCCCAAATACTTGTTTTACCTGGGTTTTAGGTCCTCCGTTGATGTCGATATCGTCGTCGTAAATCATATTAAGGGCAAAATTGGCAGATAGTATATCATTTACCTTCATATTCACCTTCAGTTCACCATTGATATCTATATTTTGAGGCTTCTCGAAATAGTTCGAGAAAAAATCTACCCTTGTTACCAGGCGGACATTTTTAAAAATTTCACGTTCGAATGCGATTTTTAAAAATCCACCCATTTCTGTTCTTAAATTGCTTCCCGGATTTACACCAAAGGCACCTGCAGCAGAAAGATCATTATCAGCAACAATAGTCATTTTGCCAGTAGCGGGTGATATAAAAACATCAAAGCCTTTAAATGCTTTGTAATTCATACCCAGCGACCCCAGTATGTAAGCCGGGGCAAAAGGCGCTGAAATTTTATTCTTTGTAGTATCTCCGGAAAAGTCGTAGCCATTCTGAAATTGACTTTCAAAACTAAGTAGCGCAGTATAATACCACTTTTCTGTGGCCTGAGAACCATACTTAGAGCCCAGGTATATCCTGTCATCTGTTTTTCTGAATTCTTCACCACCCTGTTTTAGCAGCCCGTAGTTTAAACTTACCCTATTCTCCCATATATGCTTATCTTTTGCATAATCTGCAGCGGCATCAAAACTACCTAAAAGCGATAACGAGTTTTCTCCCCCGGCCGCCCAGTTGTTAAAAGTTACCTGGGAAAATGTTACCGAAGGAATCCCACCAATTGTCCAGTATTTAGTTGTATCATTTTCTGTTTGAGCAGAAATACTTATGACAGATGTCAATGTGAATAAAATAATGAAAGTAACAACAGTTTTGAGAAACATAATTTATGGATATTTATTTAAATGAGAATAATTCAGTGGAAAACTTTCCCCCAGATTTTGATGTTCATTATATTAATAGCTGATTAACAAGTCATTCTTAAATATGTTCGGAAGAAAATTACTCGTGAGAATAAAACCAAATCCATCCTTCTTTTTTCGCTTGTCCCTTCTTTTCATCCGGAGGTAAGCTACAATTGTTTTGCAGAAAGTCTTTACCTGCAATACAGCACAAAACAGAATCAAGTAAATCTGTGTCGTGAGATATCAACTCCCTTTGTGAGCTACTTTGAATATGTTTTCTTGTAAATTCTAGTACCGGAAGCCTGTATGGCCCCTCAGGTAAATCATTCTTATAGCCCCTTACCGGTATGCCATGGGCGAGCAATGTACCTGCCGGATACACCTCAATAGCGGCTGAGTGCTTCAGTTCTGCAGGATTCCATGCCAGGGGGATTATTTTGTTTGTAAGGGTACTTACTTCGTGGATGATTTTTAATGCCCGTAATGCTGTCCGGGCAATTCTTTCGGCACCAATTTCCAGTGGCATTTTACCCAGTTTTTTATGTAAAAAGATATCCGTGTACCTTCTGAACAGCAGGTTTGGATCAGAATCAAGTAGTTCGCCGGCATTATGTTGGGGTAGAAATCTGCTCATTTCAGCAGGCCACCCCAGTGGTGCATCGATGGCAAGCAGGAATGGAGATTCCAAATCTTTAAGCCATTTTAGTATAATTTGCACTGGTGTTTCTTGACTGCTGCCTTTTTGTATATCTTTAATAAGCCACCTGTAGTTATTTTTAGTCATCAAAGCAAGGCCTGTATTTTCAGGCCTTACAGCGCAATCAAGACCAATTATGGTATGCACAAATTGATTTTGCAAAAATCATTATTTTTTTATTTGAGCAGCATACTTTTCCTTCAGTCCCATGATTATTTTGTCATGATCAAAAGCCAGAGAAGGCAGGTTGTTTAGCGAGAACCACTGCACTTCAGAAGCATCTGATGCTGCAGTGGCGTTAATTGCCGAAGCATTTGTAAAACCAACAAAAACCATAGAAATGGTTCGGCCTCTTGGATCCCGGTCTGGCGTATCAAATGGCAGATAGGGTTCAAGAACAATGTCTATAACACCAGTTTCTTCTTGCAATTCCCGGTGTGCACAGGCCAGAAGGGTTTCATCCATTTCAAGAAAACCACCCGGAAAGGCCCACATACCTTCAAAAGGTGGGTTTTTCCGTCGGATAAGCATAACCTGGGTTGGCGTCTTTTCATTTGAGAATAAAACAATATCCGCGGTAACGGCTGGTCTTGGATATTCATAAGTATAATTCATACATAATTGTTTAAATCACCCGCTTTATCAGGCGTAGTTTATGGGTATACCTGCTTTCCTGTTTATTATAGATTCCCTGATGATCAATAGAGTCTAACCTAACTCTGCCGGATGCATGCAGAAGCTCACCTGGACCGGTAAAAATGCCAACATGGGTAATGTTTTCTTCTTCATTATCGAAAAAAGCAAGGTCGCCTGCTGACACTTCCTTTATAAAATTCAGTGTTTGTCCGTTTGTAGCTTGCTGTGAGGCATCACGTGGCAGGGATATACCGGCAATTCTAAATAAAACCTGTACAAGCCCGCTACAATCCATGCCAAACATGGTTTTTCCACCCCATAAATAGGGTGCTCCCAGGAACTTTTTTCCTAAAGATATTATTTTTTCAGTTCTATCCGGGGGCAAGTTTTGTTCATTGGTGTTTATTATTTCACCGTTGATACAGTCATTGTTATTATGGCTGCAATAAAGAACAGCCCCGGCCGGGACTACAATTTCACCTTGTGCTTTGGTGTCAATGTAATTAAAGATATTTGTCAAAAAAACTTTCTTTCGCTCCTGCAAAAAATTGAAAGTATCGCTGTCTAGCAGGGTCAGCATCTTTTTTGATACCCACCCCGGATAATCATCATCTACTGATTTTATTTCAATCCATTCTTCATTTTGGGAGATTACTGTGGCCAAATCTCCATAAAGCAGCTGGTTTACCATTTCAGCTCTTTCATCGGGAGTTTTCCGAACAGGCACCACGCCTGTGTCGGCGATAACTCCGAAAGGGATATTTGGGGTTGAAATAGATTCTGTCATAAGTGAAAAGTGTCTATTTTACAGACCACCAAAAGGCAGAATGGTTCACTAACTACCCAGGGTAGCTACCATTACCGCTTTTATTGTGTGTACACGGTTTTCAGCCTCATCAAACACAATGGAAGCTTCTGATTCGAAAACCTCTTCCGTAACTTCCATTGCTTCAAGGCCAAATTTTTGGTATATTTCTTCACCTAGCCTGGTTTCCCGGTTATGGTAAGCTGGTAAACAGTGCATAAATTTTGTTTCGGGGTTTCCAGTCATTTCCATCAGGCTTTTATTTACCTGGTAGGGAGTTAGCAGTTTTATCCGGCTTTCCCATACATCTTCAGGTTCTCCCATCGATACCCAAACATCGGTGTATATAAAATCAGCATCGAGTACTCCGGCTTGAGCTTCATGTGTAACCGTGATTTTGGCACCAGTGCTTTTTGCAATTTCATTGCATTTATCCACCAAAGTTTTCTCCGGCTGACAACCTTCTGGCGCTACGGCACGAAAATCCATTCCCATTTTTGCGGCGCCAACCATTAGCGAATTACCCATGTTGTTTCTTGCATCTCCTACATAGGCAAAGGTAATCTCATTAAAAGGTTTGGTAGAATGCTCTCGCATGGTCAGTAAATCTGCAAGCACCTGGGTAGGATGATATTCATTGGTAAGCCCATTCCATACCGGTACTCCTGAATAGGCGGCTAATTCTTCTACAATAGATTGGCCAAACCCCCTGTATTCTATTCCATCGTACATTCTTCCCAGAACGCGTGCTGTATCTTTCATTGATTCTTTGTAGCCAATTTGCGTGCCGGAAGGTCCCAGATAGGTTACATGTGCGCCCTGGTCGTATGCAGCAACTTCAAAAGCACATCGAGTGCGGGTAGAAGTTTTTTCAAATATGAGTGCAATATTTTTACCCTTTAGTGTGGGCTGTTCTGTCCCTGCATATTTATTCTTTTTAAGATTTTCTGATAAATCAACCAAAAATTTTATCTCAGCCGGAGTAAAATCAAGTAATTTTAAAAAATGCCTGTTGCGTAAGTTGAATGCCATTTTATTTAGATTTTAAATTTACAAAAATACTAATCTTCATATTCCATTGTAATTTTTGAGCCATATTTTTTATCCTGCAGTTGTGTGGCTTCGGTTATCACACTCTTTTGGCCGCCCCTTTCAACAAAACCAATGGCAGCTTCAATTTTTGGTGACATACTTCCTTCTCCAAACATACCCTGACCGAGATGTTTCCGCGCATCTGCAACATTCATAAACTCTGCTATTTGCTGGTCATCCTTTCCATAATTGAGGTACACATAAGGAACATCAGTGAGAATATAAAATTCATCTGCTTTTATCAGAGAACCGAGCAGGGAGGAAGCATTATCTTTGTCAATTACAGCCTCAGAAGGTCGAATATCTTCTTTTTCGTCAATATATACAGGAATACCTCCTCCGCCAGCAGTTATAACAATTGTACCTTGCCGTGCCATCTTTTCTACCAGCGATACATTCAGAATGTTTTTTGGTTCAGGAGAGGGAACAACCCTGCGCCAGCCGCTTCGGCTCTTTTTTTCTTCTTTAAAGACCCAGCCTTTCTCCTCCTTAAGCGCTTCTGCTTCTTCTGCAGTATATATTTTACCCACACGTTTCACCGGATTTTTAAAGGCAGGATCATCTTTATCCACCACAGTTTGCGTTACCAGGGTCACTACTTCCTTATTTATCCGGTGTTTATTCAGTACATTTCGTAGCATGCGTTCAATCATATAGCCTATGCCTCCCTGTGAGTCTGCAACACACACATCCAAAGGCATCTGGGGTATCTTGTATTTTTCCTCTCCGGCATCATTCCGCAAAAGAATGTTTCCCACCTGCGGGCCATTACCATGGGTGAGCACAAGATTGTATCCATCTTTTATCAGGTATACCAGATTTTCAAGGGTGTTGAATGTATTTTGTTCCTGCTCCTCAATGGTTCCAAGTTGGTTATCGCGTAATAAGGCATTTCCACCAAGTGCTATAACAGCAAGTTTGCTCATATCCGTATTTTTAGTTTCCTACTTTTTGTTCTTTCATCTGCCACATTCCTGTTTTTCATATTTTATATCTTTTTTAAAATTTTCACCTCAGCATTCTATAGAACAACACCCAAAACCTGTAATTGTCCTTTTTACATATAAAACGTACAAAACTAATGAAATAACTTCACCGCGACATCGCAATGCAATTGTTGTAAAACAATTATTTCAACAATTTATTTTATATTTAAATAACCGTAATGATCAGTATATTAGTAAGATAATTATTTATAGTAATTGATGATGAAATATATCACCATTATTTTTCTAACCCATTTTCGTACATTGCGTTAGAAATACATACTTTTAGAAGATAACTCAATGCCTGTGCCCAGATTTAATTCAATTATTTCTTTCTTTCTTGTTGGTATTTTTCTTTCTTCATGCCATTTTTTTGAAAAAGACCATACACTTGATCAGGGTATGGTAAAATATAAAATTACTTATAAAGAAGGAAGTGAAAGTACGATACCTGTTGAGCTCTTGCCAGGGTTGATGATTTTTAAATTCAATGAGCGAAAAACCATAAACACCATCAGTGATTTTTTAGGAATATTTTCTATTAGCATCATTACCGACCGCAAAAAAGGAAAGAACGTAACGCTGTTAAAGATTTTTGATAAACGTTATTACTATGAAGGAAAGGCGCAGCAGGCAGCTTGTTGTTTTGGTGACTTTGGTGATCTGGTGTTCACAAAAACCACAGAACAGACAAATATAGCCAGCCTGCCGGCACATAGGGTAATGGTAAGTTCCAGTAACTTACAGATAGAACCATTTGATATTTACTATACAGATGCCATAAAAAGCCACAATACAAATATCACCACCCCTTACGAGGAGATTGATGGTGTGCTTCTTAAATTCAATTTGAAGCTGAATAATATAGCCATGGAGATTACGGCTGAAAGTGTAGATTTTAAAGAAGTTAAAAATGATGAATTTGATATTCCAGCAAATTATAAGCCGGTATCAAGGGAACAAATGGCAAAACTCATAAATGCTTTAATGGAGTAATTATTTTCTTTGTGTTTGAAATACAGAGTGTTGTTCCTTTTTATCAATTTTAAATGTTATCATCCGTGTGAGTAAATTAATAAATCTTACATCTTTTCTTTTATAGGCATGTTTTTAATGCCGGCTTACCACTAAAAATTGTAATTTTGTGCCCGCATCCTTCGATCTGCATTGAAAGATTTAGGTGCATAAATTTTATACATCTTTGCTGCACACTATTTTGTTTGAAAAACCGTATATCTAAAAAGAAACAGGTAAGGAATAATGGCAAAAAAAAGGAAGAAAAGCACTTCGCGTAAAAAGAATACAAACATGTGGAAAGATGATAGGCTGCGGTTGATTCTTGGGCTTACGGTGCTGTTTTTTGCTCTTTTTACACTGCTGGCATTTATCTCTTATTTTTTTACCTGGAAAACTGACCAAAGTTTTGAGTGGTCCTCAGTATTTTCAAATCCTGATATTAGAGTGGATAACTGGTCAGGAAAAAGTGGTGCATGGATCTCAAACCTGATGATAAATAAATGGTTTGGCATTGCTTCTCTCATTTTTCCTCTAATCCTTATTTTATTAGGATTTGGCTTGTTAAAACTACAAATTGCTCCATTGGGGCGTACCACGGTAATTTCTGTTAGCGGGGCTTTTATCTTATCATTAATACTGGGTCTGATCTTTGGGACTGCAAACGGATTTTTAGGTTCCGGACCAGGCGGGGCGCAGGGCTATCTGATCAGCCAGTGGCTCATCGCATTTATTGGAAATCCAGGTGCTGTTTTTCTGATATTTATACTTGCCCTTAGTTACATTATGTTTGCTTTTAACCTGAAGCCTGCTGCCCTGATGTTTAAAAAGGAGAGCATGAAAAATAAGGAATCTTCTTCTGGGAAAGATGTAAGTAAATCTGAGGAAATTGATGAGCAGGTTACATTTACTGAAAATATTACCCGCCAGGTTGATGGTGATGATAAACTTGAGCTTACCTTCGAAAATTCCGGTCCCGCTGAAAAAGCAAATAATAAGGAGAAGGATAAAATGCCTCTGGCAAAAGAAAAAAAGCAGGAAGATGAAGCCGAAATAGAAATGACTGTTGCAAAACGCGAAGAAAATGATGATCAGGCCAACGAGAAGGGGCCAAACATGGCCGAAATGGAAGAATACGACCCCACCCTGGAATTGAGTGGATATAAACTACCTCCTGTGACGTTACTTGAAGATCATGCCAAAGGTAAGTCAGAGGTAAGCAATGAAGAATTGATTAACAACAAGAATAAGATTGTTGAAACACTAGCTAATTATAAGATACAGATTGATAAAATTAAAGCAACCATTGGTCCCACCATTACCCTTTATGAAATAGTTCCGGCACCCGGCATAAGAATATCCAAAATAAAAAATCTTGAAGACGATATTGCACTTAGCCTGGCTGCCTTAGGTATCCGTATTATTGCTCCTATACCTGGAAGGGGAACAATTGGGATTGAAGTGCCTAACCAAAATCCTGAAATCGTATCAATGAAAAGCATCATTGCTACCCGTAGATTTCAGGAAGCCAAGTATGAACTTGCAGTGGCCCTGGGTAAGAATATTTCTAACGAAACCTACGTATTTGATCTTACTAAAATGCCCCACCTGCTTGTAGCGGGAGCCACCGGACAGGGGAAAAGTGTGGGTCTAAATGCCATTTTAACATCGCTTCTTTACAGAAAACACCCTTCCCAGCTTAAATTTGTACTGGTGGATCCTAAGAAAGTAGAATTAACGCTTTACTCCAAAATAGAGAAGCATTTTCTGGCAAAACTTCCTGATGCTGACGAACCCATTATCACGGATACACAAAAGGTAATCAATACCCTTAATTCACTTACCATTGAAATGGATAACAGGTATAACCTGCTTAAAAAGGCACATGTAAGGAATATAAAAGAGTATAATGCCAAATTTATTGGCCGTAAACTCAACCCGGAAAACGGGCATCATTATTTGCCATACATTGTAGTGGTAATTGATGAATTTGCAGATCTGATAATGACTGCAGGACGTGAAGTGGAAACGCCCATCGCACGCCTTGCCCAATTGGCACGTGCCATTGGTATTCACCTGATTATTGCCACACAAAGGCCAACCACCAATATTATTACTGGCGTAATTAAAGCTAACTTTCCTGCACGTATTGCATTTCGGGTAACTTCTATGATTGACAGCCGCACTATTCTCGACAGTCCGGGAGCTAACCAGCTTATTGGCCGGGGTGATATGCTCATATCCGATGGAGGTGAACTTACCAGAATACAATGTGCATTTATTGATATTCCTGAGCTTGACAGAATAACCGATTATATTAAATCTCAGCAGGCCTATCCCACAGCCTTTATGCTGCCTGAGTATCAGAGCGAAGAAGAATCCATACCCGGAGAGGTAGACTTGAGCAATCGTGATTCTATGTTCGAAGATGCTGCCCGACTGGTGGTAATTCATCAGCAGGGGTCTACTTCCCTAATCCAGCGAAAATTCTCAATTGGTTACAACAGGGCTGGCCGAATAATGGATCAGCTTGAAGCCGCAGGAATTGTTGGAGAAAGTGCCGGGAGTAAATCCAGGCAAGTGCTGGTACCTGATGAATATAATTTGGAACAGATTTTGACTGAATTGAACAAGTTATAAATTTTTTCCAGCATTCGAAAAGGATTTTAAAGGCTCTTTTTTTTGCAGAATTTTTAAAAAGATAAGATTATGAATAGGATTAATTTAATATTTGCATTTGCTTTATTAATTGATTTTTCAGCATTAAACGCACAAGATGCCATTGCTGAGGGCATTCTTGAAGATTATGCCGAAAAAATCAATAAACACGAATCCCTTGAGATGAGTTACGAATATACCATGAGCGACCAGCAAACTGGCGATGAGATGCAGCAAAGTGGAAGGATAATGATCAAGGGAAAAAAATACCGGCTTGAAGCCGAAGATGTTATCGTAATGTATGATGGAGAAAATCTTTGGCAGTATTTACCCGGTGCTCAAGAAGTTACTGTAGCCTCTTACGATGAATCCGATGGCGATTTCTTCCTCACCAATCCACGGAAGATTTTTATGGTTTTTAATGACGACTACAAATATCGTAAAACAGGTGAAATTACTGTGGATGGTAGATTATTGCACGAGATAGAATTATATCCCAAAGAAAAGGAGCAGCCATACAGTCGACTGATCTTGTATATATCAGACAAAGATCATGAGTTAGACAGATTTCAGGCGTTTGAAAAAAGTGGTGTTATTCATAATATCAAACTCACCGGCTTCCAGGCAGGGCGGTCCTATCACGAAGACAAATTTACATTCAGGGAAGAAAAGCATCCGGGTGTGGAAGTGGTCGACATGCGATTTTGAAAGAAAATAGGTGTAAAATACGAAATCAGTTTGTACCTAAGTTGAGTGGTTGGAGCAAGCGAACAAGCGCTTTACTTAGGGTTAACCCCGTTTTAGAATATAGCCTGCCCCGATAAACGGGGTTACTTTTCACCGGATAGGTGAGGCGAAAAGCTTACCTTTACTTAAACGATTGAGCGTAATCGCTCAATTTGGGTTTGTATCCATACATCATTCATAACGCATACATTGACATTGAATAACATTCTTTCTTTATGATGTTTTAAGTTTATTGCTGGACCATACTTACAGCCGCATTTTTGTTTATCTCGCAAAGCAGTCATCGTTTTTAAGTATGCACAAATTATTTAGTGTCTGCGCGAAAACCCCAATTTCTTTCCCGATTTTCGGGACAGGCTGTTATGCTTGTCAGAAAAATACTCATTTACATAAGTAAATTGTGTTTTTTCTAACCCTGCAAGCCTGGAACCTGGACTTTTCTCATCAGACGCATGAGTTTTCGCGCAAGCACTATTTAGGATATTCGATCCGTGCATGATACACGTTTCTTAATTTCTTTGTAAATATTTCTTTTATCGTACTGATTTCCTTAAAAGTAATATTTGCATTATTAAACTGCTCCTCTATCATTTGATAATTGATAATGTTTTCTATCAGGTCTTTAAGGGATGACAGTGTAATTTCCTTCATGCTCCTGGAGGCTGCTTCCACAGCATCGGCCATCATTAAAACCGCGGTTTCTTTTGAAAAAGGTTTAGGGCCCGGATAGGTGAATTTACCAATATCAGCGCGTTTTTCAGGGTATTTTTTCACATAGGAACGGTAAAAATACTGCACAGCGCTAGTGCCATGATGGGTGCGGAGAAAATCAATGATTTGCTCAGGTAGCCCGTTCTTCCGGGCTATTTCAACACCTCTTTTAACATGATTAATAATAACTTCTGCACTTTCTTCAAATTCCAGGTTGTCGTGTGGGTTAATGTCTGAGGTTTGATTTTCAATAAAATAGAGTGGATTATCCATTTTACCAATATCATGATATAGTGCTCCGGTACGCACAAGCAAAGGGTTTCCGCCAATCTGGAAAATGGCTTCCTCAGAGAGGTTGGCCACCTGCAACGAATGTTGAAAAGTTCCTGGCGCTTTCTCGGCCAGCTTTCGGAGCAGAGGTTGGTTCGTGTCTGATAACTCCATTAACGTGGCATCAGATAAAAAACCGAAGGTTTTTTCAAAAATATATATCAGTGGGTAGGACGTAAGAATAAGCAAGCCATTACCACCGAACCAAAGAATGGTTTTCCATTCAATATTCTGCAGGCCTGCTTCCTGTATAATCCCTAATCCAGTATATAGAATACTGTAAGTAATAAATGTAAGTACGGCAGTGAGGAATAATTTTCCTCGTCGGTAGAGGTTGGTAAGGCTGAAAATGGCAACAATTCCTGCCATTATATGCAGAAAAACAAATTCAAAGCTGTTTGGAGCCCAAAATCCGATAAGTAAAATGGCGACAATATGAATGAAAAGGGCCAGCCGTGCATCGTAAAATGTTTTTATAATAATGGGTACCAGCGCAAAGGGAACTACATAAATGCTAATGAGGTTATATTTTACACTCATGCTGGCTACAAATCCAATGAGTAGTACCAAAAGTAGAATAAAAGTTGTTTTAAGCCTGTCCTGAAGAATTTCTTTTCTGAAATTTAACAGGAAAAGAAAAAGCACAATAAATACAGCCACCACCAGCATACCTTGGCCAACGATCACCATGTAAAACCGGTTCGATCCACCTACCTGTTTTTCATATTCACGTTTAAGTGATTCTATAATTCTGTAATTTTCATTATCTACGAGCTCTCCCTTGGATACAATTCTCTCGCCCGCCTGAATCATTCCTTTGGTAAGCGAAATGCCCTCTATAAGGGACTCTTTTGCTGCCCGGGAAGTTGTTTCATCGTAAGCCAGGTTAGGATTTATGAAATTATTTAGCTGCAGATCACGAAAAAATTTAAGTAAGCTATTAGGATTGCGTATGGTATCAATGGCTGTGACAGTTTTTTCCAGCTCTTGAGTAAGAAATGTGTAGGCTTCTTTTTGGGTAAAAACCTCATCGGAATTAGTAGCTTCCGCTATGTTATCTTCTACAACCACGATATCACCATCGGCATCCCTTGCCTGTTGCAAAATTTCATTGTTGTCTGCAATGCCTTTTGAATATATGAAAGTCAATATGTCCACAGGAATTTTGAGGTATGATTCAGCCACTATTCGGCTGGTTTTTAGTTGGTTATTCCCTTTAGCAGCTTGCGACCATTCTGCCATATAAGTTCTTCGGAAATTTCCCTCTTGCTGAATTGCCTGATTTGAGTCGCGCAAATAATAGGGACGGAATTCCAGAAGCAGACTATCCCGTTCTTTTGCTATCTCTCTTTCTGATTTGTAAATTGGAAAATCAAAAGGTGCGATTAAAACTTCATGCATCCATGGCTTACCCTTTTGAAATTCATAACGAAAGCTGCCTTCACGTGGAAATAAATATACGAAAATTGCGGCTGCTAAAACAAATAGAAATGCTTTAAAAAAATCATCAAAATTTTTCTTAAGAAATATAAAAAATCTTTTCACAATGTCGTTGTCCTTGGTTTATATTCTGAAATAACGCGTTTATTTATTTTTATTCAAATTTAATATATATAAGTCAAAACATACAGATTGACTGCATTGTTTAGTTGTAATAATTTTTGAATTCTACTTTAGTTGTTGATATTCAGTAATTAACACCTTAAAATAAAAAATCCTGACTATTGAATTTTCTCAATAATCAGGATGAAAAGTTCAAGAAGTATTTAAATTTTCTATTTAGTCCTTGCGCGAAGACACTATTTAAAATCAATCATCGCCTTCATTACGCCGTCTTTGTATTCCGTTACCAGGTCAAAAGCTTCTTTGGTATTGTTAAAATCAAACCGATGGGTAACCATTTTATCAACTTCAATGGTCTTGTCTGCCATCATATCTAATGAAGGCTGCACACAATCTACCTGCCTACGCACATTCTGAACACATATTTCTTTGTGTCGCATTTTATCTACACTAAACGACCACCGGTTAAATTCAGGAATACCAATTATCATAAGCTTACCTCCGGGTTTTAACATGTCAATGGCGTTATCCACTGCCTCCTGTTGCCCGCAGCATTCAAATACAACATCAAGCAGTTCAGGTGCATCTTTAGCAAATTTTTTCACCGGATCTTCATTATCAATATTAGAAGTCATGTATGCACCGGCTTCTTTAGCCAATGCCAGACGAGCATCTATTTTATCGGTAACATATACTTTTTCAGCTCCTTGTGCCACCGTGGGTAGCAACACACTCATGCCAATAGGACCAAAACCAAGTATGCCTACTTTTGCATTTTTAATCGGGATTGACTTTTTAACAGCGTAAACTCCGATTGCCAGCGGTTCCGAAATTGCTGCTTCATCATACGTCATGGATTCAGCTATCGGGAAGCAACTTTCTTCTGGCATAACAATATATTCTGACAGGCAGCCATCTGCCTGTCCCGGACAACCAAGGAAGGTCAGCTTTCGGCAAGTATGATGCCTCCCTGCAATACACTGATCACACTCCCAACATGGCATGGCGGGTTCAATGGCAATGCGGTCGCCGGGTTTTACTTTGGTAACTGCAGGCCCTACTTCCACTACTTCACCAGAACCTTCATGTCCCACTGGAAAAGGGTATTGCACCACCTGACTGCCAATTTTTCCTGAAACATAGTAATGCACATCAGAGCCGCAGACCCCAATGGTTTTCATCTTTATTTTTACATCTTTGTCCCTGGCAATCATAGGTTCAGGAATATCTTTCATTTCCATTTGTCTGATCCCGGTTAGCATCATTGCTTTCATAATTCAAGAAATTAAGTGTTTAGTTAAGATTTATGTAATAAAATTGCTCTGACTAATAGGTGCTAATTAGTTTCTGCTCGAAAACCCCAATTTCTTTCCCGATTTTCGGGACAGGCTGTTATGCTTGTCAGAAAAATACTCATTTACATAAGTAAACTCTGTTTTTTCTGACTTCGCAACCCTCGGACCTGGACTTTTCTCATCAGAAACATGAGTTTTCGCGCAAGTACTACCTAAGTTGAGCGGTTGGAGCAAGCGAACAAGCGCTTTACTTAGGGTTAACCCCGTTTTAGAATATAGCCTGCCCCGATAAACGGGGTTGCTTTTC
>Ga0207419_1001364_pt1 | contig 18643 bp, 19 predicted proteins | sample ElkSloMetagenome_4_FD_184723 | JGI IMG/M metagenome (GOLD analysis project Ga0207419, IMG submission 184723) | Hot spring microbial communities from Elkhorn Slough, Monterey Bay, USA - MD2A (version 2) | ecosystem: Environmental > Aquatic > Marine > Intertidal zone > Estuary: Microbial mat ...
CAGTGATTGTGACGCAGAAACCCTGTCTACAGCTCTTGCCGCCGGGGCCCGTTGCGGCACCCATCTTTTCAATGCGATGTCGCAGATGACGGCGCGCGCGCCCGGCATCGTGGGTGGGTTGCTTGACGCGGGTGCTTATGCGGGCCTGATCTGTGACGGGCATCACGTGTCGGATGCCATGATTGCAATTGCCCTGCGTGCCCAAAAAACCCCCGAGCGGCTGTTTCTGGTGTCGGATGCCATGCCAACCGTGGGCGGACCCGACCGGTTCACGCTTTTTGGAGAGGTGGTCGGCCTGAACGCCGGCCGTCTTGTCAACGCCGAAGGAAATCTTGCGGGGGCGCACCTCAGCCAAGCTGCCGGTCTTGGCAATCTGGTCAACCGCATCGGCATCGCACCCGATCGCGCGCTGTCCATGGTGACCCGCATTCCGGCAGAGGCGATCGGCCTGCCCGACCTTGCCGAGATCAATGGACGCCATGTCGCCGATCTGGTGGTCGTGGACAACGGGATGACAGTGCGCCCGCTGGCATCGGTGCTTTGAAAAGATGGTGACCCCGGCAGGATTCGAACCTGCAACCTGCCCCTTAGGAGGGGGCTGCTCTATCCAGTTGAGCCACGGGGCCTCGTCCGCTTCATGCATGCCTTTGCTCTGACGGTCAACGCTGTGGCTGCTGGCAATTGTTCACGGCAACGGCTATCAATGCACAAACGAAGAACGGAAACGACGCCCTTGACGAACACCACCAAGCGCCCGCTGACCCTGCGCGATGTCTCCGAAGCATCCGGCGTCAGTGAAATGACAGTCAGCCGAGTTCTGCGTAACAAGGGCGATGTCAGCGCGGCCACCCGACAGAAAGTGCAGGATGCCGCCAAACGACTGGGCTACGTGCCCAACAAGATCGCGGGTGCGCTTGCCTCGCAAAGGGTCAACCTTGTCGCAGTGGTCATTCCATCGCTGGGAAACATGGTTTTTCCCGAAGTCCTGTCCGGTATCTCGCAAACACTTGAAGGCACTGATTTGCAGCCCGTCGTCGGCGTAACGGATTACTTGCCAGAAAAAGAAGAGCAGGTTCTTTTCGAAATGCTCTCTTGGCGTCCATCCGGCGTGATCATCGCGGGGCTTGAGCATTCCGATGCATCGGTCGCGATGTTGCGACAGGCGGGCATTCCGGTTGTCGAGATCATGGATACGGACGGCGTACCGATCGACCATTGCGTCGGCATTTCCCACCGCCGTGCCGGGCGGAAGATGGCCGAAGAGATCATCAAGGCAGGGTACAAGCGGATCGGCTTCATGGGCACCAAGATGCCTTTGGACCATCGCGCCAGAAAAAGGTTCGAAGGCTTCACGCGGACATTGGCCAAGGCCGGGATCGAAATAGCCGATCAGGAATTCTATTCGGGCGGTTCTGCATTGGCGAAAGGCCGCGAGATGACGGCAAGGATGATCGAGCGCACACCCGATCTCGATTTTCTCTACTACTCGAACGATATGATCGGTGCGGGCGGGATGTTGTATCTGCTTGAACAGGGCATCGAAATCCCCGGACAGATCGGGATCGCGGGTTTCAACGGGGTCGAGCTTTTGGACGGTTTGCCGCGCAATCTGGCCACCATGGATGCCTGCCGACGCGAAATCGGCATCAAGGCGGCGCAGATCGTCGCCTCGCTGAACAAGGGTGATGACGTACCGGATGGACCACTTTTCGTTCTGGAACCAAAGCTGACGCCCGGCGACACGCTGCGTCGCTGATCAGTTCATCCGGATCACGGACTTGTCGATCGCAAGAACATAGCCCTTACGGGCGATATTCTTGACCAAAAGTTCACTCATCATCTGGTTGCCCAGCGTATCGCGCAGCCGTTTGATGCGTGTGGCTCCGGCCGCTTCATCGCAGTCGGCGGCACTGCGCCCTGAAATGACAGCTTCGATTTCGGCACCGGTCAGGACCTCGTCGTCCATCCGCGCCTCTGCCAAAACCGACAGGGTTTCGATGGCGGCGTCGGTCAGTTTGAATTCGAAGTCATTGAGATACACCGCCTTCTGGTCGCGACTGATCGTCAGGGAATTGACCTCGATCCCCTGACGCTCGATCCGGCCCATACGGCGGTTCATCGCGATCAGCAGCACAAGAAACGCGACCGCGGCGATAAGCAAAGCGGTCGCGAAGACCAGCAAGACGAAGATGACGAAACGATAAGAGGCCAGCGTATCCGAAAAGGCCGTGCCGGAACCTGCGAGGATTTCGAGCAGTTTGATCTCGGCGTTGCCGGTGAGATTGTCGTTCTCGACAAAAAGGCGCTCGACCCGCGCGTTGAAGGCATTGGCATCGGGCAGGTTGATAAAAAGCATCACGGCCGTCAGGGCGAGGATAGCCACGATGGACGCTATCCCTGCGATGACGATCCGGTTGCCGATCTCGCGGGCCTCAGAAGCGGAGGAAGTACTCACCTGCGCTGTCCTTTCTTTCATCCAGTCCGGTGTCGTCGAAGACACCGAGTACATTCAGAAGTTGCCAGCCGTTATCGGCCAGCGCGTCCCGAAGTTGCCGTTCAGCCGAGGCGACCGAACAATCGCCGCGCACCTCGACAACACCGTAGTGCAACCGCAGCGGAGCGTCCTGCTTGGCCTTGTAGTCGGCATAGCAGGCCGCCTGCGCGACCGTCGCGCTTGCGAGCAAGAGCAGGGATGAGAAGAAAAGCTGTTTCATACCCGCATCATGATTTCCACATCTGCTGATAGTCAATAACCCGCGATGTTAGCGCGGCTGCAATCCCATAACCATCCCTCGATATTGTTTGGCAACTGCTTTCAACATCAATCTCGGTTCAACGCCGCCCCGGCAGCGCGAACCGAAAGGAATGAAGATGAGACAAACAATGATTGCAGGCTTGACCGCCGTTTCACTGATGCTCGCCAGCGTAGCTCCCGCGCAGGCGGATGGTCTCGACCGCGAAGATGTCGGCAGGCTCGTGCTGGGCCTTTTGGTGATCGGAGCGGTGGGGGCCGCTATCGACAACAATCGGCGCGACGAGACACGAAACGATGCCATACCTGTGCAGAGAGGCAGCTGGGCCGATCTCGACCGTCCACGGCCACGCCATGAAGAGCGACGCAACGAACGGCATCGCATGCTCCCGGCCCGGTGCCTGCAAACGGTGGACACGCGGTTCGGCCCGCTCCGCCTTTTTGGCGACAGCTGTCTGGAGCGGAACTACCGCTTCGCCCGAGATCTGCCTGCACGGTGCGAAGTGCGCATCTTCTCCGATCGCGGCCCGCGCGATGGTTATGACCCGCTTTGTCTGCGTGAGCAGGGCTACGGCATCAATAGGCGCCACTAAGCTGCGCTTCCCGCGCGGCTGCTTGCCCCAGTTGCCGCGCTGACTTGGGCCGGGTGATGCCTGACACCGCGCCAAAGAATGCGCGGACCTGCATCACCGCCTTTCGGGGCAGAGAGGACGGACATGGCTCTCTGCCCCTTTTTTCTTGCTCTTGCCGTGCGCATCTGGTGACTGGACGTATGGCAGGGCCTGATTTCAGTTTCGAGGATGCAGCGGTAGCCCGCGGATTTTTTCGCGTCGCAGGTGTCGATGAAGTGGGGCGCGGTCCACTGGCCGGACCGGTCGTTGCCGCGGCGGTCGTGCTTGATCCAGATCGCATTCCGCCGGGGTTGAATGACAGCAAAAAGCTGACCGCGCGCAAGCGTAGCGCGCTTTACGAACAACTGATCCTGGTCGCCGAAGTCTCTGTCGCCAGCGCCACAGTGGCAGAGATCGACGAACACAACATCCTGCGTGCTTCGCATATCGCCATGGTGCGTGCGATCGCGGGTCTTCCATCGGCCCCCGATCATGTCCTGATCGACGGCAATATGATCCCGCGGGATCTGACGCTGTCGAGTGAGGCGATCGTCAAGGGTGACAGCCGCAGCCTGTCGATTGCGGCCGCATCAGTGGTGGCCAAGATGTGGCGGGACAGACACATGGTGGCGCTTGCGCAACAGTATGTGCATTACGGCTGGGAAAAGAACGCGGGTTATCCGACCGCCCAACATAAGTTGGGCCTTCAACAGTTTGGTGTCACTCCCCATCATAGACGGTCGTTTCAGCCAATACACAATATCTTGTATCAAGACAAAAACGTAAGTGACTGATTCAAAAAAGCTTTTGACAGGGAATCGCCTCTGAATCAAATTGGAGCCAGCAAAAGAGCGGAATACCCGCCGGGCTCAGAGGCAAGTTATGACGATAAAGACAAAGACCAAGGGTGCGGCTGCGCTCCCGCTGAACACGATCCTCGATGGCGACTGCATCGACGTGATGAACAGCCTTCCCGAAGCATCGGTTGACCTGATCTTTGCTGATCCGCCGTACAATCTACAGCTCAGGGGCGATCTGCACAGGCCAGACAACTCCAAGGTGGACGCGGTCGACGATTCCTGGGACCAGTTCGATAGCTTCAAGGCCTACGATACCTTCACGCGCGACTGGCTGACAGCCGCCCGCCGGCTTCTCAAGCCCAACGGTGCGATCTGGGTCATCGGTAGCTATCACAACATTTTCCGCATGGGCGCTGAATTGCAGAACCAGGGGTTCTGGATCCTCAATGATGTGGTTTGGCGCAAATCGAACCCGATGCCGAATTTTCGGGGCAAGCGTCTGACGAATGCGCATGAGACGATGATCTGGGCCTCCAAGCAGGAGGCGAGCAAATACACCTTCAATTACGAGGCGCTGAAGGCGCTGAACGAGGGGGTGCAGATGCGCTCGGACTGGGTGCTGCCGATCTGCACGGGGCATGAACGGCTCAAGGACCAGAACGGAGAGAAGGCCCATCCAACGCAAAAGCCGCAATCGCTGTTGCATCGCGTGCTGGTAGCGACGACGAATCCCGGCGATGTGGTTCTCGACCCATTTTTTGGCACCGGAACGACGGGCGCGGTCGCCAAGATGCTGGGACGCGATTTTATCGGCATCGAACGCGAGGCCGCATATCGCGAAGTTGCCGAAAAGCGCATCAGGAATACCCGTAAATTCGATACGGAAGCCCTGACCGTTTCAGCATCGAAACGGGCCGAGCCACGCGTGGCCTTCGGCCTGCTGGTCGAGCGCGGCCTCCTGCGCCCGGGTGAAGAGCTGTGGAGCATGAATGGTCGCCACAAGGCCAAGGTCCGTGCGGACGGCACGTTGATCGGGGATGATGTAAAAGGGTCGATCCATCAGGTCGGAGCCCACCTGGAAGGTGCGCCAAGTTGCAACGGCTGGACCTATTGGCAATTCAAACGCGACGGGCAGAAAGTGCCCATCGATCTGCTCCGCCAGCAGATCCGCTCCGAGATGGCGAAGCACTGAGACTTCACCAAAGTTGATACCGCCGGTGCCTGCGGATTGCGTTTCCTTGGTGGGGGCGTCCCCCGTATGCACTAACTTCGAACCCCGCTATCCATTGTGATAGCGGGGCTTTTTTTGGCAGGGCTTCAGCCCATCAACTGGCCCGCTTCGGGTACCCAGCGGAATTCCGCATCGGGACCACCCTCGGCGACGTAACCGACGGCTGGGAACGGCATGTGGTAGCCGATCGCTGGAACGCGGTCGGCGGCAATCATGCCAAGCACAGTCCGGCGGCTTTCTGCGGCAGCTTCCTTGTCGGCATCGAAGCGTACGTTCCAGTCGGGGCGCGCGAGGGACCAGACGGGGTGGTTGGCGAGGTCGGCGAAAATCACGAGCCCCTCGCCCGCGCTGTCCAGACGATAGACCATGTGTCCGGGTGTATGTCCGAAAGCGTTCATTCCGGTGATGCCCGAGACAACATCGCCCATGTCCCCGATAAAGGTCATCTGATCGGCCAATGGACGGACGTTCATGTCAAAGCCGTCGTTGCCCGCAGCGGCCCAGTGATCGTATTCGGTCTGGCCCGTAACATACCGCGCGTTGGCGAAGGTGGGTGACCCTTCGCGCATCAGACCGCCGATGTGGTCTCCATGCATGTGCGTCAGCACGACGATATCCACCTGGTCCGCACTATAGCCGGCGCTTTCGATGGCGCCTAGTGTGGCGCCGGCGTTCAGGCCGGTGTCGAACAGCACAAGTTCCGCACCGGTGTTGACCAGCGTGGGCGTGAAGAAGAACTGCGAGCTTTCGGTCGACAGGAAATTCGCGGTGCTGACCTCTTCGAATTCTTCAGCCGACACGTTCGTGCCGAAAATGCTTTGCGGATCTTCACGCGGTGTGGTGCCACCGAGAATTGTCGTGACTTCGAAGTCACCGATCATGAACCGGCGGTGCTGGGCGGTGCTTGGTCCCATCATCGGGGCCTCTGCCCTGGCGGCCGTACCGAGAAGGCCGGCCGCAGGCAGTGCTGCACCCGCCCTGAGAAGTGAACGTCGTGTAAGCGTCGTCATGATAGTCCTCCAACTGTCTGATCAACCACAGATGTTCAGGAGGTAGGGCGCTTTGCCGCAGCGTCATACAAGCTGACGCATGTGTTATCGCGGCATCGGATTGCTGGCGTTCTTGTAAGGGGTCCAGTCCCTGATCTCGGGATAGTACCTGGCCCGCCATGCCTTGACCCTGGGGTTCATGATCCTGCGCCACAAGACAGGCACCAGTGCGGCCATCGTCATCAGCGGATAGCCATAGGGCAACTGCGGGGCTTCGTCGGTTTCATATGTCTGCAACAGCGGGAACCGACGATTTGGTTTGTAGTGATGATCGGAATGGCGCTGCAGATTGATCAGCAACCAATTCGACGCCTGCTGCGTGGCGTTCCACGAATGGCGCGGCAGCACGTGTTCGTATTTGCCGCCGCCCAGATGCTTGCGGGTCAGACCGTAGTGTTCGACGTAATTCACCAGTTCCAGCTGGAAGATCGCCCAGAATGCCTGTGTGCCAAAAAGGAAGACGCCCCACCAGCCACCGATCAGGCCCGCCAAGACCAGAAACGCCGATTGCAGACCCAAGTAGAGCCAGAACGGATTACTGCGATGGAACCACGTCAGGTTCTTGCGCGCGAGCATGGCCTTCTCGGCTTTGAAGGACGACAGCAGGACGCCGCGCAGCACCCGCAAGAAGAAATGGTAGAAGCTTTCACCATAGCGTGCGGTCACCGGATCGCGGGGGGTGCCGACATACCGGTGATGGACCAGAAGGTGCTCGGAGCGGAAATGCCCGTAAAGGACCGAAGTCATCAGGATATCGCCAAGCCACCGCTCCAGCTTTGGCTTTTGATGCATCAATTCGTGCGCATAGACGATGCCGACCGTGCCGGAAAGTATGCCGAGCGCTGCAAAGAGGGCCCATTCCTCAAAGCGGGTCAGATGCCCGGTCGCCGTGACATAGGCCAGGATCCCGAAGATGGTGGCAATCTGAAGCGGCGCCCAGATCATCGTGATCAGGCGATACCAAAACAGCTGTGTATCGGGCGTTTCCGTATCGGGATTGGCGTTGTTCTGCCCTGTGAAGAAATCGAGCATCGTGAAGAGATACCATGTCGAAAGCGGCAGTAGCAGGATCGTCCAGCCGCCATATAGCGCGGCGATGATCGCGACCGGGATCAATCCCAGCGACATCCAGAAAGGGAGTGCGGCGCGAAGCCCTGCAATCTTTGGTGTTCCCGGGATAGCGGTCATTGTCGGCCTCCGTTGCTTCACCAGTCTAGCAAATCCCGGATCGAAAACTCAATTCTCCCGTAGCGTCGCAGGAAGCAGATCATAGACTTTGCGCATGGCGGTCGGAAGGCTCGACGGCGAAAACCTGTCTGCGGCGACGAAAGCCCCGCGATCAGGGGCCGCGCCCTGCGGTACCCGGGCCCACATGATCTTCAGGCGCAGGTGGAAATGCGTGAAGGTGTGCCGCGCTTCGGCGTCCAGCTGTTGCCAGTCGGCAACGACCGGGGCAGCCGGTTCGGGGTCGTCCGTCCAGTCCGACCCGGGCCAGCCGAGCATGCCGCCCAGCAGGCCGCTGTCGGGCCGTGTTTCCAATAACCACGCCCCGTCGGCACGGCGGGCGGCATAGACGAACCCAAATCGTGTAGGTGTTTTCTTCTTTGGCGTCTTCTTGGGCAGGACCGGCGCCGTGCCTGTGATGCGCGCCTGGCACGGCACGCGCCATGGGCAGATCCCGCAAGCGGGACTGCGCGGCGTGCAGATCGTTGCGCCAAGATCCATGACCGCCTGGGCATAATCGCCGGGCCGGGTATCCGGCGTCAGGTCGCGGGCGCGACGGGTCAGTTCGGGCTTGGCTGCCGGCAGCGGCGTGTGGATATCGTAAAGTCGCGCCATGACGCGCTCGACATTGCCGTCGACCACTGTTTCGGCGCGGTCGAAGGCGATCGCCGCGATCGCTGCGGCCGTATATGGCCCGATCCCGGGCAGTTCCAGAAGACCCTCATAGGTATCGGGAAAGACCCCGTTGTAGTCGGTCACAACAGCCCGGGCACAGCGCAAAAGGTTCCGCGCCCGCGCGTAGTAGCCCAGACCAGCCCAGGCGGCCATGACATCGGCGTCTTCGGCTGCAGCGAGATCGGCCACGCTCGGCCAGATTTGCAGGAACTTGCGGTGGTAATCGCGTACGGCGGCTACGGTGGTCTGCTGCAACATGACCTCGGACAACCATACGACATAGGGGTCGGGTCTGCTGCCTGCCTTGCGATCCACCGGTCCGACACGCCATGGCATCTGGCGCGCGTGCACGTCATACCACTCCAGAAGGGTCTCGCTCAGGTCACGCAATCTTTATATCCCTTTCAGCCTTGCGCACTTACTTGGCGGCGCGCTTGGCATAAACTATGCATTGGATATGAAATCGCCACGCCAAACCACGACCACGCGCGGATTTTCCCGCGCGGCGACGTTGATGCAAAAGTCCATTCGAAAGGCAAGCGAGGATCGTGGCTTTGCGGTGACCCGTTTGCTGACGCATTGGTCCGAGGTTGTCGGCGATGCAGTTGCAGGTGTCTCGACCCCGGTAAATGTGAGCTACGGCAAGGGTGGCATGGGTGCGACCCTGACATTGCTGACGACAGGCGCGCAGGCTCCGATGCTCGAGATGCAGAAAGAGCAGATCCGCGAGAAGGTAAATGCCTGCTACGGCTACCGCGCCATCTCTCGCGTGCGCATCACGCAGACCGCCCCGACGGGTTTTGCCCAAGGGCGTGCGGCATTTGTCACGGCACCCAAGCAGCCGAAATCGCCCACGCCGGCGATGCAATCCACGGCTGACGACTTATCTCGTGGCATAGAGAACGAACGCTTGCGCACGGCGCTTGCCACGCTCGGCGCGAACGTATTGAACAATAAACCGGGACAATCCTGATCAGAGGTAGATTATGAAACGCAGAACTCTTTTGGCCGCAGGCGGCGGTGCACTTGTGACTTTGGGTGCGGGACACTGGCCCAGCGTCGGCATCGCACAAGAGGCGGAAGCGCCGGTCATCGTTGACATGGTGCGCGGCAGTGAAGACGCCGCCGTCGAGGTGATCGAATACGCCTCTTACACCTGCCCGCACTGCGCGACCTTTCATGCCGACCAGTACCAGTCGCTCAAGACCAACTACATCGATACCGATCGCGTGCGGTTCATCTACCGCGAGGTGTATTTCGACCGTCCCGGCCTGTGGGCGTCGATGATCGCGCGTTGCCCGGGTGATCAGGATTTCTTTTTCGCATTCACTGAATTGCTGTATCAGGAGCAGCGCAATTGGCTCGGATCGGGTGATCCGGCGATCATCGTTGATGAACTCCGCCGTTTGGCAAAGACAGCGGGCCTCGATGATGCCGCGCTCGACGCGTGTCTGGCGGACGCCGCCAAGGCCGAGGCGCTCTTTGGCTGGTTTCAGGAAAACGCCGAGCGTGACGGAATAAATTCCACCCCGTCGTTCATGATCGACGGCGAGAAATACTCGAACATGGCTTATGATGATTTCGCTGCTATTCTGGATGAAAAGCTGGGCTGACGGGCCCGATCATCGAGGATAACAGAATGCAGCCCCTCGCAGGCTTGAAAGTGATCGAACTGGCGCGGGTCCTTGCGGGCCCGCTTGCCGGTCAGACCCTTGCCGATCTCGGCGCCGAAGTCATCAAGATAGAAAGCCCCCAGGGTGACGATACACGGCAATGGGGTCCGCCCTTTATCCGGCACGACGGCGAAGAAAGCGCGGCCTATTTTCATTGCTGCAATCGTGGCAAGAAATCCGTGGTGATCGACCTTCGGACGCCCGAGGGCCAAGCGCAGGTGCGACGGCTTGTTGCCGACGCGGATATCCTGATCGAGAATTTCAAGGTCGGCGGTCTGGCGAAATACGGGCTGGACTACGACAGCCTGTCAGTCGTGAACCCGCGCCTGATCTACTGTTCGATCACGGGCTTCGGTCAAACAGGTCCTTATGCCAAGCGCGCCGGCTATGACTACATCATCCAAGGCATGTCGGGGCTGATGTCGGTCACCGGCGCGCCCGACGGCGAGCCGCAAAAGGTCGGCGTTGCGGTGACAGACCTGTTTACCGGGATCTATGCCTGTACGGGAATTCTGGCCGCCGTTCACATGCGCCAGGCCACAGGCAAAGGCCAGCATATCGATATGGCCCTTCTGGATGTGGCCACCGCGATCATGACCAACCAGGCGATGAACTACCTTGCCTCGGGTGTGGCGCCGCGCAGTCTCGGGAATGCCCACCCCAACATCGTGCCCTATCAGGTCTTCGATTGTGCGGACGGCCACTTTATCGTCTCGAGCGGCAATGACAGCCAGTTTCGCCATTTCTGCGAGCTTCTTGGCGTGCCCCAGCTGGCGGATGACCCGGACTACGCGACCAATCCCGCCCGTTTGCGCAACCGTGACGCGCTGACTGCGCTTCTTTCTGCGCAGACCGCCAAGCGGACCAAGGCCGATCTTCTTGCAGCATGCGAAACCTTCGGCGTTCCTGCCGGTCCGATCAACGATATGGCCGAAACGTTCGCCGATCCGCAGGTTGTGCATCGTGGAATGCAGATGGACCTGGATGGCGTGCCTTCTGTGCGTTTGCCGATCACGTTCTCGGATGTCGAACCCGTCGATCAGCAACCGTCGCCACGGCACGGCAAGGATCAGAACCTGCTGGGCTAAAGCCCGATGCGCGCGAAAAGAGCATCGATTGGTGTCCAATCCGCCAGTTGCAGGCGTACCGGCAAGGTCAGCACCTTCGTCCGGAAAGCCGGCGGGAGGCGAACGGCGTCTTTTTCGGTCGTCACCAGTTGCGCCCGTCTTGCTTGCGCTTCCATCTCCAGCCGCTTCATCAAGGCATCGGTGAGAGGCTGGTGGTCGCCCAGAGCCTCGCCGTGCACCAGCGTTGCACCCATGTCGCGCAATGTGACGAAAAACTTCTCGGGGTTCCCGATCCCTGCAAAGGCGAGCAGCTTGAGGTCTTGCCACGGCATGCCTGTCGGCAACGGTGCAAGGTGGCCTTGAAGGTGTGGGATATCGACCTGCCACTGCGCTGCAAAGCGATCCTGCGCCGCAGGTGGTCCGATCGATAGCAGCAGATCGGCGCGGCCCATCCCTCTGTCCACGGTTTCGCGCAACGGGCCTGCCGGAATGACGCGTCCGTTGCCGAAACCGCGCAGCGCATCGACGACCAAGATCGAGGCGTCCTTGACCACGTCGGGATTCTGGAAGCCGTCGTCGAAAAGAACCACATCAGCCCCCGCCGCCTCGGCCGCCTTGACCCCCGCAGCACGATCCTTGGCAACCCACGTCGGTCCGAAGGCCGCCAGCAGCAGTGGTTCGTCTCCGGTCTCGGTGGCGGAATGTCGGCGTTCGTCGACAAGGACCGGTCCTTCGAGCGAGCCACCGTAACCGCGCGAAACGACATGAGCGATCTTCCCGCGTGACTTGAGCCGCTCGACGAGGGCGATGGTCGTCGGCGTCTTTCCTGTGCCACCTGCGTTGATGTTGCCGATGCAGATCACGGGCACCGCCGCGCGATAGCGGGGCTGCTGGGCCAGGCGACGCGCTGTTGCCGCGGCATAAAGGGCCCCGAGGGGCGCAAGAAGACGGGCTTGCCAGGCAGGTCGGTCGGGTGGCGTGAACCAATAGCCGGGCGCGCGCATCACGCGGCCAGGTCTTCGAGCCGAAGCTGTATGTAGGCGGCGATACGGTTGGTGACATTCGCCCCCTGGGTGGCGACATCCCAGGCAATATGGGCTTGTTTCGCGGCCTTTTCCGCTGACAGCAGCGAATCCACCGCAGTGCCCAGGTCATCGGCTTTGCGCAGCAGGATGGACCCTCCGGCTGCATTGAGGCGGTTGGCGTTCTTCTGAAAAGGGGCCACCTGCGGACCGTAGATGACCGCTGACCCCAAGGTCGTGGCTGCGAAGGGATCACTGGCGCCGGTGCCTGCGAGCGTGCCGCCGATGTAGCTGACAGGCGCGATACGATACCATAGCCCCAGCTCTTCCTCGGTATCGACCAGGTAGACCTGCGTTGCCTCCGAAAGGTGATCTGTCGCGGATCGAAGTTCGACCGTGAGCCCCGCTGTCCCGAGTGCTTTAGCCAAAGGCTCGATCAATGCCTGATCCCGTGGCACCGCGATCATCAACAGACGATGTGCACGGCGGCTGGCGGTCTGATGGGCTTCGGCGATGGCGTCGGCTTCGTCGGGGTGGGCATTGGCGACCAGCCAGACCGGTCGGGGGCCGATCACCGACACGACTTCGGACTGCTCGTTCTCGTTGCAGGGTAATACGGGCGCGCAGTCCTCCATCGCACCGGCCACGATCGTGACTTCCCTGTTCGCACCGGCGCGGATCAGCCGCTCGGCGTTGGCATGGTCGATGGCAAGGATCGCCTCGAATTGCGACAGAAGCGAACGCAAAGCCCCCGGCACCCAGCGCCCGACGATTGTATCCAGCCCGTCGGCAGTCGCGTTGACCATCATGTTGCGAACTTTTGCATCCCGCAATTCTGCAAGAAGGCGCGTATCCAGATCGCCTCCCACCCAGACGGACATGACGGGGGTCCAGTAAGCAAGAAACTCTCTCGTTTCGGCACGCCCCACCGGTTGCGGCAAGGCGCGATGCGCATCGCGCCGCGTCAGGTCGGGAACCGTCGTTACCAGGTGGACAGGATCGCCCTGTGACGTCAGTTTTCGATTCAGCGATGCGATCGCATTCAATTGATCGGCACTGCTGCAACGCACCCAGATCACCGGGCCGTCCGGCCGCGGCGGGGGTGATGCCGTGCCTGATCTGCGATCCGGTGATCCCAGTCCGGCCAGATAAGCGGCGATGGTCAGGGATCTGGCCATTCCCGATCGATCCTAGTTGCCGAGTTCTTCTGTCGGGGAGGCGGGGGCTTCCTCGTCCCGCAACCGGTGGATATGCGCGATGTAGTAGCGCATATGCGCGTTGTCCACGGTACGTTGTGCGGCAGCCTTCCATGCATTGTAGGCGGCCTCGTAATTGGGGAACATCCCGACGATGTCGATTTCATCCACATCCTTGAAAGCATTCTTGCTGGGGTCGATCAGCTCGCCACCGAAGACGAGATGCAGGCGCTGTGTCATCGAGAGACCTTTCCGTGAAGAACTGTTGACTTCAGTTTATGATGTTGGCCGCGTGGCCTCAAGCCGGGTGGCAAGTGCGTCGTGCAGTTCTGCCCCTGCCATCAGTACTCCCGGCACTTGCGGTACGGAATTGTTGAACCGCAAATCCTTGCCGAAGCTGTCGGTGACAACTGCCCCCGCCTCGGTGGCGACCAGCGCCCCCGCCGCGATATCCCACTCCCAACTGGGACGTAGCGTGATCATACCATCAAAGCGCCCTTGGGCGACCAGACATAGCCGGTAGGCCAGTGAGGACCGAAAAGCGCGCTTGACCGGTGGCGGCATACCACCGTTCCAGAACCGCCCCTCGAAATTCGATCGCGGCCCCAGAACGACGGCGTCTTCGAGCCGGGCAGGAGCCGACACACGAACCGGCTGGCCGTTCATCCTTGCACCACCACCGGCAGTGGCGGTGAACATGATATCGTGGACGGGCAGATAGACCGCGGCAGCGACGGGCGCGCCGTTCTCGACAATGGCCAGCGAATGGGACCAGTCCTTGTCGCCCTTGATGAAGGCCCGTGTACCATCGATGGGGTCGATCACGAATTGGCGACTGGTAGCGAGCCGTGCGTGCGTGTCTTCGGTCTCTTCCGACAGCCAGCCATAGTCGGGCCGTGCCGATTGCAGCGCATTTTCCAGCATCGCGTTGACTGCAAGGTCTGCGACGGTCACCGGTCCGGCTCCGCCGGGTTTTTCGGTTACCTCGGGATTGCGCCTGAAATAGCTTTTGGCGATGTCCCCTGCGTGTCGCGCTGCATCGACCAGAAGATCGAGGTCACGCTCCGGCAAGGGTGAGCCCCTCGACGAGCAACGACGGCACCACGCGTGACAGATGCAGGCGGGCGTCGTTCGCCGGCAGGATCGTTTTCAGCATGTCCCGGAGATTGCCCGCGACCGTGCATTCATTGACGGGATAGGCGATCTGGCCGTTTTCAACCCAAAATCCCGCCGCTCCGCGCGAATAATCACCGGTATTGGGGTTGATCGTCGATCCGATCATCGACGTGATGAGCAAGCCTGTCCCCATCTCCCGGATCAGGTCATCGCGGCTTTTGTCACCTTGGGTCAATGCCACATTGGTCACGCTGGGAGACGGCGGTGCCCCTGTTCCGCGCGCGGCATTTCCCGTGCTTTCCATACCCAGCTTGCGGGCCGTCGCAAGATCCAGTGTCCAGCCCGTCAATACGCCGTCCTTGACGATTGCCCGTTCGGCCGTTGGCAGGCCCTCGGCGTCGAAAAGGCGGGATCCGCTGACGCGCGGGCGGTGCGGTTGCTCGATCAGCGACAGGTGCTTTGGCAAAACCTCTTCTCCGATCGCATCCCGCAGCCAGCTTGATCCGCGTGCAATCATCGCACCGTTGCTGGCCTGAAGGAGGCTGCCGATCAGACCGCTGGCGATCCGCTCGTCAAAAATGACGGGATAGGCCCCGGTCTTTGGTCTGCGTGCGCCAACCCTTTCCACGGCGCGTTCCGCCGCAAGTGTCCCGACCGCATCGGGATCGCGCAGGTCCGCCTGAAAGACGCGGCTGTCGAAGTCATAGTCACGCTCCATTCCGGTACCGGAACCGCTGATCGCCACACACGAAATACCCCTGTCGGATCGTGCGTAGCCTGCGGAAAGCCCGTTGGTTGCGGCTATATGAACGCGGCGATGCGAATATCCGGTCGAGGCCGACTGCACCTGACTGACGCCCGGATTACGCAGCGCCGCGGCCTCGGCGCGCAAAGCATCCTGCTGCAATTCAGCCGGATCCGGCTCGGCGCTGGGGTCGTAGAGAGCGAGCCTGTCCGAGGCAAGATCGGTTGCCAGCTGTTCAGGGTCGGCCAGACCGGCGTAGCTGTCATGGGGTGCCTCCCGCGCCATTGCCATTGCGCGCTGGGCCATCTGATCCAGCGTTTCGGGTTTGATATCAGAGGATGACACGCAGGCTTGTCGTTGTCCTGCGAAGACACGCAATCCTATCTCGATCCCTTCCGACCGCTCGGCCTGTTCCAAGGCACCGGCCCGCACCGTGATGGAAACCGACGTTCCATCGACTGCGATGGCGTCGGCGGCATCCGCGCCGGCCTTTCGCGCGGCGTCGAGAATCTGGGCGGACAGGTCGGAGAGCGAGTGTGTCATGAAAGGTCCTTTGGTTGCTGCAGACCTAGTGTGATGGCCACAGGGCCGCAAGAGCACCCACACCCAAAGAAAAAGGCGCGGGTGTCGGAACCCGCGCCTCTGACTGGTCGTGGACGGTTCAACGAACGCGGTTGCCGTTGACGTTGACCTGTCCGCTCGGCAGGACTTCCAGTTCGACCTCCATCTGGTCATCCCCCGTGGCGCGGGCGAACATGCCCATCATCATGCGAGGGCCCATGATCTGGTCTTCGGGCACCAAACCCATGGTCACGAGGTTGTCCAGTAGTCCGTTCAGGCCGATGATCTCGATCATCGCGCTGCCTTCCGGACGCGGCATGGGCGCGAATGTCTGGGTATCGGTATTGTCGAAAGTGAACGCACCGTCGCCGGTGATCAGCGCACCCGCCGCCGACAGCCTTAGGGTATCGAGAGTCAGTGTATAAGGCTCGAACGGGACCTCGTCACCTTCGAAGGAATCGGCATTGGCGGGGTCGAGCAAATCAACCATCGCGCGTGCGGTGCCCGAAATGGCGATCTGCAAGGTTGCCGGATCGCGCGGCAACACACCAGCGGCGTCGAAAATGTCCCAAAGCATATCGCTTACAGCGAGATCGACCAGATCGAAGCCGAGCTCGAACGGCGCGGGTTCTTCGGTGACGCCCACCGGCATCCGGAAGTTCACGCCGTATTGTCCCAGCGATACTTCGACCGGAAGCGGGAATTCACTGGTCAGCATGTTGATCGCAAGATCTTCGGTATTGCTGTCATAGGCGATCGTCTGCGCATTCATTTCGCCGCGTAACATTGCAGGCCCCGTGCTGACAGAGCCGGACGCCTGGTCGCCTTCGGCGTTGATGTCGAAGACATACGTTCCGCCCTCGATGTCATAGCCGCCGCTAAACCCGAACCCTGCGTTGAAGACCGTATCGGGATCCTCAAAATCCGCGTCCATGGGAATGGTTGCCTGTCCTTGCGATGTCAGCCCGTCGATCTGCGCGGAACCGGTCACATACTCGCCATTGCCGCCGGGGATCTGGAAATCAACCAAAACGCTGATCTGATCGATCGACACATCGGATTCGACTTCGGTCAACTCTCCTTCACTGACCACATAGCTGCCCGCAAGGCCGGTGGCGATCAGGCTGGCGTCACCGGTGATCGTCACATCACCGTCGACTGCATCGCGGAAAGCGACGCCATAGCTATCGGCGCTGATCTCGTAATTCATCGCCTCGGGCGTGCCGCTGACGACCAGATCCATGTTTGTCTGGGTGACGTCGACCGTGACCACGACGCCGTCATCACCGGTGATGACCAGCGGATAGCTTTCCGCCATCGTCACGCGGACTGTCCCGTCGCCCTGCTCGGTAAAGGTGATGTCGCCGATCTCGGTGGCCACGGACGTCATTTCGTCCGAGAACGTCAGGACGATATCGCTGACGGTCAGCGTATCGCCCGATGTCTCTTCCGCGCCGATGCTGAGACCGTCTTCTCCATAAAGCTCCATCTGGGATTTCCAGCTTTCCCAGACTTCCGAGGCGCTTACATCTGCAAAGCTCGCGTTACCGGCGAAAATCGCCGCGATGCAAACTGCACCACGCAGTGTTCCTGAATTCATAATCACAATCCCTTTCCAAATGCGTCTTTCGAACCCCTGCCAGCGGGGCTACACTTTCGGTTGTCCAAGGGCATTGTTCCATTGATATGAGAGCATCCACAAGACCGTTCGAAGGGGGCTATTGTGAAAAACATTGATTTGTCGGGTCAAACTGCGCTGATTACCGGTGCAAGCCGCGGGATCGGCGCAGCGGCTGCGCGGGCTTTTGCCGACGCGGGTGCGAACGTCGCGCTATTGGCACGCTCGACCTCGGAAATCGCGGAACTTGCGGGCGAAATCGGTGATGCGGCCATCGCGATTCCCTGTGATGTATCCCGTTACGCCGAGATGCACGCCGCCGTCGGCAAGACAGTCGAAACCTTCGGTGCAGTGGACATTCTGGTGAACAACGCTGGTGTCATTTCTCCGATCGGTCCGCTGCACGAGACCGACCCCGATGCCTGGGGCAAGGCTATCGACATCAATCTCAAGGGTGTCATGCACGGTATACATGCGGTGATGCCCGCGATGGTCGCCAAAGGGGGGGGCACCATCATCAACATCTCCAGTGGGGCTGCCCATAACCCGGTCGAAGGCTGGACCGCATATTGCAGTTCCAAAGCCGGCGTCTACATGCTGACCCGCGCGGTCGATAACGAAATGCGCGACAAGGGCGTGCGTGTCCTGGGGCTGTCGCCAGGTACCGTGGCAACCCAGATGCAGCGTGAAATCAAGAGTTCCGGCGTCGGGCCTGTCGCCAAACTGGACTGGGACGCCCATATCCCGCCCGAATGGCCAGCGCAGGCAATCCTTTGGATGTGCACATCCGAAGCCGATGATTATTTGGGCCGGGATGTCAGCCTGAGAGAAGAGGATATCCGGCGCAGGGCCGGCCTCACATGATCGACCTTCACAAGGACGGTGACATCTGGACGGTGACCATCAACCGGCCCGAAAAGGCGGGCGCCCTGACCGGCGAGATGCTGGGAAGACTCGCCGACATCGCGGATTCCGCAAGGGAGGCAAAGGTCGTGGTGCTGACTGGAACGGGGGATGTGTTCAGCGCAGGTGCCGACCTCGATGAAGCCCGCGCCGGTCTCGCCACTGATCCTGTATGGGAACGCCTCTCGACCGCCATTGCAGCCCTCCCGGGACTGAGCATCGCGGCGTTGAACGGCACGGTGGCCGGTGGCGCGTTGGGTATGGTTCTTGCCTGTGATCTGCGGATCGCGGTGCCCGCAGCGCGGTTTTTCTATCCGGTGATGCGATTGGGCTTTCAGCCGCAACCGTCCGATCCCCGACGTCTTGCGCGGCTTGTCGGCCCTGCACGGGCCAAAATGAT
>Ga0207419_1001366_pt1 | contig 18634 bp, 8 predicted proteins | sample ElkSloMetagenome_4_FD_184723 | JGI IMG/M metagenome (GOLD analysis project Ga0207419, IMG submission 184723) | Hot spring microbial communities from Elkhorn Slough, Monterey Bay, USA - MD2A (version 2) | ecosystem: Environmental > Aquatic > Marine > Intertidal zone > Estuary: Microbial mat ...
TGGTCTATCTTATTTTAAAGCAATTCGAGCGCCTATGCCCTACATTCCTATGATGCCTACAGGTGGAGTAAGCATTGAAAATGCAGCTGAATGGCTAAAAAATGGAGCCGTTTGTTTAGGGGTGGGCAGTGCATTGATTAACAAGCAACTTATTGAAGACAAAGACTTTGAGCGTATTACAGAACTAGCTAAAAATATGCGCAATGAAGTCGATAAAATTGAAGATGCAATATGATCGTCTAAGAAAGTTTTTGATCATTAAGGTTTTTCTCACAGCGTATTGAGCTCTTTTTGGCTACTATTTCATTAATTTTAAAGGAGCTGATACAAAATCGATTTTGGATAGATAGTAATAAAAGCTTTCTTTAAGTGATGCCTATCTATAAAGCCAATGTTAAACTAATATATATCATCCTTATTTATAATGAGGATGTAAGAGAAGCGCATTTCAAAATGCGCTTCTCAAGCATGCGCAATTGGGGACGATAACAGATGCTTAACCAGTAAGCCAATGTTAAATCTATAAGAAATCATTTTTAACCCCGTGTCGGTAACTCTTGAGTTGTGTATCTTTAAAGGGAAGGATTTTTTATAAAACTCCTTAAGTTAAAACTAATCATAGCTACCCTTTTAGGTGCTTTTTTACATTAAAATATCATTTTGAACAAATCTTATGAACCGTAGATCATTTATTTCTAAGTCGGCAATTACCTCGGTTGGCTTTATATCCTTGGCTAGATGTACCTATAAATCTTCAGTGCAAGAAAACGCAGAGAAAGTTATCTCTTTGGTGAAAGATCCCAACAATTATTTAGACCTGCCCGAGGGATTTAGCTATAAAGTTATTTCAAAAGTTGGCGATAAGATGAGCGATGGCCTTTCTGTACCGGGCCGACCCGATGGCATGGGCACTTTTCTCAGCAATAATAATGAGTGTATCATTATCAGAAATCATGAGAACAGTCCTGAACCTATAGAGAATAGTCCTTTTGGTGCTGATAACGAATTACTCACAGAATTTCCAACAGAGAAGATATACGATGCCGGCAAACTAAAAAAACCAGGTTTAGGAGGTACGACCAACTTGCTATTCGATGAGGAAAAACAAGAAGTAAAAGAACAGTTTTTAAGCTTAGCGGGTACTTACAGAAATTGCGCCGGTGGGCCAACCCCTTGGAACTCTTGGTTAACCTGTGAGGAGGATGTGACAATAACCAACGGTGATACCATAGAAAAAGATCACGGTTTTGTTTTTGACGTTCCGGCTAATGCAAAAGGCTTAATAGATCCAAAGCCGATTTTAGGCATGGGCCGCTTTAACCACGAGGCAGTAGCAGTAGATCCAGAAACCGGAATAATCTACCAAACCGAAGATAGGTCAGATGGTCTTGTCTATCGTTTTGTGCCAGATGATCCTTTTGGAGACCTGCACGCAGGTGGCAAACTACAAGTCTTAGCGCTCAAAGATAAAAAACAATTAGATACGAGAAATTGGGACAGTACACAGATGGCTGTTAACGAAAAGTTTTCAGTAGAATGGATAGATATTGACGATGTACTTTCACTAAAAGATGATCTAAGGTACAGAGGTTTTGATGCGGGTGCTGCACGATTTGCTAGGGGAGAAGGCATGTGGTATACAGAAGAACAGATTTATTTTGCCTGTACCAATGGCGGCCCGAAAAAATTTGGCCAGATATTTAAATACGATATTAAAGAACAAAGTCTAGAGCTTTTTGCTGAGTCTGAAGATAAGTCGGTCCTTCATATGTGCGACAACCTAACCATTACACCTTGGGGCGAAGTTTTGGTGTGTGAAGATAACGGTGAAGAAAACAGAATGCATATTATTGATAAAGAAGGCAATCTTTCTTTATTTGCTATAAACAAAAGTTCCAAATCGGAATTTGCAGGAGCTGTATTTTCTCCTTCGGGTAAAACGCTTTTTGTAAACATTCAAGAAAATGGAGATACACTGGCAGTTACAGGCCCTTGGGAAAATTTAATGGCTTAAAATTAAAGACGAACCGTCTATAAATTGCATCGAAGTTTAATGCTCACTAACGAGCAGTTTTTATTAGATAGGTAACTTTATACTTCCATACATAAAAAGAAATTGTAATTTCAGAATGGTAAAAAACTCTCCAAGTTGGAGAGTTTTTTTATTTCTCCTCAGCTTAGCAATGTACATACGTCTTAAAAGCTATTTAATTTTTAAGCGTGGTATGGTTCATAAACAGTTTTTTTGCTCGTCTAAACATTGCCTATTTCAATTAAACAAATATCTTTAATTAATAAAGACCTAGGCTTAACCGATAGTACCATTACCTCATCCCTGTGATATGAACATTAGACTGAGAACGCAGACAAATGCCAAAAAGTTAAAACACATACTAAAATATCTTTTTCAAGTATTGTTCTTGTCTTTGGCCGTATCTACTGCTTACGCCCAATTTTCTCTACGAGGCCTCCCGCTTGTACGTACTTTTTCAACCGAAGAATATAAAGGTGGTATTCAAAATTGGGACCTTACACAAGGCGCCTCTGACTTACTTTATGTAGCCAATAACTTTGGTTTGTTGGTATACGATGGAGAAAACTGGAGTGCCATTCCAATAGAGCAAGCAACAAGAATACTTTCTGTGGCTTACAGTTACGATGATAGGGTTTACTTGGGTGGCCAAGGAGACTTTGGCTTTTTTCGAGCATCAGAAAATGGTATATTTAATTACACCTCCTTAAAAGAAAAGCTGCCCACTGAGTATCAAAGTTTCAATGAGATATGGAAAATATACCCTGTGGGGGATGCGGTTTACTTCTTTACTTTCGACTATATTTTTAAGTTAGAGAATGACCAACTTGAGGTAATAGACCCTAATTTAACTTTGGGTTTTGCTTTTAATATGAGAGGGCAGCTGCTTACACATGTACCTAGCAAAGGTCTTATGCGATTAGAAGGCAATGAACTAAAAGAAATGAACGGTGGAGAAGGGATGATAGGGAAAGATGTTAGGGGTTTGGTACCCTATAACATGGATCGAGCCTTAGTAGCTACACGCAATAACGGTGTTTTTCTGATGGATGATGATGAAATAACTCCTTGGGAAGTACCCTTTAATGATTGGCTAAAAAAGGCCCAAATCAACACCATTCGCTTGCTTACTTCAAATTTGTATGCGATTGGTACCCAAAATAGCGGAATACTCGTTGTTGATCAGTTAGGCAATATAGTACAGTTATTAAGCGAGGATAGAGGGTTGACCAACAATGCAGTGCTGTCACTTTTCGAAGATCGATTTGGTAACCTATGGGCTGGTTTGAACAATGGAATTGCCTTAATAGAATTTGGAGAGGCCTTTACATTGATCAATGACGATTTAGAACTCTCGGGCACAGGTTATACAGCTTTTAAAACAGATTCAAATGTTTATTTGGGTACAAATAATGGGTTGTATACAATGGAAAATAAACTATCTAATAGTCTTTACTACCCGAGATATAAAAAAATTGAGGGAACAGAGGGACAAACCTACTCACTGCAACTTATTGGCGAAGAATTGTTTTTAGGGCATCATCAAGGTGCATTTACAGTAGAGGAACAAAAAGCGATAGATTTAAAAAACTCGACCCAAGGAGTATGGAAGTTAGAGAAACTACCCACTACAGAAGAAAGATTGATAGCAGGCACATACACAGGCATGCACTTGTTAGAAAAACTCGGAGATAAATGGTCTTTTCAATCTAAATATGAGGGTTTTGAAGAATCTTCTCGGAAGTTTGAATTAACCGACAGTGCCTCCATTTGGATGAGTCATGGCTATAAAGGAATTTATAAACTCAGTTTCTCAGAGGATTTTGAAAGCCTGGATAGCGTACGCTTTTATGGAAAGCAGGATGGTTTCCCGTCTAACTTACTGATCAATGTTTTTAGGATTCAAAACCGTTTAGTATTTCCTGCTGAAAAGGGGATTTATCGTTACGATACCTCTTCAGACAGGTTTGTAGAAGATTCTGTTTTGACACAATACTTTGGCGAACAACACATAAGAGAACTAGAAGAGGATATCATAGGCAATTTGTATTTCCTAACAGATGATGAGCTGGGCGTACTTAAGAAAAACTCAGTAGGAGATTATGAAAAAGTCTCGGCTCCATTTCACAAGATATTACCTTATGTAAGCGATGATCTTGAGAATATAATCGTAATAGACCAAGAAAATGTCTTGATCAATGCTAAAGAAGGTTTTATACATTATGATCCTAGCATGAGCCTACTCAATACCGAAAAATTCCCTACAGTATTTAGGAAAATAGTATGGGGAGATTCAACGCTTTTTGGTGGGTATAATCCCAGGATTTTAAAAAGTAATGCACAAAAGACAAATGCTAATTTTCCAAGTTTGCCCTTTAGCAAAAAGGCCATTCATTTTTATTTTGCTAATGTATTTTTTGAGGGGTCCTATAAACCTCAATACCAATATTGGTTAGAGAACTTTAATGCAGATTGGTCTGATTGGAGCAGCGAAACGGAAAAGGAATACACGAATTTACCAGCAGGCAAGTACGCTTTTCATATAAGAGGAAGAAACAGTGCCGGCGACTTGAGCGAGATAAGCTCTTACAGTTTTGAGATATTGCCACCTTGGTATTTGAGTAAAGTAGCATTTACTATTTATACAGTTTTGGGCATCGCATCAATTGCTTTTGCAATGGTGCTTGTCGATAAAAAATATAAGCGGCAACAGAAAAGTATTGTAGAGAGTGCAAAAAGGACAATAAAGGAAAAAGACTCAAAATTAAAAGAAATCACTACCCGATCCGAAGCAGAGATTACTCAACTAAAAAACGAAAAGTTAAAAGCAGAGCTCAAGCACAAAAACCAAGAATTGGCCTCTTCAACCATGCATCTGATCAATAAAAATGAGTTTATGAATCATTTAAAAATCGAGATAGGGCAATTGCTAAAAGAAGAGAACAAACAACTAGTAGCTAAAGGACTAAAAAGATTGGTCAAAACCATTGAAAAAAATATAGCTGAAGATGAAACGTGGCATCAGTTCGAAATCCACTTTGATCAAGTACACGGCGACTTTATAAAAAAATTAAGAGGGAACTATCCAGCCTTAACACCCCAAGAAGTAAAGCTCTCTGCTTTTTTAAGAATGAACATGAGTTCAAAAGAAATAGCGCAATTACTCAATATCTCAGTACGAGGAGTAGAAATTAGCAGATATAGACTCCGTAAAAAACTCCCTATAGAGAGCCATGAAAACTTGGTAGAATTTATGATGAGCATAGGTTAGCCCAAGATATACCACCGAAATCGTTAGGATCAATCTTTTTTTCATAGAGTAGATTTTACGAATGCTTTGCGATTTTGCTTCATATTCAATCATTTTTAATTGAGAAAGTGCCGTTCAATAAATGAGATACTCATCACATTTCTAAAAAGTGCCCTATACTGTTTTAAACGACGGTTTTAGTATAATTTGATGTAGTATTGATGTAGTAAATGTTAGCCAACTGAGAATATTGTTGAGGTTTTGATGTAGCTACATTATTTGTTGATTGTGGTATTTAGCGTACATTCATGACAATTAACTGCACTGCTTTATCCTTGGGTAAAGTGGTCTATACTTCATTTAATTCTCAATGTAAATATGAAAAGAATCTACCTCGTAGTAGTACTCGCCTTATTGGCATTTACTGCCAAGTCCCAAGCAGATAAGGTTTTTGTACAGCGAAACAGCGACGGCATGAAACTCGTCGTCAATGGCCAAGATTTCATGATCAACGGCATGAACTGGGATTACTTCCCTATAGGTACCAACTATGCTTATAGTCTCTGGAACCAACCCGATGATATTATAAAGGATGCGCTAGATGCAGAGATGTCTATGCTCAAAAATATGGGTGTAAACGCAGTACGTATGTACACAGGAGTACCTGCCAAATGGATAACATACTGCTATGAAAATTATGGTATCTATACTATGCTCAATCATTCTTTTGGTAGGTATGGTGTAACCGTAGATGGTGCATGGATGGCCAATACTGAATACTCTGACCCAAGAGTAAGGGAGTTGTTATTAAAAGAGACAACACAGCTTGTTAAAGACTATAAAGATACTCCGGGTCTTTTGTTGTTTCTTTTAGGAAACGAAAATAATTATGGCCTTTTCTGGGGTGGAGCTGAAACAGAAGATATTCCAGTGGAAGATAGAGAGTCTACAACAAGGGCTCGAGCCATGTATAAATTATTTAATGAGGCAACAGTAGCCATGAAGGCGTTAGATCCTAGCCATCCAGTGGCAATCTGTAATGGTGACCTGCTCTTTATAGAACTCATTCAGGAAGAATGTAAAGATATTGACATTTTGGGGGTAAATATGTATAGAGGCGTTTCATTTGGTGATGCTTTTCAGCGAGTAAGGGATGAGTTAAACAAGCCAATCATGTTTACCGAGTTTGGCGCTGATGCTTACAACGCCATAGAAAATAAAGAAGATCAGGAAGCTCAGGCTTATTATATGGTAGGTAATTGGAAAGAAATTTATGAAAATGCAGCAGGATTAGGAAAAACAGGAAACTCTTTAGGTGGTTTTACTTTCCAATTTAGTGATGGATGGTGGAAATACGGTCAAACTAAGAACCTTGACATTCACGATAACAATGCTTCATGGGCGAACGGTGGTTATGAAAGGGATCACGAAGAGGGCGAAAATAATATGAACGAAGAGTGGTTCGGTGTCTGTGCCAAAGGTAAAACCAATGCGAAAGGTTTATACACACTCTATCCACGTGCGGCTTACTATGCATTAAAAGAGGTCCATGAATTCGACCCTTTTAAAGATGCTAATACGGCACAAGATGTGGCAGACTACATTGAAAATGTAAATTTGATGGATGCCGTAATAAAGGCAAGGAGTGATAAGTCTACCTTGCTAGGTGAAAATGGAGGTAGGCTTAGAATTAGTGAATTTAGGGCTCAGTTCACTACATTTCTAACTGGTGGTAATCTAATCACCACTCCTGAAAATCCAGATCCTAACAATCCTGTTTTCCCGAATCAGCAAGGCTTTGATAACATGGAATCTTTCTTTGTTGGTATAGAAGCTAATCCTGCAGACAACGTAAGAGGTAGCGTAACTCTCAACGTGGTGGGTAATGTAGCACAAAACCCAATTAATGAATTATTCTATGAAAATAGAGGAAGGCCACAGACCGTTGCAACTCAAAATAACAATGCAGTAGTAACTACCCTAGATAGGGTTCAGGTTTATCAAGCAGAATATACCTGGAATAGCAAAAACTTTGACTTAAGAGGTTTCTATCGTACTGGGCATTATCATTGGGGCTATGAAGGGGATTTTTTCGGTTTGTATCCCGAAGCCAATTACGGCCCTAACCTAGATATATACGGAGGTTTGGCACCTAACGGGATAGAGATTGACGGTAAAAGGAAATTTGATGGATTTAAACTGGCCTTTGGTCGTGAGTTATGGTGGGGGGCCAACCCAGCATTATTGATGAAATACACCAAAGAGATAGCTCATTTTAAAGTTACTGGAGTTTACCACGAAGACCTTGATGATCCAGCTGCGGCAGTAACTTCTTTATTTGTTCCTCAACCGAGAACTAGAAGAGTGACCCTAGGAGCAGAAAGAGAGCTTGGCAAATTTACAATCCAGGCAGGCGGTATTTGGGGTGGTCAACCTTTGGTAGGTCGTGATTTCCAATATACAACCGGTACAGAAGGTAATTATGAAGTATTTGTTGACCAAGTGCAGAATGATGATACTTGGGGCGGTAAAGTAAAATTAACTTATGAAGGAGGTAAATTTAACTGGTATGCTCAAGCAGCCTCAATGGGTTTGGTAGCCAACGGAGGTTTCGACAACACTTTAACATTTACAGGCTGGAGATTGAAAGACAGCGGCAGTGGTAATCAAAATAATTTTTTAACAGGTTTTGCCTACAATTTAGGTAAAATTCAAATTGCCCCAAACTTTTTATGGCAAAAACCACTGGTTGATCCTATGCCATTAAATGTAGGAGGACCTGGGCGACTAAGAAATATTTTAGTCGATCCATTTTTTGTAGGAGTCAACAGAGAAACTGTTGCAGGTGAGTTGCTCTTAACTTATGATCCAACACCTGGTACTTACATGTACGAATGGGACAACGACAGATCAGAAGATGCGGGCTTTGCGGCAAGTTTAGGTCTTGTTTTCCGCCATCAACCAACCTCAACCGATGCCAATGTTATCTTCCCCGGTGATGGTAGGGTGCCAGCAGCAGCTAATGGAGCGCCACCAGCAGTAGATTTATGGGAAGTTAATGCACGAATCGTTTCTAAAGTAAGTCCAGAATTGGGCTGGATAGCAAACATCTATGCAGGTAACGGGCAAGCTAGAGGACCCGATCCAAGAACCATTGAAAGGATAGGTGGTGATGTAAGAATGATCTATAAGACCTTTAAATTATCTACACACTTAAAATTTAACGATTGGGGACCATTTGACTACCACAGAGACTTTAACCTTACCTTCCCCGCGCAGTTTATGGCTGACCTTTCTACCACAGTGGGTAAGCAAGACTGGTTCGTATTACCTAATACTACTTTAGGGATGCGCTTTACATGGCGTTCGCTTGATGAATTCTCACCTCGCTACTTGCCAAACCAAACAGCAGATGAATTTGCTACCGCACCTATTCTTAGTCCAGTAGGATTCGATAATGGTAGTGAATGGGAATTTAGAACTTACTTACATATTAACATTGGTAAATAACAGCATGAAAATGATGAAATTAACATTGAATAAATTAAGAATATCTGTATTGCTCGGGGCAGTAGTGGCTATTACTTCAAGCTGTACTTGGGAGCCATCAGATGATTTTAGGCCAGCTACATTTCCTGCTACGGCAGAGGTTTTTATAGATGGCTTTAGTGGGGGCTTAGAATACCTTCCGTTTGAAGGTTCAAAATTGGATGCTTTTACCGTAGATACGGAAGAATTTTATGCCGGTACTGCTTCTATGCGATTTGACGTACCCAACGTAGGTGATCCAGACGGTGCATTTGCAGGAGCGATATTCCCTGATTATGGAGGTCGAGATTTAAGTGGGTTTGATGCACTTACTTTTTGGGCAAGGGCCTCAAAGGCTGCTACCATTAATGAAATTGGTTTCGGAAACGACTTCGGTGAAAATAAATACAATACCATTATTAATGGTTTAAGGGTAACTACTGCTTGGAAAAAATATACCATACCTATACCTGACCCTTCAAAACTTACAAAAGAGGATGGCGTTTTTTGGTATTCTGAGGGGCCTGAAGGTGGTGATGGCTATTCTTTTTGGGTTGATGAAGTAAAATATGAAAAACTAGGAACAGTGGCTCAACCAAGACCGGCAATTCAAAATGGTGAGGATGTAGAAGTGCAAACATTCATTGGGTCCAATGTTTCTGTAGCAGGTTTAACTCAAACTTTTAATTTGGTAGATGGCACTAACCAAACAGTTACTACCACGGCAGCCTTTTATACTTTTACATCTTCTGACCCTAGTGTTGCTACGGTAAACGAATTGGGTGTAGTTAATATAATAGGTACTGGTAGCACTGTAATAACTGCAGAATTGGCAGGCGTAAAAGCGGCTGGTTCTTTAACTATTGAATCATTGGGCGCTTTTACAGCAGCGCCCTTACCTAATGTAGATGCCAATAATGTTATTTCTATATTTAGTGATGCTTATACAGATGTAGCAATAGATTACTATAATGGATTCTTTACTGATGGTTTTCAGACTACTTTGGGTGGCAACAACTTATTGATCAATGGCGATCGCATAATCAATTATACAGAACTAAATTTTGTTGCACTCAAAACCCTTAACACAGTAAATGCTTCTGAAATGACTACTTACCATGTTGATATTTTGGTGCAAGAGCCCGAAATAAAACCAGACGATTTTATAAGGATATTACTACTTGATGCAGGCCCTGATGGTGAATTGGGTACCGGAGATGAAACAGAATCATCGTTTACAATACCTAGTAGTGATTTAGCGAGTAACGAATGGAGGAGTTTCGATATACCTTTATCTAGTTTTCCAGGATTAAATACTTCTAACCTCTCCCTCTTTTTCTTTATCTCAGACGGGACAAATACATCGAACCCAGGTTCTATTACTAATATATTGGTAGATAATATTTATTTATACAGATAATGATATTAAACGATATTAAAATGAAAAGAAGAACTATAAATAATCTATTGAATATAGCTTCAAAGTTATTCTTATGGGCTTTTTCCCTCACAATTATTACTGGTTGCGTAGATGAGACCCAGACGGTGGTTACCTTAAACACGCCAGTTTTGTCTGAAGAATTTGATACAGACGGTGCGCCTGATCCTGCACTTTGGAGCTATGAATTAGGCGACGGTACAGAACAAGGTATTGCAGGTTGGGGAAATAATGAGTTACAGTATTACACTGATCGCCCTGAAAATGTAACAGTACAAAATGGATTTTTAGTAATAACAGCAAGGGAAGAATCTTTTGAAGGTTCTCCGTATACCTCGGCAAGGTTGATTACCAAAGATAAGTTTGAACAAGCCTATGGCAGATTTGAGGCACGTATGAGATTGCCTTGGGGGCAAGGTTTATGGCCCGCCTTTTGGATGTTGGGCGCAGATATTGACGAAAATCCTTGGCCGGGTGCTGGTGAGATTGACATTATGGAATACAGAGGGCAGGAGCCAAATACCGTTTTGGGTAGTGTGCATGGGCCAGGTTACTCAGCAGGTGAATCCATCACCAAAAGCTTTATCCTTGAAAATGATCGCTTTGATACAGGTTTCCATGTATTTGGTATCGAGTGGGCGCCAGACTATGTAAACTTTTATGTAGATGATGTGCTGTACAATCAAATAACCCCTGCTGATGTACCCGGAGAATGGGTTTTTGATAAACCATTTTACATTCTTGTAAACCTAGCTGTTGGAGGAACGTTTGTTGGCTCTCCCAATGCAGAGACGGAGTTCCCTCAAACTATGCTAGTTGACTACGTAAGGGTATTTAAATAAACTTATAACAACGAATACTATGAAAATATTAAAATATACCTTCTTTTTTGCTTTAGTAGCAGCTTGCTTAACCAACTGCAAAGACGACGATGAGGTAACTATTCCTGAGTTGGTCGCTGGATTTACCCAAACGATTGAAGACGATAGAGGAACGGTAAGATTCATCAATACTTCTGAAAACGCCCAGACTTATACTTGGGATTTTGGCGATGGTACAACCTCTTCCGAAATAAACCCGATAAAGCAATATGCTGAGTCAGGTACCTACACCGTACAGATGACAGCTTCAAATGAATCGGGACAAACAGAGTCTTTTTCTGATCAAATCACCGTTCAGGTAATCAAGGAAGTGACTATTTCATCTTTTGATTTTGATGACACTAACGTAAACTACTCTGCCAGCACCTTCAATGGCGCTTCTTTTGAAATAGTGGCCAATCCAGATGAATCTGGTTCTAATGCCGACGCATCTAATGTGGGAGCAATCACTAATAGTGGAGCAGCCTTTGAAGGTATTTTCTTTTTGTTGGGTGCACCCATAGACCTTACAACTGAAAAGACCATTAAAATGAATTTTTGGTCTCAACAGCCAATAGATGTTTTACTGAAGTTAGAAAAACCATCGGGAGGAGCGGTTGAAACAACAGCTAGCCACGGAGGTACAGGATGGGAAGAAATTATTTTCACCTTTACTTCTTCTGATCAATTCTCCATATTTACGCTATTTGTTGATGGTCCCGGCACCACGGCAGGTACTTTCTATTTTGATGATATCGAGCAAATTGAAACTCCTGAGCCTCCTTTTGACAGTGGCCTATTGACCAACGGAGACTTTGAAGCAGGTGCCAATCCATGGATTGTGGGCGTCGATGACAACACCCCTGCAACAGTAGTGACTGAAGATGGTAATACCTACTATTCTTCAGGAGAAATTACCAATCCTGATCCAAACGCACCATTTAACGTAAATGTGAGTCAAAAACTACAATTGGAGCAAGGGAAAACCTATGTATTGACATTTGATGCTTGGTCTGATAGGTCTAGATCCATAATAGCCGGTATAGGAAGAAGTGGTGGCGATTTTGCCAATGTAACCGAAACGGTAGCCATTACCGATACAAGAGCTACTTATACAGTTACACTTACAGCAAGCAATTTTGGTGAAGCCGATAATAGAGTATTATTCGACTTGAACGGAGAGGCAGGTGTAGTAAATATAGATAATGTCTCATTGGTAGAAGGCGATAATACAGGTGGTGGAGGCGGAAGCTCAGATGTAGATGAGTTCTGTAATACTTCAGTATTGCACTTTGGTGGCGATCCAGGTTCAGAAATTTTGGTATCTATTTATAATATAAGTGCAGATGCCATGCGCATAGAAGTTACATCTGCTAACGATGATGCAGTAGATGCACTAGTATTGCCAGCTGGCGAATGGAATCCCGTTCCTGGGTTTAATGTGGCGCCCAACGATGATGACGCTGATGGTACTTGGGTAGCTGAGTTCTTCTTCCCAGAAGGTGCACCGGATAATGTTGAATTGTATTTCTTATGGAGTAAAGTATCCTTTGAAGGTAACTGGCTATCACATGATCGTGCCCCTGAAGCAGCCAAAAGATTTGCTACTGTTGAGTTTAATGCTACTTGCGATACTGGCGGAGGTGGCGGCGAGACCTTTGACAGTGGTCTTTTAACCAATGGTGATTTTGAAGCAGGCGCCGAGCCTTGGATTGTAGGAGTAGATGATAATGTTCCTGCAACAGTAGTGACAATGGACGGCAATACCTATTATTCGTCAGGAGATATTACCAACCCAGACGCTAATGCTCCCTTTAATGTTAACGTGAGTCAAAAACTGGCGCTGACCGATGGAACAAGCTATACACTTACCTTTGATGCTTGGTCTGATAGGACAAGGGATATTGTAGTTGGGATTGGCAGAAGCGGAAATCCAGATTTCGCAAATGTAACCCAAAGTGTAGAAATCACCGATACAAGGTCTACTTACACGGTAACACTAACAGCGAGTGGCTTTGGGGAAGCAGATAACCGCGTACTCTTTGATCTTAATGGAGAGGCTGGTGTAGTAAATATAGATAATGTATCTCTTAAAGAAGATACCGGTAGTGGTGGAGGTGGTGGATCCTCTGCCACTTCACAAATTGCTATAAACGGAGATTTTGAAGCCAATGATGGTGATGGCAGCGGATGGGCTTTCTTCGCCAATGGAGGAACCGCAGAAGTTGACAATACCATCAATAATGGCGGTTCGTATTCAGCTAAAATTGCTACCAATGGTGCAAGTAATCCGGGTATTAAGCAAGAACGTATAGGTGCTGGAGTAGTGGCAGCGGGAGATGTGATTCAAGTTCAATTTGACCATATTGGTGCTGTTGGAGGAGATGGAGGTGTATTTAATGTATTGTTATTTGGAGAAGGGGCAGAAGGAGTATCTTTCACTGAGAACTTTGATCCAAGACCCGTTTTAGCAGAAAGCTGGTCAACCTTTACGGCTACGTTTACCATTCCTGATGGAACAGATGTATCTCAAGGGGTTTCACTCTTAATAGAAACCGTTTGTGGTGGGGCTGAAGGTTGTACAGTATCTGCCAATGTGGATAATGTAAGCATTACGGTCAACCCAGAATAATTTAATCTGAGCAAAGTGTCTACTTTTAGACACTTTGCCTATTTATTAATATCTATTGAAAGCTAAATGATTATCCAAGAATTGCTTTTGCACTGTATTAAGCATATATTGATAAGTCTAATTAAAGTACATTCAATAAGCCAATAGGCTTAAAATTACCATATTATACTAGTAACCATGCCCGAAAAAACTACAAACAATAGCATAGATTTCAGCGAAGTACAAATCAACAATGAAACCTTCTTGTGCATTTCTAATGTGGACAAGATGAGGCCATTTTTTATGAGCGTAGTCAGTGACTCTAATCACTGGATGTTTATAGGAAGTAATGGTGGTGTTAGTGCAGGCAGAAAAGATGCAGAATATGCTTTGTTCCCCTACTATACAGATGATAAAATTGTAGAGTCAGCTGAAATTACTGGGAGTAAATCCATTTTCAGGTTGGATAAAGAAGGTGAAGCCCATATTTGGGAACCCTTTTCAATTAGATATGCAACAAAGTACAACACTAGCAGAAATCTCTACAAAAGCATCTATGGCAATAAAATTATTTTCGAGGAAATTAACCACGATTTAGGGCTTACCTTTCAATACCAATGGGCATCTAGCGATGTTTATGGCTTTGTAAAAGAGAGTACTTTAATTAATAATACTCAAGAAGCACTGAGCATAACCCTGCTCGATGGCATCCAAAATATTGTACCTTGTGGGGTAGAAAGTGGCACGCAAGTTAGGAGTAGCAATTTGGTAGATGCTTACAAACGCAGTGAACTGGACCCTGATAGTGGTATGGGTGTATTTGCCCTGAGTGCCATTATAGTAGATAAAGCAGAACCTAGCGAAGCTTTAAAAGCCAATACGGTTTGGTCTGGTGGGCTTGAGAATCCGACCTATTTACTTTCTTCCCGCCAATTAGATAATTTTAGAAACGGCCAAGAACTCACCCAAGAAGAAGATGTAAAGGCCGAAAAAGGGGCGTATTTTATATCAGATACGGTTTCTTTGGAAGCTAATGAGCGAACCTCATGGAGGCTGGTAGCCAATGTGAACCAAAGGATAGCTGCCGTTATAAAATTGACAGAGTCAATCAAAAACGACAAAGAACAGCTGACCAAGGCGGTAAAAGAAGATGTGCAACAAGGAACAAAAAGACTAATTGCGCTAAATGCTGCTTCTGATGCACAGCAACTCTCTAATGACAAACTGCAAGACGCAAGGCACTTTTCTAATACGCTTTTCAATATTATGCGTGGAGGAATCTTTGATGATGGCTATCAAATAGAAAAGAAAGATTTTGCCGATTACCTTAACAAGGCCAATAAAGAAAAGGCAAATACCTGCGCTAATGTAGTGAACGAACTTCCTGAAGTTTTTTCACTTTCACAACTGATAGAAGCAAGTAAAAAATCCAACGATACACTTTTTGAAAGACTTTGCAAGGAATACCTACCGCTGAAGTTCAGTAGGAGACACGGCGACCCGAGCCGGCCATGGAACCGCTTTTCCATCAACACCACAGATGAAGAAGGCAATAAGATATTAGACTATGAAGGCAATTGGCGGGATATCTTTCAGAACTGGGAAGCTTTGGCACATGCCTATCCTGAGTTTATAGATGGCATGATTTTCCGCTTTTTAAACGCCTCTACTTTTGATGGTTACAATCCCTATCGTATTACTAAAAACGGCATAGACTGGGAAAGAATAGAGCCAGACGACCCTTGGTCTTATATTGGTTATTGGGGTGACCATCAAATTATTTACTTACAAAAATTTCTAGAGTTTACAGAAAGTCATTACCCGGGCAAATTAGAAAGCTACTTTAATCAGGACTTATTCGTGTATGCCAACGTGCCTTACAGAATAAAACCCTATCAAGATTTACTGGCCAACCCAAAAGATACCATCGACTTTGACCATGAAACTGATCAATCCATTATGGCAAAATGGCCAAAGTTAGGTGCAGACAGCGTACTACTAACAAATCAAAAAGGCAGTATCGTTCAAGTAAATTTTGTGGAAAAGATAATGGCTACGCTATTGGCCAAAATGTCCAACTTCATTCCCGAAGGTGGTATTTGGATGAACACCCAACGCCCAGAGTGGAACGATGCCAACAATGCATTGGTAGGTAATGGAGTATCTATGGTAACCCTTTACTATATGATACGCTTTTTAAAATTTGCTGAAAAACTATTCAGTAATGCTAAAACTACTACCATTCCTGTATCTTCAGAACTAAAAGAACTTTTCGAGAAAATTAATACAGTACTTGAGGAACATAAAGCAAGACTCTCAGGAAGCATAGACGACAAAGCCCGTAAGCAAGTAATGGATGGTTTGGGGCAAGCTGCTAGCGATTTTAGAGAAAAAATTTATGCACAATCTTTTGATGGAGCAAAAAAAGAAATTACTGTGGCTAATTTAGCTGCCTTTTCCAATCTTTGTTCCCAGTATTTAGCGCACTCGCTTAAAGCAAATAAGAGAACCGATAATCTGTATCATGCCTACAATATAATGACAGTAGAAAACGAGGAAGAAGTTTCTATCTCGTATTTAAGTGAAATGCTCGAAGGACAAGTTGCTGTGTTGAGTAGTGGCGTTCTTTCCCCGGAAGAAACCTTGTCCGTGTTAGATGGCATGAAAGCTAGTGCCTTGTTCAGACCTGATCAATACAGCTACTTGTTATATCCTGAGAAACAGTTGCCCGGGTTCTTCGAGAAAAACAATATACCAGCAGCTTCTGTAGAAAGTTCTACGCTGTTGAAAAAGTTAGTAGCAGATGGTAATACCAAAGTTGTAGAAAAGGATGTGAATGGTGTCTATCATTTTAATGGCAATTTCAGAAATGCTGGCGACTTGGCTGCTAAACTCAATGAATTAGAAACAGGAGAATATGCAGGTTTGGCAAAAGCAGACCGCAAGCAAGTATTAAAGATTTTTGAAGAAGTCTTTAACCACAAGGCCTTTACAGGTCGTTCAGGTACATTCTTCGGTTTTGAAGGATTGGGTTCTATTTATTGGCACATGGTTTCTAAATTGGCGTTGGCCGTGCAAGAGTGCTGTTTGAGTGCTCTTAGAGAAAGTGCTGATGACGTTACTACAGGTAAATTATTAGAACATTACTATGAAATTAGTGCAGGTATAGGAGTACACAAATCGCCAAAATTGTATGGTGCGTTCCCAACGGATCCTTATTCGCATACTCCTAAAACAAAAGGCGCTCAGCAACCCGGCATGACGGGCCAAGTAAAAGAAGATATTCTTTGTAGAATGGGTGAACTGGGCATATTGGTTACAGCAGGTAAAATATCTTTTAGTCCAGATATGCTCAAGCAAGATGAATTTCTCCAAGAGGCAAGTACATTTAAATACATTGCTCTAGGTGGTGAAGAAAAAGAAATCCCTGTTGGGAAAGATAGCCTTTGCTTTACCTATTGCCAAGTACCAGTAGTTTATAAAATAGCCGAAGAAAGTAGTATTGAGGTTACCATGAGCAATAGCGAAAAAGCAAAGTTTGAAGGTTTAAGTATGAATGAGGCCATAAGCGAAAAAGTTTTTAAAAGGACTGGAGAAGTAGCGATGATAAAAGCCACGATTGATAAAAATATACTCAAATAAATTGTTGATAATGACTGATAAATTATGAAGATGAAACTACTAACTAGAATCTTGTCAGCCTTGCTTATAGTGTTCAGCATTGGCTGTAGTAATAAAAAAGAATCGGTACAGCATAGTAAACCAACAAGTAAAAAAGAAATGACAGCAAAAGATATATTGGGTAATCCAGACTATTTAGCTATTTCTTATGGAGGGTACAGAACAAAGTCTAGGGATAACCAACCTACCATAGCCCAGCTAAAAGACGATATGCACATTTTGTCGGCTATGGGTATTAAAGTATTGAGAACCTATAATGTACAATTGGCGCAAGCATCTAACCTGTTAAAAACCATTCGGGAGATGAAACAGGAAAACCCTGACTTTGAGATGTACGTAATGCTTGGCGCTTGGATTGACTGTAAGAATGCTTGGACAGATCAAGCTCCAGATCATAATATAGAAAGCGAGCAAAATGAGGGAGAAATTAAGCGTGCAGTAGCATTAGCCAATGAGTATCCTGATATTGTAAAAGTTTTGGCCGTTGGTAACGAGGCTATGGTAAAATGGGCAGAAAGCTACTATGTGCAGCCCAATGTAATCTTAAAGTGGGTTAACTATTTGCAAGACCTTAAAAAAACAGGCGATTTACCCAAAGACCTGTGGATTACCAGTTCAGACGATTTCTCTTCTTGGGGTGGTGGTGACCCGCTCTATCACGTACCTGATCTAGAAAACCTCATTAAAGCAGTAGATTACATATCTATGCACACTTATCCGTACCATAATTCGCATTATAATCCTGATTTTTGGAAAGTACCTGCAAGCGAAGCGGATGCATCAGATATGGAGAAAGTAGATGCAGCCATGCTTAGGGCTTTGGATTTTGCCAAGATGCAATACGACTCTGTAACCTCATACATGAAAAGTTTAGGAGTAGAAAAACCCGTACACATTGGTGAAACAGGTTGGGCTACAGAATCGAACGGGCACTACGGCCCAAAAGGTTCTAAAGCTACTGATCAATACAAACAGGCTAGGTATTATGAGTTGATGCGAGAGTGGACCAATAACGCAGGCATTTCTTGCTTCTATTTTGAAGCTTTTGATGAACCTTGGAAAGACGCAGGCAATCCACACGGTTCCGAAAATCATTTTGGCTTATTTACTGTAGATGGCAAAGCCAAGTATCCTATTTGGGACTTGGTAGATAAAGGTATTTTCGAAGGACTGACCAGAGATGGCAATAAAATTACTAAAACATTTAATGGCAATGAAGATGAATTACTAAAAG
>Ga0207419_1001368_pt1 | contig 18629 bp, 14 predicted proteins | sample ElkSloMetagenome_4_FD_184723 | JGI IMG/M metagenome (GOLD analysis project Ga0207419, IMG submission 184723) | Hot spring microbial communities from Elkhorn Slough, Monterey Bay, USA - MD2A (version 2) | ecosystem: Environmental > Aquatic > Marine > Intertidal zone > Estuary: Microbial mat ...
TGCCGATGGGTGCCGCACCAATGGCATTTGTACTATGGGATCGCTTTATGCAGTTCAATCCCAAAAACCCCACCTGGTTTAACCGCGATCGCTTTGTCTTGTCGGCGGGTCATGGTTGTATGTTGCTGTATTCCCTCCTACACCTGACAGGTTATGACAGTGTTCCTCTCGATGAAATTAAACAATTTCGTCAGTGGGATTCTAAAACTCCTGGACACCCAGAAAACCACGTCACCTCGGGTATTGAAGTCACTACAGGGCCGTTAGGACAAGGGATTGCCAATGCGGTGGGATTGGCTTTAGCAGAAGCCCATTTAGCAGCAACCTTCAACAAACCAGACTGTCAGCTTGTTGATCATTACACCTATGTGATCATGGGTGATGGCTGCAACATGGAAGGGATTTCTGGTGAAGCCTGTTCTCTGGCCGGACACTGGGGCTTAGGCAAATTAATCGCTTTCTACGATGACAACCATATTTCTATTGATGGTCATACCGACATCTCTTTTACTGAAGATGTAGCAGCCCGCTTTGAAGCCTACGGTTGGCACGTTCAACACGTTACCGATGGTAACACTGACTTAGAAGGGATCGCCGCAGCCATCCAAAAGGCAAAAGAAGTCACTGACAAACCCTCGCTGATTAAAGTGACGACTATTATTGGCTACGGTTCTCCTAATAAAGCTGATACTCACGATGTTCACGGCGCTGCTTTGGGTAAAGACGAAGTTCAAGCCACTCGCGAACATTTAGGCTGGGAATACCCCGAGTTTGAAATTCCTGAAGATGCCCTTAATCATTTCCGCAAAGCGATTGATAAAGGGGCAACGGCTGAACAAGAATGGAACAAAACTTTGGATCAATACAAATCCAAGTATCCCCAAGAAGCCGCAACCTTTGAGCGGATGTTGAGTGGTAAACTTCCCGAAGGTTGGGCGGATGCACTGCCGAAATATACTCCCGAAAGCAAGGCAGATGCGACTCGTAACCAATCCGGTGCGACTCTTAATGCGCTCGCTAGTGTATTACCCGAATTAATCGGGGGTTCGGCTGATTTAGCCCCCTCCAACAAAACCCTCCTCAAAGGCTTAGGTGATTTCCAAAAAGGAAGCTACCAAAACCGTAACGTTCGCTTTGGGGTTCGTGAACATGGGATGGGTGCGATTTGTAATGGTATTGCCCGACATGGTTCGGGGTTAATTCCCTACGGCGCCACTTTCCTGGTATTCACCGACTATATGCGGAACTCGATCCGTCTGTCGGCGTTGGCGGAAACAGGTGTAATTTGGGTGATGACTCACGATTCTATTGCCCTGGGTGAAGATGGCCCGACTCACCAACCCGTTGAACATATTATGTCTCTGCGGGCAATTCCTCAATTGATTGTGATTCGTCCGGCTGATGGAAATGAAACTTCTGGGGCTTATAAAGTTGCGGTCGAAAAGGCAAAAGCAGCACATCCGGCGGCGACATTGTTAGCATTTTCTCGTCAGAATTTGCCGAACTTAGAAGGCAGTTCGATTGATGTGGTTGCCAAAGGTGCGTATATCCTCAGCGACAACAGCGACGGTACGCCCGATATTATCTTGATTGGTACTGGCGGCGAAACTTACCAGTGTGTTGAAGCTGCTGTGAAACTCCGCGAAGAAGGTAAGAAAGTTCGGGTGGTTTCCATGCCCAGTTGGGAGTTGTTTGAAGAACAGGATGCAGCTTACAAAGAGTCTGTTTTCCCGAAAGGTGTTAAGAAGCGTTTAGCAGTGGAAGCTGGAATTAGCTTAGGTTGGTGTCGTTATGTCACTGATGAAGGTGCAACCATTAGTGTTGATACCTTTGGGGCGTCTGCTCCCGGTGAAGTGGTACTGGAGAAGTTCGGCTTTACCGTTGACAATATTGTCGCTCAGGCGAAAGCGTTGTTAGGTTAGACGTTAAGTATAGGGGCGGGTTCTATTGAGATCTATATTTTCTCAAAAGCAACTGTTAGATCTGCCCAAACCAGCGTAATTGTCTAGTTCGTTATAATTCAGAAGGCTCTCTATTTTTTAGGGAGCCTTTCTATGGCAAGAACTTGTAACGGAGTATAACAATCATAAGTTGACGAATAAATCAAGATATAATATTACAGTATCCTCGCTTATACTGTGAGGCGAAATGAAAGCAGAGCTTCTCAAAAGACTATTTAGGGCGATCGCTAGTTCAGACTCTATAGCGATTGATAAGCTTGTACATTTAGTAATCGAAGAGGAGCGTAATAAAGGGCATATGCGACTAGCTGACCAGTTAGAGAATATAACTAAGAAAAGTAACAACAATCAGGTTGCTTCGCACACAGCAGAATCGTTACAGACTCTTAGCGAACTACCGACGAGTAAGCGATTAAATTCTCCTTTAGTCACAATAATACCGAGGGAAAAGCTACGACATCATATGGTGCTATCCCAGAGTATAGAAAAGCGCTTTCATCGAATAGAAAAAGAGTATGTTGCTAGAGATAGACTAGCTCATTACGGGCTACGCTACAGACAGAAAATACTTTTATATGGCCCCCCAGGTTGTGGAAAAAATCTAGGAGCTGAACGTTTAGCATGGAACTTGGGTTTACCTTTAGTTAAAGTTCGTTTTGATGCAATGGTATCATCATACTTAGGTGAAACTGCAAGTAATTTAAGGTTGGTGTTTGATAAAGCCAATGAAAGTCCGTGCTTATTATTTTTAGATGAATGTGACTCGATTGCCAAATCACGGGAAGATACTCAGGAAGTTGGAGAGATTAAGCGGGTAGTGAATACGTTTCTTCAAATTCTTGATGAGTATGAGCCTAATTCTGGACTTTTGGTTGCAGCCACAAACTTGAATCAATCGTTAGATACTGCTTTATGGAGACGGTTCGATGATATGATTCTAGTCCCAAAACCGGGAGAGAACGAGTTGCAAGAAATACTCAAGCAAACTCTATCTGCATTAGAAGTTGGCTCCGTTAACTGGACTGTTATTACTAAGCAGATGAATAACTTTTCTGCTGCTCAAGCTGTTAAGGTGGCTCAAGATGCGGCTAAGAGAGCTATACTTGAAAGGGAAGAATTGGTCATTCAAGAACATTTAGAAGACGCTATTGAAGAAATCAAAGCTTACACCAGTTAATTTTTGAATACATTACGCTAAATGGCAGAACGACAATCTCAGAAATTCCCTCATATTCAACTTCGACTGACAAGAGCAGGAGGTGTGGCATCAGCAGGGTTTCCTAGAGAGGATTCTAGAACATCTGCTAATCGTGGCGATCGCCAAGGTCATGGTAAAAAGCTTCAGGGTGAAGTATTTTCTATGGTATCTGAATGGCAAGATATTGATGAGAAAAGAGAAGAGGAAGAAAAACCTAAATTGCCAGATAATTCACGCCGACTTATCTTGCAAATAGATCCTACTACTGTTGACCCAGATAAACTTAAGAGTTATGGAATAGAGTTAATTGCTGAATTAGAAAATGGGTATATCATTGGTGCTTCAGTAGATTTAGAGCTTAGTGATTTACAGAAAAAAATAGATAAATTTATCGAAGAAGAAAAGAGAAGTGGTGGAGTTGCTGGAATATGGGAAATAATTGACGGTATTAAGAAACCAGAGTTGATTCTTTCTCCTGAACTTTGGAATAACTGGGAACAAGTCAAAGATAACCAAATTTATACAGTTGATGTAGGAATTGCTTGTGTGGGAACTGAATCAAAGTTGCCTGATTATCCGAAGCGAAAAGATGATGAAAGTGACGATAAATATAATAAAAGACTCAAGACTTGGATTGACAAGCGTGATATGACTTATGAATCTTGGGACGATGTGCAATCTCAACGGCAAGATGAACTGAAAAAATTTGTAAGTTTTTACAATGGAAATAGAGAAATTCAAAGTTTCATAGAAGGAAAAATTGTAGCAGGAGCATTGTTACCAGATAGTTTTTCCTGTCGAATTTCTATTTCAGGTAAAGGTTTAAAGGATCTGGTTTTGAACTTTCCCTATATTTTTGATGTTAGTGAACCTGATGAATTTAGTGAATTTCTTCAAAAAGAAGGCTTGTCTGAAACAGATGAGCCTTCTTTTGTTTTAGAAGCACCCGAATTAAATGCACCAAAAGTCTGCGTTATTGACAGTGGTATTCAAGAAAGACATCCTCTTTTAAGAGCAGCGATTGATTCACAAAACTCCCGTTCTTGGGTTCCTGGAGAAACCGATCAAACTGCTGACTACGTTAAAAATGGTGGACATGGAACAAGAGTAGCTGGTGCTATCCTCTATCCCAGAACTATACCTCGCAATGGCACACAAAAAGCGATTTGCTGGATTCAAAACGCTAGAGTTTTAGATAGAGATTGCTATCTACCACAAACATTATTTCCCCCTAACTTACTGAGTGAAATTGTTGACATATACTATCAAACGGGAACACGAATATTTAATCATTCCATTGCTGGAGTAGTTCCTTGTCGTCTAATGTACATGAGTCCTTGGGCAGCTGCTATCGACCAACTTACATGGCATAACGATATTCTTGTTATTGTCTCTGCTGGTAATTTAGATAAGCGAATAGGTAATCAAAGATTGTCAGTAAGAGATCACCTCAAAGCAAACCGCCCCTACCCTGATTATCTTTTAGAAGACTCTTGCAGAATTGCTAACCCTGCTCAAAGCTTCCAAGCACTAACTGTTGGCTCAATTGCTTTGACTTTCTACAATTCTCCACCTCAAAGCTCGATATCAAAAACCGATATGCCTTCAGCTTTTTCATGTTCTGGATTAGGAATTTGGGAGACAATTAAACCTGAAGTCGTAGAGTATGGTGGTGATTTGGTGAAGGATGAAAGTACACCTCCGAGTCTTACTTGTCCTGAAGCTGTATGTCCTGAGCTAGTACGATCAACTTTAGGAGGTGGCCCTGCCATATCATCAGATCAAGTCGGGACTTCCTACGCTACACCCAAAGTTAGTCATATTGCTGCTTGTCTTGCTTCTGAACTCCCTAATGAGAGTTGTCTTTTATACCGTGCTTTAATTGTTCAGTCAGCCCGATGGCCAGAGTGGGCATTTGCAGATAATATTGATCAAGGGGATGTAATTCGTCAGATTGGTTATGGTATTCCCCGTCTTGACCGTGCTTTAGGAAACGCTCCTAACCGAATAACATTAATAACAACAGGAGAACAACGGATTAAAGCCAGATATGCTCATGTTTATCAAGTAAAGCTTCCAGAACAATTACTGTCCCAAGGAGAAGAGTTAGAGATTTTAGTTGAAATTACATTATCCTATAAAGCACAACCCCGTCGCACTAGACGAAATCGAAGAAGATATCTTTCAACATGGCTTGATTGGGAGTGTAGCAAAAAAGGAGAAGAGCCTGATAGATTTTTAGCAAGAATTTTAAAGGATTATGATGCTTCAGAAGATTCAGAAAGGGGAGAAGATCCGTTTAAATGGACTCTCGGTAAACGGAATAATTATGGTCAAGTTAGGGAGGTTTCTAGGAGTGCAGGAACGATTCAGAAAGACTGGGTAATTGTAAATTCCTATAACCTTCGAGAAGCTTTTTGTATTGCAGTAGTTGGACATGAAGGTTGGAATAATGACCCAGAAGCAAGTGTTCCTTACTCATTAGTTGTTAGCTTTGAAGCCATACAAGCCAACGTTCCTATTTATAATGTCATTGTACAAGCCCAAGTTGAAACAAGAGTAGAACAACAAGTAAACTCTTAAAAAGATAAATTATTCGCAAGCTTAACTGAAATTTTAATACAAATTTTACGAAAACATCCTATTCTAATAACTGCGTTGGATAATCCAAAATTTATCCCACTTTGAGAAAATTACTCAACTGACTGATTTATAACCTAAAGCGTTAGATTTATTGGGTGTGAGTCTATTTTGTACCCAGTAGATACCGGAAAAAAGCAGGTCAATCTCTCCTTTCCGCAAAAGTTTGAGGTATTGTCAATATAATCTTTTTGTTGAAAACAGAATGCTTCGACAGTTCCGCTACAACGCATAAGCTCTACTTTTTGAGATAGATGTTAATTTAGAAGCAACATTTTAGTCATAAAACACAGAGCTATTTATTGAAGCCTGGGTACTGATTCATTGTGAAGATCTAGAAGAATCATAGAATCTGGCTGCATTTATACCCACTGATTATTAATTATAGCTAACTATGAAGTTTTTACCTAATGAAAAATTTACGATTAGCACTCAAGAACCACTCTCCCAGGTGATTGAGAAACTAGAAGCTCATATTGAAGCCCCAAAGACAATTCGCTGGAGGTTTTCACACAATCATGCTCCCTATGCAGGTACGATTTCTGACTCTGGATTTAAAATCTATCGGATTATCCACTATCGGAACTCATTTTTACCGATCATTAGAGGAAAATTTGAGTCTTCATCAGAGGGAACAAGAATTTATGTCACGATGAATTTGAATCCTTTTGTACTCGCTTTTTTACTGTTTTTGTTTTTCCCATTTTTAACCTTAATACCTACCTTTTTTGTTGTACTAATCTTTCAACAAGGATTTTTGTCTCCTGAAATTTTGTTTTTAGGATTTCCGATTTTTATCTTATTTATATTTTGGTGTGCGTTTTGGTACGAGGCTAATCGCAGTCGGGAGGAATTAATTCAGATTATTGAGGGCAAATACTTTGAACCAGAAACCGTTAATAAAACTTACAATAAACAAAAATATGGAATTTGGCTAAGAGGTTTATTAATTCTAATAGTAATCGGTAATATAATTGCTAACCTTGATCTTTTTTCTTTGGTTCAACAGGAATCACAGCCTTTAGTTTCTCAGTCTTGTTCACAACTTTCTACTCAATCTCCCTATTGTAAACTTACAGTTGCTTATACTTTAGAAGGATATCCCACAGAAGCCGATATTGCTATCAGTTCAGAGGGTAACATTTTAGCAAGTGGGGGAGAAGATAAAGCAATTAAAATTTGGGATTTGCAAACCGGAGAATTGAAAAAAATACTTCAGAGTGACTCAGGTGTGATTAATACTTTAGCGATTTCTCCTGATGGAAAAACGATTGTCAGTGGGAGTGGCGATCGCATGATTCGGATCTGGAATATTACCTCAGATCAGCCTCCTTTGATGCTAAAAGGACATTCTAATAATATCATCCAGGTTGAGGTTTCATCGGATGGAAATACTATTATGAGTCGTGATTATGAGGAGATTAAAGTCTGGGATTTTGAAACAGGTGAACTCAAAGCAACATTACCCAATTTACCCTCTCGTGAGTTTAAGATTGGTTCGCTAGTGATTGAAGATAACTCATCCTATTTTAATCCTCTGAAAATCAGTTCAAAGGGGACTGCATTAGTTAAGTTTGAAAACAAAATTCTCGCCTGGAATCTAGCGACAAATGAGCAAATCTCTCTTGAAAAAAAATGGTTTGAAAACTTGGATATTTACTCTGGACGCATCAGTTTAGATGGGGAAACTGTTGTGATGACTTCCTTTAGCCAACCGAAAACGTATCTAAAAATATGGGATCTAAAAACAGGAATGCTTAAAAGACAGCAACAAATTTCTTCTTCTTCTCAGGTAAAAAGTGGATTTTATGATCTGACTTTGACTCGCAATCACATTATCGGGAGTACCAAAGATGAGGAACTTAAAGTGTGGAATCTCGAAACTGCTGAGTTAGAAGCGACTTTAGAACAAGAAAAGATGAGTCATTTAGTGGTTAGTTCTGAGGGTAAATTTCTAGCTGGAATTACGGGTAATTTATACAATCAGGATACCCAAATAAAAGTATTAAAGCGTCCATAAATTTTAATTTTGTTCAATGATGTTATGAAAATATTAGAACAGACTTCAACTCATCTAATTCTGAAAGACTCAGTAAAATCAGCTTGGGGAATTAGATTATTTTGTACTCCTTTTTTTCTTTTTGGATGTCTCGGACTGGTTTTAGTCATTATTGAAAAAATTTTTCCTAGCTTCTTCATTATCTTTTGTCTTTTGTTTGGTATTTTTGGCATTTTTTTTAGTGCTGTTACAACAGTTATACTGGATAAAAATAAAAATAAAATTAGTATAAAAGTTCAAAGATTATTCAGAAAAAAAGAAAGAGAGTATTCACTGAATGAGGTTAGTGTTCGAGTCCATAAGACTCCTTGGAAGGTTAAAGATTATTCGTCTTTTTTAATTGTCAAAAAGGAATCAATCTATGTTGTTATTTTAGAAATTGCCTCGATTTCTAAACAAATTAAATTCTCGGGAAATTACAGTTTTACCCAAAATGAAGCAGTTAAAATTGCGAATATTATCCGAACTTTTCTGAATCAATCCCGATAAAATTTACAGATTATTTACCTAAAAACACACAATGAATTATCAAGGTTCAATTGAATTAAATCACAACAATGATGATGCGCTTGAAGAACTCTTTAACGCGGTGATTATAGAATTATTAAGCGATCAGACGAACTTAGCAATATGGCTGATGAACGAGATTGATTTTTCGTTGTTTAATACTCAAAAGATTGGAGCAGAATCTCCATTTAAAGGAAGTAATAGCGTCCTCGCAGGTTCAGGTTTACTGATTAAAGTCGAACCCAATACTATCAATGAATTAATACAAACTTTCTCGACAGGTTATTTAACCTCTGAAGTTTTACATCTAGAAATAGAAGTTGAACATTCAGTTCAATTTGAAGCTTATGATCATTTTGAATGTATTTTTTTCGGAAATAAAATCTCTCTAGAATTACTTAACGATCTCAAAAGTCGTGGTGTCATTGATCATTATGAAATTTCTGAGAAAGAGAGTTAAAAATCGAAAATAAATGAGTGACTTTGATAAATAGCTGTTAAATCTAAAATCAGTCCGAGCAGAAAGCACATTTTTGTTAAAACAACAACAAAATTTTACAATTTGTTATCATAAACTCATCAACCAGGGTACAAGTTTAGAGGAAAATCGATATGCAATTACCAGTCACCGATAAACCAACTGTCAATTCGATAACAACGACGGTGGGTGAATATCTTGTGAGTCAACTCAAAGCCGTTGGTGTGCGTCACGTTTTCGGGGTTCCTGGCGATTATGTTCTTGACTTGATGGATGTGATCGTCGAGAGTTCGATAGAATTAGTAGGGACTTGTAACGAGTTGAATGCAGGTTATGCTGCTGACGCCTATGCCCGTTTAAATGGAGTGAGTGCGTTGTGTGTCACCTATGGCGTTGGGGGGTTGAGTGTCGTCAACGCTTTAGCCGGTGCCTATGCAGAGGAAGTTCCTATTATTGTCATTAGTGGGGCGCCGCGAACTTCCGCCAAAGGAAATAACCTGTTGATGCACCACACGACGGGAGACTATAACCTTCAACTCTCTATTTTAGAAAAAGTAACGGTTGCGGCTGTGACTCTCACCAACGCTGAACAAGCCCCCGCCCAAATTGATCGAACGATTGCGGCTTGTTTACGCTACAAACGCCCGGTTTATATCGAAATTCCGGCAGATATGGTGGCTCAACCCTGTACTATGCCCTTGAGTTTTGAGCGTCCAAATCCTGTAGTGAGTGATGTTCAAGCCCTTAATGAAGCGATTAACGAAGCAGTAGAATGGTTAGAAAACTCAGAACATCCTGTTATTTTAGCAGGAGTTGAGTTGCATCGCTACGGAATTCAAAAGAAACTACATCAATTAGTTGAAATTACCGGATATCCGATTACGAGTACCTTGTTAGGAAAGTCGAGTATTTCTGAACTTCATCCTCAATTTATTGGGAATTATGTCGGGGCGTTGAGTCGAGATTATGTAAAAAATCGGGTTGAAACAGCCGATTGTATTTTGTGTTTGGGTGCGATTATGTCTGATACTAATTTAGGGGGTTATACGGCTCAACTCAAAGAAAGTCAGTTAATTAATGCTAATTCTCTAAAGGTTAAAATCAAGCATCATTATTATTCTCCGATTGATTTAGGAGATTTTATCGACGGTTTGATTGCTAAACTTTCTCGTAAATCTTCTGAGAGCCTAGATATCCAACCTGCGGCTGAATTATTATCTAAATCTTTTGAGGTTCAACCCGAACAGAAAATAACCAATGCTCGATTTTATGAGCGGATGAATCATTTTGTTGGTGATAATAGTACGGTGATTGCTGAAACGGGAGATGCAATTATTGCTACGATTGATTTATTGATTCATGCTGACACTCGGTTTATTGGACAAGCATTTTATATGTCCATTGGCTATTCTCTCCCGGCTTGTTTGGGTGCTGCATTGGCTCGTCGTCAAAATCGAGTCATTCTGTTTATTGGGGATGGTTCGTTTCAAATGACTTGTCAGGAACTTTCAACTATTATTCGTTTGGGGTTAAATCCAATTATTTTCTTGATTAATAACGATGGTTATACGATTGAACGAATGATCCATGATGGTTCCTACAACGATATTCAACCCTGGAAATATCATCAGCTTCCGCAAGTTTTTGGGGAGAGTCTCAGTTGTCAGGTACGAACAGAAGGAGATTTAGAAAAAGCTTTAGAAATGGCGGCTAAAAATCGGGATAAGTTGTGTTTTATTGAGGTTCATTTAGATCGATTTGATTGTTGTGAAACCTTGGCTCGTTTGACTCAAGCCGTTCGTCGGAACTAATTTGATTGAAAAATTTTGTTATCGGTTGGGTTATACAGCGTAAAATCCAACTTTTTTGATGAGTAAAAATTCAGAAAATTTGTTGAATATTCTCCGCAGGTAAGGGTTTAGAGAAATAATAACCTTGTCCGAGTGGACAGTCTAAATGTTGTAAAGTATTGAGTTGTTCTGCGGTTTCGATTCCTTCTGCGATCGCATTAATATTAAGAGCATGAGCCAGTACAATCATTGTCCGAACAATTTCAAAGCTTTGAGGTTCTGAGTTCATTGTTTGAATGAAAGACATATCAAGTTTGAGATTATCAACTGAAAAACGATGGAGATAACTTAATGAGGAATATCCAGTCCCAAAATCGTCTAAAGACAAACCAATTCCAATTGATTTTAATTGAGAGATCGTGACAGCGACTTTCTCCGGTTCTTCGAGCAAAGCCGTTTCTGTCATTTCTATCTTCAGACATGGGCTTTCTAAACCTGTCTCATTTAAAATTTTTGTAACTTGTTCAACTAAATTGTCTTCAGTAAAATGTTTGGCTGACAGGTTGACACTGATCACAAAAGGAGGGCGATTTTTACGGTTTTCATTCCAGCGATAAACTTGCTGACAAGCCTCTTGTATCACTTGCCAATCGAGTTGTGTGATTAAACCAATTTCTTCAGCAATGGGAATAAAATGACCAGGAGTCAGGAGTCCCCGTTGAGGATGATTCCAACGCACTAACGCTTCAAAACCATGAATTGCAGAGGTTTGAAGATTGACAATTGGTTGGTAATAAACCTGAAATTCTTTTCGGTCTAAGGCTCGTCTTAAATCGCTTTCTAATTTTTGAATGAATCGAACTTGTTCTCGCATGGTTTCGTTAAAGACTTCATAGCGTCCTCGACCTAAAGTTTTTGCACGATACATGGCAAGATCTGCATCTCGAATTAAATCTTCAACTTGATTATAGCCAATTGAACTTAAAACAATACCAATACTAACATTGGTAAAAATTTCATGCTCATTGATAGAAGTTTTATCAATAATTTCATTGCGAATTCGTTGAGCGATTTGACAAATTTCATAGAGATCATCTAAGTTTTCAACTAAAATTGCAAATTCATCTCCACCCAATCGAGCAACTTGATCAATATTGCGGACAGATTTTATTAATTTTTGACCAATTATTTGTAGGAGTTGATCGCCAACTTGATGACCTAAACTGTCATTAATAATTTTAAACCGATCTAAATCGAGAAAGAAAATAGCAAATGTAAAATCAGGATTCATCAGACGACGGTTATCTGCTTCCTGGAGGTTTTGCATAAAGCCATGACGATTTAGTAAGCCTGTTAACGGGTCGTGAAAGGCTTGATATCGAAGCTTTTCTGTGGCTACTTTTTGATTAGTAATATCTCTAAAAATTAATACAGAGCCTTGAATTTCTTGGTTAGAATTTAAAATCGGTGCAATATTATCATCAATAGGAATTTCTTTGCCATTATTTGAGATGAGTAAAGTCGGTTCGGTTAGCTTAATGGTTTGACCTTGTTGTATTGTTTTTAAAATGAGGGGTTGTAGAGAATGACGACTTTCCTCATGGATAATATTAAAAATACTGTTAATATCTTGTCCAATTCCTGCTTGCCATGACCAACCTGTGAGTTCTTCTGCAACGGGATTCATAAAGTTTACTTTACCCATTTTATCCGTTGCAATTACACCATCGGCAATGCTGTCAAGAATGGTAGACAACCATTGAGACTGATCGCGCAACTGCTGTTCGATTTGATGTTTATAAAGCGCAATTTCAATTGTTGTTTTTAAATCCTGTTCATCAAAGGGTTTAACAATATAACCATAAGGTTCAGTTAATTTAGCTCGCTCAAGTGTATTTTCATCAGCATGAGCAGTGATATAAATCACAGGGATATGATAATTATTTTTAATTATTTCTGCGGCTTCAATACCATCCATTTCACCTGCTAATCGAATATCCATTAAGACAATATGAGGTTTGATTTCAGCAACTTTTTGAATCGCTAATTCTCCACTATCGGTAATTTGCGGTATCTGATAACCCATATCTTCTAATGTAGCTTGTAAATCTCGGGCAACCAATCTTTCATCTTCAACGACTAAAATAATAATTTTTTCATTCATGGTAATTGTTTCAAGCATGATTTTAAAAACATTAATCTGATTTAAATTGTTAATGAGTTGTTTGATTACATCTTAGACGAGATCTTATACAATTCTATCTTAAACTCAGTACCATTGTCTTGGTTGATTGTTAACTTTCCTTGCAGTTGTTCGGTTAAGTCTTGAACCAATTGTAGCCCCAATGTGTTGACATGATCTAGATTTAAGTTTGAAGGTAAGCCTTGGCCATTATCTCCAATCGTCAAGATTAGATATTGTTTGTTATCGAGTGTTGCTTGAATCCAGATTTTTCCGGATGTGTTGGGTTCAAAAGCATATTTAAGAGAGTTGGAAATTAATTCACAAATAATTAATCCACAAGGGGTTAAGATATCAAAGTCTAAGAAAATATATTGATCAATATCTATTTCCAGAGAAATATGAGAGGTCTTTACTGTGTAGGTTCTCAGCAGTGTTTTGGTTAAATCTTGAATATAGTCATCAAATCTGATCCGTCTAAAGTTATCAGACTGATAAAGTTTTTCATGGATTAATGCCATTGATTTAACTCGGTTCTGACTGTCTATAAATTTAGCTTTAATCACCGGATCTTGAACACAACGAGATTGCAATCTCAACAAACTACAAATAACTTGTAAATTATTTTTAACCCGATGATGAATTTCTTTGAGTAAAGTTTCTTGCTGCTTCAGTTTTTCGACTTTTTTACTATCGCTAATATCCCGCCCCACTGACTGATATTCTACAATTTGCTCTGCATCATTAAAAATCGCTCGATTAATCCATTGCATCCAACGCACTTCATCCTCTACAATCACTCGATGCTCAACCATTCCCACCGGATTTTCTAAACTGAGTAACTCAACGCATCGATCAACTTTTTCTTGATCTTCAGGAAAAATTATAGGTTGATAAGAGTGATTAATAATTTCTTCTAGCGGTTTTTTAAAATATCGACAGTAGGCTTTATTCACAAAGGTTATAGTTTCATCAGGTTGAAAGCGAGCAATCAATTCGGTTTGATCTTCAATAATCGCGCGATAACGTTGTTCACTTTGTCGTAATGCGATTTCTACTTTCAAACGTTCTGCAATTTCCTGTTGTAATTTTTGGTTTGCTTCTTCGAGTTGAGTTGGGCTTTTGAGTGCTAGGGCTTGAGGAACAAGCGGAACTAATTCTATCGCCGTGTAACAAGAAACGACTGCGGTGATTAATTTAATCCAACCAGATACCCAATAATCAGGATGCCAAAGCGTCCAAATCCCCATCAGGTGAGTTGTTCCACAGGAAATGATAAATCCGGCAAACAGAATAAAAATCCAAGGATAGGGTAAATCAACCCGCTTACGAACAAAATAAAATAAAGTAATGGGAATAGAATAGTAAGATAAGGCGATCAAAGAGTCAGAAGCAATATGTAGAGTCACGAGGTTTGACTTCCACAAATAGCAATGTCCATGAGGAATAAAGCCTATTGAGGCAAAAAGAGTCGTCAGATCTAAAGACATGACTGTTTTATTGTTGTAACAACTGGAGAACACGACTGATCTCTTAATTGTAATCAATAATTTCAGTATAATCTTTGATTTTTTGATTTTTCAGTTTTAATCTGTCTTTGGACTTATTTTTGAGATTAATAAATAGATATCAATCAAAATATATTCAATAAAATGGGATAGGTTCAACTCAAACTGAGCTTGAATTCCCTATCCCAAAATTGTTTTTAACGTGAAAAATTAATTAATATTGTGGAACTGAAGAATCAACTTCTTTACTCCAAGCAGTAATTCCACCCTGAACATTAATTCCTTCAATTCCCGCTTGTTTGAGAATGCCTAACGCCTTGGCTGATCGTCCACCCATTTTACAATGAGCAATTAAACGATGACCGTTAAGCAATTCTTTGACCTTCTCAACACCAACACCCCGCTCTATATCAGGTAATGGTATTAATACCGCACCTGGAATTTTAGCGATTTCATATTCATTAGGATTACGGACATCAACAAGTACAAAATCATCCGCCCCACTATCAAGTAGTTGCTTCAACTCCTGAACCGTCATCTCAGGAATTTCCATTTGTTTCTTGGCCTCCTCCGCTTTGGCTTGGGGAATCCCGCAAAACTGTTCGTAGTCGATCAGCTTTTCGATCACAGGCCGAACCGGGTTGGGTCGCAACTTCAACTCACGGAATGTCATATCCAGGGAATTGTAGAGCAACAACCGACCACTCAAGGTCTGACCTTTACCCAAGATAATTTTAACTGTTTCTGTTGCCTGAATCACACCAATTAATCCCGGTAGAATTCCTAAAACTCCACCTTCAGCGCAGGATGGCACCATTCCAGGGGGTGGGGGTTCGGGATAAAGATCACGGTAGTTCGGGCCACCTTCGTAGTTAAACACCGTCGCCTGACCCTCGAACCGGAAAATCGAACCGTAGACATTCGGTTTATTCAACAACACACAGGCGTCATTGACTAGATAGCGGGTGGGAAAGTTATCAGTCCCATCAACAATCACATCGTAAGGTTCGAGAAGTTTGAGGGCATTTTCCGAACTCAGACGGGTGTTGTGTAGGTCTACTTGACAAAGGGGATTAATTTCGAGAATCCGATTTTTCGCCGACTCGATCTTTGGTTTTCCGACCCAAGAGGTGCTGTGAATGACCTGACGCTGGAGGTTAGAACTATCGACGATATCAAAATCGACAATCCCAATGCGTCCAATTCCTGCGGCTGCCAGATACAATAGCAGGGGCGAACCGAGTCCACCCGTACCAATACACAGTACGCTAGCAGCTTTGAGGCGTTTTTGTCCTTCTAAGCCGACTTCAGGTAAAATCAGGTGACGCGAATACCGTTCGTATTCTTCTTTGTTGAGTTGGATTTGATCCAAATTTGGATTGAGCATGATAATTCCAAGAAGGAAAATGACCTTCGGTTGCTAGGATATCTTGCATCCCAACACTGTAGGGTTGAGTCAAAGATTAATATGATAAACCAACTGAGGACGAATTGACTGAGGTGCTTATCATTTCTTCAGCTTGAAACTGGTGATTCTCATCTAAGCACCAATTCAGTACATTCGTGGCTTTTCCCTGTTTGACTGAAACTATGATATAGGAATATTGTGGCCAAGCGCAAACCCGATCAAACTCGGAAGGAATGGCGGGGTGATCGGGATGGGAGTGATAAATGCCGATAATGGAAAGATGACGGGAGCGAGCTTGTTTTTGGGCAGAGATGAAAAGTTGGGGATCAATGGTGTAGCGTCGTTCTTGAGTGGTGACGGGTTGATCTGCTGTTTCTATTTCTGCGAAGATTTCGACAGACTCATCACTCCAAGCATTTTCTGCGGGGATCAGTTCGACAACGGTTTTGTCAAAATTAGCCGCTATTTTTCCTAAGATTAAACCACAACACTCTCGGGGATAGCATTGTTGAGCATTTTGGCAGATTTGATCAAGATGTTGGGCAGAAATCGTTAATACAGACAAGGGATTGTGGATCAAAGATTGAAAGATTTTTTAAAAAAAGCATAGCACACCCATCGCTCTCTAGAAAAGTGGTTACTCCTGCGACCCTAGCTGCAAATCAGAAAGCGGGTAGAAAATAGAGATTAAAAATGATCTAAGATTTTCACTCAAAATAAGAATTCTTTAAATAATTGTAAACAAAATAAAAAATTAGCTTCCCAAAAAAATCTTTAAATCGAGCCAAGATTCAGCACTTCGTATTGAATGATACTGAAACCGGAAAGGATTTTTTAAATGATTAGAGTTATTGAAAAAAATATAGGAATTCCTGTCATTGATTTCAACTCAAATGTTTATGACTCCGACTCTAAGCTTATCTGAAACAACCCTCCATTGGTTACAGACAAATGGTTACAATCCTGTTCATCTCGATAGCAAGGGTGAAAATGGCGATAGTGCATTGATGAAAGCCACTCGACAGAAAGAGTTAGCAGTTGTTCAAGAACTGATTAATCACGGTGTCGATCTGAATTTGAAAAATGATGACGGCAACAATGCGTTATGGTACGCTTGTTTTGGAAATGACTATATTATAGTAGATTTATTAATCAATTCTGGAATTAACATTAACAATCAAAATGATATTGGAGCTACTGTCTTGATGTATGCTGCTTCAGCAGGGAAAGAAGACATGGTTGAACTTCTTCTGAGTCATCATGCTGATCCAGAACTCAAAAATTTAGATGATTTTAAAGCGATTGATTTTTCCAGTACCGTAGAAGTTTTGAGGATACTGAAGAATGCTAAAAGCTGAGAACTCAAGACAATGTGATCGTTCACAAGCCCAGTCCTTGTCTGTAGGAGTTGAAACGAAAGACAAAGAAACAGTTAAGATTCATCACTTGTATCAAAGTTGGAGAACACCCCCATTTTATTATGAACCGAAGAAATTATTAGAAGTCGTTTTTAAGCGACGATCGGCCCAAGTTTCAAACAGCAATCAATGAGTTCAGTAAAATTGGGCTGACAATAAAGAAACATCTAAGTTTCTGAATATCGAGAAAGATTGCTAGATGTCTTGACAATGGTACATTCTTAAATCAGGAGAACACAATGGCAGCCACACGTGAAGATCTTTACTACAATCTGATCGATGAATTAATGAAATGTCCAAATGGTCAAGAACCGGAAGTTTTATCTAACCATGAGGATTTATTAGATGAAGGTTTCATTAAAGTTTTAATGAAGGTTGCTACCATGATGGCACATGAAAATAATCAAGATGGTGCCAAGTTTTTAATTCATGTTGCTCGTGAATTGTCTAAAGCCTTGGGTTTGTATCCCGAAGCTTCTAAACCTTCTCCAACTGCCTCTGAAAGCTAATTATGGAGTGAAAAAATGGTTACTCAGTTAGATGCTAAAAAACTCGCTGTCAATTTTTTGGGGGATGACTTTGAACTTGCCGATGAAGAACGAGAATGGCTCAGTGTTATCGATAGCCGTTTAATCAATGAAGGTTGGTATATTGTAGAAGTGGGAGTCGAAGGATTACCCGATAAATGGGTGGTTCAAGTCTATGAAAATGGAGAGTGTGACCCCTGCTATACTTTTATATCGCCAATTTTGCCTACAGAGATTACCACGGATTTAAAAGAAATTCCTGAAGGAATTGCCATGGCAATTGAATCTGAACGAGCGGGCCGTATCATTGACAAGGTTCATTAAAGATTGATTAGATGAACTAACTTTTTAGCTAACCATTCTATTTATATTTAGACTCTCTTTTGAGAACTAAATCTTGATCAGTCAGTCTCACCCTGTTGAGTCTGGCTGATTATTTTGCTTAAGGTGTTGACTCAAGTTGTTTTTGTCTAAAGACTAATATTCCCCAAAAAATAACGTCAGAAATTTCAAGAATTTGAGTATAAACAGAGGGAAAATACTCTTGTAGATAGGTCATTAAAATAGAAGCATCACCTCCGGTTAAGACAATTTGACTCTCTGGGAAATCTTGACACCAAGCTTCGATAAAATCTCGAATTCCAGCTAACAGCGTATAAATTGTACCACTGTGAATCGCTCCCGGTGTTTCTATCGCCCAACGCGGGGGAAGATGTTGAGGTTGAGAGATTTGAGGTAAAGCCGCAGTTTTGTTTGCTAAAGCCGAAAATTGTAGCCCTAAACCGGGTAAAATAGCCCCACCTACTAGACTCTGATCGCGATCGCATCCAGTAAACGTTAAAGCCGTACCCGCATCAATCACCAAAACAGGAAAACCGAGTTTTGTTCCCGATCCCAGTACCGCTAAAGCCCGATCAATTCCTAACGTTGAATAGAGATTTTTGAGCGGTATT
>Ga0207419_1001369_pt1 | contig 18612 bp, 17 predicted proteins | sample ElkSloMetagenome_4_FD_184723 | JGI IMG/M metagenome (GOLD analysis project Ga0207419, IMG submission 184723) | Hot spring microbial communities from Elkhorn Slough, Monterey Bay, USA - MD2A (version 2) | ecosystem: Environmental > Aquatic > Marine > Intertidal zone > Estuary: Microbial mat ...
GACGTAGCTTTCGCCAGCATCGCTGTCGCCGCTGGCGTCGGCGCGATATGCACCGACAATCAGGTCGGCCAGGCCATCGCCGTTGACATCGCCCGCGCCGGAGACGCTGCGGCCCGAGCGATCACCGGCATCAATGCCGTCGATGCGGAAGCCGCGGTCACCGAGAGTGCCGAGATCGACGTCCTGTGCTGCCACGATCTGCGGAACGAAGGCCAGAGGAGAGACGGCCAGCGCGGCCCGGATGGCTCGCGTCAGGCGGCCTGAAGCATTCGATGAAGTGGCCATGACGCCTTTCCATGTAATTTGAATCTCAGAGTAGCCCAGCGGCGTACCGCCGGTCAAAAAGGGCTCTTGAGCAGATCCCGAGCCTTCGGCCCGACGGGCAGCTCAGACGAATTCAACGCGGCGGTGACTCAAAGCGATCGTCGAAGATCGGATCGGGTAGCTCGCGCTGGCCGATGTAGAGGAAGCCGGGCTGGGTGATGGTGGCGGAGATGGTGTTGTTCTGCGGGTTGACTTGGCTGGCCAGCGGCGTAAAGGGCGCGCTGCCGTTGGGTGAAAACACCAGCTCGAGGGCGTTTTCTGCGGCCAACAATTCGCTGTCGAGGTAGCGGACCGTGACCTCGGCCGCGGTCCAGCTCTGGCGGTTGGTCTGCAGCCGCCACGAGACCTGAGCGGCTGGCGCTGTGAATGAACCAGAAGTTCGGCTCAGCGTGACAGCCTCTGTCGAAGCCGAACTGAGAAAATCTTCGCCGTCGGCAAAGTCGATCCAGAAGCGTGCATCCGGGGTGCTGACGTTGCTGCCGTCACCGCTGATGCTAACCGCGGTGCGCGGCGGATCACCGTTGCCGCTGCGTACACGGTAGGTGGCACTGAGCAGCGGCACCGAGGCGCTGAACACCACGTAGCTCTCGCCGCCGGGGTCGGCAAACGGAGCTCCGACGATCAGGTCGGCCAGGCCATCGCCGTTGACGTCGCCCGCGCCGGACACGCTGTAGCCCGAAAAGTCATTGGCATCGATGCCGTCGATGCGGAAGCCGCCGGTGCCGAGATTGGCTAGATCGACCGTCGTCGCTTCGACCTTGCCGAATACCACGTAGCTCTCCCCGGCACCGCTGTCGCCGCCGGGGTCAGCGCGAAAGGCGCCGACGACCAGGTCGGCCAGGCCATCGCCGTTGACATCGCCCGCGCCGGAGACGCTGGTGCCCGAGTAGTCACTGGCATCAATGCCGTCGATGCGGAAGCCATCGGCTCCGAGAGTGGCCAGATTGACCGTCGCCGCGCTGGCCTTGCCGAACACCACGTAGCTCTCGCCAGCAGAACTGTCGTTGCCGGGGTCAGCGCCATTTGCGCCAACGATCAGGTCGGCCAGGCCATCGCCGTTGACGTCGCCCGCGCCAGAGACGGTCCGACCCGAAAAGTCATTGGCATCGATGCCGTCGATGCGGAAGCCGCCGGCCTCGAGATTGGCCAGATCCACCGTCGTCGCGCTGGCTTTGCCGAACACCACGTAGCTCTCGCCGGCAAAGCTGTCGCCGCCGGGGTCGGCTAGAAATGCTCCGACAATCAAGTCGGCCAGGCCATCGCCGTTGACATCGCCCGCGCCAGAGACGCTGTTTCCCGAGTAGTCACTGGCATCAATGCCGTCGATGCGGAAGCCGCCGGTGCCGAGATTGGCTAGATCGACCGTCGTCGCTTCGACCCTGCCGAATACCACGTAGCTCTCCCCGGCACGGCTTTCGTTGCCGGGGTCGGCGCCATTTGCTCCGACAATCAAGTCGGCCAGGCCATCGCCGTTAACGTCGCCTGCGCCGGAGACGCTGTAGCCCGAGTCGTCATTGGCATCGATGCCGTCGATGCGGAAGCCGCGGTCACCGAGATTGCCGAGATCGACATCCTGTGCTGCCACGATCTGCGGGAAAAGGGCCAGAGGAGAGAGAGCCAGCGCGGCTCGGACGGCTCGGGTCAGGCGTCCTGAAGCAATCGATGAGGTGACCATGGAGGGTTTCCATGAAACTGAGATTCTCAGAGTACCTCAGCGGCGGACCGTCGGTCAAAAAGAGTCTCAAGCGGATTCGGGACCGTCACAAGAATCCGACTTTCGGCACTGGACCCTGCCCGGCTGGCACACTATGGTTTGCTATCCATCTGATGCCAACCCGAGGATCCCATGACCCGCCTTAGTCAATCTCTACGAATCGTGCTGCCGATTCTCCTTTTGCTGCTGTCTGTTCTGGCATCTGCCCAGGACGCAGAGACTCAAACCACGGCACAGGACGGCGAGCCCGACGCTCCAGCCGTGGATAGCGCAGCGCCGCCTATGGATCAGGCTACGGATCGCCGAGACGATGCGCTCGTCGACGGAGTCGCAGCGACTGAGGCAGCCATCGAAATGGAATGGCTGCGTTCGGCCAGGCCCGACACGCTGGTCTGTCCGTTCCAGGGCCGGATCGACTACGAGCCCGGCGAGATCGAATGCGGGCTGATCAAGGTGCCCGAGAACCGGGAGGTCGAGGGCAGCCGGACCATTGAGCTCAACTACGTGCGCATTGTCGCGACCGGCAAAGATCACGAAGATGAGGAGGTCGAGACCCGCGATGACCCGGTCATCTACCTGACCGGCGGCCCGGGGGTGACCATTGATACCTACGTGGAGCGGCTGAAGGATCATCGGCTGGTCGCCCAGCGCGATCTCTATATTCTGGAGCAGCGCGGCATCGGCAACTCGGGCGACTTCTGCCGCTTCTTCGGCAGCCGTAACGTGGCCGATACGATTCATGCCGATCGTGAGTCGAGCGATCGCGCGGCACTGGATCAGTTCGAGGCCTGCATCCGCGGCGCCATCGCGGCCGGCGTCGATGTCACCGGCTACAACACCTTCGAGAACGCGCGCGACGTCAAGGCACTCCGTCTGGCGCTTGAGCTGGACGAGTGGAACGTCTGGGGCATTTCCTACGGCTCGGTGCTGGGTCAGGCCTATATGAAGGTCGACCCGGAAGGGATCCGCGCGGCGATCATCGATGCGATCGTGCCGCTGGACCTGGGTGAGCTGATGCGCATCTCGCACTGGCATGACGCCAATCTGGATCGCCTGTTCGCCGCCTGCGCCGAGCAGCCCGACTGCGCCCGGGTCTACGAGGGCCTGCGCGAGCGCTACATGGCAGCGATCGAGGCGATTGAGGACAATCCGGTGACCGTCGAGGTCGAAGAAAGCGAGAACTTCCCACAAGGTGAGGCGCACTTCTTCTCGATCATCATCGCCGGCCTGCCCTTCAGCCTGATGTACGAGCAGGAGACCCACCCGGCCCTGCCGGCCATCATCGACGGACTGACGCGCGTCGTCGAATCCGGCGACGACACCTTCTTCCGCGCCCTGGCCCAGGCCATGACCATGGGCGAGGGCGGCATGGGGGTTGGCGTTTCCATGGGCATGGCCACGGCGGTGCGCTGCCAGGACGGCTACGTTGACGGATCGGCGAACTTCGCCGCCCAGGACGAGGCGCTCCACCCGATCCTCTTCAACGCCTTCAATCATCCCGCCGTCGTCCAGGAGGCGCCGCTGCGCTGCCGCGAGGTCGGCCTGCCAATGCGCGACTTTGCCGACTACGCGCCGGTCGAGACGGACCTGCCCGTGGTCGTGGCCAACGGCCGCTGGGATCCGATCACCCCTGTTGACCTCGCTGAGTACATCATGCCCGGCTTCGAGAACGGCGAGCTGGTGGTCTTTCCGCACGCCGGCCACGGCCCCACCCGCTCGATCCCCTGCGCCGGCGACTGGATGAATACCTGGTACGACGACCCCAGCCAGCCCGTGGGTCGCGAGTGCGTCGAGGAAGGCGAGGAGGCGGCGGAGTTCCTGACGCCCTATTTCCGCACCTCGGTGATGGTCGATGCCCTGGCCCTGATGGCCGAGGACGAGGACCGCCTCAAGCGCCACGGCGTCTGGGCGGGTGCCTCGGCAGGTCTGACCCTGCTGGCCGCCCTGTTTCTGCCCCTGGCCTGGGTGGGTCGCCGCTTCAACAGTCATCCGCTTGATCCCGGCGGTGGTAGCCGTCTGCTCGTCTTTTTCGCCGCTGGCCTGGCTGCGGCCTGGCTACTGGGCCTGGCCTATGCGGCTTACGTCACCTCGGAAATCACCGAGGCCATGCTGCTGTTTGGAATGGTCCCTTGGGCGATGTGGTTTGCCTGGGCTGGTCCCTTGAGCGTGGTGGCTGCGGTCGTGGCCTTGATCCAGACCTGGCGAAATCGGGACCGGATTGCCCTGGGCTCCCGCATCGGACTAATCGTCAGCTGCCTGGCGGTGATCAGTCTCGGAATCGCCGGCCAGATCTGGTCGCTGTGGCCGTTCTGATCGTTTCCCCGGCCCAAAAAAAACCCCGCCGAAGGGCGGGGTTCTTGAAACATCCGCGGTAGCGGCTATCGATAACGCTTACACGCTCTCGACGTTGGCTGCCTGCGGACCTTTCGGGCCGTCAATGACGTCGAAATTCACCTTGGCACCTTCGGCGAGGCTTTTGAAGCCCGAGCCGGTCAGGGCCGAAAAGTGAACAAAGACGTCAGAGCCGCCGTTGTCCTGGGAAATAAAGCCGAAGCCTTTTGCGTCATTGAACCATTTCACGGTTCCGGTAGTGCTAGACATAATAGATGTTGCCTTCTCTTTAGGTTAAAAACGGACGCGCAGACGTCGAACGCCAGACCGCATCCGGTCAAGCCAGGGAATCTAGGTGATGGAGGAGATTGAGAGGTATAACGGTAGGAATACGTTCAACGTCGACCATGGCTGTTTTCCATAGCGAAAGTAAGTATACGCACTTTTCGGCTGAACTATTGGACTTTCTTTCGGTTTTTCGAGAATCACCAGCTGTTGCCCTTGTTTGGCCAGCTGCCCGTCCCCAGGTCCCAGTGTCTAGCAAATCTCCCAAAAATCGATATCGGCACCGCAGAATTCACTGATCATGACGCGCCTCAGGCGCTGAAAGACCCTGACTCTGGCCGACAGCACACCCGGCCAGGAGGCCGATAAGAATGAAAACCTTGTTTGTGCGTAACATCCACCCCGAGACCCGCGAACGCGAAATCGTGGACCTGTTTTCTCGCTGCGGCAAGGTTCGCGCGCTCAAGCTGCCGATGGACATCTTTACCCGTCGCTGCAAGGGCGTGGCGATGGTCGATATGGAAGGGCACGAAGCTCGAGCTGCGATCGCCGAGCTGGACGGCACTGAACTCCATGGCCAGTCCATCCAGATCAGGGAAGAGCGCCCGCGAGGCAAAAAGCGCGGCGGCCGTCGGCGCTGAAAGCCCCCGGAGGCGGCAAACCCTCAGCCCCAGCCGCGACAGCGCAGCAAACGGGTCGGGCCACCGCTTTCTAACAGCTCAAATGCATCGAACTGGCTGGCTGTTGCGCAGGCATGATTGGGTAGAATTCGCAGGCGAGATCCGATCGGAAAACGAGCGGTCTGAATCGGATCGCCATCGCGCGTAGCGACGATGCCGTGTTCCTGGTTGGTCGCCCGCACAATCAGATCTTGATCGACGGAGTCGCCGTTGACATCGCGGACTAGCCCATAGCCTTGGTCAACGTTCTGCGAGGCCGTCCCTTGATCTCTCGACAAGGCCATCCAGCCCGCGTCGACCAAAATTTCACCCTGGGCCGGCCGGTGGCCGATAACCTCAGTCAGCACGCTGATTGCGATATCGTCGACCTCGCAGACCCCAAGACCGGCCATGACCAGGTCCATGCAGGAGTACACGCCGGCGCGGACCTCCGTCACGCCATCAAGGCGTCTTGCAAACAGCGCGGTTGGAGTTGAGCCCACGCTGACCACATCGATGGAATGTCCCTGGTCTCGAAGACGCTGGGCAGCCTTGACTGCGACTTGCCGTTCCCTTTCTGCCATGGCCATCAACTCATCGTCGGACCGGCAGCCGTAGGATCCGCCGGCGTGCACGAGCACGCCAGCCGGTCCCTGGTCGCCAGCGCGAAGGATTTCAGCGGTGTCCAGCAGCATCGGACCGCCGGGGCTGAGTCCGGCGCGATCGCCGTCTGCATCAAGCTCGAGCAGAACGCGAAAATCAATCGACTGGGAGCGTGCGTAGGCGACCAGAGCGCGGGCGGTGTCGGGATGGTCAAGGATCAGCGTCAGCGATTGACCTGCCCGCTGGCGGTCGGCCACCGCGTCGAGGCGGCCTGGCGCGATGCCCACGGCATAGGTCAAGTCAGTCATTCCGGCGGCGTGGAAATAGTCTGCTTCAGCCAGAGTCGAAACCGTAGCACCTCCCGGCTGACCGGCAAGCATGCGCCGGGCCAATTCGATGTTTTTGACGGTTTTCAGATGCGGCCTCAACGGAATTCCGAGCCGCTTCACTTGTTTATTCATTCGTTGGATATTGGCGTCGAAGCGCTGCTGATCGATCAACAGGGCGGGCGTGAGGATCGAATCGAACGCTGGCGTGGACATCGGCAGGCACTCAAAGTGATCGGAGATTTCGGAGATTGATAAAGACCGGTATCGACGACACCGAGCGATCAGGCTTCAAATGCTACCCCAATTCGAGCGACACGATCCCGGCCGGCGACTCGTGCGGCCGGCACCTGATCGGCCTGCGACAAATTGGCACCCCGACGCAAATCGGGTGCTGGTGATACGCTTTCCCCAGACATTCCTTGGAACGGCCTGCACAGTCAGCGGGTGGAGGCCGCACGATTTGAAGACAGCTATGGCAACCAGCGTTCGATCTCAATTGCGATTGTTCCTTTTCACTGCAGGTCTGGTCTTGCTTCCAGCGAGCCTGCCCGCCCAGGATGAGGCAGTCGAACTCGACGCGGCGCTCGCGGCAGAGCTGGCGGCCGTGGATGAACAGGTCGAGCGGGATCTCAGAACGCGTTTTGCCGCGATTCCCGGAATGACGGGTATCGAGGTGAATTCCGAGGGCGGCCTGATCACACTCAGCGGTCGCGTCGCCAATCTCGAGCTGATCGAGCTCGCGGCCACGGTGGCGGAGCGACAGGACGACGTGCTTCAAGTCGATAATCGCCTGTCGGTCAGCACCGATGTTGCTGAGCGCTTCACGCCGCTGATAGAGTCCGTGCGCGACCGCAGCTGGCAGCTGTATGACGCTCTGCCCCTGCTCGTAGCAGCCCTTCTGATCATCCTGTTCAGCCTCTGGTTTGGCCGCTGGCTGAGCGAGCGAAAATTCATCGAGCGTCGGACGCAGCAGCAGCCCTTCATCATTCACCTGCTGCGCCAGGCGATTCGCCTGATCACGCTTGGCGTCGGGCTCCTTGTCGCGCTAGATTTGCTCGGGGCGACGGCACTTTTGGGCGCCTTGCTGGGAACCGCCGGCGTGGCCGGTATCGCCTTCGGCTTTGCCTTCAGAGACGTCGCCGAAAACTACATCGCCGGAATTCTCTTGAGCCTCCGTCAGCCCTTCAGTCCCAAAGACTTCGTGGTGGTCGACGGTCACCAGGGCGTTGTCGCGCGCTTGAATTCAAGGGCCACTATCCTTCTGACGCCGGATGGGAATCATCTGCGGCTGCCGAACGCGCTGGTGTTCAAGGCGGTCATCGTCAACTATTCCCGCAACCCGACGCGTCGTTTCGAATTCGACCTAGGCCTGGCAACGGACACCGATCTGGACCAGGCCTGCCTATTGGCCGAACAAACGCTGACTTCGCTGCCGGATGTCCTCGACGATCCAGCACCACAGGCCTTCATTGCCGAGGCAGGTGATTCAACCATCGTGCTGCGTTTTCAGGGCTGGGTTGATCAGCGTAAGACCGACTTTCTCAAGCTGCGCAGTGAGGCGCTTCGGCTGGTCATGATCGCGTTTGATGAGGCGAGAATCGAGATGCCGGATCCGGGTCTTCGCGTGAATCTTGGAGAGCGCACGAATGAGACCGAGCTTGACGCAGCAAAGCAGGATCGGCCAGCAGCAGGTGCGGCGCGCTCTTCGAATGCGCCCCAGCGTGACGTGTCACCCGACCATAGCGTCGAGCGTGCAGTCGACGAAGAGCGGGCTAAGTCTGACAAGGATTTGTTAAGTCGGCGAGCGCCGCAGGAATAGCCCGGACTTCACGTCGGCTGCAAGCCGCATGTGATTTAGTTGCGTCATGAAGAAGTCCGAATTGCCTACCAAAACCTGTCCCGTTTGCCAGCGGCCCTTCGCCTGGCGTAAGAAGTGGAAGGCCTGCTGGGACGAGGTTCGCTATTGCTCGGAGCGCTGTCGACGCTCGCGCTCGAAATCCGCGTGAGTGCCAAGATCAATCAGCTGGTCTGGTTCAAGCGTGATTTGCGCATCGACGACCATGCCCCTCTGGCTCGTGCCGCTACTCGGGGTCCGATTTTGCCCCTCTACGTGATCGAGCCAGACTACTGGCAGCTGGACGACGCCAGTCAGCGACAGCAGGATTTCCTGGCCGACTGCCTGACTGATCTGGATCGGGCCCTATCGTCCCTTGGAGCACGGCTCTGGATTGAGGCCGGTGCCGTGATCGAGGTGCTCGATCGCCTGCATCGGCGGTGTGAATTCAGCGCAATCCACGCGCATGAGGAAACCGGGAACGACTGGACTTTTCAGCGCGACCGGGCGGTGCGAGCATGGTGCCGTGATCGCGCAATCGAATTGATCGAATATCCCCAGTTTGGCGTCAAGCGAGGACTGCGTCAGCGCGATGGCTGGGCGCGCCAGTGGGAAGGGTTTATGGCCGAGCCAGCGCTGACCGCGCCGGCGACGATTCAGGCTGTCGCCGACCGAGACGCAACTGTTCAGTCTGATTTTTCGACCGCACCCTGCCGAGATCAGCGCGCCTGTCCCGGCCGACAGGCGGGCGGCTTAGGAGCCGGTGAAGACGTTCTCTGCAGTTTTCTTAATCAACGCGGCGTGGCCTATCGCGGCGGAATTTCTTCGCCGCTGAGTGCCGAGACCGCTGGCTCACGCTTGAGCCCGCATATCGCCTATGGCAGTCTCAGCCTGCGCCGTATTGTTGAGCGCACGCGCCACCGTCGGGCCGATGCGCGCGATCGGGGCGAGTCGCGATTTGCTGCCTCCCTGAATCAATTCGATCAGCGACTGCACTGGCACTGCCACTTCATCCAGAAGCTCGAGCAGCGTCCCGACATCGAGTTCGCCAACGTCCATCCGGGCTTTGATGGGATGCGCGAGGACGATTTCGATGAGGTCAGGTTTCAGGCATGGGCTGAGGGGCGGACCGGCTACCCAATGGTCGATGCCTGCATGCGCTATCTGAGTCACGGCGGCTGGCTAAATTTCCGCATGCGCGCCATGCTGATGAGTTTTGCTGCCTATCACCTGTGGCTGCACTGGCGCCAGCCTGCCCTGCATTTGGCCCGCCTGTTTACCGATTACGAGCCGGGCATTCACTACAATCAATGCCAGATGCAGTCCGGTACCACTGGCATTAATACGCCACGCATGTACAACCCGATTAAGCAGGCGCAGGACCATGATCCAAATGCAAAGTTTGTTCGCCGCTGGGTGCCCGAGCTTGCTGGACTCGAGCCTGCCAGCTGCTTCGAGCCCTGGCTGCTGGGCCTGTCCGAGCGCGAATCGCTGGGCGCGGCAGATTATCCCGAACCAATCGTCGACTACCGCAAGGCGGTCAGCGAAGCTCGTCGAAAGCTCGGCGAATACCGTCGCAGGCCGGGTTTCAAGGAGCAAAGCGGTCGCGTTCAGAAGCAGCTCGGGAGTCGACGCGGTGCGCGCAAGGCCCGCAAGACTAAGGATCGACGTCAGCAAAGCCTGTTTTAAGTCGCGCGGGATCGACTTCAAATCTTGGCCTAGACGACCGTGATGATCCATTTATGACCCGCTGCATCGCTGTGTCCCCTTAAAGCGGATCGAGCCCTCCCGTTCCTACTCGATCGCACCATTCACCCTCAAGCACGGGTCGCTCCGAAAATGGCATCTCAGCGGCGGTTCATAAAATCGACTTATACTTGAAGCCTCAGGACAATACCTAAGGAGTCGAGCCATGCAAACACGATTGATCAGCGGTGCAGCACTAATGTTGCTGGCCAGTGGCCTGTCAGCCCAGGAAGAAATCTACTCGCAGGAGGGCGAATTCACCGCCGACGGTGATGCCTCCGCCAATCGCCACGTCATTCAGGTCGAGCAAGGAATGAGCGTCGAGGTCATCGTTAGGAGTGAAACGATCGACACCACGCTGAACGCAACGCTGCCGGACGGTGAGACGCTCTATAACGACGATTACGAGGACCTAAACGCCGGCTTTGTCCGAACCATGAGCAGCGGCGGGGCGCTGGAAGTCGTTGCGTCGCCTCTGTCGAGTGGCGAAACGGGTTCCTATCGGGTCGTCGCGCGCACGCTCGCGGCCCCGGAAACCATTGAGGTGGGCCAGACCATCGAAGGACGCCTAGGTGACAGCAGTTCTTCCGGTAATCGCTATGAGCTCCGCGGAAGTGCCGGAAGCCGCGTTGTGATCGATCTTCGATCTTATGATTTCGATGCCTATCTGACCGTTACCAGCCAGAATGGCGAAGAAACGACCGATGACGACGGCGGCGACGAAGGCTACAACAGCCGCATCGCCCACCGATTTGACGAGGACGGAGTCATCACGATAGCCGCCAGCAGCTTAGGCTCAGACACCGGTCGATACCAACTCAGCGTCGGGGAATTGTCGGAGGAAGTGGCAATGAGTTTCACCGGCAGCCTGACCAGCGATTCTCCCCGAGGCCATGACGGCACTCGCTACGAGCGGCACGAATTCGAAGGCGAAGCCGGCCAGACCGTGACAATCATGCTGGAGTCTGATGCATTCGATCCGGTGCTGTTTGTTTCAAACCCGGATGGAAGCAATCTGACGCGCGACGATGACGGCGGCCAGGACAGCAACAGCGAGGCCGTCGTCGGCTTGACCGAGTCCGGCACGTTTACCATCTACGCGACCAGTTTCTCGGATGGTCTGGGCAGCTATGAGATTACGATATTGCGCTGAATCCAGGCCCGGTCCCGCTGGATCGAAGAATCGAAAAAGGCGGCCATTCCGGCCGCCTTTTTTATTGATTGGCGCGCTAAGTTGGCGTCTTCAGACCACGTATTCTTCGATCAGATCGACCAGTTCGTCTGGCGTGATGCCGTTGTCGTGGTTAGTATCGAAACGTTCGAAGATCCGGGAGCTGGTCTGAATGCCGTGCTCGCCGAGCAGATAGCGAACCAGCTCGACGAATTCGCCGCGCGAAAGCCTTCCATCGCCATTGCGATCGAATTCCTCGAACAGGGCTTTGACGAGTTCTTCGTTGTTCATGGCGCTTCGATTTTCCTCTGACTATTGTGGATGAAGGTCGATTGAAATCATGCCCGATCGGCTGCGGCGTCTCAAGCCGCTTACTTTCCCTCGATGTAGTCCTTGTCGTCGAAGCTGCGCACCCATTCGGGACGAAGCACCGACAGCATGGTCATGATCGAACCGTTGACAAAGCCCTCGGGAAGCATCAACAAGGGTAGGAAAATCAGGTATTCACCGTAGATTCGGTCCCAGCTGTGGATGCCCAGCGCCCACAGGGTCAGACTGCCGGCCAGGGCGACCGCGGCAATTACGAGCATCGAGGCGAAATGCGCCGAGACCAGCACATAGACAAAAAAGTGTCGCGGCATCCGGTGATAGATCAGACTGTGCAGGCGGTGGGCTAGCCAGACCGGCAGCGCGACAGAATACAGGCCGTTCAGGCCCAGCGCCGCAATGTCTCGGAACCCCAGCAGGCTCATCAACATTAGCGCGGCGGTGCCGGCCAGCAGCGCCAGGCGCCAACCGAAAATCAGCACCACCGTGGTCAGGCAGATCAGATGATAGTGCAGGCCTTCATAGACACCGGCATTCAGCCACCAGAGGCCAGCGAGAAGAAGAATAGTCAGATTGAACAAGGGAACTAGGCCGTTCTGTTTGAGCAGCGCCCAGGGCGCACCCCAGGCCTGCCAGGCAATCAGCGGACCGAAGCCCGCCCAGCCGACCGCCACCAACCACAACGGCAGTTGTTCGGAAGTGAGATTCACGCGATCAATTCCGGATCAGGTTTTAAGACGATACCCGCTGCGGATGATCCAGGCGACAACGCCTAGCGCCATAACAATGAAGCCAGCCAGCGCGCCCAGGCTGACTAGAAAGTTCACGTCGCCCGCTCCGAAGAAGACAAAGCGAAAGCCCGAGATGATGTAGACGATGGGATTGATCAGACTCAGGGTTTGCCAAATTTCGGGCAGCATCTCGATTGAATAAAACACGCCGCCGAGAAAGGTCAGCGGGGTCACCACCAGCATCGGCACGAACTGTAACGATTCGAAACCGTCGGCCAGTACCCCGATGATAAAGCCGGTCAGGCTAAAGGCGAAGGCAACCAAAACGAGATAGGCCAGCATGCCGATCGGGTGCGCCAGCTCCAGGTCGATGAATAGACTGGCGGTGGCCAGAATGATCAGGCCGAGCAGCACGGATTTGGTTGCAGCAGCGCCCACGTAGGCCAGCACTAGCTCGAGGGTCGAGACTGGTGCTGAGAGTACTTCATATATCGTGCCGGTAAAACGCGGCATATAAATACCGAACGACGCGTTATTCAGGCTTTCCGTGAAAACCGTCAGCAAAATTAGGCCCGGCACGATAAAGGCCGCGTACTCAATGCCGTTGATGTCGCCGATGCGGCTTCCGATGGCCGACCCGAAGACCACGAAGTAGAGCACGGTGGTCAGTACCGGCGTGGCGATCGATTGCCAGAGGGTTCGACGAAAACGGGCCATTTCGAAGCGATAGATGGCGAGCGCGCCGCGGGCGTTGAACTTGGGTGCCGTGGTCATGGCTGGCGCACCAGGTCGACGAAAATTTCTTCCAGCGAGTTCTTGCGCGTATCCAGATCCTTGAACTCGATCTCGGCGTTCTGAACCGCTCGAATCAGATCCGGCACGCGGGAGTCCTCGTCATCCGGATGAAAGCTGTAGTGGATGCAGGTGCCGTTGTCGGCCAGCTGCAGGTTCCAAGCGCTTAACGCCTCGGGCAAAGATTCAAGGGGCGAGGACAGGCGAAGCAGCAGCTGCTTCTTGCCCAGCCGTGCCATCAGCGCCTCGGTCTCATCGACCACGATCAGCTCACCGCGATTGATCACCCCGACGCGATCCGCCATCTGCTCAGCTTCTTCGATGTAGTGCGTGGTCAGAACAATAGTGACGCCCGAGGCGCGTAGGCGACCGATTAATTCCCACATGCCGCGGCGCAGTTCTACGTCAACACCGGCAGTGGGCTCGTCGAGAAACAGCAGCTCCGGTTCATGGGCCAGGGCCTTGGCGATCATCACGCGCCGCTTCATCCCGCCCGACAGGGTCATCAGTGTGCTGTCGCGCTTGTCCCACAGCGACAGGTCATGGAGCAAGGATTCGATCAGGTCCTCGTCGGGCGGTAGGCCAAATAGCCCGCGACTGAAGCGCACCGTGTCGAGCACGGTTTCGAACATGTCGATGTGCAGCTCCTGCGGCACCAGGCCGATCAGTTGCCGGGCTGGCCGAAAATCACTGACAATATCGTGGCCGCTGACCGTGACCGAACCGGCACTGGGCCTGACCAAACCACAGATGATGCTGATCAAGGTGGTCTTGCCGGCCCCGTTCGGGCCGAGCAATGCAAACAGCTCGCCGCGCTGTATGTTCAGCGAGACCTCGCCGAGGGCCTTGAAGCCGCCGGCATAGGTTTTCCCCAGCTGGTCGATGACCAGAATCGGGTCAGAGGAGTCATGGAGCGCTGCGGCTTGTTCACTCATGATTTCAGCCTACACCCAGTCGATGATTGGCATCGACTCGCCAGGCCTGCACGGCGGGATGGCCGTCGTCAGGAGCGATCTTGATGGCGCGCCCGGCAAAGTCGATCGTGACCAGGGCATCAATGTCGGCCACGCTGAACTGCTCGCCACCAACAAAGGGTGTCTGGTCAAGGCGCTGGTCCAACGCGCGGAGAAAATCCGGATAGCGCGCCAGACCGCGCTCGGCCAGCGCGTCAATCTGGGCGACGGGATTGGGGCCGGTCAGGGCATGATTCTTGAAGCCGGGAAATCGATTACGGAACGCTTCAGCCACGGCCTGCAGGCCTTTTTCCACCACCCAGTTCGTCCACTGGATGATTTCAGCGCGGGCTTCTGCGGTGGTGCCCATCATGGCCGGCTCGGGGTGTCGATCTTCAAGGTAGCGACGAATCGCGATGCTGTCCCAGAGCGTCCGGCCGTCGTCGAGTTCCAGTACCGGGACTGTGCCGTCGGGCGATCTCTTCAAAAACGACGGGGCCAGATGCTCGCCGTTCTTTAAATTGACTTCGACCTGATCGATGTCGAGCTTCTTGGCCTGAAGATACAGCGTCACGCGCCGCGGACTGGGTGCGCCAGTGCAGGTGTAGAGTTTCAAGGTTGATGACCACTCTCGCAAAGCTCGCCATTCTGAACCTGATTGCCGTTCATCTCAAGGCGACTGCAATACCGCTGAATCCAACCACAGCAAATCAAGCGAATGGGTAGACTGGTACGCTACCAAGCCAACACTGAATTCCCGCCAAAGATGACTCACGAAAACAGCGCTAACTCAACGGCGATCGACGCTCCCGATCTGGTCCGGCTCCGACTTGATGCCCAGGTGCTCGGTCCAATGATCAGCCGCAGTCAGTTCGATCGCGTCGCCGATCATTTCAAGGAGGTGCTCGACCATGAAGATGGCGTCCCTAGTCAGGATCGCGAGCATTTCGTTGCGGCTCTGAGCGATGACGAGGCGCGACGCGATCTCGCGATCGCTATCAACGGTCTGCTGCACGGCAAGCGCGGCATGCAAGAGCGTTTCGACCATTGTCTGGCGACCCTGCAGCGCTTCGATCTGGCCACCTGGCCGCTGCTCACCGTCTGGCTCGCCGCGCTGCATCCAGGACGCTATCACCTGATTGGCGGCGATACCGCCGTTAGCGCCGGCCTGACCCTGAACTGGTCAGGCTTCTGCCAGAGTCAACGCGTCGCGTCGTCGGATCGATAGCGTCGATAATCAGCCTGCTATAGCAAGAAAAGATATTTTTTGCGCCCATAAATAATTCGGTTATCATTGAATCGGGCTTGGTGTTCAGACTTCTTGATGTTTATGATGTCTCGATGTGGCGAGCCCGGCATGGGACTGTCCCTGTGGGCGGTCCGTTGGTGCTTTCTATCAATTAAAGGGAACAACATGAGATTTACTTCTTCAAGCCGGCTGCTTGCGGCCGCACTTTTTGCTTCAAGCTCGACGGCTGTCCTGGCTGATGAGCCCTCGTATGGCTACATTGAAGGTGGTGTCGGTTTTTTGGACGTCGACGTCTCCGGTTCCTCGACCGAAACCGGTTTCTTCGCCGGCTTTTCGGCGCCGCTTGGCGATTCCTTCTACGTTACCGCCGATTATGAAGAGTACGATCTCGGCCCCATCGATTTGAGCCTGTTCAACGCCAGTCTTGGATTCCGCTCCGCGATCAACGATCGAACCGATTTCAACGTCGAGCTGGGTTATGACAACCGCGATGCTGAAATTATCGATGGCGACGGATTCCGCGGCACGGTCGGGCTGCGCAGCGTGCTCAGCCCCCGCTTCCACACCCGGGCCTATGCCGGCTACAGCACCGACAGTGATTTCGACAACGGTGATTTCCTGCTTGGAGTGGAGGGCAACATCCCGTTCAGCGACAGCCTCGCGCTGACCCTGCAGGCCGAAACCTTCGAGTTCGATGTCAACCTGGGTCGGATCGGTTTGCGTTTCATGTTCTAAGCTTCAGACTGCATCGGCCGTCCGGTCGGTGCAGTTCTTGCCCGGCCGCTGCCGGTCGATAATGGCAACGTGAACACGAGGAGAACCCGGACCTTCATTTAAACGCGGTTAGACTTGAAGGCTGTTTTCTGACGACTGCTGCTGCCAGAACCCAAGCCATGACCTTCATTACTCGATTCGAAAAGCCCCTCGCAGGCCTGTCTTTGCTGCTCTTCACCTCAACTGCGGCGCTGGCCCAATCCCCCATCGTTCAGCCCGGCGCGCCGGGTCAGCCCAGCCGTGAGATCAGCGCCGAAGAAGCCATCGAGCTGGCCGCATTGCGCTACACCGCGGCGGATGTGAAGTTCATGCGCGACATGGTGCCGCATCACAGCCAGGCGCTGGATATGTCGGTGCTGGTGCCTGATCGCACCCAGAACGCCGACATGATTGATCTTGCTAACAAGATCGAAGCCACCCAGCGCGACGAAATCCAGTATATGCAGGATTGGTTGACCAGCCGCGGCGAAGACCAGGCGCCGATGGATTGGCACCACCATGCTCACGGCGAGCACGCCATGGAAGGCATGGCCACGCATGAGGAAATGGAGGCGCTGGAAGCCGCAAGCGGTGAAGACTTCGATCGGATGTTCCTGCGTCTGATGATTGCCCATCACGAAGGCGCGCTGGTCATGGTTGATGAACTGCTGGACGTCTCAGGATCGGCTCAGGATTCCGCTTTCTATGAATTTGTCTCCCATATCAAGACCGATCAGACCTCTGAGATCGAGCGCATGACGGCCATGTTCAATGCGGTGGCCGATGACCCGCGCGTCGGGCTGGCATCCGGTTTCCGCGATGCGGGTGAAGCGATCTGGAATCTGCGACTGGCATCTGCGCTGCCGAAACCTGAGGGCTTTTACGATCCGGAAAATCCAGCCGGCAGGGCCTCGATTCGGGTCAGCGACGAAGACAGCGAAGAAGACAGCGACGAGGACGAGCCGCGTCCCTCCCTGCTCGATTTCGCCAACACCGATATGGCGTTCTTCGATGACGTGCTGATCGCTGGTTCTTATCACGGCTTCAATATCTACCGCATGGTCGACGACGGCGTGCCTGAACTGATCAGTTCGGTGGTTTGCCCGGGCGGTCAAGGCGATGTTTCGGTGGTCGAGAATCTGCTGATCATGTCCGTCGAGCAGACCCGCGGCCGCCTGGACTGCGGGCTAATCGGCGTGGCCGAAGAGGTCAGCGAGGACCGCTTCCGCGGCCTGCGCATCTTCGACATCAGCGATTTAACTCAGCCGCAGCAGGTGGGTGCCGTCCAGACCTGCCGTGGCTCGCACACCCATTCGGTGGTCTCCGGCCCCGATGAAGACGGACGAATCCTGATCTACAACTCCGGCACTGCACCGGTGCGCGATGAAGACGAAATGGAGCGCTGCATCGATGAAGACCCATATCGCGACGAGCGCACTGCTCTGTTTCGGATCGATGTGATCGAAGTTTTTCTTGATCGCCCGGAACAGGCGCGCATTATCGACAGCCCGGCGGTCTTTGCCGACCCCGACTCTGGCAACCTGGCCGGTCTCTGGGAGCGCGGTGACCACGGCCCCGGCACCCAGACCACCAGGGAGACCAACCACTGTCATGACATCACGGTCTTCCCGGAGCTCGGCATCGCCGCCGGCGCTTGTTCGGGCAACGGCATCCTGTTCGATATCAGCGACCCGGAAAACCCGACCCGCATCGACGAAGTCGTCGACTCCGGCTTTGCCTACTGGCATTCGGCGACCTTCAACAACAGCGGCACCAAGGTCGTGTTCACCGACGAATGGGGCGGCGGATCACGGCCCCGCTGCCGGGCCTCGGACCCGCAGACCTGGGGTGCCAATGCGATCTATGACATCGTCGATAATCAATTGGTATTTTCCAGCTACTACAAGCTGCCGGCGGCCCAGGGCGAGATGGAAAACTGCGTCGCCCACAACGGCTCGCTGATCCCCGTGCCCGGCCGGGACATCATGGTCCAGGCTTGGTATCAGGGCGGTATCTCCGTGTTCGATTTCAGCAATTCAAGTCGGCCCGTTGAAATCGCCTATTTTGACCGTGGCCCCATCCATGAGGACGAGCTGGTTACAGGCGGTTACTGGTCGACTTACTGGTATGGAGCGCGCATGTATGGGACCGGCATCGTTCGAGGACTTGACACCCTGGCACTCGAGCCCAGTGAATTTCTGACCGCCGACGAAATCCGAGCCGCAGAGATCGCCCATGTCGGGGGTCTGTTCAATCCGCAAAAACAGCGCATGATTAGCTGGCCGGCGGAGCCCGTCGTCGCACGGGCCTGGCGTGATCAACTGCTGCGCGGAGGGCATCTCAGCGACGAGCAGAATCAGGCCATCGATCGAGCCCTCGCAGCCTTCGAGGCGGGCGATGGCTCAGCGCCCGCCCAGCTCGACCGCCTCGCAACAACCTTCGATGACTTCGCGCGGGCTCGGACCGGCATGACTCAAAGCCGCTTCGCCGGACTGGCCGAGACCCTGCGAGAGCTGGCACAATCGTGACCATCCCGGCCGGCGTCCACCGCGGGCGCCGGCCGGTTCGGTTCTGTCTACGGGTGACTCATGCGCGGATTCAAGCGGTTTGCTCTAACCAGCTCGGTTCTTTTGCTCCTGGCCTGCAGCGTCGAGCCTGCTCCGGGATCCGCCGTGCCGACCTCGACCGACACTGAGTCGCCGCAAAGCCTCATCGGCGAAGTCTTTTATCTCGACCGCCGCGCCCTGTCTGATCAAGCCGAGCTGATCGTCGAGCTGAGCGCCTCCGGCCAGCAGGGATCGATCACAAGAC
>Ga0207419_1001370_pt1 | contig 18581 bp, 19 predicted proteins | sample ElkSloMetagenome_4_FD_184723 | JGI IMG/M metagenome (GOLD analysis project Ga0207419, IMG submission 184723) | Hot spring microbial communities from Elkhorn Slough, Monterey Bay, USA - MD2A (version 2) | ecosystem: Environmental > Aquatic > Marine > Intertidal zone > Estuary: Microbial mat ...
GCCACAAAGGTAAATGTTGGCATAATGACTTCATCTCCTGCGCCAACACCAGCAACGGCTAATGCAACTGATACAGCAGCGGTACCACTAGACACTAATTGTGCATGCTTTACCTTAAAAGTTTTTTCTAATTCTAATTCTAGAGATTGGGCTTTGTAATGACCGTTACGCATGGCATCAAAACCATAACGCATTAATACACCATTGTCCAAAACATCATTGACTTCTGCGCGCTCTAAATCACCAAATAATTCAAATCCAGGCATTATACTGTTGTTTATAAATTTAATTAAATTCTATTATGGTCTCTTCAAGAGGTTTTCTTACTTTTTTTAATTGTGAAAACATATCATCTTCAGCTCTAAAACCAACAGGTAACAATAATACAGAATTTAATCCTAATTCATCTAAGCCTAGAAGATGATCTAGTTTTTCTGGAATAAAACCTTCCATGGGGCAACTATCAATCCGCTCGGCAGCACACACGGTCATTAAATTTCCTAAGGCTATGTACGCCTGGCATTTTGCCCAATGCACTTTATCTGACTCAGGCATAGCCTGAATGGTAGATTTAAGTTGCGCTCTAAATGGCTCCAGAATGTCATTGGGTGTATTTCTAAGGTGTTTTACATTGGTAAAATGTGTATCAACATCCTCATCACCTATTTCATTTTGAATGCACAGCACCAAGACATGCGAAGCGTCTTTAACTTGTTGTTGACCATAGGCAACAGAAACCATATCGCGTTTGATAGCTTGATCTTTAATTACAATAAGTTTTAAGGTTTGTAAGCCGTAGGACAACGCTGTTAAATTAAAGGCCTCCTTAAGAGTATTTATTTGCGCTTCTGAAAGTTGTTTATTACTGTCGAATTTTTTGGTGGCATACCGCCATTTTAACTGGTCAATAATACTCATAGCTTCTTTTTTTGAAATAGCAAAAATACGTAAAGCTTATTAGAATCTAAGGATATTTTGACATGCTTTAAGAGACAACCCACCTATTGAAATAAAAAATGCTTCGAATAAAATTCGAAGCATTTTATGGCGGAGGAAGAGGGATTCGAACCCCCGGAGGTGTGACCCTCAACAGTTTTCAAGACTGCCGCATTCGACCACTCTGCCATTCCTCCTTTAGCGGACGCAAATATAAAACGCTTTTGCAAGTTGCCAAAGTTTTTATTTAGTTTTTTAATTTTACGCTTTAAATTAATAATTAGATATTCGTTTCACTAAAATTTACTCAACTTTGGCATAGTTACTGTTTCACTAATGCTCAATAGAAATTTATAATACTAAGGCATGAAAATACCTTTTTCCCTATTGTTATTTCTGGTTACTTATATTAATGTAGCCCAACGAAATACCACCATTGCTCCTGGTGAAAAATTAGTTTTTACGGCATCTTATAACATGTCTGGTTTAATGACAGATTTAGCCCAGGTTACCATGGAAACCAGCGTTGTAAACACATCAAAAACAACATTAATGCGTCTTAAATGCACAGCAACCACTTATAAAAAATGGGACGATTTTTTCAAAATAAGAGATTTATATGAAAGCTATGTAAATCCTAAATCTTTAACGTCATATTTGTACAATAGAGATATCTCTGAAGGTGGTTATTATAAATTTATGCAATATAAATACAGTCCTAAGACTGGTTTAGTAAAAAGTTTAAAGCGAAAAAAACGCAAAGATGGTAGTTTGTGGGAAGAAAAAACATCATTTAAAATTGATGAAAATACAAGGGACCTGGTAACAACCTTATATCATATAAGGAATTTAGATATTCATAAAGCCCAAGTTGGCGATTCACAAGATTTTAGTGTGCTTTTCGACAATAAAGTGACCGTGGTAACCCTCACCTACTTGAAGAAAGAAACCTTAAACACAAAAATTGGTAATAAAGAATGCTATAAATTAGCTGTAGCTTTAAAGGGTACAAACTTATTAAAAGGTAAAAACGAAAATTTAATTTGGCTAACGGCAGATAAAAATAAAATTCCTGTTTTGGCAAAATTTAAAATTCCAGTGGGAAATGGCGAACTTAAAATAGATTCTGCTGAAGGCACCAAATACTAAATTATAACCTATGAAAAAGACCATCCTTGCTATAGGATTCATAACAGCAATAATAGCAGTTGTATTAGCGGTAACTCCTCTATATAAAATAAGCATTATTCCTACCCTTATTGCCATAATATGTGGCGTGGTGGCTTTATATTTATCTTTAAAAGAAAAGTCAAAACCCAAAAGCATACAGTACGTAATGGTGATTGCTGTTTTGTCCTTAACTATTTTTATCTATAAAACTGTGGTCGACAAGAATGAAATTGGTAATACTGAAGAACTTAACAAAAGGGAACAGGATAATCTCAATGAGTCTAAAGAAATTTTAGATGATATTGAAATCGATGAGGAATTTTAAACGTAACTTTTAAAATATCACTATTTTTATCCTAAAAATAAACGTTTATGAAAGTTCTTTTTGCCTCAATTTTAGTTCTTGTAGGCTCATGTGCCAGCTTAAGACATTCTGAAAAAATTGAACAATTAAAGAACAACATTGAGTTTAAAGACGAAAATGTAGTCCAGAGGTATTTGAACACCATCACTGTACCCGATATAAAAAGTCACGTCCTAGAAATTTCTGATGATAAATATGAGGGGAGAAAAACAGGCGAAAATGGTCATAACGAAGTGTGTAAATACCTTATAAATTACTATAAAGACTTGCAGTTAAGTGCACCTGCAGCCTTTCCTGACTATAAGCAGCCCGTTCCCAAAGAATTTTTACCAGAAGGGCTTAACGATTCTCAAAATATTATTGCCTTTATTAAAGGTGCCGAGTTTCCGCAGGAATATGTATACGTCATGGCTCATTCTGATCATGAAGGTATTCTTGATGGCGAAATATATAATGGCGCGGACGATAATGCCTCTGGAACCTCAGCCGTATTAGAGATTGCAGAAGCCTTTAAAATTGCTACAGATAATGGTATTAGACCCAAAAGAAGTGTTGTATTCTTGCATGCCACAGCTGAAGAGGTTGGACTACATGGCTCAAGATATTACGCAGAACATCCCGCTTTTGCTTTGAATAAAACAGTAGCTGCCTTAAATACGGATATGATTGGGCGTGTTGATGAAGCCCACAAGGCAGACCCTAACTATATTTATTTAATAGGCTCGGACCGAATAAGCTCAGAACTGCATTTTATAGCCCAAAAAGCCAATGAACAATTCACACAGCTAGATCTCGATTATACGTTTAATTCAGAACGTGATGCTAATAAATATTATTACAGATCAGATCATTACAACTTTGCCAAGCATGAGGTGCCTGTAATTTTCTTTTTTAATGGCGAACACGAAGATTATACCAAACCCACAGATACAGCTGAAAAAATAAATTATGAATTACTTACTAAACGCACCAAATTAATTTTTTCCATAGCATGGTATTTGGCTAATTCAGAAAAAAAACTATCTGAAGGAGTCTTGTAGTGTTAAACAATGTTTAAAATAATATAAAAACATTACGGATAGCTTTATTTTCAACATTTCAATTTAAAATTTTATATATGCGATTTCGTATTTTAACAGCCATCCTCTTTAGTTCAATAACCATTGGGTGGAGTCAAGAAACTAAGGTTAGCACAACTTCTCAGTTGGCTACGCCAAACCCAGAAAGCTATGCTAATTCAATAACTTCAGAGGAACTTAAAGAACTGCTATACGTCTATGCTTCAGATGAGTTCGAAGGACGTTTAACAGGGACTAAAGGTCAAAAAATGGCCGTTGAATTTCTTAAAAAACATTACAAAGAGCAAAATATACCGTCACCACTTGGCAATGGAGATTATTTTCAGGAAGTACCCTTAGTAAAACAAAAAGTAGCCAAAGCGTCATTAGACATCAATGATAAAACTTTTGATATTTTTGACGATTTTGTAGTTGTCAACGTATCAGAAAATACGAAATTCGATTTATCTGAGGTCGTGTATGTGGGCCATGGTATTGATTCAGAGAATTATTCGGATTACAAAGACATTGACGTAAAAGGAAAATTTGTATTAATTAAAGAAGGTGAGCCCAAAGATGAACAAGGTAATTACCTAAGTTCTGGAACGCCTGAAGCTACCAAATGGACCAACGGCAGACAAGCCTTATCAAGTAAAAGAGATGCTGCAAAAGCTCGTGGTGCCGCAGGAATTTTTATGGTTAATGAAAATATGCTTACACGATATGCACCATACTTAAAAAGACAAGCTAATTCTAATAGCGAAGGACGGCTTCGCTTGAAGAATAACAATGACCAAACCATCGTTGCACTCATTAATAACGAGATAGCCGAGGCTTTATATCCCGATTATATAAACAATGATAAGGCTAAGCGTATTAAGGCCAATATTGATTTTAATATTGATGATAATGCAAAAACCATCATGTCAGAAAATGTGGTGGCGCTTATAGAAGGTAGCGAATACCCTGAGGAAATTATTGTTATCTCCGCACATTTGGATCATGAAGGCGTAAAAGATGGCAAAGTATATAATGGTGCCGACGATGACGGTTCAGGATCAGTAGCCTTATTGGAAATAGCAGAAGCTTTTCAAGAAGCCGTTAAGGATGGTAATAGACCAAAACGCTCTATATTGTTCTTGCATGTAACCGGAGAGGAAAAAGGACTGTTAGGCTCTAAACACTATACCGATAATGACCCTATTTTTCCGTTAGAAAATACCGTGGCCAATCTAAATATTGATATGATAGGTAGGACAGACCCTAAACGAAAATCAGACAATAGAAACTACATTTACCTTATTGGTAGCGATAAGTTAAGTACCGAACTTCATGAAGTTTCTGAAGCCGTTAATTCTAAGTACACGCAAATAGAATTGGATTATACTTACAACGATGAAAATGATCCTAACCGTTTCTACTACAGATCTGATCATTATAATTTTGCTAAAAATAACGTTCCCGTTATATTTTATTTTAATGGAACTCATGATGATTATCACCGACCTACCGACACCCCAGATAAAATAGAATACGACTTATTAGAAAACAGAACCAAATTGGTGTTTCATACGGCATGGGAACTGGCTAACCGACCAGAACGGATAGTTGTTGATAAAACGTTTAACTAACCAACTTTCTTAAATCTTAACCACAAAAAAAGCCTTTCAGAAATGAAAGGCTTGGTCTTTTTGGGTGGAAGATCGGTCTCGAACCGACGACCTCCTGAACCACAATCAGGCGCTCTAACCAACTGAGCTACAACCACCGTTTTTAATTAGGTGTGCAAATTTAATTTATTTAAATGTGTCTACAAAAACTTTTATTAAAAATAAATAAGCCCTAACCTAATTATTCTCTGATTTTCGCAAGCTAATAGCTTGAGTTTAAAAAGTACTTATAATTGATAATGAATAGTATAAAGTGAAATTTTAAGGGCTTATGTTTCTATTTCTATGAAATTTAATTATCCTAGTCCTTGTTAAACTCTGTTAATTTAAGTTAAGCTTTATTAAATATATTGACATAAAACCTATGGATCAGTATCTTAATAAAAACAAAAAACTACTATTAAAATGAAAAGAGTATTACTATTATTAGTTATAGCACCTTTTATTTTTTTGGGCTGCAAAGACCAAAATAAAGAGGATGTTGATGATAAAACCCCTGTCGCCGAAGAAGAATTATATGACTTAGAGCCAGATGACACTTTTAATGATATCGTCACAATTTTTGAATCGATTGAACAAGATCCCAATTATAATTCCCTGCTAAAGTTAGCCAATCAAGCTCAAATAATTGATGATATAAAAGACCTAAATGACGTTACTTTTTTTGCTCCTACTAATGCTGCAATTAATAAACTTTCTGATCAAGAATATGCCAATCTAAGATTGCCACAAAATATGAACCGACTGCAAAATATATTGCGTTATCATATTGTAGAGGGCGAACAAGATGCGGCAACACTCATGGCTGCCATAAGAGATAATTTAGATAAGCCTTATAGATTACAAACTATACAAGGCGGATATATAGCGCTTACTCTTAATGACGGTGACATCATAATCACTGATGAAGGTGGTTCTACCTCTAAAGTGACTGAGCCAAATAAGGAAGCTTCAGACGGTGTTATTCATGGGGTAGAAAATCTATTATTACCCAATAAACAAAAAGATTTAAATTAAAGCATAGCATTTAATAACACTATTTTAATCCCTACACTAAGATACAAATAAGCTTCAATTATTTTATTCATTGGGTTATGCAAAAACCAAAATTATAAATAGACATGGGTCTATGACTTCAACAAAAGTCGAAACTGAAAACTGAGTCTTATTTTCATTTGGTCTTGTATACAGAAAGTAAATATTAAAAACATAGGCCAGATGGTAATGCCAATATACAAAGTAACCTGAGGCAGTTACTCTAAATTAAGACCGTATAATTATGATGAATAATACGTCATTAAATTAAGTCGAACAACGTATCAGCTGCAGGGTAACGTTCTACAGTAAATCCTTCTGCGTGATCTTTCCCTATTAATCTTCCCAAGTCACGAGCCCGATAAATAATACTATCGGTAAAGTTTTGAGAAGATATAGGTGTTTTTGGCCCTTTTATTTTGGGATTATAAAATTGCGTTTCATAGGCAAGTACTGCTTCCATCTTTTGTTCTATAAAGCCTGAAACATCTATTACAATATCTGGATGAGTATCCATCCACTGCATGTAATGATAAACAAGTTTTGGACGCCAAGGTTGCTGCCACTTGTTGTCATCATCGTTTTCATGCTTGGTATCTATCTTCACAAGACCGCTTAAAAAACAAGCGTCACTCACTAATTTACTGGCTTTACCATGATCTATATGCCGATCTTTTGTAGCGTTACATAGCACTATCTCTGGTTGATAATGGCGAATCATTTTTATAATTTCTAGCTGATGTGTTTTATCATTTACAAAGAAACCATCGGCAAATTCCATATTTGTTCTTAATTGAACACCTAAAATTTTAGCTGCATCAGCAGATTCTTTATCTCTGGTTTCTGCTGTGCCTCTACTGCCTAATTCCCCACGTGTTAAATCAATGATTCCCACTTTTTTCCCCTTGCTAATTTCTTTTGCAATTGTAGCGCCACATCCTAATTCCACATCGTCAGGATGCGCTCCAAAAGCTAAAATATCTAGTTTCATATCTGTTTTTCTAAAAAAATAATTATCAAAAATATTAAAATCCCCTAAGATTGATAATATCTTTTTTTCTCGCAATCGATTTCGATTTCATTATTGTAGATTTTTAATACAAGACCATGTCTATAATTGAAAAATATACAATTCTCCTAAAGTATGACAATAATCATAATTATTTGGAGCTAATGCCTGTAATTTAGCACTTTCATTTAATAATAGAACTGCGCGGAAATGGGTTTAATGTTAACAATTTTAATTATCACTATCCTTCTTTTTATATGGGGAAAATTTACACCAGATATTATTGCCTTATTATCTATGCTGAGTTTATTCTTGTTTGGAATTTTAGATCTTAGCGAAACGTTGAGCGGTTTTAGTAATCCAACCGTCATTATGATTGCTTCACTATTTATTATAGGTGAAGGTTTATCTCAAACAGGTTGGACCGCATTAGCTGGACAAAAGTTTATTAAACTAGCTGGTAAAAGTGTACCGCGATTATTGGTCATTACCACCTTAGGTTCTGGTTTGTTATCTGGGGTTGTAAGTAACACAGGAACTGTGGCAACGCTGATGCCCGTCACTATCTCATCGGCCTGGACAATAGGTACGCTTCCGTCAAAATTATTAATGCCTGTGGCTTTTGGCTCTAATACGGGCGGCTTATTAACCCTTACTGGTACTCCACCAAATATTATTGTGAATAATACCATGATTCAAAATGGTATTGAAGGATTTTCATTTTTTGAATTTGCATTAATAGGCTTACCGCTTTTAATTCTTACCCTTATTTATTTTCGTTATATCGGCTATAAATTATTACCGAATAATAAAACCAATAATAAGCCTGTGGACATTGATTCGACTATGCACAAATGGATTGAAGCGTATAAGGTAGATGAAGATTATTATAGACTTAGAGTTCGTTCTGTGTCCCCATTATTGAATACTAAAATTGGTGATTGGGATTTTGAGAATGCCTATGGCGTTAGTATCATTAGAATTAAGCGTAGGCATCCTAGCAAGCTTAAAAGAAATAAACCATTTATTGAATTCCCTGATGATGATACCACATTTCTTTATCACGATTTACTTACAGTAAAAGGAGATACCAAGGCTATTAATAAACTCATGATTAAGTTTAGGTTGGGTTTGTGGCCTGTAGAGCCAATAAAAACTGAATTAAAAAAGAACCTCATTAATCAAGAGGTCGGTATGGCAGAAGTTATTGTAACCCCGAAATCTGTATTGGTAGACCGCGATATTAACTCGGCTCATTTCTTTAAACGTTTTGGCGTACAACTCATGGCGGCATCCCGAAATAATGCACCATTAACCGATAGAAATGTAACGGTGAAAGCAGGAGATGCTTTTTTAATTAGAGGAATTTGGAGCGATATCGATCAGCTTAAAGCGCATCATGAAAATTTAGTAATTGTAGGAAGCCCAGAAGGCATGTCTAAAACAATTACCAATATTACAACCAAATCTTACATGGCTTTGGCCTCTCTAATACTAATGATTGTATTACTAGTGTTTAAAATCGTTCCTGGTGCCATGGCGGCGTTAATATCTGCCGGTATCATTATTATTTCTGGTTGTGTGCCTATATCAAAGGCCTATAAAGGAATAAGCTGGATAAGTGTTGTGATGATTGCGGCTATGATACCTATGGGCCTTGCACTTCAAAAAACAGGAACGGCGCAGCTTATAGCTGATGGATTGGTAAACACATTGGGGGAATTTCATCCCATAGCTTTATTAGCAGGTGTGTTTTTACTTACCACAACTTTTAGTCAAGTAATTAATAATTCTGCAACGGCTGTGCTCATGGCACCTATTGTTATTATAGCCGCTAGTTCTCTAAATATTTCAGCAGAACCCTTTATGATTGCTGTAGCTGTTAGTGCGTCAACAGCCTTTCTAACACCAGTAGGAACAACCACTAATGCCATGGTAATGAGTGGTGGCGCATATAAGTTTACCGATTATTTAAAGGTGGGAGCGCCATTACTAGTAATTTTTCTAATAACAACTTTAGTATTGGTACCACTTATTTGGCCATTCTAAAATATTAAACGAAGAAAACAACTTAAAAACATACCATTATGAGAAACAAGGATCTTACAAAATACGGGTTGAAGGATACAACAGCCCATTGGGACTTACCCCCAGAAGAATTACAGCGTATCACCGTTGAAAAAGGTATGGGACAGGAAACTGCAAATGGTACCTTAGCCATTAATACAGGGAAATTTACGGGCCGTTCTCCTCAAGACCGCTTTTTGGTAAAAGACAACTACACAACAGACCGTGTTTGGTGGGGAAAAACAAATAAACCCATCTCCCCCGAAAATTTTGACCATCTTCAATCTGAGGTTGAGAAATATCTTAGTGGTAAAGAAATTTTCGTAAGAGATGGCTTTGTATGTGCAGATCCTAAATACAAGATGAGCGTGAGAACTGTCACTGAATATCCGTGGTCTAATATGTTTATTTACAACATGTTCTTAAGACCCACAGCGGAAGAACTTGAAAGTTTTGAAGAAGAATGGCTCGTACTCTGTGCTCCAGGTTATGAATGTCCCGATCCTTCAAAATACGGCATTAGACAAGGTAACTTTTCAATCTTAAACTTCACAAAAAAAATAGCATTGGTAGGAGGTTCAGCCTATACTGGTGAGATGAAAAAAGGTATTTTTTCTGCCTTAAATATGATCTTACCCGTAGATAAAAACGTATTGCCTATGCACTGCTCTGCAAATGTGGGTGATGACGGAGATACAGCCATTTTCTTTGGTTTATCTGGTACAGGGAAAACAACCTTATCTGCAGACCCCGACAGAAAATTAATTGGAGATGACGAGCATGGATGGACTAAAGAAGATAGTATTTTTAATTTTGAAGGAGGCTGCTATGCCAAAGTCATTGACCTTACTGAAGAAAAAGAACCCGATATTTACAGAGCAATTAAACCTGGCGCCATCCTAGAAAATGTTATTATTGACAAGAATGGTGAAGTAGATTTTATGGATAGCAGTATCACTCAAAATACACGTGTGAGCTACCCTATTTATCATATCGATAATATTAAAAAACCATCTTATGCAGACAATCCTAAAAACATCTTCTTTTTAACTTGTGATGCGTTTGGTGTATTACCACCCGTATCTAAATTAACCCCAGGGCAAGCAGCTTACCATTTTATTTCTGGATATACAGCTAAGGTGGCAGGAACAGAAGCAGGCATAACAGAACCAGTACCATCGTTCTCAGCTTGCTTTGGCGAACCGTTTATGCCATTACACCCTACTGTTTACGCAGAAATGTTAAGTAAAAAAATGCAAGATGCTGGCGTTAACGTTTGGCTTATTAACACAGGATGGAGCGGCGGACCTTATGGTGTTGGTTCTCGTATTAAATTAAAATACACAAGAGCTATGATTACGGCTATTCTTAATGGTGAATTAGATCAAGTAGATTTTGAGCAACACCCAATATTTGGATTACATATGCCAAAATACTGTCCTAACGTACCTACTGAGATGTTAGACCCTATGAATACATGGCTTCAAAAAGGTGCCTACATCAGTAAAGCTATACAGTTGGCTCACTCATTTCATTTAAATTTTGAAAAGTTTGCTAGTGAAGCTTCACAACAAATTATTGAAGGTGGACCTTTAATTGATGAACATCATCATTTAAATGATCATATATAACTTATTCCATGACTGCAAAAGAGCCCAGAAATGGGCTCTTTGTTTATTTATAAAACACATGAAACCTACATTTCTAGCCTTAAGCATCTTTATTTTATTTTCAACCATTGGGTATTCACAAAATGATGCTGAAGATTATTTGGGCTCTTGGTATTACATCTCAATGAATCATAGATTTTCTGAACGATGGAGCATTAAACCCTATGCCGAATTTAGATTTTACGAAACCTCATCTAATTACAACCTTACATTTCTTAGTTTATCTGCTAACTACCATTTAAAACGAAGTGGTGTGTTGTCCTTAGGATATGCCAACTTAGATATTGATAGAATTTTTGAGTTTGACGATTCGCCTCATGTGGTAGAAAATAGAATCATGGAACAATACAGTTTTACGCATGGTAAGAAGAAATTAAAAATTAACCACAGACTGCGTTTAGAACATCGATTTTTAGAATTAAGCTCAGGGTTAGAGGTTCAGCATAGATTACGATATAGGTTCAGCCTCACCTACCCACTCAATCCATATGTCTCCGCAGTTATGTTCGACGAAGGCTTTGTTAATTTCCAAAATGAAGCTTTTCATGAAAACCGATTTTTCTTAGGCTTTGGTTTCAATTTATTACCAAAATCACAGCTAAGAGTAGGATATCTAAAACACCATATTAAGGATAATAATTTAGACCGAATTATGATTGGATTCATCTATAAATCTTCTTCACTAAAAAAGAAACCTTAAGTTATAGCTCTTATAGCTTGTTCTATATCTAATTGTAAGTCTTCAATATCCTCAATCCCTACAGAAAACCTAATCAATTGATCACTTATACCTAGGGCTTTTCGCTCTGTCTCACTCAGTAACGAATGAGAAGTTAGATGCGGTGAAAGAACTGTACTTTCAACTCCTGCCAGACTCATAGATGGTTTTATTAACTTAAGTTGGTGCTGAAATTTATGAGCATCCAAGCCTGCTTGTAATTCAAAAGACAACATGGCACCATAACCGCTCATTTGTGATTTGGCCAAGGCATGATCAGGATGCGAGGCCAATCCGGGATAATAAACCTTTTCTACTTTAGTGTGCTCTTCAAGCCAAGTAGCCATTTCCTGAGCATTTTTGGTTTGTGCCTTAACTCTTAGTGCTAGTGTTTTCATGCTTCGCTCTAAGAGCCAAACGGTCATATCACTTAAATTTCCACCCAAATTTTTAGCGACGTTCCATATCTTCTTAATATGCTCTTCAGAACCTGCCACTGCCCCAGCTGAAATATCACTATGACCCCCTAAATATTTTGTTGCAGAATGCATTACCAAATCTACGCCAAAGTCCATCGGATTTTGGTTTATGGGAGATGCAAATGTATTATCTATCGTAGTTATTAAGCTATATTCCTTTGCCAGTTGCACCACAGCTTTTATGTCTGTTATAGTCAGTAACGGATTAGATGGGGTTTCTATGTGAATGAGCTTAGTATTTTCTTGTATGGCTGCTTCAAAATCCTTTTTACGATAGCCATTAGTAATGGTATAGGAAATACCGTATTTAGAAAATTCTTCTTTTATAAAGTTAGTGGTGCCACCATATAAAGTATTCTGGAGCACAATGTGGTCGCCCTGTTTTAAGAACGCTAATAGCATGGTGCTTATGGCCGCCATCCCAGAACTAAAAATCAAAGCGTCCTCGGCATGTTCTAATGCGGCGATTTTTTGACATAAGGCTTCTTGATTTGGAGTGTTAAAATACCTAGGATACCGTTTTTTATCAACCTCTAAAAATTCATATGAGGTACTTAAATACATAGGCGAAACTGCGCCTTTAAATTGTTCGTCTTTAATATCACCTGTGTGAATGCAAACCGTATTTACACCATATTTTGATGTCTTAATCATAACGAATTTTTTAGGGTTTAAAAATACAACATCACTTAAAATGAGAAATAGGATTTAACTATTTCTTATTTAAAAAATACATCACAATGACATGTGGAATGGTAATCGCGGCTAAAAAAGCAAAGAACAACGTAATAAATCTTACCCCGATAAAATCAGAAAGGTAATAGAGTATAAATAGGCCTATTACCGATATTAACCAATTAATAAATGACGTCTTAAAATATTTATATAAAGTGCGTTTATTTATTTGCTTATAAAGTGATTCTATCTGGTCTTTTAAAGAAGGTACAGAATGCCAAATAATAAAATAAATAGCAAAAGCCCAAATAAGATCCGCCAGTTTGAAAATAACGAAAAACAACACCAATAAAAATAATTCATGAAGCACTTTAAATTTATGGTTAAATGATGTTCTGAGATACCAACCCGATATAAGAATTAGAAAAACTGCTGTGATTAGCATATATTGAAACACCTGTAGTGGTACTTTTACTGAAGTAAGTTCTTCAATTATACTTATCGTACTATCTGGGTTTGTTATAAAGAGTAAACCGAATATAAATAGGCCATAACTACTAAAAAATAATATATGAGCGGGCGAAATATCATTAAAATTATCATGAAGATGTTGCTCACCAAAATGGTAGCAACTAAAAATCACAAATAGCACTAACGCCACAAACGGAAGATTTATAAATGCCAAAACAGTTATTAATATAATACCTAAATACAGTACTAAATAGGGAACATTTAACGTTGCCTTAGATTTTGTGATATAGTTAATAAGCGACAGGTCATTGGCGCCGTGAATAATTCCTATAGTTAAAATAGAAGCGTAAGCCAAAACAAGCTCATACGATTTGGGAATTTTTATGGTCAACCATAATAAAAATACTGTAAAAACCAGTCGAAACATTGCGAATTTCATAAAATAAACATACAAAAAAAAACTAATGTTAATTTTTTTTGTGAAAATTTTAATCATTTTTTGTTGAAGTTTTTATAGATTTGCTTAAACAACTAAAAATTTTAATAATATGAATTACCTAACTAGCTTTGCTGGTGCAGTTCAAAAAATTGCAACAGACGATTACGTGGGCTTTACATTTTTTGTAGGATGTATGGCTATGATGGCCGCTTCGGCCTTTTTCTTTTTGTCAATGAATAGTTTTGACAGAAAATGGAAGACCTCTATCCTAGTATCGGGTCTCATTACTTTTATCGCTGCTGTACACTATTGGTACATGAGAGATTATTGGGCATCGATAGGCGAGTCACCAACCTTTTTTAGATATGTAGATTGGGTCTTAACAGTACCATTAATGTGTGTAGAGTTTTTCCTCATATTACGTGTGGCGGGAGCCAAGAAGTCACTGATGTGGAAATTAATTTTTTGGTCTGTAGTGATGTTAGTCACTGGATATTTTGGCGAAGCACTTGCAGTCGGAGATCCTACAATGCAGTGGGTTTGGGGCTTAGTCTCTGGTATAGCCTATTTCGTTATCGTATATATCATCTGGTTTGGCGAGGCCAAAAAACTTGCCGAAGCAGCGGGTGGACCTGTACTTAGAGCTCACAAAACCTTATGTTGGTTCGTGCTAGTAGGATGGGCCATTTATCCGCTAGGGTATATTTTAGGAACAGAAGGTGGTCTTTTCGGTTTACAATTAGTAAGCGATATAGACGCCGCACAACAATCAATGAATATTGTTTACAATATTGGAGATGCTGTAAATAAAATTGGTTTTGGATTGGTAGTTTATGGATTAGCTGTGGCTTCTACAACAAAAGCAGAAGCCTAATATTTAATTAATATTCTTCTAAAAAGCCTCCACTTCTGGGGGCTTTTTTTTTATTTAAACCATTGGTAAACTGTCATAATAAATAATAATGACCACAATAGAGTTCTTGTCCAATTATAATAAACCAGTTTAAAACATACATTTTTAAGCTTATATGTATCACAAACATCAATTTTTCGATGCAAGGGTACAAAGACTAAAAATGTTAAAACCCATATAGAAATCACACCTATCATACTTAATAGAGTGTACCAATTAGCCACCTCCCATACTTGAGCTATAGCCGTGCCAAGTTGTACAGTCATTAATGGTAATACTACCAAGGTAACCCGTTGTGTGTAGATGCTATGCCATTGTTTTAATTTATTGGATTGAAACATAATAAATGATGGATAAATTACCAATTGTACAAGCCAAATAAGCACTAATAAACCACTATCGGTTATAAGTCTAATAATTTGATAGGTCATATTCATTTAATTTTTAATGCCCAAAAGATTAATAAAGGGTGGACCACGATTAATCTTAACCATGCAATTATAGGGTGAACACAAAGTGAATTTTTAATACAAGATCCTTCAGAAATAAAAAATACATGCGAAGGAATAAAAAGCACTAGCAAAATTACGAGTCCTTTTACAGCTGTAGATCGCGACCGCTTAAAAATAATACCAATGGCAAGAACGAGTTCTAGCACACCACTAACTCCATTTATAATTTCAGGAAATGGCAAATAATGAGGTATGAGCTTTATATAAAACTCTGGATTAATAAAATGATTGAGCCCAGCGGCCGCATAAAATATGATACATAAAATTCTAGATACTAATATCATTTAAGCTGCCATTGGTATTCGTAATGAACTTTTTTTAAGATGTAAATAAACGGAATCCACCAGATGAAGTCATTTGTAATTAAAGTATAGAAAAACTCAAACGGCACTTCATTTTTAAAGTAATTATAGAAAAAACCAATAGGTCCAAAAATCTTTCCTAAGAACCCTACAGCTACAATGGGCCAATGTTTTAAGGCATTATAAGAAGCCCACCAATAGCCCAAACCATAAACACCTATAACCATGCCCATACCTTGCCAAATCATGACGTGGTTAATAGGTGCCATTCCGGTAAAATCAAAAAATTGGTTAGGAAAAACCACCACCCAAAATCCCCATAGCAAGTTGTAGATGGCCGCTAAACGTAGAATTAATTTCATTTCTTTTTTTACTTCAAATTTATTTTAAAAATCTACTTAGACAATTATAATACTTAGTTTTAATGAAGTTTTAACGCCTTGTAGCACCCGCATTACTTTCTCACAGTTTAACGAAAAAAAAGAATCGCTTGTAGAATAATGCTAAGGTATTCATCTAAATTTACGTTATTGTGTTTCCAAATTTACAGTTATGGTCATTCTAGGTTTAAATTATTATTTTCATGACTCAACAGCATGTATCATCAAAGATGGCAAGCTTCTAGCAGCGATTGAAGAAGAACGGCTTAATAGAGATAAACATACTCAGGCGTTCCCTGAGTTAGCTATAAAGCGTTGCTTAGATATAAGTGGTCTTTCATTTAACGATATAGACCATATTGCCGTTTCCATAAAACCCGAAACACATTGGTTTAAAAAAGTATTATTTGTTCTAAAACGGCCAAAACTGTTGATGCCTTTTTTTGGTCATCACGTTGTTAATGCTTATGCCAAACAGCGGAGATTTAAAATTTGGTACACTAAAACATTTAAACAAAACAAGCCTGAAGTACATTTTATAGAACATCATTTAACGCATGTTGCCGGCTCTTTTTTTGTGTCTCCCTATAAAAAAGCCGCTTTGCTCGGTATAGATGGTTCTGGGGAATGGGCAACCACATGGTTAGGACACGGAAAGGATAATACCGTAGAGAAAATAAGCGAGAGCTTTTTTCCGGATTCTTTAGGGTCTTTTTACGAAACCGTTACGCAGTTTTGTGGATTTAAACCTAATTATGATGAAGGTAAAACCATGGGATTGGCACCTATGGGCGACCCAAGCGTTTTTGAAGCAGAAGTAAATAAAATGGTTACTGTAACTAAGTCAGGACAAATTAAAATAGACTTATCTTACTTTAATTATCAGCATCTTATAAAAGCGTTATATTCAAAAAAATTCATTTCCATATTTGGGCAACCTCGAAAAAGTGATGGTGATTTCGAAGACCGTCATGTTAACGCTGCAGCAGCGTTTCAGCGCGTTCTTGAAAACAAGGTATTAGAAATATGTCATTTTTTGCACGACAAAACGAAAGCCGATTACTTGGTGATTTCAGGTGGTGTCTCTCTAAACAGTGTCATGAACGGTAGAATTGTAAGAGAAACTCCTTTCAAGGATGTTTACGTCATGCCTGCAGCTGGCGATAATGGTACTGCTTTGGGGGCTGCTTATTATCTGTACAACGGTATTTTAAAAGCTGAACGTAATTTTGTTCACGACAACCCGTATGTAGGCACTACCTACACCGATGAGGACATTAAATCTGTTATAGATGGTGCTAAACTTAAAGCCACTAAGTATGAAGACATCACAGAAAAAGCTGCTTCATTGTTAGAGGATGGTAAAATAATCGGTTGGTTTCAGGGTGCTATGGAAATAGGACCAAGAGCCTTAGGAAGTAGAAGTATTTTAGCCAATCCTGCTTTTCCTGACATGAAAGATAAAATAAACGCAGAGGTAAAGCATAGAGAAGCCTATAGACCTTTTGCCCCATCTGCTTTGGTAGAATCTTATCAGGATTATTTTGACCTTGAAGTTAAGGCGCCTTTTATGCTTAAAGTTTGTAATGTTCGTAAGGATAAACAAGACGTCATACCTGCAGTAACTCACGTTGATGGGAGTGCTAGGCTTCAAACTGTGGAAAAAACCACTCACCCACTCTATCATAAATTAATTCATACATTGGGAGAAAAAACGGGTGTTCCGGTGGTTTTAAATACGAGTTTTAACATACAAGGTGAACCCGTTGTTGAATCGCCAAAAGATGCCTTACGCTGTTTTTATTCTACAGGACTGGATGCCTTAGTAATAGGAAATTACGTGCTCACAAAAGATAAGATGAAAAATTAAAACGACGTTCAATCTTTTCTATTATCTATTTTGTTATAGGCCCGTATCATTAAAAACGCCCAGATAGCTACCAAAATGATAACCACAACAGAAAACCAAAATACGATATCATTTGCTGTCATTAGTTACTATTTTGAGGTAAATCATAACACCGAGCAATGTTGGTGCCCATAGACCAACGAAAATACCATGATATTCCTCGCCAGTAAGAAACAAATACTCTGCAACCAAAATAATTAATGCGCATAATAGAAGCATTAACAAATTGGCCGTACCTAATTTTTTAAAGTATTTATTCATAACAATTATTTGCAGAAAGTTAATAAAAATAAGGACCTCACAAAGCGAAATCCTTTAAAAAATATTCTTGAGTAATTATTACCACTCCATTAGCAGTATCTTATTTGTAAAACACTTTATATTTTCTACGAGCAAAAAATGCTAGAAGTCCTATAATCGCAAGTGTAATGGCAATAAACTGAAAACTTATTATTTGATCACCACTAGCATAAGCATGTAATCCTGAGAGATAGAAATTAACCCCAAAGTAGGTCATTAAAATACTTCCGAAGGCTAAAACAGACATTAAATTGTAAAGCCATCTCCCTCTTAAACCTGGTACCAAACGCATATGAATTACAAAGGCATAAATCATAATACTAATGAGTGCCCATGTTTCTTTGGGGTCCCAACCCCAGTAGCGTCCCCAACTTTCATTAGCCCACATGCCGCCTAAAAAGTTACCAATGGTAAGCATCACTAACCCAATGGTTAAGGCGAGCTCATTGATAATGGTTAATTCTTTTACATTAATTAACATGCGCTCGCGATTACTCTTATTGG